>Ga0136615_10000506_pt1 | contig 17771 bp, 16 predicted proteins | sample AntDrymUQ2882206_2_FD_106647 | JGI IMG/M metagenome (GOLD analysis project Ga0136615, IMG submission 106647) | Polar desert sand microbial communities from Dry Valleys, Antarctica - metaG UQ288 (22.06) | ecosystem: Environmental > Terrestrial > Soil > Desert | place: Antarctica: Dry Valley...
GCAAACCCGCCCGGGCCTCCCAGGTCGATCGCCGCCTGGCCCAGGAGCTGGTCGACGCCTTCGTCGCTCGCCCCGAGGTGCGCTACGCGTTCGTGGGCCTTAATGTGGGTCTCACGGGGCCGGCCGAGCGCGTCCAGCGCCTGCCCCACCACGACGACCACATCCACATCCGCGTCCTCCCGCCCCGGCCACTAGTGGTCGTCCCCGACCACTGAACGTGAAACGACCCGCCAGAGGCGGGCCGTTTCGGGGAGGAGAGATACTGCTATGTGATTGGGTGCTGCTTTGTGATCTGTGAGGGAAGTCTGTGGCTCGTTGGCCGCAAGGAGCACTATGCCGATCGAACGCCTGTACGGGTGTGAGGTGACGCACACAGGTTCGTATCGCCACGTCCCACCCTCGCGGGTCTACCCTGACCGCCGGTGGCTCGCGTGCGCCTGGACACCCTGCTCGCCCAGCGCGGGCTCTTCGCCAGCCGCTCGCGGGCGGCTGCGTCGGTCATGGCCGGGGAGGTTCTGGTCGGCGCCGAGCGCCGGCGGGTGGACAAGCCGGGCCACCAGGTGGCCGCGGACGTCGCCGTGGAGGTCGCCGAGGGCCCCGCGTACGTCTCGCGCGGGGGGGTGAAGCTCGCCAACGCGCTGGACGCGCTGGGGATCGATGTCGCCGGGCGCCGGGCCCTGGACGTCGGCGCTTCGACCGGCGGCTTCACCGACTGCCTGCTCCAGCGCGGCGTCGCAGAGGTCGTGTCGCTTGACGTGGCCTACGGCGAGCTGGCCTGGAGCCTGCGCACCGACGCGCGGGTGATCGTGCTGGAGCGCGTCAACGCCCGCTCGGTGGCGCCCGGGTCCCTGCCCTGGGCTCCCGATCTAGTCGTGGCCGACGTGTCCTTCATCTCCCTGACCAAGGTTCTTCCCGCCGTGCTGTCCCTCGTCGCGCCCCGCTTCGACGCGCTGGCCATGGTCAAGCCGCAGTTCGAGGTCGGCCGGGGGAGCGTCGGCAGCGGCGGGGTCGTGCGCGAGGCGGCCGGCCGCCGCGGCGCCCTGGTCGACGTGGCCCGCTGCGCGGTGGGCCTGGGCGCCGCGGTGCTGGGCTTCGCCTCCTCCGGGCTGCCGGGGCCCAAGGGCAATCGCGAGACCTTCGTATGGCTTGCCGAGGCCGGGCGCTCGGGGGCGCTGGAGGACATCGAGGCGGCCGCGGCGGCCGCCGAGCCGGGAGAGGCCGCGTGAGGGGGGCGACGGTCTTCACCCACCGGCGGGTCGAGCAGGTCGCGCCCGCCCTCGCCGCCCTGCGCACCGCGGCGCGCGACGAGGGCGTCGAGTTGCGCTTCGACGAGCGCGAGACCGCAAAGCACGCGATCGTGTCCGCCCCGGGCGTGGTGGCTGACGCGGAGGTGGCCAACGACGTCGAGCTCTGCCTGGTGCTGGGCGGTGACGGTACGATCCTGCGTGCCCTGCGCCGCTACGCCGGCACCGGGGTGCCGGTGTTCGCGGTCAACTTCGGCGAGGTCGGCTTCCTGGCCACCGTCGAGCCCGACGAGCTGGGTGACGACGGCTTTCACCGGGCGTTGCGCCGCGACTTCGAGGTGCTGTCGCTGCCTGCCCTCTCGGTCGAGGCCGGCGGCGGGATCCACGCCGCCATCAACGACGTCTCCATCCACCGCAAGGTCGGCGAGCGGGTGGCCCACCTGGCCTACGGGCTGGACGGCGCCGAGGTGGGCCGGGTGCGCTGCGACGGCCTCGTGGTGGCCACACCGGCGGGTTCCACGGGATACAACCTGGCCAACGGCGGTCCCGTGTTGGCCTGGGGCGTGGAGGGCTTCGCCGTGTCGTTCATCGCGCCCCACTCCCTGGCCGCCCGCGCGCTGGTGGTCGCCCCCGACGACCCGCTGACCATCGACAACCGCTCGCGCGAGGCGGTCGACGTGACGGTGGACGGAGTGGCGGCCGGGGAGCTCGGTCCTGGCGAGAGCCTCACCACCCGCTTCCTGCGCGACGCCGGCGCCCTGGCCCAGGAGCCGGGCTCGTCCTTCTACAAGCGCCTGCGCGACAAGTTCGGCAAGCTGGCCGCATGAGGAAGCGTAAGGCGCGCGCTCGCCGCGCGCCTGATCCGTCCTGGCCCGCTGGTACACCGTCGGCGTGCTCCTGGAGTTGCGCGTCGAGAACCTCCTGCTCATCGAGCGGGCCGAGCTGCGCCTGGCGCCAGGCCTCAACGTGCTCACGGGGGAGACGGGGGCGGGCAAGACGGTGCTGGCTCAGGCGCTGGACCTGCTCCTGGGCGGCCGCGCGCGCACGGGGATCGTACGTCCGGGCGCCGCGGAGGCCTACGTGGAGGGGGTCTTCGAGCTCGACACGGCCACGCGCGCGGCGTTGGGCGACCGCCTGCCCGACGACGCCGACGAGCTTGTCCTGGCCCGGCGGGTGACCGCCGAGGGGCGCTCGCGGGCGCTGGTCAACGGCCGGTCGGCCTCGGTCGGCGACCTGCGCGAGCTGGCCGCGCCGCTGGTGGCCTTCTACGGCCAGCACGAGCACCGCCGGCTGACCATCGCCGCCGCTCAGCTCGACCTGCTCGACGGGTTCTGCGGCGACGGCCAGGCGCGCCGGCGGGCGACGTGTGCGAGCGCTCATGCCCGCGTGTGCGATCTCGAGGGCCGGCTCGAGGCGCTGGCCGAGGCCGGCGGCGAGCGCGAGCGCGAGCTCGATCTCCTGGCCTTCGAGGTGGACGAGATCGACCGTGTCGACCCGTCGGAGGCCGAGGAGGCCGAGCTGGGCGTCGAGCGCGAGCGCCTGCGCCACGTCGAGGCGCTGCGCGCCGCCTCGCTGGGCGCCGCCGAGGCCGCCGCGCCCGAGGCCGGAGACCAGGGTGCCGTGGGGCTGCTGGCCGGGGCCGGCGCGGCGCTGGACGCCGTGGCCGGGGTCGACGCGGGGCTCGACCCGCTGGCCGAGCGCTGGCGCGCGCTGGCGCTGGAGGCCGAGGACCTGGCCGGCGAGCTGCGCCGCTACGGCGACGGGCTGGAGGGCGACCCCGCGCGCCTGGACGCGGTCGAGGAGCGCCTTACGGCCATCGACCGGCTGGAGCGCAAGCACGGCGGCAGTGTCGCCGCCGTGCTCGAGCACGCGGCGCGCTGTCGGGAGCGCCGCGACGAGCTCGCGGGCGCGGAGGCCTCGCTCGGGGAGGTCCACACCGCGCTGGGCGCTGCGCGGGCGGACCTCGCGGGTGCGGCCGACGCGCTGCGTGACGCCCGGCGCGCCGCGGCGCCGAAGCTGGCCGGTGCGGTGGGCGAGCGCCTGGGCGATCTGGCCATGGAGGGCGCGGCCTTCGCCGTGGAGCTGGGCGAGCGCGAGCCCGGGCCGGCGGGGGCGGACACGGTCGAGCTGCTGCTGGCGCCCAACCCCGGCGTGCCGGCGGCGCCCGTGCGCGAGACGGCCTCGGGCGGCGAGCTGTCGCGGGTCATGCTGGCCGTGCTGAGCCTGGCCAACGAGGGGGGGCGCGCAGCGCTGGTCTTCGACGAGGTGGACGCCGGCATCGGCGGGCAGACCGCCCGCGCCGTGGGCGAGGCGCTGCGCGGGCTGGCCGGCGGCCGCCAGGTGGTGTGCATCACCCACCTGCCCCAGATCGCCTCCCTGGGCGCCCGCCACTTCTCCATCGCCAAGGACGTCAGCACCGAGCCGGCCCGCACCACGGTCACCCAGCTCGACGAGGGCGAGGTGGAGGGCGAGCTGGTGCGCATGCTCGGCGCCGACGCCGGCGACGAGGCGGCCCACCACCACGCGCGCGAGCTGCGCCGGGCTGCGTGAGCTGACCTGGGCGCCCCGGCGAGCCCCGCCGTGTGGCGGTCCCCGCGCCGTCCGGAGCCTCGCCTAGACTCGCTCGCGTGACTCCCGCCCGGCCCCGCTCCAAGTTCATCTTCATCACCGGCGGGGTCGTCTCCTCGCTGGGCAAGGGCATCGCCGCCGCCTCGATCGGCCACCTCCTCGTGGCCCGCGGGCTCACGGTCGCCCTGCTGAAGTTCGACCCCTACATCAACGTCGACCCGGGCACGATGTCGCCCTACCAGCACGGCGAGGTCTTCGTAACCGAGGACGGTGCGGAGACCGACCTCGACCTGGGCCACTACGAGCGGTTCACCGATACCAATACGTCGCGGGCGTCCAACGTCACCTCGGGTGGCATCTACAACGCGGTCATCCGCCGCGAGCGTCGCGGCGACTACCTCGGCGGCACGGTGCAGGTCATCCCGCACATCACCGACGAGATCAAGCAGCGCATCCGCCTCGTGGCCGAGACGGGCGACGTCGACGTGGTCATCACCGAGATCGGCGGCACGGTCGGCGACATCGAGTCGCTGCCCTTCCTGGAGGCCATCCGCCAGTTCCCCGTCGACGTGGGGCGGCGCAACTGTATGTACATCCATCTCACGCTGGTGCCCTACATCGGCCACGCGGGGGAGCTGAAGACCAAGCCCACCCAGCACTCGGTCAACGAGCTGCGGCGCATCGGCATCGCGCCCGACATGGTGCTGTGCCGCTCGGAGTCCCACCTGGGCGACGACATCCGGCGCAAGATCGCGCTGTTCGCGTCGCTTGGCGTCGACGCGGTGGTCTCCGCCAAGGACGTGGGCAACATCTACGAGGTGCCGCTCTGGTTCCGCGACGAGGGCGTGGACCAGTTCATCTGTGAGCACCTGGGCTTCGACACGCCGCCGCCCGACCTCGACGGCTGGCGGGCCATCCTCGACCGCGCGGACCACGCCGACGAGGTCGTGCGCATCGCGCTGGTGGGCAAGTACGTGCGCTTGGAGGACGCATACCTCTCGGTGAGCGAGTCCCTGCGCCACGCGGGCTTCGGCCACGGGTGTCGCATCGAGATCGACTGGGTTGACTCCGAGCACCTCGAGGAGGGCGGGCCCGCAGACCCTGAGCAGGCGATTGCGCGCCTGGAGGCGGCCGACGGCATCCTCATCCCCGGCGGGTTCGGGGGTCGCGGCATCGAGGGGAAGATCGCTGCGGTCCGGATCGCGCGCGAGCAGGGCATTCCCTACCTGGGCATCTGCCTGGGCATGCAGCTCGCGGTCTGCGAGTTCGCCCGCCACGCGGCGGGGATGGAGGGCGCGAACTCCTCGGAGTTCGACCCCGAGACGCCCCACCCGGTCATCGACCTGCTGCCCGAGCAGAAGGAGGTCACCGACATGGGCGGCAGCATGCGCCTGGGCGCCGATCCGGTGAAGCTGCACCCGGGCACCCGGGCGCTCGAGCTCTACGGCGAGGCGGTCATCTACGAGCGCCACCGCCACCGCTGGGAGGTCAACCCGATGATGCACAAGCGCCTGCGCGCCGCGGGCCTGGTCCTCTCGGGCACCTCGCCCGACGAGCGCCTGGTCGAGATCGTCGAGCTGCCCGAGCACCCCTTCTTCGTGGCCTCCCAGTTCCACCCCGAGTTCAAGTCGCGCCCCGAGAAGCCGTCGCCGCTGTTCAGCGGCTTCGTCGGGGCGGCACTGCAGAGAGCGCGTCTCGCCGGACCTGCCCCCACCCATGCGGTGGGGCCCTACTGACTCTGGGCCGGGGCTTGGCGTTCGGCGCTTGACGTTCGGCCTCGTCCAGGCACCGTCGCGGGTGCTGCCACCGGCGAACGGCAGCGGTAGGGGGAGAGGGAGGAACCCGGACGCCGGTGATCGTGCCTCCTTCGCGACCCTCGTGGACGATTGGTCGATCGGGCTCGCTCAGAGAGGCGGATCGACCAATCGTGGTGGATGGCAGTCGCGCTCGGCCCTGTTCGAAGGATGCGCCGCGCTCAGCGCGGGCGATCCTTCGAACGTCGGTCAGGCTCCCGTTCGGCTGATGATGGCCGCGGGGAACGCCACGAACGCCAGTCCCGCGTGCAGCAGGTTGTCGACGGGGTTGATCGGGATGAGGCCGAGCGTCTGCTGTCCGTCGACGAAGCCGGTGAGCGCGACGGCGACGTAGAAGGCTCCGAAGGCGACGAGCGCCCTTGGAGCGCTGCCCCGTGACAGCGCCGCGACCGCGAGCGCCGCGCCGCTTACGAGGTGCAACGCGTCGTGCCAGCGGTCGGTCTCCAGGACCACAGCGACGCCCAGCAGCCCCGAGGCGACCACGCCGACCCCCAGCGCGAGGCAGACGAGCTGGGCGACGCTCCTGCCCGCGATCTCGGTGGCCATCGCCCCAGCCTCGCAGACGCGAGCGCCGGCGCATGACCGAGCGATGACCTCCGCTGAGCGTCGGGCATCGCTCGATCGTCCGCGCCAACCGCGAAAGAGCACGATCGACGGCACCCGCCGCTCCCTCCCCTCACCGCTGCCGTTCGCCGGCCTCACCGACCTGGCCGGCCCAGAGCGTCGCGCGCAAGGCGACGAACCACTAACGTCGCGCGCCGTGCGGCCCGGGAGCGAGCTGGAGCGCCGGCGGCTCAACGAGCTGTTCGCGGCGCTGTGCGCCATCGTCAGCCCCACGGGGTCGGAGCGTGCGTGCATGGATCGCGTGATCGCCGAGCTGCGGGGCCTGGGCCTCGAGCACGAGGAGGACGACGCCGGGCCCCGGGCGGGCGCCGGGGCCGGCAACTTGCTGGTGCGGATCCCGGGCCGCGCGGCGCGCACGGTGCTCCTGTGCGCCCATGTCGACACCGTCCCCGTGGAGGGCGGAGTCGTCGAGCCCGAGCTGGCCGACGGCGGCTGGCACAACGCCCGCCCCGCCGTCTTGGGCGCCGACAACAAGGCGGCGGTCGCCGGTCTCCTAGCGCTGGCCCGCCGGGTGGCCGTCGAGGGCTCGCCGGTCGGGCTCGAGCTGCTGTTCACGGTCGCCGAGGAGACGGGGCTGGCCGGCGCCCGTGCGCTGGATCGCTCCTGGTTGCGCGCGGAGTTCGGCTACGTCTTCGACCATGCCACCCCGATCGGTGAGGTCATCGTGGCCGCGCCGGCCTCCTACCACCTGGCTGCCGACCTGTTCGGCCGCGCCGCGCACGCGGGCATCCGCCCCGAGGACGGGCGCAGCGCGGTCCTGGCCGCCGCGCGCGCGGTCGCCGCCATGCCGCTGGGGCGCATCGACGAGCAGACGACCGCCAACGTCGCGTCGATCCACGGCGGCGGCGCCGGCACCAACGTCGTTCCCGAGCGCTGCCGGGTGGTGGGGGAGACCCGGTCCCACGACGAGGCGCGGGCCGAGGCGGCCATGACCACGCTGGTCGACCGCCTCCAGGACGCCGCCAACGTGCCGGTCTGTGCCTGTGACCTCGACGTCACGGTGCAACGGGTCTTCGCCGCCTACCGCCATGAGGACGACGCGCCCGCGCTGCGCGCCGCCGAGGCGGCCCTGCGTGCGTGCGGCCACACGCCGCGCCGGGTGGCCAGTGGCGGAGGGTCGGACGCCAACGCGCTCGTCGAGGCCGGCCTGCCCGTGGTCAACCTGGCCAACGGCACGCAGGGCGCCCACCAGCCCGACGAACGGGTGTCGGTGGCCGCGCTGGAGGGCATGGTGGATGTGACCATGGCCCTGCTCGAGGAATGTGCGACATGACCTCCGAGGCCCCCGGCTTCGAGGCCATCGAGCGCGAGACGGTCTTCGAGGGGGCGATCTTCTCCGTCGAGCGGGGACGCTTCCGCCACGACGACGGCAGAGAGGCCACGCGCGAGAAGGTCCACCACGACGGCGCCGTGGGCGTGGTGGCCCACGACGGCGAGCACCTCTACCTCGTCCGCCAGCCGCGCGAGGCCATCAACCGCTCCGACGTCCTGGAGATTCCCGCCGGCCGCCTGGACGTCGAGGGCGAGGAGCCGCTGGCCGCGGCGCAGCGCGAGCTGGCCGAGGAGATCGGCCTGGCCGCCGACTCCTGGCAGCACGCGACGACCTACTTCTCCAGCGCCGGCTTCACCGACGAGGAGGTTCACGTCTTCTTGGCCACCGGCCTGCGCCGGGTCCACCAGCCGGAGACGGAGGAGGAGGAGCGCATCGAGCTCGTGCGCTGGCCGCTGGCCGATCTGGACGCGGCCATCGATGTCACCGTCGACGCCAAGACGCTCATCGGGCTGCTGTGGCTGCGCCGGGCGCGCGGCGAGGGTGCCACGAGCGGCTGACCGCATGTGGCCGGCTGACGCCGGGGCGACCGGCCGATGCAGGATCGGCGGAGGCGCGCGACCTGGCGCGGCCCCGATCCTGCCAGCCGCCTTGCAGCCGCAGGGCTCCGTCCTCCCGGGGCGAAGGCCGCGCCGTGGCCACCCCCCCCGCCGATTCCCCCCCTGCGCCCTCCCAGCCGTCATCTCTCGAGCACCACGTCCTCGACTTCCTGGCCTACCTGGAGTTCGAGCGCGGCCTGTCGCGCAACACGCTGGAGGCCTACCGCTCCGACCTGCTGCAGTTCGGCACGCACCTGGGGGGCAGCGGCGTCGACGTGCTGGAGGCCGGCCACGACGACCTGGCGGGGTTCCTGGACGGCATGGCCGTCGGGGGTCCCGACCGTCCGGCGGTCGCCCCGGCGACGCTGCAGCGCAAGGCGGCCTGCCTGCGCTCCTTCTACCGCCACCTGCGTCGCGAGGGCGTCATGGAGGCCGACCCCACCGCCCGCCTGCGCGCGCCGCGCAAGAGCCAGCGCCTTCCCCATGTCCTGGCCCGCGGCGAGGTCACCCGCCTGCTGGCGGCCCCCCGTGGCACCAAGCCCGCCGCGCTGCGCGACCGTGCGCTGCTTGAGCTCATGTACGCCTGCGGGCTGCGCGCCTCGGAGGCGGTGGACCTCACCGTCGGCGACGTCGACCTGCGCCACGGCATGCTACGGGCGCGCGGCAAGGGTTCCAAGGAGCGCCTCGTGCCCGTGGGGCGCCAGGCCGTGGGCGCGGTGCGCGCCTTCCTGGAGCGCGGCCGGCCACTCCTGGTGGGCGACCGCCAGGAGGCTCATCTCTTCGTCAACCGCCGCGGGACGGGGCTGACCCGCCAGGGGCTCTACAAGATCGTCCAGCGTAACGCCCGTACGGCAGGGCTCGAGGGTCGGATGAGCCCGCACACGCTGCGCCACAGCTTCGCCACCCACCTACTGGCTGGGGGCTGCGATCTGCGCGCGGTCCAGGAGATGCTCGGCCACGCCGACGTGGCCACGACGCAGATCTACACCCACCTCTCCGCCCAGCGCCTGCGCGACGTCTACAACAGCGCCCATCCGCGGGCCACGACGCCGCTGCCGGTCTCCGACGGAGCGGGGCCGTACTGACGTACTGTCCACGCTCGCCGGCGAGGGCAGCGACGACGATGCCTCGCGCGATGCCCTGAGACAATGCGTGCGTGCGCCGCGCGCTCCCGCTCCTGCTGCTGATTGCCCTCGCTGCCCTGGCCGCCGGGTGCGGGGCGCAGCGCACGCCGGTGCCCGACGCCTCCCGCCCGGGCGCCCCGTTCGGCTTCGAGCCGGTCACCCTCGAGGGCGCCGGCATCGCGCTGGGCGCGCCGCGGGGATGGCGCTACAGCGAGCCGGGGGCGCCGCATGTGCTCAGCATCTCCACAGGCACCGGCGTCATCTCGGCGTGGCGCTACCCGCGCAGCGAGCCGCTGCCCTCCACGCCGGACCAGCTCGAGGCTGCGCTTGAGAATCTCCTGGCAGCGTCGCGCGCCCGCAACCCCGAGCTGCTCGTGCTGGACGAGGGCATCGTGGAGCTCGACGGCCAGCCCGCAGTCGCCCTGACCGTCTCCACCGAGATCGCCGGCCGCCGGCGCACCGTGCAGTCCGTGCACGCCTACGCCTTCGGAGCCGAGATAGTCCTCGACGCCTACGCCGGGCCGAGGGACTTCTTCCGGGTCAACGTGGAGACCTTCCTGCCGGTCCTCGCCTCGATCGAGCTCTCGGAGCCCGAGCCCCAGGCGTGAGCGCGGTTGCCGCGCCCCGGCGTGCCTTCGTCATCGTCCTCGACGCGTGCGGTGCCGGCGCGGCGCCCGACGCCGCCGCCTACGGCGACGAGGGGGCCGACACCCTCGTCCACCTGGCCCGTGGGGCCGGGGGCCTCTCCCTGCCGACCTTGGAGCGCCTCGGGCTGGGCTCGATCGTTTCCCTGGAGGGCGTCGGCCCGGCCGGCGCGCCCGTGGCCCACGGGCGGCTGTGCCCGCAGGGCCCCGGCAAGGACTCCACCAGCGGCCACTGGGAGCTGATGGGGGTGATCGCGCGCGAGCCCGCGCCGACCTACCCCAACGGCTTCCCGCCCGCGGTGCTCGACGCGCTGGAGCGGGCCACCGGCCGCGCGCTGCTGTGCAATCGCCCCTACGACGGAATGGCCGCGTTGGAGGAATTCGCCACCGAGCACCTGCGCACGGGCGCGCTCATCCTCTACACCTCGCAGGACTCCGTCGCCCAGCTCGCGGCTCACACCGACGTCGTGCCCGAGCCCGACCTCTACGCGGCCTGCGTCGCAGCGCGGGAGGTCATGAGCGGCGAGCACGCGGTCTCGCGGGTCATCGCGCGCCCCTTCCGGGGTGCGCCGGGCGCCTTCGCGCGCACCGAGGGAAGGCGCGACTTCAGCGTGGCGCCGCCCGCGCGCTCGGCCCTCGACGCGCTGCGCGGGGCGGGCGTCGAGACCCACGCGGTGGGCAAGACGCACGACCTGTTCGCCGGGCGCGGCTTCGCCGCCGCCCACCCGGGGGCCACCAACGCGGTGGCGCTGCAGGAGACGGGCCGGCTGATCGGCGCGCTCGAGCATGGGCTGGTGTTCACCAACCTCGTCGAGACCGACCAGGTCTATGGCCACCGCAAGGACATCGACGGTTTCCACGCAGCGCTGCGGGCCATCGACACGGCGGTGGCCGGCTGGCTGGAGCGCCTGGAGGAGGGCGACCTGCTGGTCCTGACCGCCGACCACGGTTGCGATCCACTTTCCGACCACACCGACCACACACGCGAGTGCGTCCCGCTGCTGGCCGCCTTCGCGGGCCACGGCGGCCGGCGCCACGACGGGGCTCTGGCCGACGTGGGGGCCAGCGTGGTGGCCTGGCTGACCGGCGGGGGCGACGCGGCGCTGCCCGGCCGCTCCTTTGTGGGCTAGGCGTCGTGCCCGAGCTCCCCGAGGTCGAGACGATCCGCCGGCAGCTCTCCGCGCTGGTCGAGGAGCGGAGGCTCGAGGCTCTGACCGTGGCCGACGCGCGCTGGTGCGCGCCGCTGGATCCGCGGGAGGTCGAGGCCGCCGTGGCCGGGCGCACGGTGCGGGCGCTGTCGCGGCGGGGGAAGTACCTGACCTGGGAGCTTGAGCGCGACGTCTTCCTCGTGTGCCACCTGCGCATGACCGGCACCATGCTCTACGACCCGCCGCCCGACCAGGACCCGCCGCACGCGCGGGTGACCTTCCTGCTGGAGGACTGCCATCGCGTCGTGTTCTGCGACCCGCGGCGCTTCGGGACGGGGGAACTGCTGCTGGGCTCAGCGGCGCTGGAGGCGTTCTACGCTGCGCGGCTGGGCGTCGAGCCGCTGTCGGTGGCCTTCACGGCGGCGCATCTGCGCGCGCTGGCCCGCGGTCGGCGCGCCCCGGTCAAGGCCTTCCTGCTCGACCAGACCAAGGTGGCCGGGGTGGGCAACATCTACGCCGACGAGGCCTTGTTCCGCGCGCGCATCCACCCGCTGCGCCCGGCGGGCGCTCTGCGCGGGCATCAGCTCGGCGCCCTGCGAGACGCGGTGGTAGCGGTCCTGGAGGCCGGGATCGACGCCGGCGGCGCGACCATCGACGACTTCCGCCACGCCGACGGCGTCCGGGGCTCCTTCCAGCACGCGTTCCTCGTCCACCGCCGCGCGGGAGAGCCGTGCGCTGCGTGCGGGACGCCGATCCGCAAGCTGGTGGCCGCGGGGCGGGGGACCTACGTCTGCGAGCGCTGCCAGCCTGTGCCCCGCCGGCGCAGCCGGTGATGGGTGCCTGTGCCCCGCCGGCGCAGCCGGTGATGGGTGGTCAGGCCGCGAGGAGCTCGCTCAGCCGCCCGGAGCGCTGGGCCTGGAGGGTCTCGGTGAACCCTCCGACGAGCTCGTCGCCCACGAAGACCTGGGGGAAGGTCATCATGCCCGTGCGCTCCAGGAGCTTGCCCCTGCCGTCCGCATCGCGTGCGAGATTGATCTCCTCGTACTCGAGGCCGCGCTGGTCCAAGAGGGACTTCACGCGGGTGCAGTAGCCGCAGGGAACCGTGGTGTAGACCGTGATCTTGCTCATCGCTTCATCAAGAGTAGTGACCCCCTGATGGCCGGCTCGCTGAAGCTCGAGGCCGTTGTGTTGCGCTCGATGCGCTTCGGCGAGGCCGACCGCATCCTGCACCTGCTCAGCCCGACGCGAGGCCGGTTGTCGGCGATCGCCAAGGGCGTGCGCCGCACGCGCAGCCGCTTCGGCGGGCGGCTGGAGCCCTTCTCCCGCGTCGCGCTGCTCCTGTACGAACCCGCCCGCCCGCGCAGCGACCTGCTCACGGTCACCGGTGCGGACACCATCCAGCCCCACCGCCGCCTGCGCGAGGACGGCCGTGCGCTGGACGCGGCGGGACGCGCCTGCGACGCGGTCGCGCGGCTGATCGACAGCGCCGAGCCCCAGGGCCCGGCCTACAACCTGCTGTGCGCGGAACTGGGTCTGCTCGACGCCGACGCCGCGCACGCCGGCCACGCCAACCAGCTCGCCTTCCGCCTCAAGCTGCTGCTGGCCGCCGGCTTCGCCCCCCAGCTCGGGGCCTGCGCAGCCTGCGGGGAGCGTGAGCACCTCAGCGGGTTCTCCGGCGCGGCGGGCGGCGTGGTCTGCGACGCCTGCGAGGCCTCGGCCTTCCCGCTGGACGCCGGGGCACACGCATTCCTGTGCGACGCTCTGGGCCGCCCGCTGGCCCAGGCGCCCACCGCGGAGCCGCGCCACCTGCGCCAGGCCGAGCGGGCCATCGCCGCGATGGCCGAGCACCACGCGGGCACGCGCCTGCGGGCAGCGACCGGCGGATGACGGTCAGCGGGGTGGCGTGGCCGCCCAGAGATCGTCCAGCGGCACGTTGAAGGGAACGCGCTGGGCGGCGAGGGTGCCCGATCCGAGCCGGATCGTGGTGGCGTAGGAGCCTTTCTGCGGCTCGGTGTGCACCTCGACGACCCGAGCATTGACGTCCACGACCCAGTACTCGGGGATGCCGGCCCGCGCGTAGAGCGCGAGCTTGGTCGTGCGATCGATCCGCAGGGAGGTTGCAGCGACCTCGCAGACCAGCTCCGCCGTGCCGGGGTGGTAGGGCCGCTCGACGTCGCGGCGGACGATGGCCAGGTCGGGTTCGGGCTCCCAGCCCTCGCCGAGCGAGAGCGACGACTGGTTGCGGATCTGGTGGGTGCGCAGGTCGATCGTGGTGAACCCGCACTCCGTCAGGAAGTGCAGCGCCTCCTCGTGGGGAGCGTTCTTCGGACTCATCGCCACGAGCACCCCGTCGAGGAGCTCCACCCGCTGCTCGCCGAAAAGGCCAAGCTCGGCCATGCGGTGGTAGGTGTCGAGATCGGGCGACCAGAGCGCGGTGCCGGGCGGGGCCGTGGCGGTGGCCATGTCCCCGAGGGTATCGCTGCGGGCGGGCATCGATTCACCGCCGTGTCTTGTCGTGCATGGCGGCAGCATCCCGCCCAGACGGCGTGGTGAAGCGGATGTGAAGGACTTGGTACGGGCCCAGCACACTCCCGTGACGAACGCGGGCCCTCCCGTGACACCTGGCGCCTGGGCGCCGCCCGGCGCCCTGCCAGAATCGACGTCATGCACACCGACGCGCCAGCGGGTCCGGTCGCCGCGAGCCTGCACGACCGGCGGCGGGCGTGGGAGGAGGACCACCTGGCGCCCACAGCGGCACGGTCGTGGTCCGCCCAGCGGGTCGTCGAGGAGCCCGACTGCGCGCTGCGCTCGCCGTTCCAGCGCGACCGCGACCGCATCGTGCACTGCAAGGCCTTCCGCCGCCTCAAGCACAAGACCCAGGTCTTCGTCGCGCCTGAGGGCGACCACTTCCGCACGCGGCTGACCCACACCCTCGAGGTCACCCAGGTCGCCCGCACCGTCGCGCGGGCGCTGAGCCTCAACGAGGACCTCACGGAGGCCATCGGCCTGGGCCACGACCTGGGCCACCCGCCCTTCGGGCACATCGGCGAGGCCGAGCTGGACCGCTGCGCCGCCGCGCGCTTCGGCGGGCACTTCCGCCACTTCGAGCACTCGCTGCGCGTGGTGGAGCGCCTGGAGCGCGACGGCGCCGGGCTGAACCTCGACGCCCGGGTGCGCGACGGCATCGCGTGCCACTCCGGTCGCGCTCCGGCGCCCGCGACGCTGGAGGGGCGCATCGTGCGCCTGGTCGACCGCGTCGCCTATCTCAACCACGACATCGACGACGCCCTGCGCGCAGGGGTGCTCGACGAGTCCGACCTCCCGCCGGGCGCGATCGCGCAACTCGGCGACACGGGCTCGCAGCGCATCGACACGCTCGTGCACGACCTGGTCGAGACGTCCTCGGGGGCCGGGGAGGTCGTGCAGGGCGAGGCCGCGGGGTCGGCCATGACCGCCCTGCGCGACTTCATGTTCGCCGAGGTCTACATGGGCGCCGCCGCGCGGCGCGAGCACGCCAAGATCGAGCGCGTGGTGAGCACTCTGTTCCACCACTTCGCCGACCATCCCGAGGCCCTGCCTCCCGTGCGGGGCGAGGCGGGCCTGCACCAGCGGGTCACCGACCACGTCGCGGGCATGACCGACCGCTACGCGGTGCGGGCGTTCGCGGCGCTGAGCGTGCCCGCGCCGTTCGAGGTGTAGAGGTCCACTGAGTGGCCCTGTACACCAAGGAGTCGATCGAGCGGGTGCGCGACGGCGCCGACATGGTGGAGGTCGTGTCGGGCCGGGTGGAGCTGCGCCGGGCCGGGCGCGATCGCATGACCGGCCGCTGTCCGTTCCACGACGAGCGCACGCCGTCGTTCGGCGTCAGCCCGTCCGAGAAGGTCTTCCACTGCTTCGGCTGTGGGGCGGGCGGCGACCTGTTTCGCTTCGTGCAGGAGACCGAGGGGGTGGACTTCAAGGGCGCTGTCGAGCTGCTCGCCGATCGCTACGGGATCGAGCTCGAGCGCGAGGCCGAGGACCCGCGCGCCGCCGAGCAGCGCCGCGCGCGCGAGCGCCTGCACGAGCTGCTGGAGCGCACCGCCGCCTTCTACGTGCGCCGGCTGTGGGAGACTGAGGAGGCGTCGGGGGCCCGCGAGTACCTGCTGGGCCGCGGCCTGGAGGAGGCCACCCTGCGCGAGTTCCGCGTCGGCTACGCGCCCTCGGCCTGGGATACGGTGCTCATGGCCTCCCAGCGCTCGGGCTACACCGCCCGCGAGCTCCACGACGCGGGCCTGGCCCAGCGCCCGCGCGACGGCGGGCGGCTGTACGACCGCTTCCGCTCCCAGATCATGTTCCCGTTGTGCGATCCGCGCGGACGGGTGCTGGGCTTCGCCGGGCGGCGCATGGGCGAGGACCGCGGGCCCAAGTACATCAACTCGCCCGAGGGCGATTTGTTCCACAAGGGCCGCATGGTCTTCGCCGCCGACCTCGCGCGCGCCCACGCGGCCAAGGCGGGGGAGGTCGTCGTGGCCGAGGGCTACACCGACGTGCTGATGCTCCATCAGGCCGGGCTGCGCAACGCGGTGGCCACGATGGGCACGGCGCTGACCGAGGAGCAGGTCGGCGAGCTCGCCCGCCTCGCGCCCACGGTGCTGCTGGCGCTGGACAGTGACAGCGCCGGCCAGGAGGCGATGGTGCGCGCCGCCCGGGCGGCCGCGGGCAAGCGCGTCGACCTGCGCGTTGTGCCGATGCCCGAGGGGCTGGACCCCGCCGACCTCGTGGCCCGCGACGGCGCCGCCGCGATGCGCCGGGCCGTCGAGGCCGCGGTGCCGTTCGTGCGCTTCCGCGTCGAGCGGGCGCTGGCCACGGGTGACCTGGCCAGCGCCGAGGGCAAGGACCGGGTGCTGGCCGAGCTGCGCCCGGTCCTCTCCCCGGTCGGGCCCTCGGTTCTGCGCGAGGAGCTGCTGCGCCTGATCGCCGACCGCATCGACGTGCCCGCCGACACGGTGGCGCGCCTGCTGGGCGGGCCCGGCGGCCCTCAGCGCGGCGAGCGCGCGGACCGCTCGCGCAATGGTGGAGGTGGCGGAGCCGGCGGCCCGCATACCGGCGGGCCGGGGGACGGCGCGGCCGCGCCGCGGCCCACCCTGGACCCCCGCGAGCGCGCCGAGCGGGCGTTCCTGGCCTACTGCATCGCGCTGCCCGCCCCGGGGCGCGAGGCCCTGGCCGAGCTCGATCTCGAGCACGAGCTCGCCTTCCCCGGCCCGCGCCGGGCGGCGCAGCACCTGCGCGACCACCTCGACCGTCCGACCTCCGGCGTCCCCGAGGACGACGAGGAGCTGGCGCGCCTGCTAGGCGAGCTGGCCGTGCGCGCCGAGGCCCTCGAGGCGACGCCGGCCGGCCTCGAGGCCCAGCGCCTGCAGCTCGCCCTCGCGCGCGCCTCCCGCGACCTGGCCGCCGCCCGCGCCGCCGGCGGCAGCGTCGCCAAGCTCGCCCACCACCGCGACCAGCTCAAGGTTCGCTTCGACGTGGCCGTGCAGCGGATGACCGACGAGTCGCCCGGCTGAGCGCAGAACCCCGGCCGTTCTTCGAGCTCCGGGGGTGGGACTCGAACCCACAACCCGCACGTTAACAGCGTGACGCTCTGCCTATTGAGCTACCCCGGATTGAGCTACCCCGGATTGGCGGGGCGCTTCGGGAGGATAGCGACTCCGAGTCCGACCTCCGCATGGCAGGTCGGACACAGGAGCACGCACTTGGCGGCCTCCGCACGCAGGTCGCTCCACGCCCTCCCGAGGCCACGGCTGCCAATGCCGAAACGCTTGGTGGCAGGGTCGACATGGTGAAACTGGAGGACCGCATGATGCTCGGCGTATCCACAGAGCACGCAGCACCCGCCTGATTCGGCGACGAGGCGCACTTTCACGCGACGTCGCCACTCGGCGACGGCCACGGAGTTACACCTCCGGCAGCGGTATGCACCGTCCGCGCGGAGTCGGTGAGCCGTCTCGCCATGGTGGCGGCAGACGCGAAGCTGCTCATCGGCGCCCGGGTCACCGTCGAGCGCGGGCCGACGTCGTCCGTCCGTACGCAGGTCATAACGCTTGAGCCAGTGGCAGACCGTCCCTGCGCTGCGGTCTACCGCCGCCGCAATCTCGCGGACGGTCAGGCCGTCCGCGACCAGTGCTTCCAGCGGCGCCCGCTCAAGCCCGCCTCGGCCCGCATGCCGCTCCGCGAACGACGACGCCAGGCCGTGCTTACGCGCCCAGTAGGCGACCGTCGAGGGGTCCGCCCCGAGCTCGCGGCCGATGGCCTCGAAGGACGCGCCCTCCGTCAGTCGTCGCTCAAGCCATCCCCTGTCCACGAACGTATGTTCCCATACCCTCCGGACGGAACGGCGAACGCCTCGACCAGCTCGGCCGCCCGCTGCGCGGCGTCGTTCTCCGACGCCCACACCGCCAGCTCCCGAGTGCGGGCGGTGATCGACGGGTCGGCGAGGGCGCGCACCACGGCGAGGCGCACGGTGCGGGCGCTCACCAGACGGCGGGGGATGCGCACGCCCGCTCCCGCCCAGGCCACCCGCGCCGCGTTCTCGTTCATGTCGCCCGCCGCGGGGGCGACGACGACGGGGCAGCAGCTGGCCAGCGCGCGGACGACGGTGCCGTGGCCGCCGTGGCAGACGACGAGGTCGCAGCGGGGCATGGTGCGCGCGTAGGACAGCCACTCGACCACGCGGGCGTTGGCCGGCACGAGGTCCAGC
>Ga0136615_10000508_pt1 | contig 17745 bp, 16 predicted proteins | sample AntDrymUQ2882206_2_FD_106647 | JGI IMG/M metagenome (GOLD analysis project Ga0136615, IMG submission 106647) | Polar desert sand microbial communities from Dry Valleys, Antarctica - metaG UQ288 (22.06) | ecosystem: Environmental > Terrestrial > Soil > Desert | place: Antarctica: Dry Valley...
ATCCTGGAGGAGGTACTGGCGGAGACGGTGATCGAAGGCCTGCTGATGGAGATTAAGGAGCGAAGCGCCTTGTTACGAAGTCATGGCATCGAGGTGAGCGTCGATGGGTGCAAGATATGAGATATCTTACTTCAGGACTTTGCGGTTGGATAATGTCGTGACGTACGGGGACAACAAAATGGCCCGAAATATGTAGCCAGGTCACACACCACACGGTCAGACAGGAAAGGGATTACCCGCCGAACAAGCCGCGCCAGAAACCGTCGCTCCGCCCGTCCGCCAGCTCTTTCTCGAGGCGTTCGCCTGCCGCCCCATGTTGCTCCGCCCGCGTGCTCTCCCGGTCGATCCTACGACGTTCGCGCTCCAGGCTTTCGCGAAGCGCGGCCTCTGTGGCCTCCGCGAGTTCCAGGCGGCCCCGAAGCTCCTTGGTCTTGGCGGTTGCCGCGGCGAGCCGCTCGGTGATCTCCTTGACGGTCTCGTCGGGAGTCGCGTCCGAGGCCGCCGCTTCTGAACGATCATCGAACGGTAACCTCTCGGCAGCCTCCGCGTCGCTGCTTTCCGTGTGGGCACGGGACGCAGGACTGGCACTCGCCAGCGCCTCGTCCGTCTCCTGGGTGGTTTCCTCACCGCCAAGCGAGCCCACATCGACGGGCGGCTCCAAGAACGGTCTGCCGTCGCTGAGTACGGTCGTTTCGGCCGCGTCCCAAACGCGTGTCTCGTCCTCCGCCGCAGCGCGGGACCCCGCGTCGTCTTCGGGTAACCCGCCCGGATGCGGGGAAGCTTCGAGATTTCGCCGCGCCCCCTGCAGGGCGCTTGCCGGTACGAGCCAGCGAGCCCATTCGTCCTGATGCCCCTCCAACTCACCGCCGCACAGCATGCTGAAGACCCGTCTCACGGGCATCCCCAACACCTTTGCCGCCTCTTCTGCAGTGTAGAAATCGGCTTCCTGCGCCATAGGCTTATTTCTACCCTCGCCAGAGGCCTCTAATCCTACCTCGGGCCCTGTACTCCCCGTCCTCGCGAGCAGTAAATAGACGCACGTGTCTCCTGTTCATAGTCTTAAAGCACGGCGACGAGCAGGATCCAGAGCGCGGCCCACAGCACGAGCAAGCCAGCAACCCTCGGCCAACGCTCCTCGGAGAGCGTTGCTTCGGCCACGGCGGCGGGGATGCACCCCAGGTAGAAGAGCCCGACGAGGGGCAGCATTGCCCCCGGGGTCGCGACGGCCGCGACCGGGAGGGCGGAGGCGGCCTCGGCAACCCAGATCAGGACGGTGACGAGGAAGCCGTTGGAGACGTTTATGAGGTAGGCGAGGGGTGCTACCACGTTGCCGGCGAGGGTTCCGAGGAGGCCCAGAGTGAGGATCGGGCCCGAGAGCGGCACGGCGACGAGGTTGGTGAGTACCCCGATCGCCGAGACCTCCTCGAAGCTCGTCGCGATGATCGGCGTGGTGGCGATCTGGGCGGCCAGGGAGACGGCCAAAAGGTTCGAGAGCAGCTCAGGCGGCTTCTGGAACGGGCGTAGAACGGTGCGTTTTACGAGCGCTTGCAGGGGTTTCCTGAGGAGAAGGATGCCGAAGACGGCGGCGACGGAGAGCTGGAAGCCGGGGCTATAGACGAGCAGGGGGTTCCAGGCGAGGACGGCGGCGAGCATCGTGGTCATGAAATGCAGGGGCGAGAGCTGGCGCCCGAAGAGCGGGGCGGCGAGGACGAAGGTAGCGACGACGCCGGCCCGTATCGCCGACGGCGGGGCGCCCGCGACGAAGATGTACAGCCACACGAGGCCGAGCGTGGCCGGGTTGCGGAAGAGCATCGGCACCGCGAAGAGGCGCAGGACCACGTAGATCATGGCCGCCAGCACCGCGACGTGCTGGCCGCTGATCGCCAGCACGTGAGTAATACCGCTCCTCCTAAACGCCTCCTCGACCTCCTCCGGCAACCGCGAGGAATCTCCCAGAACCATGCCCCGCACGACCGCGCCCTCCCGGGGCCTCAAGCCGTAGCCGAGGGCCGCATCCGTCCGGCGATGAACCTGCCCGACCCAGCCCCGCTCCTCGTCCGCTAGCCACACTCCCCTGGCGTAGATCAAGCCCGAGACCCCGCGCGTCTGCAAATATTGGCCGTAGTCGAAGCCGTCTTCTTTGATCTCGGGCCGCGTAAGCTCCCCACTCGTCTGCACCCGGTCCCCCCCCCCGACCCGCATGTCCCCCGAGTAGACTTGCACACCCCCGCCGCGAAGGACCTCCTTCTCCTCGTACCACAGGTGCTCGATCCGCACGTCGGCCCGGTAGCCGACCTTCGTCGGGACCGGTGGGGAGACGACCCTCCCAACCACCACGACCTCGCCCGGTTCGACCTCCGCAAGCTCCAGGAGGGGGTCGGAAACCGTCGTGTGTAGGAGGGCTATCCCGACCCCGCCCGCCACGAACAACGGGGAGAGAACCGCCATCGCCCTCCACTCGTCGGGGACGAGGCCACTCCGGGCCGCCACGGCGACAGAGAAGACTAGGCTCGTCAACAAGAGTATCGCGGCGAGAAGCGGCGCGACGGTGGCCGCGACGATCCCCGTCGCCAGGAGCAGCGCCCAGAGATCCAGGCGCACCGGCGGACGCAGGTCCAGCCCGAGGTCGTGCCCCCGGGCCTGTCCCGCCGTCTCAGACCGTTGCAAAAGGCCTTATCTTTTCGAGCGTCTTGGGCCCGATGCCGGAGACTTCTTCCAATTCCCCAACGGATCTAAACGAGCCGCTGTGGCGGCGGTGTTCGACGATCTTCTCGGCGGTGGAGGGACCGACCTCGGGGAGCTCGTCGAGTTCTTTGGCGTCGGCAGTGTTGATGTTTACGAGGAGCGGGGTCTGCGCTTCGGCCTTTGCCTCGTCGAGGGAGGTGCTGTAGACGACCTTTGGGGCCGATTCGGAGGCGCGGGAGGAGTAGTATGCGCCCCCGGCGAGCACGAGCACGACGAGGGCGCTGATGAGGATCTGGGGTTTGTAACGCGCGAGGAAGCCGGGCGGAAGCCCCGAGGGGACGCTCCCCCGATGCTTCGTCGAGGTCTCGAACTCTTTGGGCACTTCAGGTTCCCCACAAACCTGCGACAACCAGAGTGGAGCCGAGGGGGATCGAACCCCTGACCTCCGCGCTGCCAGCGCGGAATTGCTTGTTCGCGGTTGCTCCTTGTTGCTCGCGGTCGGTGAGGGAATCTGGCTTGCCTAAGGCGAATGCCTTGCATCTTGTTCGCAGTTGCGTTTGGTCGCTCATGGACGGTTCGCGGGCGGGTTGGTGTAGTAATTGGTGTAGTAAGGGCCGGCGGGCGGACTCAGGAGTATCCCGGCCTCCCGCGCTTCTTGTGGTAATTGTACTTCTGTTTACAGCCCCGGTCCTTGCAAAACTCGCGGTCTGAGCGGGTCTTGTACTTGCCGCGGACATTCCTCCTAAGGCCCGGATCGGTCGGGAGTTCCCCGGACTCGAAGCGGATCACGCGAAGGCAACCAGGCAGCCTGCACCGTTTCACGCTCTCGCCTTCGGCCTCCAGAAGCCAAGCCACGTGCAACCAGACAGCGCCGATCAGGCCCTTAAAGCCCCACGAGAGCGCAAACCTTCCTGTTGCGAGATTATTGTGCGTGTAAGTAGTGAACCTCGGGTAACAGTACTCGTCGAGGCGCGTCCGGACCAAATGACCTAGCACGTCGAATAGCCAGGGCCGCTCTTTGCCTACGTGCTCTTCCAAGGGACCGAACGGCTCAAAGACCTTTCTAGGAAGAAGGTTGGTTACGGGAGTTAGCCCGCCAACGTCTACATCCTGGTCTGCGGTAATGGCTTCATAGATCCGCAAACAAGCCCTGACCTCCCCGGCGGCCTCTGCGAACCTTTGAACGCTCTCCCGCCGCCCTAAATTCTTGACCCGATGCCTCACAAACCCATCGTAAAATTCGATCACGTCGTCGCCCGGAATGCCGAGCAGCCCGTAGATTTCCGCCCAGTCCTTCACATCTGCCGGCGTTATCTCACGTTCCGCCAGTTCAGCAAGTTCCAGCACCAGCTCTGGCGCCCTCAAAGGGGCGTAGTAGGGGGCATCGCAGTTCAAGGCGTCTGCCCTTGTGGGGTCTAGTCCCCTGTACTTCCGCAACCTCCAATCCTTCCCTTCTTCGTCCCGAGACATAGTGTCTTCCGAAGGCGTCCGCTCAAAGAACGAGTCACGCGAGATCGGCGCGACCACAAACTCCTCCTCCCCTTCCACCCTGATCTCGTAACGCTCGTACACGGGCCACCCCTTGTTCCGCAAGTCTCCTTTGACCGCTTTGCTGGCGGCACCTTCGATTTGGTTTAGATTTACGCCTGGCAACGCGGAAACCTCGCTTTCAGCTTTTGACCGCTTTCGTTCGACAGTAGCATAAGCGCAGTAGACAATACGCGCAAGCAGACACACCAACGAACAAGAGAGGAGAGCGATGCAGGCGGAGATCGTAAAGGACTGGGTGACGTACAAGGAGGCTGAAGCCATCGCGGGCCTCTCCCGGACCACCCTTCGGAAGCTCGTGGACGAGCAGGCCATTAGGATCAGGCGTGTGGGTAGGGCGGTAAGGATCAACCGGAGGAGCCTCGACGCCTACATGAACGGCGAAGAGCCCACCGGGGAAAGGTAGCCCCGCTCATCTTGGAGGATGGGAAGCGGGGCCGGACCTCTCCGGCAAGTGTACTCAACCAACGCGGCACAGGCACCATCGAACTTGCGTCCGGCTCCCGTCTGGCACGGCGCCTTTGCCAGCTCGAAGCTCTCGACACGGTAGCTGAATCCGAGCGGCGTCATGCCTGAATTGACAGCAAATATCTTAGACGCCCTAAAGACCATATTCGAGCCCGACGCCGTGATGGAACTCCGAGCCTTCAAGGGGCGGGAGACGGTCAGCGGCTACTATGACGAGCACACAGTCCTTGCCCACGAGGTCGGCAAGTTAGACGAACGGGGCTACTCCGTCTACGTCACCCTGAACGAGGTCGATCCTGCCCTGTTAGCCCGGGCTTCTAACCGGGCGCGCAAGGTTTACAAGGAACCCACCACATCAAACAGTGACATCGTGCGCCGGCGCTGGCTTCCTCTGGACTTCGACCCGGCGAGGCCGTCGGGGGTATCAGCGACGAATGCAGAGAAGAGGGCTGCACGCCGACGGGCTCTGGAGGTCCAAGAGTTCATGAGGGGGCTCAGATGGCCTAATCCGGTTGTGGGCGACTCGGGTAACGGCTACCACCTGCTCTACCGAATAGACCTGCCCAACGACCGGGGGAGCCTGGAGCTGGTCAAGGGCATCCTCGAGGCTCTCGCTTTCAAATTCTCGGATGAGGCAGTGGACGTGGATACAGGCGTCCACAACGCTGCCCGGATATGGAAGCTTTACGGGACCACGGCCAGAAAGGGCGACGATACCCCGGAGAGGCCATACCGTCGATCCTCGCTGTTGACGACGCCCGAGGTAGTGGAAGTGGTGGCCCGCGAGAAGCTCGAAGCCGTCGCCGCGACAAGGCCGGAACCCCCGCCAGACCCACAACGTAACGGACACCGGAAAGACTTCGACCTTGCCGCGTGGATCGGAGAGCACGGCGTTCCCGTAAAGCGCGAAGGACCGTGGGGTAGGGACGGCTACAGGTGGGTGCTCGAAGAGTGTCCCTGGAACGGCCACACCGACCACGCGGCGTACATCGTCAGGTTCGCGGGCGGGGCCATAGCAGCTGGGTGCCACCACAACTCTTGCCAGATATACGGCTGGCGGGATCTGCGAGAGCATTACGAACCGGGGGCCTATGAACGGAACAGGCATCAGGCCGGGACTAACGAGGCGTCCCCGGGTGTAGATGAGTGGGAGCCCCCGGCCCCGCTCCCGGACGGTTTGCCGCCGGTAGACGCTTTCGACCCCGTGATGCTACCGGAATGTCTGGGGGGCTGGCTTGAGGACATAGCCGGGCGAATGCAAGTCCCGCTCGATTACCTCGCGGCGGGGGCGATGATAGTCATCAGCTCTCTCGTGGGGCGCAAGCTCGGCATCTACCCCAAGAAGCGGGACGATTGGATCGTCATTCCGAACCTCTGGGGGATGATAGTCGGGCGTTCGGCTCTCCTGAAATCTCCCGCGCTCGCGGAGGTCATGAAGCCGCTTGGGAGGCTCATAGCTGATGCTCACGAGGCATACAAAGAAGAGCTTGCGGTTTACGAGATCGAGGCCATGGTCGCGGAGGCCGAGGCCAAGGCGCGCAAGAAGAATATAGAGGAACTCGCCCAAAAAGCCGCAAAGACGGGCGACCGTTCTAAGCTCATGGAAGCCGCTAGGACGGAAGGTGCCGAGGCGCCCGAGCCCCCAACCCTACAACGATACAAGACCGAGGATGCCACTGTAGAGAAGATAGGCGAGTTGCTCATAGAGAACCCGAAAGGCATTCTGAACCACCGAGACGAGCTCTCCGGATGGTTCAGGAGCCTTGAGAAGCAGGGGCGCGAAGGGGACCGCGCTTTTTACCTCGAGAGCTGGAATGGCACCGGGAGCTTCGATGTGGACAGGATAGGGCGGGGCTCCACTCATATCCCGGCCCTATGCCTATCTATCCTCGGCGGCATTCAGCCTGGCCCTCTCTCGAGCTACGTGTACCAGGCAGTCCAGGGCCAGCAGGGCGCCGACGGCCTCTTGCAACGCTTCCAATTAACGGTATGGCCCGACCCTCCGAAGAGTTGGCGCAACGTTGACCGCTATCCCGAGACGGAAGCCAAGAATCAGGTGTACGAGGTATTCAAGAAGCTCGATAGCCTAAAGGTCAACGAGACCGCCAAAGAGGAGGAGATACCGGCCCTACGGTTTGATGTAGGAGGACAAGAGGTTTTCGACGCGTGGCGCGATGACCTGGAGCGACGCCTCCGCTCCGAGGAGATGGCACCCGCACTAGAAGCTCACATCGCCAAGTACCGATCCCTCATGCCGAGCCTGGCTCTGCTCTTTGAGCTAATAGATACTGAGGGCTTACCAGTCAGCGTCGGAAAGATGGCGGCACTGCGAGCCGTGGCATGGTGTGAGTATCTGGAGACGCATGCTGGTCGGCTCTACGCTTCTGCTGAGAAACCAGTGATGGAGGGAGCGCGAGCTTTACTGAAGCGCATACGCAAGGGCGACGTGAAAGACGGCTCTTCGATCCGGGACATCTACCAGGGGCGGCACTGGTCAAAGCTGTCCACCTCGGAGGAGGTGAGCGCAGCGGCGACCGTGCTCGAAGAGTATGGCTGGTTGCACGTCGAGAAGGTTGAAACCAGAGGGCGCCCGGCTACCCGTATACGCTTACATCCGAGCCTGAGAGAAGTAGCGTGATTTTCTCGAATACGTCGGGTACTGAAGGTGCGAAAGGTGCGAAAGCCCCTCTCGATACCCTTTTGCACCTTTTGCACCCCCGCTACTCTAGGGATTCAGAAAAAATCGCGCTACATGAAGAGGAGTTCCCTATGAGCGATAGGCCCTGGCTTGAAGCGTTGAAAGACACGATGAGAAAGCATAGCGCGGATACCAACGAGCCTCCGGAAGAAAATTTGGAAGCCCTACCCCTAGGAGGGTGCGAAAGGTGCGAAAGTCCCGCCAATGAGCTAGTCCTAGTCGTGGAAGTCCAGACCACCGAAGAGATAAGCGATCCCTGGGGAGAGGAGGAGCACAGGCTGATAGCCGCTGGCTGGAAGCCAAAGGAGCGAGGTGGGCTCGTCATCTGGGCACACCCTAAGACCGGCTTCTACTACTCGCAAGAGGTGGCCCTGCATCGCCTGGAGGTGTTGAAGAATGTTGGAGGATAAGATGGCCCGCACCCGCTGGGACTACTGGGCGGACCCGTGGTACAGGAGAGGATGATGCGAAAGCTGGATCGTACGACCTTCGAGAGCAGCCGGGCGGGCGAGTACTTTGACGCCCGACAGCTCTCGGCGCTGACCGGAGTCCCGCAAGATGAGTTTGCCAGCGTTTGCTTGAAGGAGTTGATCGACAACGCCCTCGATGCCTGCGAGACGGCCCAGGTAGCTCCGGAGGTCGGTGTGGAGGTTGAGCGGGAGGATGGTGTGCTGCGCCTCTCCGTCTCCGACAACGGTCCTGGCATACCGTCTGAAGTAGTGCGCAAGATGCTCGACTACAGCATCCGCGTGAGCGACAAGGCAGCGTATCGCTCCCCGACTCGCGGGGCACAGGGCAACGCTTTAAAGACCATCATCGGCATTCCCTACGCTCTCGGATCACGCGAGCCGGCCGTCGTCGAGGCGCGTGGCGTCCGGCACACGATAAGGCCGTGGGTCGATCCGGCCGGCGAGGTGCATATCTCTCACACCGAGGTCCCAGCAACCGTTGCCGGGACGAGCGTAAGCCTGGCGATCCCCGAGGATGAGCAGGACTTCGACCCGCTCCATTGGGTGCGCTCGTTTGCGGCTTTTAACCCCTATGCAACCTTCAGTTACCTTGGTAAAACCGACTTCTCGAAAACAGCCGAAATGTACAAATCGACCCGCGAACTCCCGTTCAAGAAGTACATACCCTCCGAGCCAACCTCGCCGCATTGGTACAGTCCGGCGTCCCTCCAGGCGCTTGTATTCAGCTACATAACCAACGCCCGCAACGGCGGCCGAGATCTGCCCCTCGGGGAGTTTGTGAGGGAATTTCAGGGGCTCTCGCGCACGTCGAAGGCTAAGGCCGTCTGTGCGGAACTGCCCGCGTTCAAGCACCTCTCGGACTTCGAAGAGGCCCCCGATGCGGTAGGCGAGCTGCTCGCCCGCATGCAGGGTGAGTCTAAGCCGCCTAAACCCGCCGCTTTAGGCTTCGTAGGCGAGGATCACTTTCGCGCGTTCTTTGAAAGTATCTACGAGGTCAAAGAGGTCAAGTACACCCGAAAGCAGGGAACCTTACCCTCGGGCCTGCCGCTCACCTTCGAGTTCGCGCTGGCCATCCTGGATCAGCCGGGGCACCTGTACACGGCGATCAACTTCTCGCCGACCTTTGGAGACCCACTGGAGGGTACGACACTCGCCGGTCCTCAGTTTAAGGCGCACGGTATCAGCGGCTTCTTGTCGCAAGGTCACGCCCTGCCGAAGTCCGACCGCGCGTGGTACTTCACGCCGGCAAGCGTAGCGGTGGCAGCCCATATCGTCACCCCCGCGCCGATATTCTTAGACCGTGGCAAGACCCGCCTGAATATGGAGGGTAGCTAGTGGCCAAGAAGAAGAACTTCGACGGCGACCCCGGCGGTCTCATCGGGGATGCCATATTCGGCGTCATAAAGCCCATCTATAAGGAGGGCGAGAAGGCCAAGAGGACGCGTCGCGTGCCGCGTAGGAGGTACTACTACGCCTCGGAGCCGAAGGTATCGCAGAAAGAGATAGTGTTCTCCGTGCTCGGGCGAGCGATTCAAAACGCCGGCGCCTACTTCAGCGCTCGAGACCTCTACTATGCCACCCGACCGCTCGCCTACGCCCACGCCGAGTGGGAGGAGGACAAGCGGCTGGAGTACAAGTACTTCTCGCAGACGCTACTCACGGAGTATCAGGAGAGACACAGACCCATAGCCGGCCTCTGGCGCGACCCTCGCGGTAACCTTCACGAGCCACACACCGGGGGCACGGTGGCCATAGGCACCCGCGAGATCGCCGCGTACGAGTTCCCCGAGTACTCCTTCGACAAGATCCTCTACGTCGAGAAGGAGGGCGAATGGCCAAAGCTACAGGCCGCGCGGCTGGCGGAGCGTTACGACATGGCCGTGGCGTCTGCCAAGGGCTACCCTGTCGAGGCCGTGCGCGAGCTGTTCGCCCGGGCCGAGGGCGGCGACTATCAACTCTTCGTCTTCCACGACGCCGACATAGACGGTTACGAGATAGCGCGCGTCCTGGGCGAAGAGACCCGGCGTATGCCCCACCACTCGGTCGAGGTTATAGACATCGGCCTAAGCGTCGAGGATGCGCTGGAGATGGACCTGGACCCCGAACCATTCTCTCGTAAGAAGCGCATTCCCTACCCGCTCAGACGGCGAATCTCAAACGTGGCTAAGGAATACTTCGTCGAGCGCGAGGAGCGCTTCGAGCTGAATGCCATCCTGCCAGATACGCGGCGCATCGAGTACATCGAGCGCAAGCTGGAGGAGAACGGCGTACGTGGCAAGGTGATACCGCCCGAGGAGAGACTGGGCGATCTGGCCGGCGAGATGTACCGCGAAGAGCACGATGATTGGATCGACGCGATGGTCAAGGAGATGTTTCTGGAGACACTAAAGGAGGAGCTGGCCGAGGAGTTCAAGGAGCACTTCGAGCTTGATGCGCCTACCGTCCGCCAGAGCATCGAGAAGAAGTTCGAGAACGACCGCGCCCTCTCCTGGCGCGTGGCTCTCAAGAAGAGGTTCGAGGAGCTTCGGGAGGATCACGACGACGACCTCAGAGAGGCCGTGCGGGAGAAGGTGCGCGAGCGTCTCGAGGACGGTGAGGGTGCTTAGCACAAACCGCCCGACGTCCTCCGCGCCCTCGTGAGGGGCAGCATCGAGGAGCACATGGACCCGGAGAGGCTGCGGGTTACGAAACTGGCCGAGAGAGAGGAGCGCGATTTGTTGAGGAACGTTTGGACGGGCGGGGGTGCGTGAAGGTCGGGGCTAGGGCCCTCGCCCTGCTCGAAGATGGCGGAGGAGGGGATCGCGGTTGAGGTGGGACTCCTGAGCTGCGGATACGGTCCGTTGCAGCGGCGGGTCTGCGACGTGCTCCTGGAGTACGAGGGTTTGGCCGTTGAGACCACGGACCTAAAGAAGCTTATCTCACCGGAGGGTGACCGCTCCAACCTGCGGCGCGCTTTCACTACGGCCGTCCGGCTGGTCCCCGGAACCGTCCCCAGAACGGCCAGGTTGTCGCTTAAACGAGTAACCCCATGAATGAGCTCGAAGTAGCCGAAAGGAGAGGTATGAACAAAGGCGGACCCGCAACCGAAGAAGGCAAGGAAATCGTGCGCTGGAACGCTGCCAGGCACGGCATCCGCTCCCCCGCACCCGTGGTACCCGGCATCGAGGCCCAGGAGGACTGGGAGAGGCATCTTGCGGGCACCCTGGAGAGCCTCGCCCCGGAGGGGCACCTCGAAACCGTGCTCGCCGAGAGGGTGGCGCTCTTCTCCTGGAGGCTCAACCGGGTGACGCGCTACGAGACCGAGAGCATCGCCCTCTCCCAAGAGAAAGCCGAAGATGATCTAGCGGACAGGAGGCGATTCGAAAGCCACGTGCTCGGCGCGGCCCACCCCCGGGACGTGCGGGCAGCCTTGGAGGCCGCCAGATCCACGCACCGACTGTTCAAACGCTTCCCCAAGCTGCCCGACGACAGGAGGCTCTCCGCCTTAGACGCGGACGCGATCCTCTGGGACGTGGCGGAGCACACGGACCAGGTAGCGGAAGGAGGGGTCGCCCCGGAGGACCTCCTGGAGAAGATCTCTATCCCCGGCGTCCCCGACGGAGCGCAGGCCCGCGAGGACTACGGCGGATGGACAGCCGGAGCGGTGCGGACAGGTATAGAAGCCATCGCCCGCGCCACCGACGAAGACCCGGACGAGCTGCTGGAGGTCGCCACGGCGGAGGCCAAGAGAGCCATTATCGGCAAGGAGCAGGCCGCGGAGCAGGTGGCGCACGACCTCGCCAGGATGAGCCGGGAGCGCCTCCTGCCCGACGTAAAGACCCTGGAGAAAGTGAGCCGGTATGAGGCGCACCTCTCTCGCCAGCTCTTCAAGGCCCTACACGAGCTTGAGGCCCTGCAGATCAGACGCCTGGGCGGTTCAGCTCCTTTGGCCCGCCTTGACGTGGAAGGGTTGACGGAAAGCTAAAACTGCCGAACAAACTCCTGGCTCTCTGGCTGGTATTGCACCAGAATCCGGCTTCGAACGAACGAAGGGGCCGGGGCGCAACAGCTTCGGTCCTCCCCACGTATACGAGCTTATCGCTTCGCTGGGGGAATACCTCTCAGAAAAGTATTAGTTGTTGTTGCTGAAACGGACTTCCGCTAGCGAGCTGTGGCCGTCAAGGTGATCGAACCTAATGCCGCCACTCGATTTGACCGTCGGCGCCAAAGCGATCTCGGCCAACTGGTACTCGAAGCCATCTGGCAGCTGTACCAGCGCCCGGTGCTCGTCTCCGGTCACCGGGTTCTTCATCGGTTCACTCTCGGTCTCCAGTATGTCTCCCGCTGTAAATCGCGCTGTGCGCCCGTCCATGTCGAACTCGAACTCGATGGGGACGAATTCCGGTTCGAGCAGGGTCTCGGTGATGGCAGCAAATATTTCGAACATTGCGCCACCCGCTTGCCCGCTCATGATGGCCAAGAGAGCGTCGCGCTGCTCTTGGCTGGTGTCCGCATCCAGGATGGGCTGTAACGTGCCGTGTCCCTCATGCAGCGGTCCCGGAAAGTGTACGGTCACTGCCCATTTGGTCCCCGTAAGCGAAACGTCCCCGTAGCGTCCGTCGGCTACCTCCATTGCAACCATGCCCTCGCAATAGTGGTGGGTGGGAGCGGCGTTGAAGTCGCAGGGGCATCCGGGATCGCAGCTGCAGTTCTTGATCCAGTTTCCCTCCATGTGCCACTCGGTTTGCGGTGGTGAGTGTACCATCACGACACTCCTTCCCCAGTAGATCGTGGCCTACAACTAAGCTAAGGTATCGTACCTTAAAGTGAGGAGCGACGATATACGTCAAAGGGCGTAGTTTTGGGATTGTCCAAGGGCCCCGCCATAGCTTGCGCCTAGAGCTAGGGTGCAGGTTGCCTCTATTCACCGAGATGTCTAGGAGATACCTTCTCGACATCTCGCAAGCGCTTTACATAGAATCCATCCCAGAGCCGGAATCTGTTCCCGAGTTCGTCTCGGAATCCATCCCGGGGTTCATTTCGGAATCCATCCCAGCTCCGGAGTTCATCTCTGAGTTCATCTCGGGCTGCATCCCACCAAACAGCGTGAGTCCCAAAAACGCCACCCCACCCACTACCATTAAAACTCCCAAGGGGCGTGCGATGCGGTGGCTGTTAGGTAGCGTTTTCTCGGCGAAGATGATGAGTGCCACCGTGAACACCAGGGCAAGGTTCATCATCCCCAATGCCACCAACCCTATCATCAGGCCTGCGCAGCAGCCTAGGCAGTCCACGCCGTGCAACACCCCTAGCCGCAGCGCCCCGACCGTGCCTGGCTTCCACTTCTGCATCAAAAAGAAGAGTGGGTTGCTGCAGCGCGCATGGCAGCTGCGCTTCAGCGAAGTGAACTGATATATGCCCCCGATAACCAAGAGCACAGCCGGTAACACAACAGCGAATCGTCCTATGGTTTGGGCCGTCAGGGCATAGACGTAGACCGGCAGCCCTGCAATGGCCCAGACTGAGATGTAGCCTAAGAGCAGTGCTGTCATACCAACCCTTGCCCGGACCGGACTAAGGCGCTGGCGGGCGACGATGCGGTAGAGCAGGATCAGGGGCAGCGTGGCCGGTATCATCATAGCCACCATCATCGCCGTCCAACCCAATACGAATGGGACGAATCCTCCCATCGTGCTTATCCTCGCACCGCTCATAGACTCCATGGAGTTCATGGTGCTCGCCTGGTAAGCGATGAAGGCCCAACCCACCACAGTTAGCACCAGAAGGGCAAGCCCCGGCAGAAGGTTCTCGCGCTTGCGCCAGTGATCCAGAACCGACGGCGTGAACGCGCTTGCATGTTCCATGTCCTGCCCCTCTACTTCCCCAAACTAGTTTCTGAAGCTAGGGGCCGCTCCACTCGAAGGGAATGTGTTTGCTGGACTTGCCGTCCCACTCCCACTCGAAACCGAAGCCTTCCGCCCGGTTAGTTATCGCCCTTCCCCAGGTTGCTACTCCTCCACCCGGGCCAACCTCGCTCCCCGGCGGGTTGAGTAACTGTACCCGCTCTCCCGGGGGCGTCATAGGTCCCGTCAGCGCCTCGGCACTAGCCACAACCTTACCCGGTATCTCCGCTCGCCAGTAGGCCAGATCGTCGGCAACCTCGAACTCTATGGGGACGAACTCGACACCGCGCACTTCCTCGATGAGTTCGGCGAAGTCTGCGGGGAAACCCCCCGCCTGTCCGCTGAAGATCTGCTGCAGCGCCTCGCGCTGCCTATCGTCAGCTCGCTCGTCGATGAACAACCCCATGGTTGCCTTGGCCCCGGCCCAAATGTTGCCTTCAAAGGCGGCTACCCCAATAAGGTTTAGGCCGTCCAGCCGAACGTCGCCGTAGTTCCCTTCGCGGATGTTCCAGGCGAGCACGCCTTCACACCAGTTATCGGTTGGAGGTTGAGCGAACTCGCAGGGGCAGGGGATGTCGCACCTACATACATCGAACCAGTCCCCCACGAGATGCCACTGGGGTATGTTGCCTTCCTGGTTTTCCATATCTACCCCTTTCCCCCGCTTTCCCCGGCGGGATAGCGCTTACGCAACGTATGATGCCACAAAGCGAACCCAGGTGCCTCCCCTAATGACTTGCACCTGCCCTGGTAGAGGGGCGGATTACCTCTTCATCAGATTCTAGGGAATCAAGAGGTACGAGCTGCCACTTATTACAAATCCCGAAGGTGCACCAGTTAGCCCAACTGCTGCTTCAGCCTATCCAACCACTTGCACATACCGTCGAGCTGCTCCATCTCGGCCTCGTGGTGCTCCCAGAAAAGCCGCATGTACGTATCATGGTGCATCCCCTTTGGCCTCTCAGGAAACGGCTCCATCATGTTCACGCTTCCACCGAGCTGTTGTCTGATCTTCTGCGCTCGTCTGAGAGCCCGGTGGCACTTGTCCTCGCGCTGGCTCTCGTAGCGAAGGTCGTAGCAGTGCCGGCACAGGAAATACTTCCCCGGCCCGTACAGGATCACCACCCTCCGGTTACACCTAACCCCGTTGACCACACCTGGACAAACGAACCAGGGACGTTCTCCGCCGAAATTGCAAGGCGTCCACTCCAAAGGTACCGGTTCCTCTACGTTCTCCCACTCTCTGGACGGTCCGCTACGGTGGCGGTAGGAGAGGACTACCCGGTCCCGGTGGACGAAGGCACCGATGGATGCCACCTTTTGCTCCGCTCGCCACCAAGACCACGAGAACCAGTGGCCCGGCTTCAGCAAGCCTTCCCGGTAAAACCTACGGACATCGAGGCTGCGACACTCGTCTGTGGTGGTCTTCTTGTCAAACCTATGCCAACTTCAGGACCCTAAGCCGCCCAAATTTTTTCACCCCTAGTTTTTGCCGAAACCATTAGGCAAGTGTAACCTGCTCTGCTCCCTTTTTACGCCTGCTTCCCATAGGTGCGGGCTTTCGAGCAGATTCAGTAGGGCGCTTCGGTTGCGCAATCCAAGAGATCAACTCGCCATGACCTCTTTGGGTTAGGCCAAGATCGCCTTCTCAACGTGCTCTTTGAACTCCTCTACCGTCGTGAAGAAGCGATAGCCAGCCCGGTTAGCAGCCTCTTCGACCTCCCGCGGTTCGTTGAGCAGGATGGCCGCTGGTTGGCTGTAACCTGGTTGGAGACCCTCGGGCCAGGCCATATCGAAAACTGCCAGCGCCTCTCCGGTCTCATCGTTCACCAGTTCGTATTCGACCTCTGGCTCCGGCAAGCCCCGCTGCTCAACCCACTCCATGCACTCCAGGATCTGCGCCTCCTCTTCGGCTGCGAAAGTGTCGCCGACGGATGCGATGGCAGGTTCGGTTATGTCTACTTGCAGCTCTTTCTCCGGCACATCTCCGTGAAGAAGCTCATCCAGGAAACGGTTGGCTGCTTCTGCAAGTAGTTTCCGCCGGGCTTCGAGGAACTCGCGGTAGTTCTCCATTTTCCAGAGCTCGCGGTCCATTGGAACCCACTGAGATTCAAGGGCACCAGGATGTTTCCCGGCGACCTCCTCAAGGTATTCTTCGGGAGATCGATTGCTTATGTCGAGGTTCGTCTCTTGAGTGAGAAACATGAAGTTGGCCAGGGCGTTGACTTCGGGTCTCGCGTAGCCGTGCTGATAAAGGTGGGCTCTTGGGAATATGTGATGCACCTGCAATCCGCTGAGCTTGCCCAGCATTTCGTTTGAGAGCTCTATGCCGCTCCCCCAGTCTTTGGCTCCTAACGTTCGCGTGAGCAGGTACAGTAGTGGATAGAAACGAGCACCTCGGCTCCAGCCGGCGAAGTCGGACGGCTGAAGCCTCAGGTCCCCTCGATTTTGCCTGAGTTGCTCGATGAGGCGGTCGAGCGCACCCTCATGCTCCTCTATGACAGCCAGGTCCTGGTTTATGACACTCTCGGTAGATCCCGTGTATCGACCCCAGAGGAGGCTGTGCACGTACCAGTAGAGTAACTTGTCGCGCTCCAAGAAATCCTTTGGCTTGCCGCCGTTGGCGTGCAGGTAGCGGCTCATCACCGGGAAGGCGTACCGTCCTCCGAGCACCCGGTCGTGGTCGAGCCCTAGACGAGCGGAGATGAGGTTCAGCAGAGTATCAATGGTCTTTTCTGCCTGGCCCAGGCCAATGCGGAAGGTTTCGGTATCGACGTCCTTCAGAGCGGAGAACAGAGCTTCGCCCGTAACTACGGTGTTGACGTTGCGCAAGAGCCAATCCATCTTGAAGTCGAAGCCGGCGCCCCTCCACTTGTGGAGGCGGTTCCTGAGCTCTTGTCGAGCCTCAGGCCAGACCGCGCAGATTTTTGCCAGCGCGAGGTCTCCCTTTGAGAGCTTGGTCCCGCCGCTGTTAACCCTGTTGAAAATATCCACCACCACGTCGACGGTCTTGTCCTCGCCCGCGACTTCCTCGGTGTGGAGGTTCACCTCTTGAATAGTGTCGATCGCATTGAGACGATTGATGTAGGTCTCCAACTTGTCCTGTAGCTGGGGATTCTTCACGATCCGTCCGATGGCCTTGCCCGCTCCGATCTGCATCAGTTCGGTGACGTCGATCCACAGGGGATTGTCCTTCATCTTAGTCGGCATGTAGAACTCGAATGACTCGTCTTCGAGGTGGAAGTGCAGGTCTGTGAACGCAGAAGCATAGCCGTCGAAGAAAGGCGGTGGAGTGCCCCGGATTATGCCGTAGAGCGTGGTGATACGCTGCTGCCCGTCGACGAGCAGCTTGACCGCGCCCGGCGTCAGTTCGGTATCACCTCGGGCGTTAGCGGTGTCGGTCTGGGTTACCCAGATCAGCAGGCTCCCTATCGGGTACTTGCGGTAGAGGGACTGCATCATGCCTCGCACCTGCTCGCGATTCCACACGTAGCCGCGCTGGAACTCTGGTAGAGCCATGCTGCCCAGGTCTATCTGGTCGAGTATGGTAGATATCTTCAACCTTCTCCTTTCTCCCGCAGTGCCTCACGTGCTGCCGTGAAACACTCTGCTATCCTAGAACTTTCCTTCCGGCTTGTCCGGTGTGGCCTGTGGAGGTGCTTGGCGCAGTGTCGTGTTTCGCGATCTTGTAGTCATGTGAGAACATCGCGAGGCACGAGGGCCAGCCAGGTGACCAGGTTGACGTCCTGCTCGTCTATCTCCGGCAGAGGCTCTATCGGCTGCGGCGGTTGGAGGCCAAGTTCGTTAACCAGCGCGATTACGGTTGCTACACGCTCCCTCGTGTGATCGTGTTTGTCAAGGGCCTGTCGCATCTGACGCATACCCACCACTTCAGGACGACCTCGGTAAGCAGGCCAACGGCAGGTTCCCAAGATGATCGAGCAGAGCCAGAGCCAAGCTAATCACGCTGGCCCTTCCACGCTGGGCGACCGCC
>Ga0136615_10000512_pt1 | contig 17697 bp, 16 predicted proteins | sample AntDrymUQ2882206_2_FD_106647 | JGI IMG/M metagenome (GOLD analysis project Ga0136615, IMG submission 106647) | Polar desert sand microbial communities from Dry Valleys, Antarctica - metaG UQ288 (22.06) | ecosystem: Environmental > Terrestrial > Soil > Desert | place: Antarctica: Dry Valley...
AAGAACAAGATGATCACCATCATCTATCTCACCGCCGCCAAGCTCCCACTACCCACCGTCACCAGCCCCAGGCCCGCCTACATGTCCTCACTCTAAGTAACCCACTTAAGACAGCGAAGAGCCTCCGGATCCCGAGCTCTCCCGGCCGTCGGTCGAGGGTCAGCACGTCGGGCAGGAACAGCGAGCGGAACGCCTCGGGGTCGACCCCGCGAGCGCCAGGCACGCGAGGGCCACGTTCTGGAAGTAGGTGAAGCCGTCGACGTGTGGTGCGACTTCGGCGTGGATCACCGTGGTCACGATCGCTCCGCACGAGCCAATGCCCGCCTGGTGGGCGTAGAGCCATCGGAGCCGGTCACGCCCGAGCGCCCTGGTTGTACACCTTGACGATGCCGTGCTCCACGCCGAGGCGCGGGACCATGCGCTTGCGGACGTGGTCGAGCGGGTGGTCCACCGGAATCCGGACCCACCAGCTGCTGCGTGATGTCCAGCAACGGCAGGTCGAGGCCCGGCCGCCTCGTCGTCGCGCAAGATGTAGTACGCCGTGCCGTGGCGCCCGTAGTACATCTCGGTGAGGGCGTCGGCTTCAGTGATCGTCTGGGCGCGGCGGTCATTGATAACCATCGGCTCCAGCGGTTCGGCCGGCGTGTCGAGAAGGGGCGCGGCGTCGGCGGGGGAGGTCAAGCCCCGCTCCGCCGGCGTCAGCTCCACGAACTCATCGGCCATCGCCGGCGGCCTCCTGGGTGGTCGATCCGATGTGCGTCGCGCTCATCGTCCCCTCCCCGCCGACGGACCGTGCTCGAAGCCGAACCGTAGCAGCGATGGTGCAACACGCAGGGGCGGGTCCGGTGACGTCGCCGCCGCACCCGGCGCGAGCGGTGGGCTCCCGCCCCGTTGTGCTCGCCCGACAGGGATGGTAGGAAGGGCGGCCTGGTCGCAATGCGCGGAGGGTGCTCGGTCTCGAGGGGAGTGTACCGGTGGTCGAGGCATCGCAGCAGCGTGCGCGGGACCGGCCATCCGTCTCTGCGGGCCATCGCGACGGCCGGACCCGGTCGCCGGTGGTGCTGCGCCACCCAGACGCATTGCCGGCGTCGCTGCCCGCACCGCGACCCCGGGACCGCCCTGCGAGGGTCGTGATCGTCGAGCTGGCCGGGGAGCACGGCTACCTCCCGCTGGCCGCGGGCTACATGACGGCCTACGCCCTTGACGATCTCGCTGTGGCCGCCGACGCCACCTTTGCGGTGGTCCTCGAGCATTGCCAGGAGCCGCCGGCGACGGTCGTTGCGAAGGTCCTCGCCGGCGGTGCGCCGGATATCCTCGCCGTCTCGTGCCAGGGCTGGTCGATGCCCTGCGTCGACGTGGTCATGGAGACGGTGCGCGCCGCCCACCCCGAGACGTGGATCGTCATCGGCGGCGCCCATGTATCGCACCAGGTCACCGCAGCGCTGGCCGACCGGCCCGCGGTCGACGTGCTGGTCAACGGGGAGGGAGAGGTCACCTTCCACGAGCTGGTCCGCCGCTACTTGGCGTCCGTGACCGACCGACCCGCGCTCGGCGAGGTCGACGGCATCTCGTACCGCGGCCCCGACGGCATCCGGACCAACCCCGACCGGCCCCGCCTCAAGGATCTCGACCAGATCCCCTCCCCCTACCTGAACGGCATCCTGGACCCCTACATCGACGGGGCCGGTACGGTGATGTTCGAGACGAACCGCGGGTGCCCTTACCGGTGCTCGTTCTGCTACTGGGGACAGGCGGTGGGCCAGCGCCTGCATCGTTTTTCCCGCCAGCGGCTCGTCGAGGAGATGGAGCACCTTGCCCGACGGGGCGCTGACTCCTGGTACATCTGCGACGCCAACTTCGGCATCGGCAAGCACGACTCGGACCTGGTGGACCTCATCGTCGACCTCCGGGCCCGCTACGGGTTCCCCCGCACCGTGCACTGCAACTGGGCCAAGAACTCCAACGAGCGGATCGTCGACCTGTGCGCTCGCCTGCACCGTGGAGGGGTGCACAGCACCTACACCCTGGCCATGCAGTCGGCAACGCCCGAGGCACTCGAGATCGCGCACCGGTCGAACATGAAAATCAACCGCATCGACGAGCTGGCGTCGCTGTGCCGGGCGGAGGGCGTCGTGCCCCGGGGTGAGCTCATCTGGGGGCTGCCCGGCGAGAACCTCGAGCGCTTCTACGCGTCCTACGACGAGCTGGCCGTTCACACCGATGCGCTTTCCGTGTATCCGCTCTACATCCTCCCGAACACCGAGTACCACGAGCGTCGGGAGGAGCTCGGAATCGAGACCCGAGCCGTCGAGCTTGACACCGACTACCTGTATTGCGTCGCTCACCTCGACATGCCCTTCGACGACTTCCTCGTCGGCCTGCGCTTCATCGTGGCCAACAACGTGCTGAAGGTCGGGAGCACCTTCGCCCGCGCGTTCCCGCGCGTCGTCAAAGCCGTCGCAGGGGTCCCGTTCCACCGGTCGATCGGTGACTTCGCGATGTGGGTTGCCGCCTCGTCACATCCGATGGCCCGGCGCTTCCGTCGATACGTGTCCGACCCGCTGACGCTCCACCGACAGAGCCTCACCGAGATGTGGGTCGCGATCACACGCGATCGCAACGGCGTCGTCGACCTCTTCACCGCCTACGTCGAGGAAACCGTGTGCGCCCGACTCGACCGGGAGGCCGCCGCCCTCGTGCGCGAAGCCGTGAGGTATGACGGTCTCACCTTCCCAATCATGGACGACGAGCGAACCGAGCGCGACCTCGCAGTCGACGGCACCTACCGCTCCGCCGCGATCTTCGACCACGACATCTTGGGCTTCCTGCGGGGCGATGGCGGCGGTGCGCCGCGCCGGACTCGTGTTACGTACGCCCTCACGCACCGAGCCGGGCTGTGGCGCTATCCGATCTCCAACTGGTACTTCGGGCTTGCCAGCTTCCAGGCCGGCCTCGAGTCGGTGGCCGTCGATGACCATGTGACCCTGGCGGCCCCATGACCGTGCGGGCCCCATCGCCATCGGCGCGCGCCGACCTGCTTCGTCTGGGGCACAACGAGCGCACCGTGCCGCTGCCCGCCGAGGCCGTGGGCGCCGCGCTCGCGACCGTCGATCCCATGGTCCTCACGATGGTTCCCGACCTGACGTCGCTCACGGGCCGGCTGGCCGAATTCGTCCACGGGGACCCCGACCGCATCCTCGTCACGCCCGGAGCCGATGCCGCCGCGGCGTGGACCTTTGCCGCCCTCGTCGGCCCCGGTGACGAGGTGGTGATGCCGGATCCGAGCTACCACCGCTACGCCGAGATGAGCGACTTGGTCGGCGCCGTGCCGCGGCGCATCGCACCGGTCGCCGGGGGGAGGGGAGCGGGCGACTTCGCGGCGGCGATCGGGCCCCGCACCCGCCTCGTGGTCGTGGTCAACCCCGACAGCCCGACCGGCGACGTCCTCGACGCGTCGCAGCTCGCCGACGTGCTGTACGCGGCACGTGAGGTCGGGGCCACCGTGGTCGTCGACGAGGTGTACCACGGCTTCGGTGCACCGACGGCGATCGGCGTCCCCGGACTCGACGACCTCGTCGTGCTGCGCTCCTTCTCGAAGGCCTGGGGCCTGGCCGGAATCCGGGTGGGCTTCCTCGTCGCCCCGCCCGACGTAGTGGCCGCCGTCGCCCGCCACCGCACCCGGCACCCGGTGAGCGCACTCTCGGCTCACGTCATCGAGCACTTCCTGGATCGGCCCGACATCGTGGACGACTACGTGGCGGAAATGCACGCCGCAGTCCCGCTCCTGGTCGACGGGCTCGCTAACCTCGGCTGTCGCGTGCACCCGACGGGCGCGTCGTGGGTCATCGTCGACCTCCCCCCGACCGTCGATCGCGACGACGTCACCGCCAGTCTCCGTGCTTGCGGCGTCGAGGTGAGCGCCGGGCTGCCGAGCCCCTGGGAGCGGTCGATCCGACTGACGGTCGGGACCCGGCCGCAGGTCGAGGCGCTCCTCCCGCTGTGGGCCGAGGTCGTGGCGGAACCGGCTGCCGGGCCGGTGCCGGGGGTGGGTTGGTGAGCGGGTCGTCCGTGCTCTCCGCCGCGGTTGGGCTGGGTGTCCGCTGGTGCGACGCACTGTCCGGTGCCCGCACCGCTCTCGAGCGCGGCCTCGCGACGAACGGCGCCCTACGTTGGCACGAGCGGCGACGCCCCGGCGGCGACGTCATCGAGACGGTGTTGCGAGTTCCTCACCTCGAGGTGCGGCTCGGCCTGGTCGACGACGGAACCGCGGCCTGGGCCCACCCTCTCTTCGCCGGTCTGGTACCGGTCGTTGCGACCGTAGCGTGGGCCGAGGGTCCCGAGCCGCCGGAGGTGGGGGCGCTGCGGAGGGTGTGGGAGCCGTTCTCGCCCGTCGAGCGCGGGCGCATCGCCGCCCTGTCGTCCTTTGCCCCACCGAGCCCGGTGCCTGGCGACGCCCTCATCGTGGTCAGGGACCACCCCCTGATCGAGAAGATCGGACTAATCGAGCAACTCTTGGCGGTCGCCTCAGAGGTGTGGTTCGTACCCAAGGTCGACACCACGAAGTATCGGACCCGGACGCTCGCAACGCTCGCGGCCATGGGGGCGCGGCTCGTCCTCGACACGGCGCCGGGACGGGTCGTGGCCGAGCTGAAGGAGGCGCGGCCGGTCGGACCCGTCGTCGTGGTCGACGACGGTGGGTCGCTGATCGCCGCCGCGCTCGACGATCCCGTCGTGGGGCCCGAGCTGATCGCGATCGAGACGACCACGCGGGGCAGCCGGCTGCTCGCCGAGGCGGATCTCATGGACAAGGTCGTCGACCTGTCGGCGACGCCGACAAAGGTCGACCTGAGCGGTCCCATCGCGACCAGCTGCGTCCGCGAGATGCTCGTCCACACCGCGCACGACCCGCTGGCGGGCGAGCGGGCCCACGTCGTGGGCTTCGGGGCGATCGGATCCGAGGTGGCCCGCATTCTGCGAGCCCTCGACCTCGTCGTCACAGTCTCCGATCCCGAAACCGCACGCCGAGACGCGGCCGCGGCCGACGGCTTCGAGGCGTTCCCCAGCGTGAGAGCGGCCCTCACTGCCCGCCCCCACCGCCACCTCATCGGGTGCTCGGGCCATCGTGCGGTCGACCTGGCGACCGCACGGGCATTGACCGACCGGGGCATTGCGTGGGCCGTGTCGTCGCAGGACCTCGACATCGTCGTCCGTGAGGCGCACGAGGCGGGTCTCGTTTCGACCGCCGGCGGGTCACACCTGTCCGTTACCCACTCCGACGGGCACCAGCTGCGGATCCTTGGTGACGGACACGCCCTGAACCTCTTCCACGCCGAGGGCGTCCCGGAGCCTGACTTCCACCGCTTTCAGGAGCAGATCCTCGACGAGGTCCGGGCCCGTCTTGCCGCGATCGCTTCGCCCTTCTCATCCGACAGCCAAGGAGCACGCGCCATGACTGACCACGTCCTCGACTTCGATGCCGTCGCCAACGCGTCGTTGCGCACCGAGCCCTTCGAGTGGGCCCGTCTGGAGGCGACCTTCGTCTCCAGAGAGATCGCAGAGGACCTGCGCGCCACCTTTCCCACGGACTTCTACGGCACGAAGCGGCGTCGCCTGGGGGAGAGCTCGACCTACGGAGGGCACCACCTGCACGGGCGGGGGCTGGTGACTCGGGGGACCGGACAGACCTTCGAGCCGTCGTCGCTGAGCCCGTCGTGGCTCCAGCTCGTGGACGACCTCATGAGCGACGAGTACCTTGCGGCCATGGAGGCGCTGACAGGGATTGACCTGACGGGCACGCTGCGGGAGCTCATCTGCTTCCGGCAGCCCAAGGGGGGCTTCCTCGACCCGCACCCGGACAACCCCGAGAAGCCAGTCAGCCACGTCATCTACTTCTCCGACCCCACCTGGTCGGAGGACGACGGGGGATGCCTCGGCATCCTTCGCTCGCGAGATGCCGCCGACATCGCCGAGGTGGTGGAGCCGAGGCTCGACCGCTCCGTGGTCCTGGTCCGGAGCGACTCGTCGTGGCATGGCTACCCGCCAGTCCGCACCGATGCGAAGGGTGACCGGATGGCGCTCCAGCTGTTCTTCTGCTCGTCAAAGATGGAGTTCGCGACCGAATACGGGCCGGATTGGACCAAGGCCCCGCAGCTCACTCGCGACCTATGGTCGGACGCCACCGTCAGTTGATGGCCGCTCCCAGCGTCCGGCGGGTGTTCCTGGTGGACGACCCCGTGCGGCTCTCCACCGCGGGCGCCCCTGCTGTCGACGTCGCCATCGCCCTGACCGAGGCCCTCGCGAAGGCCGGATCCAGGATTAGCGACGTCGCCGTCGTTGCCTGGTCGACTCCCGTCACCGAGACGGGGTCGCGCGCTCACCCCCGTTCCGCGTGGCTGGCGGCGGGCGGGCCCGTCGACACCGTCACGTTCCCGCTCCGTGCCGTCGAAGACGGCAGCCTGGAGGCGCTCGTCGTCGCGTCCCAGACCGTCGCCAGCCACAGCGCCGAGCTGGCGCTGGCGGTGATCACCGCGGCCGACGGGACAACGACGATGGCGCAGGTGGCATCAGAGCGCTACCTCGTCCAGTCCACTCGCTGCGGTGCGTTCGGCCTCGGTCCCTGGATCGTCGCGGGCTGGGACGAGGATCAGATCGTGGAGGGCGCCTACGAAGCCATCGTCCGGTGGTGCGTTCTCAACACCGTGGATTCGGACACGCTCGGTGCGGTCGGGTTGCGCACGATCGGTCCTTTCGACGCCGAACACCTGGCCCGCCGCCTGCGCATCGACACGGGACGCGTCGTCATCAGCGACGACCTGGCCGGTGCGCTTGCCGGAATCCGCGCCACGGACGCGAACGGGCCCCGCGTCCTGTGCGAGTCGACGGCCGCCGGCCAGTGCGCCGCGGTCGCCGTCGCTGTCTCATGAGCCTCGACCTGACAGAGGTTGTCGCGGCGGCGACCGAGGCGGTCGGACCCACGGGTGTGCTCGGTCCGGATCCCGTCGTCGGAGGGCCGGTTGCCCACCCCTGGGGATGGCGACGGGCCTGGCGGGTCACGAGCGGATCTCGCCGCTGGGTCGCAAAGGTGTGGGCGGAGACCGAGGCGCCGCGAGTGGTCTCCGAGCTCCTCCTCGCCCGGGAGTGGTCGGACGACGCCGATGATGCGCGCCCCTTCGTGACGTCGGTCGCCGTGGCCGGGTGTGGTCCCGGCGGATGGGAGGGCCGGGCGCTTGACCCCGGTGCGTGGGACGACGCCGTCGCCCTCGTCGGGGCCGGCGGGGCGGTGGTGACCTTCCAGCCCTGGGTCGGTGACGACCGCGCCGCTGAGCCGGCCGACGTGGGGCGTGCCGCTGCATCGTTCCACCGTGCCGACCGCTTGCTCGCCTGGCCCACCCGCCCGCGGTGGGTCGCCCTCGCCGCCCGGGTCGCAGCCGACCCCGTCCGCCTGGCCCGACTGAACCCGGTGGTTCGTCGGCTGGGCCGCGTCGAGGCCGATCTGGCCGCGGCGCCGGTGACGCCCGTGCACGGCGACCTGCGTCCAGACAACGTCGTCATTGGACCCGCCGGACCCGTTCTCGTCGATCTCGAGTTCCACCGGCGCGACGCCCGCGTCATCGACATCGGCGCGCTGGCGCTCCCGGGCCGGACGGCATCGAGCGGCTTCCTGGTTGCTGACGCCCGGTCTCTCGCCGAAGCCTTGGTGGCCTACGACGCCCACGCGGAGATGGCCCTCACCGGGGCCGAGCACGATCTCCTCGCCACCGCCTCGCTGGCTCACGCCGCGACCATCGCCGCCGATCTGGCGGCAACGGACCACGGGCCCGCCGCCCTCGACCTCGTCGACGAGCTCCTCGCCACCGGCGACGCCCTCTGGGCGGCTGCTCTCTCACCACCCACCCGCACGCGCCTGGAGGCGGCCACGACATGACCCTCGACTCAGGACAGGCGGTGCTGCGGGGCGCCTTGGGAGAGATCGGTGCGTCCCACGACGACCTGCCGTGGGGGGAGCTCACCCGTCACTCGCTGCGCGAGCTGGGCGTGACGTCGCTGCGGCTCTTCGAGCTGGTGTCGGCGATCGAGGAGCTGGGCGGGTTCGTGTTCGACGACGACGACGTGGAGGCCAGTCGCTTCGAAGCCCCTGCGGCTCTGGCAGACATGATCGACGGGTACCTGGCGCGGCGCGATGCATGACCTGCGGTTGGGCGACGTCGAGCAGGAGCTGGTCCTGGCGTGCCTCCGCCCTGACGCCGACGAGCCCTTGGCCGAGCTGGTCCGGAGGGAGGTGCGATGGGACGACATCCTCGTCGCAGGACTGTGGCACAAGGTCGCCTTTCTCGTGTACGAGCGGCTGCGTGCGACCGGCCTCCTCGATGTGGCCCTGACCGAGGGCAACTTGCCGCTGCTGTTGCTCAACCATTGGAAGCAGCTCACCAAGGTCAACGCCCGACGCAGCGCCCTCTACCTGGACGTCGCCCACCGGGTGTCTGCCGCGGCGACGGACGCGGGTGTGGACCTCGTCGTGTCGAAGGGCGGCCCGCTGCTCTTCGGGTCGGTGTACACCGTGGCCGAGCGCAAGACCTACGACGTCGACTTCCTCGCTCGTCGGGCCGATGTAGCGGCCGTCGAGGCTGTCATGGAAGGCTGTGGGTTCGCCTACGGCGAGTACAGCCACGCGCGCGAGCAGGTCCTGCCGCCCCGTCCGCGAGCTCGTCGCGACCACCTCCTCCAGGGCCGTGGGCTGCCGAACTTCCTGGCCGTCCCCGACGACCCGGTCATCGACTACCTCGTCGCCCAGGTCCGCTTCCGCATCGGGCACGGCCACGGCGAGTTCTCGGTCGCGGCGGACCCGCTCATCGACGCCGCCGTGGTCGCCGAGGGGATGCGCCGCGTCGCCCCAGTCGATCTGGCGATCCAATTAGCGCTGCACATCTATCGCGAGGCCGTCGAGGCGGAGTATCGGCCGTGGAACCTCACGTGGAACCTCATCAAGCTCTGCGACCTCGACCGGTATGGGCGCAGCGCCGAGTGCCCGCGCCCCGAGGAGATCGCGGCCCGGGCGGCCGAGCTGGGCCTGACGGGCCCGGTGGCCTTCGGAGTGGCGGCCACCGCGGACGTTCTCCCGTCCGCGCCCCTCGCGGCAATGCTCGCAGCGGTGGGCGCAACCGACGCGGAGGCGGAGCGCTCGGTGAGCCTTGTGCGCGACGGGCTGTGGCGCGCGGGCGCGGAGTTGTCGCCCCAGACCGGTGGGTGGTTCGCGCTCTCGGGGCCGAAGTCGACGTGACCGGGACGGTCGCCTCGGCCGCGTCGACCGAGACGCCCACCCATGATTGGACGGCCGCGCGCCGGCGGGTGTCAGGCGGGACCCTGCCGGCGGACTCGGTGCCCGACGCCCTCGTCCGCTGCGCGCGACGGGCGCCGTGGCAGACGTGCCTCACCACGGTCGGTCCCGACGGTTTGCAGAGCGTCACGTTCGCGGAACTCGCCACGCTGGTGGCAGCCCAGGCGCGGGAGCTCGCCGGCTCGGGCCTAGGACGCGGCGCGCGCGTCGCGCTGCGCGTCGAGAACACGAGCGACGGGGTGGTAGACGTGCTCGCGGTGATGGCGACCGGCGCCACCGCGGTTCTCCTCGACCCACAGGACGCGGCTGAGCGGACGGACCGGCTCGTGTGCCAGGTGGGAGCGACGTGGGTCGACGAGCACCGGTCCACCGCCGGGGCGCTCCCGCTGCCCCCGGTCCCCGACGACGAGGCGGCCATCGTCTTCACCAGCGGGTCGACCGGGCTCCCGCAGGCGGTCGCCCTCTCGCACCGGAACCTCCTCGCCAACGCGTCCGACCTGGTCCACCACCACTCGTCGGCGCAGCGGTCGGGGCTGGCGACGCCGCTGCCGCTCTTCCACGTGAACGCACTCGGCTTCGGGCTGGTGGCCTCGCTGGTGGCAGGCTCCCCGGTGACCCTGCTCCCAGGTTTCGACCCACTGGGGTTCGGCCGCCAGTTGGCAGCGGTGCGCCCGGGGATTATTAGCGTGGTACCCAGCCTCCTCGGCGCGCTGACCCGGAGCCGTCACCGCGTCGAAATGCCGGATTCGGTGCGCTACTTCGTGTCGGCGGCCGCGCCGCTGCCGCCGGCCACGGCGCGTGCCGTGCACGACCGCTTTGGAATCAGGGTCGTCCAGGGCTACGGCATGAGCGAGGCAACGAACTTCTCGTGCACGATGCCCGTCGATCTCGGCGATGACGCCTACCGACGGCTCGTCCTCGGCGGCCCCGCGCCGGTGGGCATCGCCTTGCCCGGCAACGAGGTCGCTATCCTCGGTCCCGGCGACGCCCCAGTCGCACCCGGCGACTACGGTGACGTGTGCGTGCGCGGCGAGAACGTGATGCTCGGCTACGTCGGTGACGCCGCCGCGACCGCCGAGGTCCTCCGCGGCGGATGGCTCCGCACCGGTGACATCGGCTCTTTCCTTCTCGACCCGTCCGTCGCCGACCCCCTTCTCGTGCTGAGCGGACGGGCCAAGAACGTGGTGAAGGTGAGCGGCGCGTCGATCGGGCTCGAGGAGATCGAGGCGTGTGTGCTCGACGACCCGCTCGTCGTAGCAGCTGTAGCGGTCGGCGTCCCCGACCCGATCACGGGAGAGGCCGTCGTCGTCGCGGTCGTGCCGGCGGGCGCCGGCCTCGACCCCGCCCGGGTCCAGCGGGGCGTCCAGCGCCGCCTTGGCCTAGCGTACGTGCCGGCGTCGGTCCGGCTCGTGAAGAGCGTGCCCCTGCTCCGGAACGGCAAGCTCGACCGCCGCGCCGTTCGCGCGCAGATCATGGAGGAAGTGGCCGTTGCCCGCCTCGACCTCACCGATCTCAGCCAAGAGATGGACTGATCCCGGGAGCGCACTGTGTCCACACCCACGCTCGACGACCACCTCGCCCAATTCGAGCAGGACGGCTACACCGCCCCGATTCGGGTGCGCGACGACGCCGAAGCCACGCTCGTGCGGAAGCAGTGGGACCAGGTGGAGTCGGCGGAGGGTCTGCCCACGCCGGACCGCCTCCTCATGTACAACCGTCACCGCAACCTGCCGTTCATCCTCGAGTTGGCCTCCGACGAGCGGGTGCTCGACATCGTCGAGTCCCTCATCGGTCCGAACATCCTCCTATTCGGGACGCGGGTGATCTGCAAGTGGCCGGGAGACGAGGAGTTCGTGGCCTGGCACCAAGATGTCTCGGAGCGCAACCAGCTGACTCCGCCGGTGCAGATCACCGGGTGGTATGCGGTCGACGACTCTACCGTCGAGAACGGGTGCGTCGAGGTCCTCCCCGCCTCGCACCGGCGCGGGATGCTCCCGCGCCAACCGGCGTCATACCGCGCCAACCTCCTGCGCCAGAACGAGGAGACCGTCGTCAGCGAGGCTGATCAGGCGCTCGCCCGCCCCGTGGAGCTCCAGGCCGGGGAGATGTCGCTTCACCACGGGTTCACGTTGCACCGCAGCGGCACGAGCCCGTCGGCGCGGCGCCGCTGCGGCTTCGTCATGCGTTACGTGCCGGCCGAGGTGCAGCAGGGCCCGGACGTAGAGGTGAACCAGCGCGAGACAGCAGTCCTGCTCCGCGGGGTCGATCCCCACGCCAAGGGGTGATGGCGCCAGCCGATGCCCTCCACATTGTCGGTCACCTCGCGCCCGGCCGAGTGATCCTCGTCACCGGAGGTCCTGGCACTGGGAAGTCGACCCTGACCGTCGCCCTCGCTCGTTGCCTCAACGCCGAGGCCCACAGCGTGGGCCAGCGCCTCCGCGACCTGCGGTCGGCCGGGGACGGATGGACCGAGGCCGACGAGAAGGCCTACCTGGGCCATGGCCCGTTCGCTCGCAGCACGATGGTCCGGGCACTGGCTCGGGTGACGCAGCGGGCAGCGCGCGTCGGCGTGGTCCTGGACGGATCGATCGGCCTGGCCCGCGCCGTGGCGGACGTCGGGCTCACCGTCGTGTGCGAGGTCCGCCTCGTGGCCACCGAAGCGACCCAATCCCGCCGCCTGGCGGCCAGGGCGGCGGCGGGACGGCCTGACGACCGCGCCGAGATCATCGAGCGCCGACTCGCCCTGGCCCGCGCCGTCCCAGTGCCGTCGGTGCCGTGGCCCATGGCGGAGACCCCGGCCGACGGCGAGCGCCACGACGTCCTGGCCGCGGCGATCGAGACATGGTTGGTCCTCGACGCCCTCGGCGACTGTTCTGCCCCGGTGCAGATCCACGAGGTCGGTTCGCTCGGGCTGATCGCTGCCGGCCGCGTCACCGCGCCGCGCTGCTGGCGGCCGAGCCGAGCGCCCGTCGGCAGGAACGTCACGTCCGTGGTGCTGGTGAAGCCGGGCCTAGGTCCCGCGATCGCCCCGTTGGCGGGCGTCGTCGCCGCCCTGGACGGGTGGGGATTCGACTGCGTGGCTGCGACCGTCTGGCCGGTCACGGATGACGCCACCCCACCACGGGTGCTGGCCCACCACGGGCTGCACCTGGTCCATTCCCGCTGGGCGAGCTCGACTCTGCCGCCGGGCAGTGCGGGCGAGGCGGCGCAGGGCTACCTCGAGACCGAGGAGGGACGTGACCCGCGGACTTGGCGCGAGACCTGCCTCCACCGGCGCCGGTCCCCGACGCACCCGTGCGCGTGGACCGACGACGACCCCCCGCACTCGGTCAACTCCCACGTCCCGGGCGTCATCAGCGGCTGGTTCGTCGAGCCCGAGGGCGCGGTCGTCGCCCTCGAAGTGGCGGCGCGGAGTGGGGCCGAGCCCTTGTTCGCTCGCCGGCATGAGCTGGTCGGCGCAGCGCGCCCCGACATGGCACCGGCCGGGTCGTTGCGGGGCCTCGCCCACCGCGGCCTCCTCGGCTTCAGGGACCCCGTGACCCACCAGAACAACGGCGTGCACTGCTCGGACTCTCCGGCGTCGGCGGCGCGGGAGCGACAGCTTTGGGCGCTCGGGTTGACCGCCACCGGCCTCCCCGGCTCCAGTGAGACGAAAGGGACGATCCGACGTGACCCATGACGGGCGGTCGTCGACCGCGGAGCTGCTCGATCGCTTCGGTTACACGTCACCCGGCTTCGGGGAGCGCTACGACCTCGGCCGGCCGTCTCCGCCGGCGCGGCTCGTCGACGAGCTACTCGACCTCGTCGGCACGCCGCGAGTCGAGCGCGTGGTCGATCTTGGCTCGGGGACAGGACTGTCGAGCGCCGTGTGGGTCGGCGTCGGGGGCGAGGTGATCGGGATCGAGCCGTCCGACGAGATGCGCCGGGTCGCCGAGAAGCGGCTGCACGGGACCACAGCTCGGTTCGTCGCCGCCGTCGCCGAGGACACGGGGCTGGCCGACGCCTGCGCCGACATAGTCAGCGCGTCGAACTCGGTCACCTGGTTCGACCCGGCCCGGGCGTATCCCGAGATCGGGCGCATCCTGCGCCCGCGCGGCGTGTTCGCCACGTACTTCCACGGCTGGCCGCCGAAGGTCGACCCGGTGGTCGACGAGGTGTCCGAGGCCCACGTCGACCGGGTCGACGCGCTGCTCGGGCGGGAGGGGGGCGGGGCGCGCACGGACGTCGCCAACGCCCACGCACGCCTCGAGGCCGCCATCGCGGCGTCGGGCTGGTTCGAGGACATCGTCGTGAGGGCCCGGCCCGATGTGCAGCGTTACGACGTGGCTCGCCTGCTCGCGTTCGTCCGGTCGAGCGGGTCGGCGACGCGGCTCGCGCACGCGGGTCTCGACGACGACGCCCTCGGCATCACGGCTCTCGAAGAGGTGCTGCGCGTGGTTGTCGGGTCCGGCACCGTGGACGTCGAGCTCAGCTACACCGTCGTGACGGCCCGCCGGTCGGGCTGAGCGGTCGGCACGGTCATCGATGCCGGCACAGGCGCCGAGATCGCTCAGGCGAGATGGGCGCCGCCGTCCAACGGGATGACGGCCCCCGTGAGGTGGGGGTTGGCCACGAGAAAGTCGATCGCGGCCACGACGTCCGCCGTCGACCCGCGGCGCCCGAGGACGTTGGCCGGCGCCACCCCGTCGGGCAGGTAACGGCGGAGCATCGGCGTGTCGATGCCTCCAAGCGAGAGGCAGCACACCCGGACTCCTTCGGGGCCGAGGGACGCCGCCAGCGATCTGGTCGCGTGCTCAAGGCCGGCTTTGCTCGCGCCGTACGCCAGGTTGGTGGAAGTCGGCAGGCGCACCTGCTCGGACGAGAACGTGACGACCGCACCACCCGCCCGAGCGAGGTGGTGCCGGAGCGCGAGGATCAGGGCGATCGGTGCGACGAGGTTCACCGCTAGGTGCGCGGCGACCGCCTCGGTGGTGACCCCGTCGAGCGGTGCCAGTTCGGCCACTCCGGCCGCGTGGACGAGGAGATCCACTTGCGGGACCTCGCCACAGATCCGGTCGGCGAGAGCCTCCACCGCGGTCAGGTCGGACAGATCGGCCTCCTGGACCTCCGCGCCCGCAGAGGCCGTGGAGCCCGGGCGGACGACGGCGACGACTCGGTGGTCGCGGGACAGGAGCTCCGCGGCGACCGCCCGGCCGATGCCGGAGGCCGCGCCGGTGACGACCGCGATCACAGCCCTTTCCTCGCGGGTCGCACGGTGGCGACGAAGTCGGCCACCGCGCCGGCGAGCGCCCGGGCGGCGGGGTCGTCACCGCAGGCGACGTCTTCGTGGGACAGCCCCTCGGCGTGGTGGAGCTCGATCCGGGTGGCCCGCGTCTGCTCGGCGGTGCGCACGGTCCGGTGTCCCTCCAGCGGCTCCCGGCCGGTGGCGGCGACGCACAGGATCGCGCCGGTGAAGGCACGTAGCCGCTCGTTGACCGCCAGGCCGGCAGGGGAGCGCCGCCGGATCTCGTCGACTGGCGCCGCGGGCCACCACCGGTTGTGGCCGAGGCGCCAGCGGACGCGATCGCCGTCGATTGCCGCAGTCCCGTCTGGGTCCGACCGCAGTGCCCGGAGCGCCTGGCGGTCGGACCGTGGGTGGCGGCCGGGATTCTCCACGTGCGGGGCTTCGTCTCCACGTCCGAACCCCGCGACGGCGGGCAGGCCGCCGTCGAGCACCACGAGCGCGTCGGCGCCCACTCGGGCGGCGGCGAGGAAGGCGAGCGACGCGCCGATGCTGTAGCCGCACAGGACGAGCGGGGCACCCCGCAGCCGGTCCCGGGCGAGGGCGGCCGCGGCGCTGATGTCGTCGAGGAGATCACGGGTGCGGACCGCCGCGAGCGCCGGGTCGGGCTCGTCCCCCTCGTCCGCCGCTCCGTCCCTGGCCGCGGGCCGCAGCCGGACGGTTAGCACGTCGTGGCCGCTCTCGGCGAGTCGGGCGCGCAGGTCACGCCGGGGAGCATCGCGGGCCCACAGGCACCCCGTCCCCCACCGTCCGGGGATGTCGACGATCGCGAGACCCGTCCCGGCGCGAGATCGCAGCCGCACCCCTGCGGGCTCAGTCGCGGCCACGACGCCGAGCGGGCCCAGGGCGGCAGCCACCTCGTCGTGCCACTGGTGCCGTCGGGCGGCGACCTCTCCGATCATTTTGGGCGCCGCCCGAGCCAGGTCCCCCCGAAGGTCCGGTCCCCGCTGCGCCACGGCTGGTGGACTACACACTCAAGGCCCGCACGCGCGCAGCTGGCGTCCCAGGTACCGGCCGTGACGAAGCCGCCGCGATCGTGCCAGCCCCGCAACGGGCCGAACAGTAGGTTGAGCGCCCACGGCGCGCCGCCCCCGGTCTCGGGCGCACCTTCGCTGATCGCTACCATGCCACCGGGCCGAACGGCGGCGACCATGTGGGCGAGGGCCGCATCACGGTCCTCGACGCAGTGCAGCACGTTCGTCGCCACCACCGCATCGGCACCGATGAGGTGGTCGGTGAAGGGCTCGGTGACGTCCTGGTGGCGTCTACCCTCGTAGGCGATGTCCGTAGCCATGACCCGGATCGACGCTCGCAGGCCGAGCCGCGAGCGCAGCGCCCGCGTTGTGGCCCCGACGCCTGCCCCGACCTCCACGACGACGTCGCCGGGCTCAAGGAGGGGGACGACCGCGTCGGCGAGGCGCGCCGCGTAACCCGACATGGGCCACCCCGTCATGAGCCCGTGCCACACGCCGTTGCCGGCCTCGTAGAGCTCCTCGCCGGTGACCGCTCCGCTCGCGAGCGCCTCCCACCCCTCGCGAAGGACGTCGAGGGCCCGGCGCACGCCGGCGAGTTCCGGCGACCGGTCGCGGCTGGCCCGGTGGTGCGCCAGGCAGGCCGCGGCCTCCCGCGCGATGTAGCGGGCCACCGGCGACGGGTCGTCGGGCAGGCCCCGATCGAGGATCTCGGCCGCGGCATGGCTGGCGAGGCCGGCGAGTCGGACGTACGCCTCGCCGTCGTCCCAGTGCGGGCGGGCGGCATGGGACGTCACCAGGGCCGGTCAGCGCCCGATGACGTCGGCCTCGGCGTGCACACCCGACGAGTTGTCGAGCTTCTTGCCGTCGATCCAGGTGCGGTTGATCATCGGGTGCTCCTGGTCGGTGGGTCCCCAGTCGCTGTCCGGGTGGTACGCGATGACGTCGAGGGTGCGGTCCTCGGTGACAAAGCGATGGCGGCCCTCGGCCGGGATGGAGAAGATCACGCCGGGCGCGAGCTCGGACCGCCCGGCTGGTGTCTCGCAGCAGCCCTGGCCCCGTGCGATGGCTCCGGAGCGCAGCGATGGGTGGGTGTGCTCGGTCTGCTCGATCCGCGGGGGGAAGTGCAGATGGTTGAGGCACGGATCGCCCAGCAGCGGCGGACAAGCGAGCAGTGTGTCCGAGCACAGATCGATGTAGCGCAAGCGCCCGGCCGTCTCGATCGGCCCGCCGAAGGCGCGTAGGCCCTTGAACCCCACCCGCTGGGAGACGACCACCCGCGAGTCGGCGGTGAGGTCGACGGTGACGCCGTCGGGCGAGGTGAACCACATCCCCTCCTCGAGGCCGGCGGGAGCCCCCTGGTCCGAGGAGATCGTCGCCGACCCCTGCATCACGTAGCCGTACGACGAGCCCCCGGCAGGGACCTCGCCCCGACGCCGCTCCGACACCGAGCAGTTCTCGAACCCGAACAGGCGGGTGACGAGCGGCTTGCCGGTGAGCGCATCCACGTCGTGGAACTCTCCGAGCCGACCCCAGTACTCGTACCAGGCGCTGAAGTGCTCGCTGGCGGTCTCCGTCGCACTGCGGCGCTCCAAGTGGTCGACGTAGATCATCGTGTCCCCTCCTCCACCGTGACCCGCGGTAGGCCCAGACGTCCCATGCAGTGACCGATAACCACGCGGCGGCCCCTAGTCTGCACGCTGGTCCGCCTGTGCACAACAGCGGCACCAGGCAGAGGCGGTCGTTCGAGAACCGCTAAGAGTGGTACGGCTACCTGCGGCCGACCAGAGGTGCTGGTCTTCTCCGGCAACGACGCCCTCGGAGTGATGCCGCAGTTCCGGCGTCGCTTTCCGGCGGCCACGATCCAGATCGTGCTCACCTGCCCCGAGCTCGAGCGGCTGCGCCGTCTCCAGGGCCGCCCCCCGGGAACCTGTTCCCCGATTCCGGGAGCCGGTCACCCGGACGGCGCCCACGATGGTTCCCCTCGACTAGGGCTCCTTGGTCCCTAGCACTTTGACACTTGAGCCAAGTTCTCAAGAGGGCGTACCGTTCTACTCGTCCGCTCCCACACAGGCGTTTCGACCGCCTGACCAGCCACGATGGGTGGCACA
>Ga0136615_10000516_pt1 | contig 17654 bp, 15 predicted proteins | sample AntDrymUQ2882206_2_FD_106647 | JGI IMG/M metagenome (GOLD analysis project Ga0136615, IMG submission 106647) | Polar desert sand microbial communities from Dry Valleys, Antarctica - metaG UQ288 (22.06) | ecosystem: Environmental > Terrestrial > Soil > Desert | place: Antarctica: Dry Valley...
CGCAGCCAGAACCGGCCGCTACACCCCTACCTCGTCGACATTCACAATGCCCGCCTCACCGGCGACCCGATCCCGTCCCCGCTCGCGGCCACCTGACTCCTACCGAGAACCTGAACGCGTACGCTCGTACGGCCAGCACGCCAAGCATGATTGGCAGGGCAGGTACGCGAATGAGTTCGACGAGCACATGAGCGTCACGACCGGCGACGCAGGCCAGATCGCGGCCGAGCTGCGCAACTGCGCGCAGATGCTCCACGAGCTCACCCAGCTCGCGCGCGAAGAGCAGCACCGCCGCGAGCTCGCTCGCGCGTGGAAGGTCAAGCACGATGCGTGGGAGGCCGATCAGGCCAACGACGACGTGCTCGACGACATCGGCGACTTCTTGGGTGGGAACGACGAGCCCAAGCCTCCCGATCTACCGGAGATCAAGCCGCAGCCGCTCGTAGCCGACGCTCCGCCAACCGGAGAGCGAGGGCACTGAGGCGGCCATGGGGACGAGCTCGGCACGGCCCGACAACCTCGAGGACTTCGCGAAGCGAAGCCATCACGCCGATCACGAGCTTCAGTCCGCGCTGCAGAGGCTGGTCGCGTCCTACAACGCCTTCGTCGTTGAGAACGAGTGGGGCGTCCTCGATGCCAACTCGCTGCTGACGGCGTTCGGTCGCTACCTCCGCGGGAACGACTTCACCGCGCGCTGGGTCGCTGGGATCGCCGCGGCGTTCCGGGCGGCGGGTGGCAGCGGTGCGATCGCGCGGCTGCCGGATGCGGCGATCAAGGCGAGCCTGCGTGCGGCGGGCCTCGATCACGCCCGCCACTCCGTCACGTTCGACAAGCCCGTCGCCTACGGATCTCCGCCGACCGGCTACACCGACGATCCGATCAACACCGCGACGGGCAACTTCGTCGAGATCGAGAGCGACCTCGTCTGCGGCGGCCTCGTTGACGGCCTGAGCTTTGACCGCACGTACAACAGCCGCTCTGATCGCGTCGGCGCGTTCGGGCGCGGCTGGGCGTCGTGGGCAACGACGAGGCTGGTCCCGCGCCCGGACGGCGTCGAGTACGCCGGACCGGACGGCCAGGAGGCGCTGTTTCCGCGCCTGGGCGACGGCTACGGCCGCGTGGTCGGCGTCGAGGCGCTCGTCGAGCCGTTGGAGTCCGGGCTGGCGCTGAGCTGGTTCGACGGCCGGCGCTGGGAGTTCGACGAGGCCGGGCGGCCGGTCAGCACGAGCCGCGGACCGGGCACGGAGGTCCGGCTCGCCCATGATGCCGACGGGCGGCTTGCCGAGCTCGCGCATGCGGGCGGCAAGCACGTGCGCTTGGAGTGGGACGTCGGCAGCGAGCGGATCGCCTCGCTGGAGTGCTCCGACGGTCGCCGCGCGTCCTACCGCTACGACGAGTCGAGCAACCTCGTCGAGGTCGAGGTCGACGGCGGGGGCGGCACGCGGCGCTACGAGCTCGACGAGTCCGGCCGGGTCGTGTCGGTCGTCGACGCCGATGGGGTCGTCGAGGTCGTCAACACGTTCGATGAGGACGGGCGCGTGCTCGAGCAGCTGTCGCCGTTGGGGCGCCGCACGCGGCTCGGCTACCTGCCCGGTCGCGTGACGGTGACGATGGATGACCAGGCCGACAGCCCGGTCAACACGTACATTCACGATGCCGAGGGTCGCCTGCTGGCGATCGTCGACGGTGACGACCAGCAGCTGTCGGTCACCTACGACGACTGGGGCAACCCGTCGGCGCTGATCGAGCGCAACGGCGCGGTGACCGTGCAGGAATGGGACGACCGCTCGCGCCCGGTCCGCCGCGTCCTGGCGACGGGTGCCACGTGCACGTTCGTCCATGACGATGCGGGGCGACTCGTGGAGATCGCGGCGAGCTCGGGCGCGGTGACGCGCTACAGCTACAGCGGCGACGAGCGCATCGCAGCAGAGGTCGTCGACGCCGAGGGCGGCGTCGCGCGGCGCACCGTGCAGGGCGGTCTGCTGCGCCGGTCGATCGATCCCGATGGCGTGACGGTGGACTTCGAGTACGACGCCGACGGCAACGTCGTCGCGGTGACCGACGGTGACGGCAACACCGTCCGGCTCGAGCGCGACGCGGCGGGTCGGGTGATCGCTGAGGTGACGCCGCTCGGGCGGCGCTCGGCGTACTTCTATGACGCCAACGGGCTGCTCGTGGAGCGTCACGACCCGACCGGCGCCGCCTGGCGCTACGAGTACACGGCGGCCGGGCGGCTCGCGAGCGTGATCGATCCGTCCGGTGCGGGCGAGCAGATCCGCTACGGCGAGCACGGCCTTGCGGCCGCCACCGTCGACGCGCTGGGTCATGCGACCACGCGCGAGTACGACCGCTTCGGCAACCTCGCCGCCGTCGTCGAGCCGGACGGGACGGGCTGGCAGTACGCGTACGACGCGCTGATGCGGTTGACGACGATCGTCGATCCGGCGGGCGAGCGCTGGCAGCGCGAGTACGACGTCAACGGCACGCTCGTCGCGAGCTCCGATCCGGCGGGCACGCGCGTCACGGGCTCGGTCGATGCCTTCGGGCGCGTGATTGCGCTCGACGACGGGCTGACGTCGACCGAGTTCGAGTTCGACGAGTTCGGCCGCGTCATCGCCCAGCGCTGGCCCGACGGCGCGCAGGAGCGCGCCGAGTACGACCTGCTCGATCGCCGCACGCTGATCGAGGACGCAGCGGGCGCGATCACGCGCTTTGCATACACGCCGGGCGGCCGGCTCGCGCGGACCGTGTCCCCGTCTGGGCGCGTGGAGGTCTTCGAGTACGACGCGTGCGGGCGCCTCGCGGCGCGCATCGACGGCGCCGGGCGGCGCTGGGAGTACCGCTACGACGCCGACGGGGCGCTCGTCGAGACGCAGCTTTCGATGGGCGAGACCGAGCGCCTCGTCTACGACGAGGCGGGCCGGCTGGCGCAGTGGTCGTCGCCGGGCAGCGGCGTGACGAGCTACGAGCGCGATCCGGCGGGCCGGATCGTCGCAATCACCGACCGCGAGGCGGGCACGAGGCGCTTCGAGTACGACGCCGCCGGGCGAGTCGTCGAGACGATCGACGCCAACGGTGTCGCGACGCAGTACGCCTACAACGAGCGCGGCTGGCTGACCGAGCTCACCGACCCGCTCGGAGGGACTCTGGCGCGCCGCTACGACCCCGTCGGGCGCCTGGTCGAGGTGACCGATCAGCTTGGGCGCAGCGCGACGATCACCTACGACGCCGCCGGCCGGCTCGTCGCACAGGTCGACGCGACGGGACGCAAGACTCGCCGCAGCTACGACATCGCGGGGCGCGTGACCACGGTCGGTCCCGCCGATCAGGAGCCGATCACGGCCGAGTACGACGCGCGCGGCCGCATGATCGCGATCAACGAGCCGGGCGCGTTGTCGAACCGGCTGCGCTGGGACGAGGCGGGCCGGCTCGTCGAGCGCAGCCGCGGCGACGTGGCGATGCGCTGGGCCTACGACGCCGACGGGCAGCGCTCGGCGATCGGCTATCCCGACGGGACAGAGACGACCTACACGCACGATGGCGGTGGATATGTCATCGCCGCGCAGCATCCGGCGCTCGGCGCGATCGATCTGGAGCGCGACGCGGCCGGCCGGCTGATCGGCGCCAGCGCGAACGGGATGCGTGCGCTGTGGCGCTACGAGGGCGGCGACCTCGCCTCGTATGAGATGCACGCCGGCGGCGAGCTGCGCGCGGCGCAGCTGACGCGCGACCCGATCGGGCGGATCGTCGAGGCGACGATCGACGGCCAGCCGCACGAGTTCGCCTACGACGCCGCGGGACAGCTCGTGTCCGCAGCCACTCCCGCGGGCATCGCCTCGTTCAGCTACGACGCCAACGGGCGGCTCGCGCGCGAGGTATCGCCATCGGGCGCCGTCGACTATGCGTACGACGCCGCCGGGCAGCTCGTGTCGCGTGCCGGCGCCGCCGTCACCCGCTACGAGTACGACGGCGCCGGCCGCCGCGTGCGCGAGTCCTCCCCCGAGCTCGATCGCCGCTATGACTGGGACGACCTCGGACGGCTGACCGCGGTCAGCCACAGCGGCCCGGGCGGCGAGGATGAGCGAACGATCAGCGTCGTCGTCGACGCCCTCGGCGAGCTTGCGGCACTCGACGGCACGCCGATGCTGTGGGACACCGCGCACCCGCTCTCACCGCTGGCCTGGAACGGACACAGCGCGGTCGTCGGCGAAGCCTCGCCCTGGGCGCTCGCAAGCGAGGGCGGCGCGCAGTGGCTCGCGCCCGACTGGCAGGGCACGATCGGCGACGCCGCGCGCGATCCATGGGGCGCCGTCGTGGCCGCGCCCGGCGACACGAGGGCCGGCCCGCAGCTCGGCTACCGCGGCGAGGTCGAGTTCGCCGGCGCGACCTGGCTGCGCAACCGCGTCTACCACCCCGCGAGCCGCGCCTTCCAGCAGCCCGACCCGTTCCCACCCCAGCTCGGAACGGTGTCAGCCCTCAACCCCTACCACTACGCCGCCAACAACCCGATCGGCCTCTCCGACCCCCTCGGCCTGCGTCCCGTGAGCGACAAGGATCTCCAGCACATCCGCAACCGGATGGACCGCAACCTGCTCCAGAAGACCGGCGACTATACCTACGACCACGCTGGCGAGATCTCCGCGGTCACCGGTATCGCCGCGGTGGCCCTGTCCTTCACGCCGCTCGCCCCGCTTTCACCGTTCCTCGGCGGGATCAGCGTTGCCACGGGCGGGATCTCGGCGTACAAGGCGTTCCAGGCGGGCGATACCGACGGAGCGGTGATCGACGTCGTCTCGATCATCCCCGGGGTCGCAGGGGTCGGCCTGGCCATAAAAGCCAACAGGGGCCTGGAGGCCGCCAGGCAGGCCGATCTCGCCAGGCTGGCGAACTACAAGGCGGACTTCGCGAAGGACATGTTCAAGACCCAGGTCGCGAAGGTGGAAGCCGTCCACGCGCAGATCGAGCGTGCAGAAAAGGCCCACCACATCGGGAAGGCGCTCGACGTCACAGCTGCCAGCGGTGCCACGTATAGCGGTTTCATCCGAGAGCACCCCCACCACGCAGTGCACGAGCCCGAGCTGCACAAGCCGCATCCTGTCCACGTGGAACCGCTCCGTCCGTGGGCCGCACGACCGTAACCAATCAGGCCCTGACCCCGGGCGATCCGCGACGCACCATTCATTTCGTGCTCGGCCGCGTCGTGGCTCGGCGGATGGGCGGCGACACGCCTGTGGGAGACGACGATGGCGACAGCCTGCTCGCCTGGAGCGCGTCCCGCGACGACCCGGATTCCAGACGCAGCTACGCGGTTCAAGTCAGCGGTGCTTGGGTTTTCCTTGGCTTTGCGTTCGTCGTCGCGATGGTGCTGAGTGTTCCGATCAAGAGCCTGGCCGGCGACGTAACGGGCAATGGTTTTCTCACCGCATGCCTAACGGCAACGATGTTCTGCATTGCGGGCTGCGCGAACGTGCTGTGGCGGATGTACTACTACGTGCCCGTGGCCAAACGCCTGGCGCGCAGGGGCCAGACGCATAGCGAGGCATACGCCGCCGCGATGCGCCGCACGCTGCCGCGCAACACCAGCCTGATCTTCCAGACCGCCATCGCGATCCTGACGGTCATCCTCGCGCTGTAGCTACGTGCCGCCCGCCCGCACCGTCGCCACCGCCAGCGCCGCCACACCCTCCAGCCGCCCGACGAAGCCCATCCCCTCCCCCGTCGACGCCTTCACGTTGACGCTCGCCGCGTCGAGCCCGAGCGCGCTCGCGAGGCGCTCGCGGATCGCGGCGCGGTAGGGCCCGACCTTCGGGCGCTCCATGAGCACCGTCGTGTCGACGTGGACGAGCGCCAGGCCGCGCGCATGCAGCGTCGCCACGACCTCGCGCAGCAGCTCGATCGAGTCGGCTCCGTCGTAGGCGCCGACGGTGTCGGGGAAGTGCACCCCGATGTCGTCCAGGCCGGCGGCGCCGAGCAGCGCGTCCATCACGGCGTGCGTCAGGACGTCTGCGTCGGAGTGACCGTCGAGGCCCAGGTCCGCGCCTTCGAACTCGACGCCGCCGAGGATCAGCGGGCGCCCGGCCTTGAAGCGATGCGAGTCCCACCCCAGGCCGGAGCGCGTCCCCCCGCCGCCGCTCATCCGATCGCCTCCAGGCGCCGCTCGCGCCGCTCGAAGACCGCAAGCTCGCGCACGCCCACCGCGTCGAGCAACTCCAGGGCGCGCTCGTAGTCGCGCCCCACGTCGCCCGGCACGTGTGCGTCGCTCGACAGCGCCACGGGACAGCCCGCGTCGACGCACATCTCCAGGAACGCCGGCGCGGGATAGATCTCGCGGACCGGCTTGCGCAGTCCTGCCGTCGAGACCTCGACGGCGATGCCGGACTCCGCGATGCCGTCCATCGCGAGCTCGTAGAAGCGGCGCAGGTCGCCCTCGGGAACTGGCCGGTCGCGGCCCCAGAGCTTGACGAGGTCCGGGTGGGCGAGGATGTCGAACAGGCCCGTGCGGGCGGCCTCGCCAAGCGCCAGGAAGTAGCGCCGCCACAGCTCGTCGGGGCGCTGCGAGCGATGATCCCAGACCTCGTAGCCGTCGTGGTCGACGGCGTGCTCGCCGACGAAGTGCACTGACCCGACGACGAAATCCCAGTCGTGCGCGTCCAGCAGCGTCGCCATGCGGTCCTCGCGGCCGGCGATGAAGTCGGCCTCGATGCCGAGCTTGAGGTCGGTCTGCTCGCGCACGAAACCGGCGTAGTCGTCGAGATCGTCCCTCGCGCTCTCACGCCAGAGCGGGTGCTGCCAGACGTCCAGCGCCTGGGCGAAGCGATAGATGTGCTCCGCGCAACCCAGCTCGCCGATGCCGCGCTCCTCCGCGACGGCCCGGTAGCGGTCGGCGTTGGCGGCGGTGAAATATTCCGCGGCCTCGGTCCCCGGCTCGTCGGGCCGCAGGTGCAGGTGGTAGTCGGTCAGCATCGGCGACGGCTCAGACCCGCTGGTCCTAGGGCCGCGCCGACCAGGACTGCGTCCCGGTCTTGCACACGCCCACGCGCCGGCCGTTGCGGCGGTTGGTGTAGCGCTGCGTGACCGCCAGCCTGCCCGCGACCGCGCCGGCCTGGTCGAACTGGCCGCGCACCACGATCGTCGTGTGCTGCGTCACGTCCGGGAAGCTCAGCCGGAACCGCTCGACGGAGCGAAACGACCCGTCCGCCGCCACGTCGAACTCGGGTGAATAGTTGACGTCGTCGGTGACGATGATCCGCGGCCGGTCGCATGGCGCGCGGAAGGCGAGCACGAAGCGGTCGATCGCGCGCCCGCCCTTCGTCGCGTGCAGGACGATCGGGTGCTTGGCGTTCGCGCCATCCTGCGCGGTGAGCCCGAACAGCGTCGCCTCGGCGGGCGCCGGCGCCGCCGCCACCCCGCTGCCCGCGCGGCGCACGGTCCACGCGACCGCGCGGCTCTTGCAGGTGCGCGGCGAGCGCTTGCCCGCCCGCGCGCGCACCGTCGCGCTAGCCTTCCCGCCGCCGCCGTCCGCCGTTAGCCGGCCGGTCACGGTGAAGCTCGTGCGCTCGCTGACGCCGACCACCGGCCTGCGCGTCGCGTGGCCGCGCAGCGTGAAGCTGCCGTCCGCCGCGAGGCTCGTCTTGCCCTTGATCGTCGCGTGGCCGCAGCTCGTGTACAGGTGGCCGTCGACGCCCATCCGGCCGCTCGCCAGCGTGCGGATCGACAGCAGCATGTCCTTGGCGACCGAGTCCTCGTCGACCGGCAGCGCGATCGCCCCGCCGCCGAAGTTGCCGCTTGGTGTGGCGGGCGCCTGCGCGAGGGCGACGCCGGCCGTGCCGGCCACCGCGACGAACCCGATGGCAAGCGCGCGCCGAGACCGTTGACCCATCATGCGCGCCGCATGCTAGAGGGTTGATCGCGGGTCGCGCGCTGCCGGCAGCGGACAGCGCGGCGGCGGCCGCGCGATCACCGTTCGAGGCCGGCGGCGCGCTCGCGCAGCGCCAACTCGGCGACCTGCAGATCGAGCGGCGTCGTGATCTTCAGATTCGCGACGGGCGACGGCACGACCCGCACCGTCCCGCCGGCGCGCTCGACGAGCCACGCGTCGTCGGTCGCGCTGGCGAGCACGTCGTCCGGCGCGCTCAGCGCCCGCTCGAGCGCCGTGCGCCGAAAGACCTGCGGCGTCTGCACCGCCCACAGCGACGAGCGCTCGAGCGTCCGCACGACGAGGCCGTCCTGCGCCTGCTTGATCGTGTCGGTCACCGGTGCGGCGGCGATCACCGCGTCGCAGCCATGCCGTTGGAGCTCGTCCAGCGCGGCCCGGACGAGCTCGGCGGTCAGCAGCGGCCGCGCCGCGTCGTGGACGATCACGGGATCGCCCTCGGCGGCGCTCAGCGCGGCGCGCACGGACAGGGAACGGTGCGCGCCGCCGGGAACGCCGATCGTGCCGTCCGGGGGCGCCCAGCCCGGCGGCAGCGCGACGACGATCGCGTCCACCGCATCGACCGCGCGCAGCGCGTCGATGCTCCATTCGAGCATCGGACGGCCCGCGAGGGTGACGAACGCCTTGGGCTCCCCGGACCCAAGGCGTTCTCCGCGACCTGCAGCTACGACGAGCGCGAGCGCTACTTGGACACCGTCACGCCGGCGCTGTCGGCGAGCAGGTCGTCGAGGTGCTGCTCGGCCTCGTCCTCGTCCTTGTCCAGCGCGTACATCAGCTCCGACGCAAGGATCTTCTTGGCCCGCGTGAACATCTGCTTCTCGCCGGTCGACAGGCCCTTCTCGTGCTCGCGGATGGCGAGGTTGCGGACGACCTCGGCCAGCTCATAGATGTCACCGGTCTTGATCTTGTCGCGGTTGTGCTTGAACCGGCGATTCCAGTTCTTCGGCATTTCCGAGACATCATCCGCGAGGACGTCGAGCACCTTCTTGACGGTCTCCTCGTCGATCACGCGGCGCAGGCCAGCCAGCGCGGCGTTCTCGCACGGAACCATCACCGTCATGTCGTTGTGCAGGATCTTGATGGTGAGGTACTCGCGCTCCTCGCCAAACATCTTGCGGCGCTCCTTCTTGAGGACCTGACCGGCCCCGTGGTGCGGATAGACGACGTTGTCGCCCAGCTCGAACTCGATGTTCTCGAGCGGGATTACCAGATCCTCCAGCAGATTCTCTTCGGTCACTTCGGGAATGATGCCCTCCTTGTTCTCTGTCCCGGCGTCGGCGGGAACGGTCGGTCAAGTCACATCAAGTCTGCAAGTAGCGGTCCACGAGGTTGATCTCCTGCAGCCGGCGAAGGCCCTCGCGGATGTCCTTCGCCCGGATCTCGCCCACGCCGTCGACGGTCTCGAGCTCGGCGTCGGTGGCGGCGAGCAACTCGTCGAGCCCGCCGAAGTCGGCGACGATCTGCGCCACGACGAGCTTGGGCAGGCGCGGGATGCGCCCGAGGATGCGAAAGCCGCGCGGCGAGACGGGGTAGTCGAGCGTGTTGAGCTTGCGGTCGTAGCCCAGCAGCTCGGCGAGGCGACCGAAGTCCAGCAGGTCGTGGTGCGGCAGGCGCCCGATCTGGTCAAGCGCGCCGGCGAACTCCTCGTCGGTGTTCTCGGCGAGGTAGTCGTGCACGAGCGCGGCCTTGTCGGCGGCGGTGCCGACCATCGTCTCCTCGAGCTGCATCTCGATGAGACGCCCCTCCGTGCCCAGCTCGACGATGTAGCGCTCGATCTCGACCGCCATCCGCGTCACGAGCTCGGAGCGCTGCAGCACGGTCAGCACGTCGTGCAGCGTCGCGCCGCCCTCGAACTCGAGCGCGGTCAGGCGCGTGGCGACCTGGTCGAGGCGGGTGCGGTACTTGTCGAGCGTCGCGAGCGCCTGGTTGGCCTTCGCGAGCACGACCGGGATGTCCTCGAGGATGTACTTGCCGCCGTCGACGTACAGCGAGACGACCTCGCGCCGCTGGGAGATCGCGATGACGAGCGCGTCGGTCTGCTTGGAGACGCGCTCGGCCGTGCGGTGGCGAGTGCCGGTCTCGACCGAGAGGATCGTCGGGTCCGGCATGAGCTGGACGTTGACCATCGCGATCTTCGTCGCGTTGGCGTTCAGCACGATCGCGCCGTCCATCTTGGCGACCTGGTAGAGCAGCGCGGGCGAGTAGTCGATCTCGAGCTTGATGCCGCCCGAGAAGAGGAAGCTCAGGTCGTCGACCTCGCCGACGATGATGAGTCCGCCGGTTCGCGCGTGGACGATGTTGTCGATCCCCTCACGCAGCGTGGTGCCGGGCGCCACCATCTCCAGAGCCTTGACCAGTCGGGGCTCTTGACGTGACTCAAGCTCGTGTGACTCATCCCCGACTCGCTGGACCATCCAGCCCATTTTAGCGTGTACTTAGGAAATCCGGATTGTGGCCGTGCGTTGCTCGCCGGACGGACGCTCAGGCCGCCTGCGGGGCGCGCGCGGGCAGCGCGGCGCCCAGCGCCTGGCGCAGCGTGAGCGCGCGCTCGGGGCAGATGACGTCGCGCAGGCCGAACTTCGCGGCTTCGGCCAGCCGGCGATCGGCATGGCCCACGGCGCGCAGCTCGCCGGTCAGGCCAAGCTCGCCGAAGCAGGCCACCGGCGCGGTCGTGCCCCCGGCCAGCAGCGGCACCCCGCGCACCGCGCTCGCGACCGCCAGCGCGACCGCGAGGTCGGCGCCCGGCTCGTCGACCCGAACCCCGCCGACGACGTTGACGAACACGTCCGCGTTGCCGGCGCCGATGCCGGCGTGGCGGCCCAGCACCGCGAGCACGAGCGCCAGGCGGTTGCGATCAAGGCCCGTCACGACGCGCCGCGGCGGCACGAGCTCGGACGGCGAGACGAGCGCCTGGACCTCGACGAGCAGCGGCCGCGAGCCCTCCATCGCCGCCAGCACGACCGAGCCCGGCTTGCCCGTCGCCTCGGCGACGAAGCGGGCGCTGGCGTCGAGCACCTCGACGAGCCCGGCGGAGCGCATCTCGAAGACGCCCGCCTCGTTCGTCGAGCCGAAGCGGTTCTTCAGCGCGCGCAGCGTGCGGTACGTGCGCTCGCGCTCGCCCTCGAACTGCAGCACGCAGTCGACGAGATGCTCGAGCACGCGCGGGCCGGCGAGCGCGCCCTCCTTCGTGACGTGGCCGACGAGCAGCACGGCGATCGCGTCGCTCTTTGCGACCTGCATGATCCGTCCGGCGACCTCGCGCACCTGGCCGACCGAGCCCGGCGCGCCGGTCAGGTCGGCCGCGTGCAGCGTCTGCACCGAGTCGACGACGACGACCTCGGGGCGCTCGGCCCGCAGCGTCGCGAGGATCGTGTCGAGGTCGGTCTCGGCGAGCACGGGGACGTCGAGCGCGCCGGCGGTCGCCGCGATCAGGCGCTCGGCGCGCAGGCGGATCTGCGCCGCCGACTCCTCGCCCGAGACGTAGAGCGTGCGCCGTCCGGCGGCCGCGAGGTTGCCGAGCGCCATGTTCGTGAGCGTCGACTTGCCGATCCCCGGCGAGCCGCCCAGCAGGACGAGCGAGCCCGGTACGAGGCCGCCGCCGAGCACGCGGTCAAGCTCGCCGATCCCGGTCAGCATGCGCGGCACGCGCTCGGTGCTGACGTCGGCGAGGCGGATCGGCTTGCCGGCCGGCACCGCCGCGCCCGCGCCGCCGCGCGCGCGACCCTGCCCACCGCCGGCGGCGCTCGGAGCGCGCTCCTCGACGAGCGTGTTCCAGGCCTCGCAGCCCGGGCAGCGCCCGTGCCAGCGGGCGCTCGAGTGCCCGCACTGCGAGCAGACGTGAACCGTCGTGGGGCGCGCCATCTGCCCCACCCTAGGGTCCGGCCCCGACGGCTTCGCCCCCGGAGGAGGTACCTTCTTGGCACAGATCGGGAGCGCAGGGCTTCTGGTCGGCCGTCCCGGGAGATGCCGTAGATGCGACCGCGAATGCCCTCACCCGCCATGGTCGTCGCCCTGATCGCGCTGTTCGTCGCGTCGTCGGGGACCGCGGTGGCGGTCGTGGGCTACGCGCGCAACGCCGGGGCGGTCGACGGCAAGAGCGCCGTCGCAGCGAGCAGTTCGCTGGCGCATGCCAGCGGCAACGTCGTCGCCACGGCGAGCGCGGGGAGCAACCGCGGCCGCATCCCCAATCGCTTCGTGGCGGGCGTGATGCGCGGCGGTGCGACGTCGCTGACGCGCTACCTGCGCGTCATCGACAACGCCGAGGGGCCGGTCGTGCCGCTGGCGATCATCCCGCACATCGGCCGGTTGGACGCGCAGTGCCGCGACCAGGACCCCGCGCGGGGCGTGGAGTCCACGCAGACCGTCATCACGTTCACGGCCTCCGAACGGGGCGGCGTCAACGTTTCGCGGCTGCTCGGCCGCGACATCGAGGGCGCGCGCAACGCCGTCGTCTTCACGGCGCTGAGGGACGAGCCGGTGCCGATCCTCAGCTTCGCCGACTCGCTCTTCCAGCTCGTCCTGCAGGCGCGCGACCGCACGGTGTTCGTCAACGGCGCGTCGCGCAGCGACGCCAACCGCTCGGCCGACGCCAAGTGCCTGATCTTCGGGATCGGGCTGCGCGTCAGCCAGTAGGCGCAGGCCAGCCGGTCAATGCGCCGGCGTGCTACGCCGCGGCGGTCTGCACGAGCGCAAGGCGCGGGATCTCGGCTCGCTGCTGCGGCGCGAGCGCGCAGGCAGCCAGCAGCGCCGCGACCGTCTCCGGCGCGGCGTGGCGCAGCAGCCGGATGTCGCGCGTGCTGAACATCACGAGGCGCAGCTCGCTGATCGCGGTGACCGTCGCCGCCGCGTAGGTCGTGCGCTGCGGGGCCAGGGCGCCGAACACGTCGCCCGGCCCGAGCTCCGCGACGGCCTCGCCGGCGCAGCGGACGCGGCCACGCCCGGCGCCGACGAGCACGAGCTCCTGGGCGAACGGGCCATCGAGCAGGAGGCGGTGGCCGGCGGGCACGGTCAGCTCGGACGCGTAGGGCGCGATGTCGACGAGCTGCTGCATGGTCAGCGGATGCAGGTGTGTCAGCGAGGCCAGCCGGAGGATCTCCATGTTCTCTCGGCGTGACGGCGAAGCGAACAACGTTCGCTGCGCATGCACGGCGGGCGGCCGTCGTTCGCTCGAACAGGCGGCCAGGACGGGGCCCGCCCCCGCGTATCGTGCATTCGATGCCGCCGACTGCCGCCGAGGTCACCGACCAGCTCTACGCGCGCTGGAACGACGCAGGGCTCGCGGTCGTGACCGACAGCGTCCACCCCGCGATCGAGCTCGTGTGTGACCCCCTGCGCCCGGAGGAGACGACGCTGCGCGGGATCGAGGGCTGGAAGCAGTGGGTCGCCCGCTGGGACGAGGGCTACGAGTCGATGCACATCACTATCGACGGCCTGATCCCGATGAGCTCCGAGCACGTCCTGGCGCTCGTCTCGATCAACGCCATGCCGCGCGGCGCCAGCCGCCAGCTCGCCTGGGCGGCGGCGCACGTCTGGACCGTGCGCGACGGGCTGATCGCCCGCTGGGAGGCGCACGTGGACATCGCGCTCGCACGCGGCACGCTGCTGTAGGCGGCGCGGCTCAGCCGCGCTTGCGGGCGGCGAGGTAGGCCACCGCGCTGCGTCGCAGCGGTGCGTCCTCGGCGACCACCTGTCCGTAGTGGGTGAGGAAGCGCTCCCGCTCAGGGCCGGTCAGCGCGTCGTCGAGGGCCTCGCGCAAGGTCGGTGCGAGCGGGTTGGGCGAGATGTCCAGCAGCGTGTCGAGGCCGAGGGGGAGCAGATGCGCAAACGGCTCGATGTCGATGTGGCACTCCAGGTGGATGCGCTCGAAGCCGGCCGCCTCCGCAAGGTCCACAAGATCGCGGTCGTCGAAGTCCATCATCGTGTCGGCAGCCGGGTCCCGCAGCGCGGCGTAGCTGGCCTTGACCTTCGCGGCGAGGTCGGTGATCGCGCTGACGTTGTAGCCCCACAGGCGATCGACCGGCTCGGGGAACATCAGCCGGTTGATCGGCTCGAACAGCGAGATCCGCCCGCCCGGGCGCAGCACGCGGTGCAGTGCGCGCAGCGCGGCAGCCTTGTCGGCGACGTAGATCAGCACCGATCGCGTGGTAGCGACGTCCACCGATTCGTCGGCGATCTGCACGAGATCCTCGGCCCGCGACAGGACGAACTGCGCGCGATCGTCCGCGCCCGCCGCGTCGCGGGTGCGCTCGAGCAGCGCTTCGGAGATGTCCGCGAAGATCACGCGCCCGTCTGGTCCGACGCGCTCCAGCGCGGCCAGCCCGATCAGCCCGTCACCGCAGCCGACGTCGAGCATGGTCGCGCCGTCCAGCGGCTCGGCGAGGGCGAGCACGCCGTCGCGAAAGACCTCGAGATGCTCGAGCACGACGTCGCGTTGGCGCTCGTCGCCCGCGTCGCGGCGCTCGAGCAGCCAGCGCGACCAGCGATCCGGCGACGCGGGCATTGCCACAGCTTCGCAGCCCGCCGGGGTTCGCAGGGGTGCGCCGCCGCGCGGTATGTCGAACACTCCGCGCCGTGCACGGGTTGTTCGTCACACCCCTGGTCGTGGGGGCGCCCACGAACCAGGGTCGGGCGCGTACGTCGTGGGGCGAGTCGGCGCTGGGCTCGCCACGCGACCGGCGAACCGGGTTTACGCCACAAGGGCTTTGTAGTGTGCGACCGCGATGACCTCGGGGCACGCGGAGGACGATCGCTCGCCGGCAGCCGCGCGTGCCGGCTGGCCGCTGCTGATGGCGGGCTGGCTGGCGCTGAGCGTCCTCGTGCTGCTCGCGCTGGCGCTCTGGCAGGGCCAGAGCTACTGGGAGTACTCCGACGGCGTGTACTCGCTCAGCGCGCGCTACGTGCTCGACGGACGGTCGCTCTACAGCGACTTCGCCGCGGCGCAGCCGCCCTCGCTGTTCTACGTCGGCGCCGCGGTGCTCGCCGTCGACGACGGCGCCACCTCGATCCGCGTGGCGATGGCGGCGTGCAAGGCCGTCGTCTCGCTGCTCGTGCTGATCGCCGTCTGGCGGCTGACGCGGCGCCGCGATGCCGCGCTGCTGGCGGCGCTGGCCACGCTCGTCACGCCGTGGACGCTGCGCGAGCACGCCCAGTTGCTGCCCGAGACGCTCGCCGCGCCGCTGGTCATGGGCGCGGCGCTGGCCGCCAGCCGCCGCTCGACCGCCGTCCTCGCGGGCGGGCTCGGCGCGATCGCGGCGACGTTCAAGCTTGCGTTCGTGCTGCCGGCGCTGGCGATCGTGCTGCTCGGTCGCCATGTGCGCCAGGGCCTGATCGGCTTCGCCACCACTGGCGGCGTGCTGGCGCTGGCGTTCCTCGCGCTGTTCGGCGAGCCGCTGTGGACCAACGTCGTCCGTGCCCAGACGCAGGCGGGCTACGCGTCGCTGCAGTACATCGCCGGGTTGTGGGCACAGGCGGGCTGGAACGTCCTGGCGCCGCTCGTCCTGGCCGCGCTCGCCTGGCCGCAGCGCGCGCGGCTGCACGACCCGGATCTCGCGCGCAGCCTGCTCGCCGCGTGCGCCGGCTCGCTGCTGCTGCTCACGACGCTGCTCAAGAGCGGCAGCTACCTGACCGTGATGATCGTCGCCGAGCCGCCGCTCGTGTGCCTCGCCGCCTGCGGCGTCGTGGCGGCGCTCAGCCGCCACCCGGGCGCGGCGCCGTCCGCGCGCGGGCGCCTCGTCGTCGTACTGGCCGCCGCGCTGGCGGCGGCGCAGATCGTGTCGCTGCTCGTCTCACCGGACGACCCCGGACTGTTCACGCGCCCGCTGGCCGCCTCCGGCCCGGCGCGGACGCTGTCCGACGCGCAGGTCGACGCGGCCGCACGGGCGATCGTCGCCTGTCCGCCGGGCAGCACGTATCCGGGCCCGCCGTATCTCGCGTTCGTCGCCGGCCGCGACGTCGCTGGGCACCAGCCCGATCAGTACATCATCCACGCCGCACCGGTGCTCAGCGCGTTTCGCCGGCAGGCGGATGGCGACCCCAGGCGCTGCCGTCATCCCGGGCTGCCGGTCATCCCCTGAACTACAACGATCGGGGGCGGCCCGCGGGCCGCCCCCGATCACAACTTCAGTCGCCCGTGGCTCAGCCTTCGGCGGGATCCTCGACCGGCGGCTGGTCCAAGGCGCCGCCGGGCTCGACCGGCGTGTCGTCGGTCGTGGCCGACGCATCGGCCTCGGCGGTACCGCCACCGACGGCGGCCGGCACCTTGCCCGGCTCGACGACCGTCAGGGAGACCTCGCGATCGTCCTCGTCGGGCGCCTTCTCGACCATGACCGTCGCACCGGGCGTCAGCTCGGCGCGCAGGACGAAGTCCGCCAGCGGGTCCTCGATGTAGCGCTGGATCGCCCGGCGCAGCGGGCGGGCGCCCATGGCGGGATCCCAGCCCTTCTCCACCAGCAGGTCCTTGGCGTCCTCGGCCAGCTCGAGCTGCAGCCCGCGCTCGGCCAGGGACTCGCGGATCCGCCGCAGCAGCAGGTCGACGATCTCCTTGATCTCGTCGCGCTGCAGCTTGTGGAACACGATCACGTCGTCGATCCGGTTGAGGAACTCGGGCCGGAAGACCTTCTTCAGCTCTCCCATGATCCGGTTCTTCATGTCGTCGTACGTGATGCCGGTCTCGTCGTCGGAGACGGCGAAGCCAAGCGGCGTGTTGCGAGCGATCTCGGAGGCGCCGATGTTCGACGTCATGATCACGATCGCGTGACGGAAGTCGACCGTGCGCCCCTGCGAATCGGTCAGGCGGCCGTCCTCGAGGATCTGCAGCAGGATGTTGAACACATCCGGGTGCGCCTTCTCGATCTCGTCGAGCAGGAGCACGCAGTACGGCTTGCGCCGCACGGCCTCGGTCAGCTGACCGCCCTCGTCGAATCCGATGTAGCCCGGAGGCGAGCCGACGAGCCGCGACACGGAGTGCTTCTCCATGTACTCCGACATGTCGACGCGGATCATCGCGTCCTCGTCGCCGAAGAGGAACTCGGCGAGCGTGCGCCCGAGCTCGGTCTTGCCGACGCCGGACGGGCCGAGGAACACGAAGGAGCCGGTCGGCCGCTTCGGGTCCTTCAGACCGGCGCGCGAGCGGCGGATCGCCTTCGAGATGACCTCGATCGCCGCGTGCTGGCCGATGACGCGCTTGTGGAGCTCTTCCTCCATGCGCATGAGCTTCGCCGTCTCGGCCTCGGTGAGCTTGAAGACGGGGATGCCGGTCCACATCGAGACGATGTCGGCGATCTCCTCCTCGCCGATCGCCGGACGCTCGGTCTCGGCCTCGCCGGCCTCCCACTGCTCCTCGAGCTCGCGCTTGCGCTGCGTCAGGCGCCGCTCGGCGTCGCGGAGGTTCGCGGCCTTCTCGAACTCCTGCGCCTCGATCGCGGCCTCCTTGTCACGGCGCGTCGTCTCGATCTCCTCCTCGAGCTCCCGGTACACGGGCGGGGAGGTCATCGACTTGATGCGCATGCGCGAAGCGGCCTCGTCGATGAGGTCGATCGCCTTGTCGGGCAGGAAGCGGTCGGAGATGTAGCGGTCCGCCAGCTCCGCGGCCGCCTCCAGCGCCTCGTCGGTGATGTTGACCTTGTGGTGCTGCTCGTAGCGGTCGCGCAGGCCCTTGAGGATCTGCACGGTCTCCTCCGTCGAGGGCTGCTCGACGCGGATCTGCTGGAAGCGACGCTCCAGC
>Ga0136615_10000518_pt1 | contig 17640 bp, 20 predicted proteins | sample AntDrymUQ2882206_2_FD_106647 | JGI IMG/M metagenome (GOLD analysis project Ga0136615, IMG submission 106647) | Polar desert sand microbial communities from Dry Valleys, Antarctica - metaG UQ288 (22.06) | ecosystem: Environmental > Terrestrial > Soil > Desert | place: Antarctica: Dry Valley...
CTACGCATCCACTTCGGCGACCGCATCCCCAACACCGCAACCTGACCACCACACGTTGACCCGACCCAAGCAACCCCGTAAACATCACACCAAGCGCCTACACAGAAAATCGGACGCTCTCGATCCGCGCGATCTGCGGCACGTCCATCGCCTGCGCAGACAGCAAAATCATCTGCGCGCGACGCCACGTCACCACCGACCCGCCCCCGCGGCGCAAGATCCGCAGCAGTCGGTTGCCCTCCTCGTTGCTGATCGCCCGTACCCGGACCGGCTCGGCCACCACACCCTCCCTCGATGCCAACGTGTCGCCGAGAGAGTTCGTTTACATAACCCGCGATCCTGCCAGCAACCGGGCCAACATTGCCGGTGGCGGCACTAGCCTCGGCCCGCTCGGAGCCCCAGCCGCTGACGCCCCGGCCCGCCCGCCGCCCTCTACCGATCTCCCGGTCCCACTCGAGCCCCCGCTCCCAATCCCCCGCTCCCCAGCACCTCCCGAATCTCCCCAACAGCCTGCTCCACGTCCCGGTACCGCACCGCCCGCATCCCAACCGCCTCGGCCCCGGCGCAGTTGTCCTCGCGGTCGTCGATGAACAGGCACTCGGAAGCTGTGACCCCCAGCCGCGCCATGCACAGCTCGTAGATCTCTGGGTCGGGCTTGCGCATCCCGACGAACGCGCTGTCCACCACGACCTCGAAGATCTCGTCGATCGGCGCCATCGCGCGCCAACGCTGCTCCCACTCGCGCACGTTGTTGGTCAGCAGCGCCATCCGGTAGCCCTCGCGGCGCAGCGACGTCATCAGCTCGATCATCGGCTCGTTGGGCACAAGGCCTCCCAGCAGCTCGGCGAAGCCGCCAAGCGACACCTCCCGCCCCGACGTCTCGGACAGCGCCCGCTGCAGCCCCGAGACGAACACCGCCTCCGTCATGCGGCCGCACTCGAGCTCGTGCAGGGGGTGCGTCCCCTCGCGCTCGTACAACGCCTTGAAGGCCTCGCCGAGCATCGCCAGCGTGATGCCCGAGCGCTCCGCGAAGGCCTGAAACGAGCCCGACAGGGGCGAGGTCAGCACGCCGCCGAAGTCGCTGATGATGGCCCGGATCACCGCCGCCGACGCGAGCCGTCGCCCGAACCACCATCCACGCGGCGCAGCACGTCATACCGGCCCGTGCCCTCGCGGCCCTCCATGCGCCACGCGAAGAACGCGCTGTCGAGGCGCAGCTCGCCGAGCTCCACCGTCGTGCCGCACAGCACCTCGCCGGCCGCCCGGCGCGCGAAGCCGCCCTCCTCCTGCATCCACAGCTCAAGACCGGCGCGGCGCTGGCGCAGCTCGCCGTCGTACGTCGTCGACAACCGCGGATCGAACACCGCCCGCGGCTCGCCGCCGTCGAACAGGAAGGCCGCAACCGCCTCCTCGTTGTGGTGCTTGGCCTTGGCTGGGCGCACCGCCGTCATGTAGACGGCTCGATCGGCGCCCAGCCACGCCGACAGCGTCCGCGCGAGCTCGATCCTGCTCCAGTCCGGCGTGCCCCACAGATGCCCGCGCTGGCCCAGACAGCGCACATCCATCGCGCGCCCGCCGACGCGCACGGTGCCGGCGACGGAGCACAACTGCTCGTATCCCTCCATGCCGCCCACGCGGGCGAGCGGCGTCTCGGCGTCGAGTAGCGCCGGCGCCGACACCGCCTCGAAGCGCAGGTCAAAGCCCGCGTCGTCGCCGTCGTAGCTCACGGTCCAAGCTTCCAGCGGAGTCTGGACCGTCGAGCGCACGCCCGCCGCGGTCACGTCATCCCAGGTCGCGACGTCGTCCACCGCAACAGACGTGGCGGTCGAGGCGCTGGCCGGCTCGTCCCCCGAGTACACGACGGCAAAGCCGCTCGCGTCGCCGCCGCCGATTCCCACGCGGGCGAGCCCGAACACCCGCTTCACGGGATCGCCGAACGAGAACGTGACGGCGTCGCGAAACGCGGGATCGTCGCCCGCGCGCGGCGCCTCGTCTGCCGCCGACACGCTCACGGCAACTTGCGGCGGGGCGGCGGGACGTCATGCGCCGTGCCCTCGACGACGTCGTCGTCGAACCCTCCTGGCGGCCGCCTCGCGCCGCCCGTCTCGAACGTGAAGATCCGGCCCACTCGGCTCTGCGCCCCCGCTGCCGCGCTGGCCGCCAGACGACCCGCGAACCGCGCCACGAGCACGCGCCGAACGAGGGCGCGCGTGGGCGGCAGCAGCAGGATGAGCCCGAAGAAGTCGCTCAGGAAGCCCGGCGTCAGCAGCAGCGCGCCGCCGAAGATCACGAGCGCCCCGTCGATCACCTCGCGGCCCGGCACACGCCCCTCGGCCAGCGCGCGGTTGAAACGCATCCAGGCGGCACGACCCTGCGAGCGCATGAGCATCGCGCCGAGCACGGAGTCGAGGATCAGCAGCCCGATCGTCGCGAGGATCCCGATCTCCTGGCCGATCTGGATGAGCACGTAGAGCTCCGCGATCGGGACGACGATGAAGACGATCACGAGGACCAGGGCCATGGTCCCGTGAAGGCTACGCGAGCGGACCCGTGGCACGCGGAGGGCGTCGGGCGCGGCGCTCAGGCGGGGGCCGGGGCGGGGGCGATCGCCACGCCCGGCAGGCGGTGCAGGCCGACGTACTCGATCAGCACGGAGATGTCCGGCTGCGCCCCGCGCAGCGTCAGCTTGCGGCCGCTCTTACGCAGCCGCCGGGCGATCATCGCCAGGTCGAGCATCAGCGACGGATCGGCGAACGCGAGCTCGGCGAGATCGACGACCACGTCCGCCGGCGCGCAGAGCGCCTGGGAGAGCGCGCGACGGCGCAGAGACTGGGTCGAGCGATCCTCATCCCCGTAGCAGCGCAGCGTCGGCGGGTTGTCCTCGAACGTGACGATGACTCCTCCAACCTCCCTCGGCCTGGCTCGACCCGGGATACAATCATCCAAATGGCAACGCTGCAAGAGATCGAAGAAGCGCTCACCAACGTCATCGATCCCGAGCTCGGATTGGACTTCGTCGAGCTGGGGCTCATCTATGGCATCCAGCAGGACTCGGGCAATGTCTGCGTCACGTTCACGCTGACGACTCCGGCCTGCCCGATCGGACCCCAGATCACCGAGCAGATCGAGGAGTTCGTGCTGCCGCTGGAGGGCATCAACTCCGTCAAGAGCGAGATGACGTTCGACCCGCCGTGGTCGCCGGAGAAGATGAGCGAGGACGCGAAGTTCGCACTCGGCTTCTGAGCCGGTTGCGCTCGCGCCGGTGCGCGTGCGCCAGATTGCCGCGCGTGCGCCGCATCGCGTGACGAGCCGCTGGGTTCTCGCATCAGTGCAACCGCCGCCGGCAATCGGTCCCTGGCTCACCGGGCTCGCGCTGGCACTCGCCGCCGTGCTCGCACCGCTCGCCGCCCCCGCGCAAGCCGCCTCCGAACGCACCGGCCGGCTGCTCGTCACGCTCGACGCGCCTCAAGCGTCCGCGGCCGCCGGTGCCCGCGCCGCCGCCGCGGTGCTCGCCCGCAACGGCGTGCGCCGCGACGGCGCGCAGATTCCGCAGCTTGACCTCATCAGCGTGCGCCCGGTCGGCGGCCTGGCACCGTCGGCCCTCGCCCGCACACTGCGCCGCCAGCCGGGCGTTCGCTCGGTCGAGGTCGAGCACCGTCACACGCTGCGCTTCGTGCCCAACGACCCGGCGCTGACCGCGCCCGAGGTCTCGTCCGGCACACCCGCGGGGACCCCGCTGCAGTGGTGGGTCGGGCCGACCCGCCTGCCCGCCGCCTGGGACGCCACGCGCGGCGACGACGCGCTCGTGGCCGTCATCGACACGGGCATCGACGGGGCGCATCCCGATCTCGCCGGCAAGATCGCCGAGTCGATCGACAACGACGACGTGCCCAACCACGGCGGCGCGACGAGCGACGAGAACGGCCACGGCACGCACGTGTCGTCGCTCGCCTGCGGTGCCGGCGACAACGGCTTCGGCATCGTCGGCGCCGGCCTGAACTGCAGGCTGCTCGTCATCAAGAGCGACCTCGGCGACGGCTCGATCGCGCGCTCGATCGTGCAGGCCGCCGACCGCGGTGCCGACGTGATCAACATGAGCTTCGGCACCGACGGGCAGATCGCCCCGGCGCAGGCGATCGTCGAGGCGGTGGACTACGCGGTCGCCAGGAACGTCGTGCTCGTGGCGGCCGCAGCCGACACGCCGACCGAGCAGCAGGGCGATCCCGGCAATCTGTTGCAGCCGACGGGCACCGGCCCGGACCTCGCCGCCGGCCGTGGGCTCACCGTGACGGCGGCGGACTTCTCCGGCGCGCGCGCGTCGTTCGCAGGCCGCGGGTCGCAGATCTCGCTCGCCGCGCCCGGCTCGTTCGGCGACCGTGGCGGCCCGCCCGGGATCTTCGGCGCGTTGCCGGGCAACCCGACCGACCTCGAGACCGGCGGCGGGGGGTTGTTCCCGGCGCCAGGCTGCCGCTGCCGCGCGACCTTCAACGGCGACCGGCGCTACGCCTACCTCGAGGGGACGTCGATGGCCGCGCCGATCGTTGCCGGCATCGCCGCGCTCGTGCGCCGGGTCAATCCCGACGCGACCGCGCAGGACATCGTCGTCGCGCTGAAGCAGAGCGCCACGCGCCCCGCCGGCAGCGGCTGGAACGCCGAGCTGGGGTGGGGGATCGTCAACGCCGCCGCGGCCGTCACCGCCGTACGTGCGATCGACCGCCGCGCTCCGCAGTCGCAGGTCAGCGGGCGCACGCGGATCCGCCGCGCGCGCTCGTTCACGCTGCGCTGGAGCGGGCAGGACGTCGCGCCCGCGGGGGTGGCCGCGTCGGGCGTGGACGCCTACGAGGTCTACCGCTCGGCCAACCGGCGTCCCTACCGTCGCATCAAGCGCACGCGGGCGACGAAGCTGAAGGTCGCCGTCCAGCCCGGCGCGCGCTACCGCTACTACACGATCGCCGTCGACAAGGCGGGAAACCGCGAGGTCGTCCCGCCCCGGCCGGACCTGTCGACGCGCGTCGATCGCACGCGGCGCAGCGCCACCGAGAAGCGCTAGCGCGCCGCCTTCGCCCGCTTGCGCGTCTCGCGTGCGGCGAGCGACACGAGCTCGGCGAGCGCCGCCTCGATCGCCTCGCCGAACGCGTCGAGGTCGGGCATCGCGTCGTAGTCGCCGAGCAGGCCGAAGTTCATCTGGCCGTTGTAGGACATGATCGCGATCGCCAGCGCGTGGTCCTTGGGCAGGAACGCGATCGGGAAGACCGAGGTCATCTCGCGGCCCTGGACGTAGAGCGGGAACTGCGGCCCCGGGACGTTGGTGACGAGCATGTTGAACAGGCGCGTCGAGAAGTTCAGCCGCGACGCTTGGGCGAGCACCGTCGGCGGCGCGAACTGCTGCATGCTCGTCAGCACCTCCGCGCCCACGGCCTGCTTTGACTCCTTGAGATCGTCCATCGCTTCGCGCACGACGCCGAGCCGCTCGACCGGGTCCTCGACGTACACCGGCAGCGGGCCGCGCATGACCGCCAGGCGGTTGCCCGTGCCGTTCTGCTCGGCATCGCGGTGGCGCACGGAGACCGGCACGAGCGCGCGCAGCTCGAGGCCCTGCGTGCGCACGCCGCGCGAGTGCAGCCAGTGGCGCAGCGCACCGGCGACGACCGCCAGCACGACGTCGTTGACGGTGCCGCCGAAGACGTTCTTGACGGTCTTGAAGTCCGTCAGCTCGCAGGCGACGCCGGCAAAGCGCCGGTGCGGGCCGATCTCGACGTTCAGGGGCGACGGTGGCGCGGGGTTGGCCGCTGCCCAGACGATCTCGCCGAGGCCCTCCGCGGCGACCGCGGCCTCCTCGATCGCGCGCTCGGGTCGCGTCAGCGAGCCGACGGCCTTGGCGGCGACGCCGAACGACGCCTTCGTCATCCCCGCGATGCCGGCCGCGAGCAGGTCGAGCGGGCTGGGCTCGGGGTCCGGCGTCCACGGCTCAAGACCGTCCTCGGGTGGCCGTCCCTCCGGGCTCAGGTCGAACAGGACCGTGCCGAGGTCGACGCCGGCAATGCCGTCGATCATCGCGTGATGGCTCTTCGACAGCAGCGCGAAGCCGCCGTCGGCGAGGCCCTCGACGAGCCACAGCTCCCACAGCGGCTTGGAGCGATCGAGCTGCTGGGAGAAGACGCGCGCCGCGAGGTTCGTGAGCTGCTCGTCGCTGCCCGGCGTCGGCAGCGCCGTGTGGCGCACGTGGTACTCGAGGTTGAAGTCCGTGTCGTCGGCCCACAGCGGCCGCCCCGTCGAGGCCGGCGGGTAGACGAGCCGCTGGCGGTAGCGCGGCACGTAGTGCAGCCGCGAGCGGATCGAATCGAGGAACTCCTCGTACGGCGGGGCGGGGCCCAGCGCGCGCACGAGCGCGCCGATGTGCATGTGCGACACCGGGCTCTCCTGGTGCAGGAAGGACGCATCGACTGCGGTGAGCCTGTCGAGGTGGCGTGGCGGCATCGACTGCGCAGCGTAGTCAACGCACCTCGGGGGCGGGACGGGTGCCGCAAGGCGATCAGCCCACCGGGAGGCGCTCGCCCAGCCACGCCTGCCAGACGGGCTCGTCGCGCGCCGCGATCGCGGCGGCACCGTCACCGAAGAGGTGCGCACGCACGAACGTGTAGACCTCGTCGCCGGGACCGCCCGCGCCGATCAGGGCGAGGCCCGGCGCGGGCTCGTCGAGCAGCAGCGTGATGATGCCTGGCTCGGTGAGCTCGACGGTGCCCGAGAGCGTCGCCGAGTCGCCGGCGCCCGCTCCGACGCGGTCGCCGGGGGCGCACCGCGCGGGGACGCCGAGCGCGTCGGTCAGCCGCGCCCAGACCTCGTCGCGGGTGTGCCCCTGGACCGCCCCGCCGGCGGTGATCGGCGCGGCGACCTGGCCCGCGAAGTGCGTGAGGTACAGGCGCAGGTCATGCAGCGCGGTCTTCCAGCCGGAGCCGAAGCTCTCGCTGGCGGCTCCCACGCGGTGATCGTGCCGGTCGAGGTGAACCCCTCGGTGTGGCCGAAGACGATCTCGGCGCCCGCGCGCTCGTCGAACTGCGCCGGCATGAACCAGGAGGTGATGCCGGGGCCGGTCGCGATCGCCTCCCAGACCTGTTCGGGTGTTCCGGGGACCTCGATCTCGGCGTGGATCTCGCGGTCGGCGGTCATGGCGTCTCCTTCTCGGGTGCTTGGGGAACTGGATGGGCCGCGACGACGAGCCGGTGCGGCCGGCCGCCGGGGTCGTGGTACTTCGCCGCCAGCTGTGTCACGGCGCTGGCCAGGTCGTCGGCGAACGCGGCGCGCTCGGCAGGCGACGCGAAGGCGATCTCGGTGTCGATCGCGAGCGTCGACAGGCGGGCGGCCTCCTCGTCGCGCGCGAGCGCGCCGACCTCACCGACGAGCCGTGCGGCGAGCGCGACGAGGTAGCTCGCCGACAGCCGGTCGCGTGCACGCGACGGGTCGCAGGCCGACGCGCCGAGCGCCGCGGGAGAGACGACGAACGAGCTGGCGGTGGCGACGAGCAACCGCTCGGTCAGGCCGCCGTGGCGGCGCGTCTCGGCCTCCTCGACGAGCCCGTGGGACTCCAGCAGGCGCAGGTGGTAGTTGACCTTCTGGCGCGTGAGGCCGACGCGCTGGGCGACCGTCGCGGCCGAGGCCGGCGCGGCCAGCTCGGCGAGCAGCCGCGCCCGTATGGGATGCAGTGCGACCGTCGCCGCGGCGGGGCTGTCGATGACCTCCACGTCGTGCGTCATGCCGCGCATGACAGCATTGACAAACTTTCTTGTCAAGGGCGGATGCGTACCCTGATGCGATGGCCTGGGACTTCTCCACCGAGCCCGACTTCCAAGCGCAGCTGGACTGGATGGCCCGCTTCGTGCGCGAGGAGATCTGGCCGCTGGAGACGCTCGAGCTCGACCGCACGCAGCTGGACCGCGCGCTGCGCCCGCTGCAGGAGCAGGTCCGGGCCCGCGGGCTGTGGGCCGCACACCTGCCGCCCGACCTCGGTGGTCAGGGCTTCGGGCAGGTCAAGCTCGGCCTCATGCACGAGATCCTCGGCTCGTCGCCCTACGCGCCCAGCGCGTTCGGGAACCAGGCGCCCGACTCGGGCAACTCGGAGCTGATCGCGCTCGCCGGCACGCAGGACCAGAAGGACCGCTGGCTGCATCCGCTGCTCGCCGGCGACCTGCGCTCGGCGTTCTCGATGACCGAGCCGGGCGTCGCCGGCGCGGACCCCACGACGCTCGAGACGCGCGCGCTGCTTGACACGAGCACCGGCGAGTGGGTCATCGACGGTCACAAGTGGTTCTCGACCAACGCCTCCGTCGCGGACTTCCTCATCGTCATGGCGGTCACCGATCCGGACAGCCGCCCGCATCAGCGCGCATCGATGATCATCGTGCCGGCCGACACGCCCGGCGTGCAGATCCTGCGCGACGTGCCGACGATGGAGCACCCCGGCGAGCACTTCGGTCGGCTCGGCGGCCACGCCGAGATCCTCTACGAGGGCGTGCGCGTGCCCGCGGAGAACCTGCTCGGCTCGCGCGGTGCTGGCTTCGTGCTCGCGCAGGCGCGGCTCGTGCCCGGCCGCATCCACCACTGCATGCGCTGGCTCGGCGTCGGGCGGCGCGCGTTCGACATGCTCTGCGAGCGCGCGACGTACCGCGTCTCGCACGGCTCGGTGCTCGCCGACAAGCAGACCGTGCAGAACTGGATCGCCGACTCGGCGGCGCAGCTGCAGGCCGCCCGGCTGATGACGCTGATGGCGGCCTGGAAGATCGACACGCAGGGCGCGGCGGCGGCGCGCACCGACGTGTCGATGATCAAGTTCTACGGCGCCCAGGTGCTGCACGACGTCATCGACCGCGCGCTGCAGGTGCACGGCTCGCTGGGCTACTCGACCGACATGCCGCTCGAGGCGATGTATCGCTTCGCGCGCGGCGCGCGCCTGTACGACGGGCCCGACGAGGTCCACCGCCAGTCCGTCGCGCGGCAGATCCTGCGCGGCTACGAGCCGCCGCCGGACGGCATCCCAAGCGAGCACGTCCCGACGCGCCGCAGGGCCGCACGCGAGCGCTTCGCCGAGCTGCTCGAGGTGGTGACGAGCAACGACTAGTGGACGACCCACTAGGAGCCCGCGCGCGCCGGTCGCGTCGCTGCTGATCGCCGCCGTGCTGCTGCTCAGCGGCTGCGGCTCCGACGACGACCGCGCGGGGCGCGCGGCGCAGGCCCGGGCGCCCGCGACGGCGACGGCGCCCGCGGCGAGCGCGCCCGGCCTTGCCCCGCCGCCCCGCGCCAACCGCTTCGACGGCGCGGCCGCGTTCGGCCTGCTGCGCGAGCAGGTGCGGCGCTACGGCTGGCGCCCGGCGGGCTCGCCTGCGCTGCGCCGGCTCGCCGTGCGGCTGCGCGCGCTCATGCCACGCGGGCGCTTGGAGGCGATCCGCGGACACCCGCGCCTGCGCAACGTCGTCGGTACCGTTCCCGGCCGCCGGCCGGCGATCGTCGTCGCGGCCCACTACGACGTCGAGGCGCTGCCCGAGGGGTTCGTGGGGGCCAACGACGGCGCGGCGGGCACCGCCGCGGTCGTCACGCTCGCGCGCGCATTCGCCAGGGCCAGGCGGCCGCGGGGCGCGCGCGAGCTGCGCTTCGTGCTCTTCGACGGCGAGGAGGAGCCGGCCGGCTGCACGCCGTTTGAGGCCTGCGGCATCCGCGGCTCGCGGGACTACGCCAGGCGCCACGCCGGCGAGGTCTCAGCGCTCGTGCTGCTGGACTACATCGCCGAGAGGCAGGGCCTGCGCTTTGCCCGCGAGCTTGGCTCAGACGCGGCGCTCTGGGCGCGGCTGCGCACGGCGGCCGGCGACGCCGGGGTCGGGGCGCTGTTCCCCGACGCGCCCGCGACGGGCGAGATCCTCGACGACCATACGCCGTTCACCCGCCGCGGCGTCCGTGCGATCGACATCATCGACTTCGACTATCCGCAGCGCGACTCGCTGCAGGACGACCTCGACGCGGTCTCGCAGCGCAGCCTCGATGCGGTCGGCGAGGCCGTCCACCTGCTCGTGGCGCGCCTCAGAACACCCGCCTGATCTTCACCGTCCGGCCCGTGCTGGAGACGAAGTTGCCGTCGGCGATCGCGACGAACACGCGGTACTGGCCGCCGCGGCGGATCCGCACCCGCCTGGCGTAGCGCGAGACGCCGCCACCGGCCCCGCGCACGATGCCGCCCGCGACCGTGCGCCACGCGCCGCGCCGCAGCACCTGGATGGCGAATTGGGCGCCGGGGCGTGCCGGGCGCACGCTGCCGAAGAAGCGCACCCTGCGGCCGGTGCGCACGCGCGTCGCGCTCGTGTTCGTCCCGACGCGGACGGAGACGCCGACGCTGACGATCTGGCTGGCGATCTCCGGCCTGTCCGGGATCACGGCGCGAAACTGCGTGTTGAGCGCCACCGACAGCAGCGGGAAGGCGAACTGGCCCGCGGCGTTCGTGAGCTGGACGTTGGCCGTCGGCGCGAAGCCCAGCGTGTACGGAAACGGGTTGGACTGCAGGAGGATCCGGCGGTTGGCGTTGCCCGTGCCGCTGAGCGTCCCGGCGAGCACCGTCGGGCGTCCGAACGGGACCGGGTTTGGCGTCGCCGCGAGCGCGAGGCCGAGCGGCAGGCGCGTGGTCTTGAACGTGCGGTCGGCGCCCCGCGTCGTGCCGTTGCGATTCTTGGCGACGAGCCGGTAGTGGTAGGGCGTGAACGACGCGAGGCCGCCGAGCGCCGCCGTCACGTTGATCGTGCCGGCGTTCGCGCCGGCGGTGCCGTTCGGCGTCAGGGCGCCGTAGGCCTTCGTCGGGCCGTACTGGAAGTAGTAGGTCGTGCGAGCGCCCTTGGCGTTGACCCTGCCCAGCAGGGTCGCGCTCTGCGCGGCCAGGTCGGCGACCGCGCCGGTGCTGACGGTCGGCTTCGTACTCTGCGCCTGGGCCAGCGCCGGTAGCGCGAGCGCGAGCGTCAGCGCGATGGACGTCATGATCCAGCCCCCGACTCGCTGCGAACTGCCTGTCATGCGCTCCCCCTTGGATGAACCGCAGCCGCGACACCACCTGCGTCACGCCTGCCTACACTGACCCTATATGTCCTTCGAGGTTGAAAAGTTGCTGCTTGCGGCGCCGCGCGGCTACTGCGCCGGCGTCGATCGCGCGGTGCAGACCGTCGAGCGCGCGCTCGAGCTCTACGGCGCGCCGGTCTACGTGCGCAAGGAGATCGTCCACAACAAGCACGTCGTCGAGCAGCTGCGCGACCGCGGCGCGATCTTCGTCGACGAGATCGACGACAGCATCCCGGCGGGCGCGACGACGGTCTTCTCCGCCCACGGGGTGTCGCCGGCGGTTCACGCCCAGGCGTCCCAGCGCGGGCTGTCGACGATCGACGCCACCTGCCCGCTCGTGACGAAGGTCCACGTCGAGGCCAAGAAGTTCGCCGCGGAGGGCTACACGATCGTGCTCATCGGTCACGACGGCCACGAGGAGGTCGAGGGCACGATGGGCGAGGCGCCCGACGCGATCGTGCTCGTCGAGACCGAGGCCGACGTGGACGCGCTCGATGTCGCGGAGCCGGAGAAGATCGCCTACATCTCGCAGACGACGCTGTCGGTCGACGAGACGCGCACGATCATCGACCGCCTGCGCGAGAAGTTCCCCACGATCACGGGCCCGCGCACCGACGACATCTGCTACGCGACGACGAACCGCCAGGCGGCCGTCAAGCAGATGGCGGCCGAGTGCGACCTCGTGCTCGTGATCGGCTCGCAGAACTCGTCCAACTCGCAGCGCCTCGTCGAGGTCGCGCGCGACTACGGCGCCGACTCCTACCTGCTCGACAACGAGTCGCAGGTGCAGGACGACTGGCTGGACGGCAAGCGCGTCGTCGGCATCTCGTCGGGCGCCAGCGCGCCCGAGCAGCTCGTGTGCCGCCTGGTGGCGTACTTCACCGATCGTGGCGTGACCGACGTCGCTGAGTACGAGGTCGTCCGCGAGGACGTGCGCTTCATGCTGCCCAAGCGCATCCGCGAGGACCTCGCCGCGCAGACGGCGTAGCCCGAGCGCCGCCGAGCGCTCGCGTAGCCTGCGCCGCGCATGCGCACGCTCGTCATCTCCGACCTGCACCTCGGCGTGCGCAGCGGCGGGGACGTGCTCACGCGACCGGTGGCGCTGGGCGTCCTGCTCGAGCGCCTCGCCGACGTCGACCGGCTCGTCCTGCTCGGCGACACGCTGGAGCTGCGCCACGGCCCCACACGCGACGCGCTGGCGACCGCCGAGCCCGTCCTGCGCGCGATCGGCGACGCGCTCGGGCGCGGCCGCGAGGTCGTCGTCGTGCCGGGCAACCACGACCACGCGATCGCGGCGGGGTGGCTGGACTGGCGCGGGCGCCGCGCGGCGCCCGCCGCGCTCGCGCTCGAGGAGCGCGTGTCCACCGGCCGTGCGTCGTGGATCGCCAAGCGCCTGGCGGCGTTCCTCGCCCCGGCCGACGTCGAGGTCGCCTATCCGGGCCTGTGGCTGCGCGGGGACGTCTACGCCATCCACGGCCACTACGCCGACGCGCACCTGCTCGTGCCGACGCTCGAGCGCCTCGCGGCCGGCGCGATGGCGCGCCTCGTCGGCGCCATCCCCGACCCGGCGACGCCCGACGACTACGAGTCCGTGCTCGCGCCGATCTATGCGCTGAGCCAGGCCAGCGCGCAGCGCGGCGCAGCGGGACGGGCCGCGATCGGCAGCCGCTCGGCGGTCGGCGCGTGGAGCGCGCTGAGCGGCCGCGGGAGCTCCAGCCGGATGCGCAGCCGGGCGCTCGCCGTCCCGTTCCACCTCGGTGTGATGATCGCCAACCGCGCCGGGCTCGGCCCGGTCGAGCCGGGGGTCAGCCCCGGGGACCTGCGCCGCGGCGGGCTGACGGCGGCGGCGGAGGTGGCGCGCAGGCTGCGGCTCGCGCCGCCGCACCTCGTCTTCGGCCACACGCACCGCAGCGGCCGTCTCGCGCACGATCCGCCCGGCGAGTGGCGCACGCCGGCCGGCACGCAGCTGCACAACACCGGCTCGTGGATCTTCGATCCGCTGTTCGTGGGCCGCGGACCGCACGGTGCGAGCCCGTACTGGCCGGGCGGGGCGATCGTCGTCGACGACGACGGGCCGCCACGGCTGGAGCGCCTGCTCGGCGACGTGCCCGCGAAGCTCCTGCGGGACCGGCCCGCGCCGTAGCGCCCTACAGCAGACCTGGCGTGAACTGCACGGCGTGGCAGGTCACGCCCGCGCCGACCTCGAGCTCGAGGACGCCGACGCTGTGGCGCTCGTGCTCGACGAGCGGATAGCAGCCCGCGTGGGAAACGGCGATCGCGCGCCCGTTCGCGCGGACCTCGTCCGCCGCCTCGCCGGCCGGCTCGAGCACCGCCCACACCGCGCCCGCCTCGTAGGGCCCCGACCAGGCGCCGGGCTGCTCGGGGGTCGGCCGCCCGACCGGCGCGCCGGGCGCGTCCTCGGGGCGCAGCGGCACGAACGGCTCGGGCGCGATCTCCAGCAGATCGCAGATCTCCGCCTGCGTCTCGTCGTAGGCACCCTCGCCATACTGCATCGAATACAGCCGCAGGCGGCGATCGAACAGGTAGCGCGCGGGCCACGCCTCGTTTTCGTACTCCTGCCAGAGCCTGAAGTCGGTGTCGAGCAGGACGGCGTGCTCGATCCCCAGCCGCGCGACCGCCGCCCGCACCAGCGCGGGATCCTGCGAGGGCGGGTAGGCGCCCGCGTGAACGGAGACGACACGCAGGCCGGCCGCCGCGTAGCGCGCGTGCCAGGCGCGGATGTAGCCCAGCGTGCGCAGCGAGTTGCAGCGGCAGAAGTCCCAGAACTCGATGAGCACGGGTCGCCCGAGCTGCTGGTCGAGGCGCAGCGTCGCGACGTTGACCCACTCCGCCCCGCTGGGGAAGAACGGCGCGCTGATCTTGTCCGGCGGGGCTCGCACGTGTCCTAGTGCTAGAGCGCCGACTTCAGCGCGCGCTCGAACGCCGCGAAGCCGAACGAGCCCTCCAGCCGCGCGGTCAGCCGGCCGCTGCGGTCAAAGACGAACAGCCACGGCTCGGACTTCAGCCCGAAGCGCCGCAGCGGCTCGCGCAGTCCCTTGGCGGGGTCGTTGCCGGCGTAGACCTCCTGGTGGATGAACTGCACGCGGTTGCCGTAGCCGGTCTTCAGCTGGGCGGCGATGTCGACGACCGGGCCGCAGACCTTGGACGCGCACAGCGCCGGGGTGGCGAACAGCAGCGCGACCGGCTTGCGGCCGATCACGTCGGCGAAGTCGGCGTCGTGCATGTCGTCATGCGGTCGCCGCGTGTCGATCGACGCGATGTCGCCGCCGGCCGACTGCACGGTGTCCGTCGTGATCGCCGGCGCCGTCTGCCCGGGCCGGGGGATCCGGTCTCGGCCGGGCGCCACGACGTTCAGCTGCGCCGGCGCGCCGGCGAGCTTGTCGCCGATCCTCGTCACGACGAGGACCGACGCGCGGCCCGCGCGGGTGAGCGGGACCTGCGCCTCGTAGACGGCCGCAAAGACGTCGTCCTCGGTGGCAGCGGTGCGGCTGCGGTAGGCGGGATCGGTCACGAGCAGGTCGGCCGGCGCGGGGTAGGGGCCGCGCGCCTTCGCGCCGGCGCCGTCGGCGACGTAGACGGCGGTCTTGCCGTACACGAAGCCCGACTTCGGATCGATGACGCCGAACGCGAGCCGGTTCTCGCCGACGGTGAAGACCGTGCCCGCGAGGCCGACCTGCGGGCCGCTCAGGTCAAGCGCGTCGGCGACCTGCTGCAGCGTGCGGCCGTTCGTCGCCGGGAAGTCGCTCGTCCGCGACTGCGTCGCGCCCTTCAGCTCCGCGCGCAGCTTCGCCGACGAGGCCGCCTGCGGCGCACGCGGGTCGTCGGTGTCGCCGGCGCCGCATCCGGCGAGCAGCAGCACGACTGTGGCGGCGGCCGCGGCGCGCGCCCTGAGCCGCATGCTCAATGCTCGTGGCCGCCCAGCGCGGCCAGCATCACGGCCAGCGTCAGGATGGCGAACGTCAGGCGCACGCCGACGGCGCTGCTCAGCCAGGCCACGCGCTGGTCGCCGCGCCACAGCACCAGGCCGGCAAGCGCCGCGAAGGCGACCTCCAGCAGCGTCGCGATCGTGTCGCCGAAGCCGACCGCCGCGATCCTGCCCGCGTCCGGCCCGAACGGCAGGCCGGTCGTGCGCGAGAGCAACCAGAGCAGCGCGACCGCGACGCTGCCCGCGACGACGAGCGTCAGCAGGCGCGCGTCGGCCGCGTCGCGATAGATCAGCCACGCGGCCGTGACCTGCCCGGCGCCGACGAGCGCGAAGAAGACGGCGAGCTCCCAGTCGACGCCGACGTGCTCGACCGTCGCGACGAAGTGGATCAGCCCGGCGGTCGCCGCCAGTCCCGCGAGCGCAATCGCGCCGTGCGGCAGGCTGATGCTGCGCGGGACCGTGCGCTCGATCGGGACATCCGTCGCCATGGCTCGAATGATAGGTACGAAGGGTCGGGCAGATCCGATCAACCGCCGCGCGGCGCAGCGGCGCACCGCCCGCCCGCCGCTTCCTAGACTGCCCGGCAATGCATCGGCGCCGCCTGCTCGCGCTCCTCGTCGTCGCGGCCGGCATCGTCCTGCTGGCGGCGCCCGACGCCGTGCTCGCGCACGGCTTCGGCGGGCGCCAGACGCTGCCGATCCCGAAGTGGCTGTTCGGCTGGGGGGCGGCGGTGGTGCTCGTCGCGTCGTTCGTCGGGCTCGCCGTATTGTGGCCCGAGCCGCGCCTGGAACGGCCGGTGCAGCGGCGCGTCGCGCGTGTCCCGCGGTTGCTGGACCCGCTGGCTGGGCTGATCGGCGTGGCGATCTTCGTGCTGGTGGTCTATGCCGGCTACGCCGGGTCGCAGACGTCGACCACGAGCAACATCGCCCCGACGCTCATCTTCTACGTGTTCTGGGTCGGGCTGGCGATCGTGAGCCCGATCGTCGGTGATCTGTTCAACGCCCTGAACCCGTGGCGCGCGATCGCGCGCGCGATGGCCTGGATCGCCGCGAAGGCCGGCCGCGGCGCGCTGCCCGCGCCGCTGTCGTACCCCGCGTGGCTCGGCCGCTGGCCCGCGGCGATCGGGATCCTCGCGTTCGCCTGGGTCGAGCTCGCCTACGGCGGTCGCGGCGATCCGAGCAACCTCGCCACGCTCGCGCTCGTCTACGCCGCCGTCCAGTTCGTCGGGATGAGCCTCTACGGGATCGAGACGTGGAACCGCTCTGGCGACGGCTTCGCCGTGCTCTATGGCCTGTTCGCGCGGATCTCGCCGCTGCACTGGACGCGCGAGGGGCTCTACGTGCGCCGTCCTCTGAGCGGCCTGACGACGCTCGACCCCGTTCCGGGCACCGTCGCCATGCTGTGCGTGATCATCGGTACGACGTCGTTCGACGGCTTCTCCAGTGGCGAGGCATGGGGCGCGATTGGGCCGGAGCTGATGAGCTTCTGGCGCAGCCTCGGCTTCGGCCAGGCGACGGCGTTCGAGCTCGCGTCCACCGTCGGCCTGCTGGCGGCCGTACTGATCATCGCGGGCCTGTATCGGCTCGGCGTGTTGGGCATGCAGTCCGTCGACCCGCGCGATCTGACCCCGACGAACACGATCGCCGCGCGGTTCGCGCATTCGCTCGTGCCGATCGCCCTCGCCTACATCGTCGCCCACTACTTCTCGGCGCTCGGCGACGAGGGTCAACGCATGGCGTACCTCATCTCCGACCCGCTCGGCACCGGCGCGAACATCTTCGGCACGAGCGGCGCGACGGTGGACTACACGTGGATCTCGGCGAACGCGATCTGGTACGTGCAGGTGGGAGCGCTCGTGCTCGGCCACGTCGCGGGCCTCGTACTGGCCCATGACCGCGCGCTCGTGTCGTTCGGCGACAGCCGCGCGGCCACGCGCTCGCAATACTGGATGCTCGCCGTGATGATCGCCTTCACTTCCCTGGGCCTGTGGCTGCTGTCGGCGGCGAGCGCCTGATGCTGACGATCGCCCACGCCGGCCACTGGGCCGTCAACCTGCTCTATGTCGCGCCGCTGCTGGTCGCCGTCGGCGTGCTCGGCTACCAGTCGGTGAAGGACCGCCGCCAGCTCCGGCGCGAGGGCGGCGACGTGCGCCGGCCGCCGGCGGAGGGCGGCCAGAGCTAGCCCGGGTCTGGCGGTAGGGGATTGCGGCTCGTAGGCCGGTGGGCCCTGGGCGTTGGCGAACGGCGGCGACGAAGGGAGGGTGGGCAGGGCCGGGGCGGCGTCCCTGCGTGGCCGCGCATAGCGGTGGTGTTGGTATGGAGTATCGGCGCGACACGCCGGCGAGGCGATGCGGTCGGCGGTGCAGCGTGTCGTGCAGGTGTTGGTATGGAGTATCTGCGCGACACGCTGGCGCGGCCGAGGCGGTCGGCGGTGCAGCGTGTCGTGCAGGTGTTGGTATGGAGCATCTGGGCGACACGCTGCGCCCGGGAGAGCGTCCGATTTTCTGTGTAGGCGCTTGGTGTGATGTTTACGGGGTTGCTTGGGTCGGGTCAACGTGTGGTGGTCAGGTTGCGGTGTTGGGGATGCGGTCGCCGAAGTGGATGCGTAGC
>Ga0136615_10000522_pt1 | contig 17616 bp, 20 predicted proteins | sample AntDrymUQ2882206_2_FD_106647 | JGI IMG/M metagenome (GOLD analysis project Ga0136615, IMG submission 106647) | Polar desert sand microbial communities from Dry Valleys, Antarctica - metaG UQ288 (22.06) | ecosystem: Environmental > Terrestrial > Soil > Desert | place: Antarctica: Dry Valley...
AAGTGCTACGGCGGCGACATCTCGCGCAAGCGCAAGCTGCTCGAGCGCCAGAAGGAGGGCAAGAAGCGGATGAAGCAGGTCGGACGGGTGGAGGTGCCCCAGGACGCGTTCCTGGCCGTGCTCGAGCTCGGGGACGGCGGCCGGTGAGCGCAGTCGGCACGACGTTCGCACCGGTCACCTACGCCGTCGGGCGCGAGAAGGTGCGCGAGTACGCGGCCGCGGTGGGGGAGACCAACCCGCTGCACACCGACCTCGACGCCGCCCGCGCCGCCGGGCACGCCGACCTCGTCGCGCCGCCGATGTTCGCGGTCGTCTACTCCGCGCAAGCCGTGTGGCCCGCGATGAGCGATCCGGCGGTGGGGATGGACTTCGCGCGGATGGTGCACGGCGGGCAGGACTTCGCATGGGGACCGCTCGTGATCGCGGGCGACGACATCACCACCGAGGTCGAGCTGACCGACCAGTCCGAGCGCGGCGGCCTGGGCTTCTACGTCTTCGCGTCGCGCTCGGACAACGAGCGCGGCGAGCGCGTCTGCACCGGCACGTGGACCTGCATCGTGAGGGGGGCATAATCTGTGACCAATGTGCGAGTCCGGCGAGCGAAGCGAGACCGGGGAGCAGAGATGGAAGCCGGCGAGCGCCTGCCCGACCTGGCGGTCACGCCCGACCGCTACCTGACCGTCCGCTACGCGGGCGCGTCGGGCGACTTCAACCCGATCCACGTCGACGAGGAGTTCGCGCGCTCGGTCGGCCTGCCCGGCCGGATCCTGCACGGCCTGTGGACGATGGCGCAGGTGGCCCGCGCGCAGACCGAGGCGGCCGGCGGGCCCGGGACGCTGCGGCGCCTCTCCGTCCAGTTCCGCGGCCTGGGCGTGCCCGAGCAGGAGGTGCGCGTCACCTCCACCGTGCGGGAGGTGGCGGACGGTCAGGCGATAGTCGACGCCGAGGCGCGCCAGGGCGAGACGCGCATCGTGCGCCGCGGCGAGGCCGTGCTCGACCTCTCCCGGTCGCCGGCTCCGGAAGTCCGGCACGCCTGAGGCGGCCGTGGACGCTTCGCTGGATCGCCACCCGAACCCTCGAGAATCCCAGGGGGATTCCCTTCGGGTCCGTGCGGCACCCAGCTCGGTCCACGACCACCTCAGACGCACCGTCCTGTTCCGGAGCAGGCTCCTAGACTGGATCGTGTGCTCACGCCGCGCCAGGAGCTGCTGCTCGCCAAGGTGATCGACGGCTTCGCGGCGACCGGCCAGCCCGTCGGCTCGAAGGCGCTCGCCGCCGATCCCGACGTCTCCGCCGGGCCGTCGACCGTCCGCAACGAGCTCGCCGTGCTCGAGGAGCTGGGCCTGCTCGCCCACCCGCACACCTCGGCCGGCCGCGCGCCCACCGACGCGGGCTACCGCTACTACGTCGACCAGCTGCTGCACGCGCGCGGGAGCACCGCGCTGGCGCCGGCCGGGCCGGGCATGACGCTCACGCTCGCGCGGAGCGAGGTCGACGAGGCGATGCGCCTGACGTCGGAGACGCTCTCGCAGGTGACCGACCTACTGGCGATCGTGTCCGCGCCCCCGATCAACACGACGACCATCCGCCACATCGAGGTCCTCGTCCTGCAGCCGCAGGTCCTCATGGTGGTCATCATCACCTCGACCGGCGGGGTCTCCAAGCGGCTGTTCACGTTCGAGCGCCCGGTCGACACAGGGCTGATCGACTGGGCGGCCTCCTACCTCAACGAGGCGCTCGTCGGCAAGGGGCTCGGCGCGCGCACCCTGCGCTCGAAGCTCACCGACCCGCGGCTGCCGGTCACCGAGCGCACCTTCCTGGAGGGGCTGGCGCCCGCGTTCACGGAGCTGGCCGAGACGGCCGGCGACTCGCTCTACGTGGAGGGCACCGCACGGCTGCTGGGGGAGCACCGCTTCCAGGACGTCTCCCAGCTCAACGCGCTGCTCGACATGCTCGAGCGCCGCGTCTCGCTGCTCGCCGTGCTCTCCGCCGCGCTCGACCAGCGCGACCTCTACGTCCGCATCGGCGGGGAGAACGAGGCGCCCGCGCTGCAAGGGCTCTCGATGGTCGCCGCGAACTACGGCCTGCCGCTGCGCAACCTCGGCACGGTGTCGGTCATCGGGCCGACGCGGATGGACTACGGGACCGCGATCGGCGCCGTGCGCACCGCCGCGCTGCAGCTCTCCCGCTTCGTCGAAGACGTCTACGACGCGGACTGATGCCGCGCGACTACTACGAGGTGCTCGGCGTCGGCCGCGGCGCCGGCGAGGCCGAGATCAAGAAGGCGTTCCGCCGCCTGGCACGCGAGCTGCACCCGGACACGAACCCCGACCCCATGGCCGAGGATCGCTTCAAGGAGGCCGCGGAGGCCTACGAGGTGCTCAACGACGCCGAGCGCCGGCGCCAGTACGACGCCTACGGGCACGAGGGGCTGCGCTCGGGCGGGTACGCCCCGAACTTCGAGGGGTTCGGCTCGGTGTCGGACCTCTTCTCGGCGTTCTTCGGCTCCGGCGGCGCGTTCGGCGGCGGCTCGGGACGCGGCGGCGGCCGGGCCCAGGGCGCCGACGTCGTCGCGGCGGTCACCATCGACCTCGCCGCGGCGGCGCGGGGAGAGAGCGTCGAGGTCGCCTACGAGGTCGAGGTTCGCTGCGAGCACTGCCGCGGGAACGGCGCCGAGCCCGGCACGGCGATCCTCACCTGCGGGCGCTGCCAGGGCTCCGGCCAGCTGCAGGCCGTCACGCGGACCGCCTTCGGCCAGATGGTCCGCAGCACGGTCTGCGACGTGTGCGGCGGTGACGGGCGCGTGCCCGAGCAGCCCTGCCGCACATGCGCCGGCGCCGGCCGGCTCCGCGAGCGGCGCACGCTGCGGGTCGACGTACCCGCCGGCATCGCCGACGGGCAGCGGATCCGGTTGAGCGGCCGCGGGCACGCCGGCGAGCGCGGCGGGCCCGAGGGCGACCTCTACGTCGCGGTCCGCGTGCGCACGGACGAGCGCTTCGTGCGCGACCAGGAGGACCTCCACACGGTGGTCGACGTTCCGGCGCCACTGGCCGCGCTCGGCACGACGCTGCAGGTGCCGAGCCTGGACGGCGAGCTGCCGCTCGAGATCCCCGCCGGCACGCAGCCGGGCGAGGTGATCACGCTGCGCGCGCGCGGGATGCCGCCGCTGCAGCGCGGGCGCACCGGCGACCTGCACGTGCACGTCAACGTGGTCATCCCGCGCAAGCTGACGCGGGCGCAGCGCGACCTGCTCGAGCGGCTTGCCGACTCCCTCACCGACGGCAACATGAACGCGGACGAGGGGATGCTCGCGAAGCTCAAGCGCGCGCTGGCGGGATGATCCGCCTCGCGGTCCGCGTCGCCCGCGCCGACGCGGAGCTGGTGCTCGCCGAGCTGCTCGAGCTCGCGCCGGCGGGCATGGAGGAGCGCGACGTGTCCGCCAGCACCGTCGAGTACGTCCTCTACGGGCCGCCCGGCGAGCTGCCCGCACTGCCTGCGCTGCGCGCCGCGGCCGGAAGTGCGCTGGTCGACGTCTCCACCTCGGAGGTGGCCGAGGACTGGGCCGAGCGCTGGAAGACGTTCCACCGGGCGGTCGACGTCGGCGGGCTGCGCGTGCGCCCGCCGTGGGAGCCGGTGCGCGGCGACGCGAGCGAGGGCATCGAGCTCGTGATCGATCCGGGCCAGGCGTTCGGCACCGGCGCCCACCACACCACGCGCCTGTGCCTCGAGCTGATGCTGGACGCCGAGCCCGGCGGCGCGCTCGCCGACTGGGGCTGCGGCACGGGCGTGCTGGCGATCGCCGCCGCCCGGCTGGGGTGGGGCCCGGTGCTCGCGTGCGACCACGACCCCGCGGCGGTCGAGGCCACGCGCGCGAACGCGGCGGTGAACGGCGTGCCGGCGCTCGACGTCGCCCGCGTGGACCTGCGCGCCGAGGCGGGCCCCTGGGCGCCGACGGTGGTCGCCAACCTCGTGCGCCCGCTGCTGCTCGAAGTCGCGCGCCGGATGACCCGGCCGCCGGAGCGCCTGATCGTCTCCGGGCTCCTGCGCGGGGAGGCGGACGAGATCGCCGCCGCGTTCGCTTTCCACGGCCTGCGCGAGATCGGGCGCCGCCACAGCGGGGAGTGGACCGCCCTGCGGCTCGCGACGGGGTAGCCTCGCCGGTCATGGCCTGGAACGTGCTCATCCTCGGCGGCGGCTTCGGCGGGCTCACCGCGGCCCGGCGGCTCGAGCGCAAGCTGCCCCCCCACAGCGCGCAGGTGACGCTCGTCAACGACACCAACTTCATGCTCTACACCCCGCTGCTGCCCGGTGCGGCGGGCGGCACGCTGGAGCCGCGCCACGTCGTCGTGCCGCTGCGCGAGCAGCTGCGGCGCACCGACCTCTACGTCGGGCACGTCCTGGGCGCCGACCCGGACCGCCGCGTCGTGCAGGTGCGCTCGGTCGGAGGCCGGGAGGAGGAGCTTCCCTACGACCAGCTGATCGTCGCGCTCGGCTCGACGTCGCGCACGCTGCCGATCCCCGGGCTGGCCGAGCACGCGGTCGGCTTCAAGACGCTTTCGGAGGCGATCGCCCTGCGCAACCGAGTGCTGTTCATGCTCGAGCAGGCGGAGTCCGAGGACGACGAGGCGACGCGCCGGGCGCTGCTCACCTTCGTGTTCGTGGGCGCCGGCTACGCGGGCCTCGAGGGCCTGGCCGAATGCCAGGACCTCGCGGCCGACGTGATCGAGCGCTACCCCCGTGCCCGGCTGGAGGGCGTGCGCTTCGTGCTCGTCGAGGCCAGGGAGCGGGTGATGCTCGAGATCCAGCCGGACCTCGCCGCCTTCGCGACCGCCGAGCTGCGCCGGCGCGGGATCGAGGTGATGCTCGACACCCAGATCCGGCGCGTGAGCGCCGACGCGGTGGAGCTCTCGACCGGCGAGATCGTGCCCACGTGCACCGTGGCGTGGACCGCAGGGGTCAAGCCCCATCCGGTGGTGGCGAAGCTCGGGCTGCCGCTCGACGGCGGCGGCCGCATCAGCTCCGACCGCTACTGCGCCGTGCCGGGCCGCCCGGGCGTGTGGGCGGTCGGCGACGCCGGCGCGGTGCCCGACCCTGCGAACAAGGGCAACCCGTCGCCGCCGACGGCCCAGCACGTGCTGCGCCAGGCCAAGGTGGCGGCCGACAACGCGATGCACGCGCTCGGCGGGGAGCCGGACCGCAAGCGCCCGTTCCGCTACCGCACCCTCGGCGTGTTCGTCGACATGGGCCGCCACCAGGCCGTGGCGAGCACGCTCGGGATCAAGTGGCGCGGCTTTCCCGCCTGGTTCCTGGCCCGGACCTACCACCTGGCGCTGATGCCGGGCGCCTCGCGCCGCGCGCGGCTCGTGACCGACTGGACGACCGGCCTGCTCTTCGGGCGCGACTCCGCCGAGCTCGGCCAGCTCGGGCACCCGGTGGGGCTCCAGAGCCACCAGGAGGAGGCGGAGGAGAAGACGGCGGCGTGAGCTAGAGCCCGGCGGCGAGGAACGCGTCCGCGGTGCCCGCCCGGGCCTCCACCACCGAGCGTGCCCGCAGGCACAGCTTGAACCGGCGCTGCGGCACGGCGCGGTCCACGCGCACCGGGCGGCCATCGGCGCCGAGCCAGATCAAGTCGAGCGCGAACCGCATCCCGATCGTGTGCACCGAGCGGCAGCGCGGCAGGTGCAGCGCGTAGCGCGGCGGCATGGCGTCGAGCCGCGCCAGGCCGAGGAGGCGCTCGCGCCCGCGCTCGGCGAGCGCGACGCGCAGGCCGCCGGTCAGGTCGCGCCCGGGCAGCGCGTCCAGCCGCGGGCACGAGCCGAACAGCACGGTTCGTATCCTTAGCAGCGAGTGCAGATCGCGGAGCGGATCAAGACCGACGTGACGACCGCCATGAAGGCGGGCGACCGCGATCGGGTCGGCGCCCTGCGGCTGGTCCTCTCCGAGCTGCAGAAGGCGGCGAAGGACGGGGACGCCGACGAGCAGGCGGTCCTGCGTCGCGAGCGCAAGCGCCGGCGCGAGTCCGAGACGGCCTACCGCGAGGCGGGTCGGAGGGAGCTCGCGGAGGGCGAGGCCTACGAGGCGGGCGTCATCGACGCGTACCTGCCGGCCGAGCTGGGCGACGCCGAGCTCGAGGCGCTCGTGGCGCAGGCCGTCGCGGAGACGGGAGCCGAGGGGCCGCGCGACATGGGCAAGGCGATCAAGCACGTGATGGCGGCCGCCGGCGGGCGCGCCGACGGCAAGCGGGTCTCGACAAAGGTGAAGGAAGCACTTGGCTAGAAGGCAGCTGGAGCTCTCCAACGACGTGGCGGCCGAGCTGGCCGGCGCCCAGGACGTCATCCTCAAGACGCTTGAGGAGCACCTCAGCGCCGACATCTTCCTGCGCGGCAACGTGGTCACGCTGGACGGCGACGCCGAGGCGGTGCAGCTCGCCGCCACGGTGGTGCGCGAGCTGTCCGAGCTCGTCGCGCGCGGGCACGAGATCGGCCCCGCGACGATCGAGTCGGTGTCGCGCGTGCTCGACCAGGCGGAGTCGCCCAGCCAGGTGCTCGACGAGGTCGTCTGGCGCCACCGCAACCTAAAGGTGGCGCCCAAGTCGGTCAACCAGAAGCGCTACGTCGACGCGATCAAGCGCTCCACGATCACGTTCGGCATCGGCCCCGCCGGTACCGGCAAGACGTTCCTGGCGATGGCGATGGCGACCGCCGCGCTCTCGCGCCGCGAGGTCAACCGGATCATCCTCTGCCGGCCCGCGGTCGAGGCGGGCGAGCGGCTCGGCTTCCTGCCCGGCGACCTGATGGCCAAGGTCGACCCCTACCTGCGCCCGCTGTTCGACGCGCTGCACGACATGATGGACGCCGAGCGCGTGTCCGCGCACCTCGAGCGCGGGGTGATCGAGGTCGCCCCGCTGGCGTTCATGCGTGGCCGTACGTTGAATGACTCCTTCGTGATCCTCGACGAGGCGCAGAACACGTCGCCCGAGCAGATGAAGATGTTCCTCACGCGCCTGGGCTTCGGCTCGAAGATGGTCGTGACCGGCGACATCACGCAGATCGACCTCCCGCCCGCCCAGCAGTCGGGCCTGGTGGTGGTCGGCGACATCCTGGCCGGGGTCGACGGCGTCGAGTTCGTGCGCTTCGGAGGGGAGGACGTCGTGCGCCACAAGCTCGTGCAGCGCATCGTCGCCGCCTACGACGATCATTCCACGCGCCAGGCACCGGCGGCCCTCCGGCCGGCGGACCACCGCCGCCGCCCGGCGTGACGCGGCTCGACGTGGACGTGCTCGGCGCCCAGCTGCCCGCCGAGCGGGTCCGCCGCGCCTGCGTGCTCGCCGCCGCGACCGCCGGCGTGCAGGCGGGCCACGTCGCCGTCGCGTTCGTCTCCGCCGAGGAGATCGCCGCGCTCAACGCCCGGCATCGTGGCCGCGAGGGACCGACGGACGTGCTCTCGTTCCCGGTCGACGGTGACGGGCCGGTCGCCGGCGAGCGCGAGCTGGGCGACGTCGTGATCTGCTCGGAGCACACGGAGGACCTGACCGAGGCCGTCGTCCACGGCGTGCTGCACCTCTGCGGCATGGACCACGAGACCGACGACGGGGAGATGCTCGCCGTCCAGGCCGAGGTCGTCTCGTGGGTCCGCTGAGGACCCGCTCGGGCTTCGTGGCGCTGGCCGGCCGGCCGAACGTCGGCAAGTCGACGCTCGTCAACGCCATGGTGGGCCGCAAGGTGGCGATCGTGTCGGACAAGCCGCAGACCACCCGGCGTGCGATCCGCGGCGTGGCGACGCGAGACGACGTGCAGATCGTGCTCACCGACCTGCCGGGGGTGCAGCGCCCGCGCGACGAGCTGACCCGCAGGATGCAGCACCGCGTCGAGCATGAGCTGCGCGAGGCCGACGCGGCGCTGTTCGTGCTCAACGGCGACCAGGGCGTCGGCGGGCCCGGCGACGTCTGGATCGCCGCCGCGCTGCGGGGCGCGAAGGTGCCCGTCGCGATCGCCGTTAACAAGGTCGACCGGACGTCGAACCCGCGCACCGTCGCCGCGCTGCAGGCGGCCGCGGACCTCGACCTCGACGCGGACGTGTTCCCCGTCTCCGCCCGCACGGGCCACGGCGTCGGGGCGCTTGTGGACCACCTCGCGTCGCTGCTCCCGGAGGGCCCGTTCTACTTCCCGCCCGAGGAGGTGTCCGACCAGCCGGAGTCGATCCTGCTCGCCGAGCTGGTGCGCGAGCAGGTCCTCGCCCGCACCCGCCAGGAGGTGCCGCACTCGGTCGAGGTGCACGTGGAGGAGATCGAGGACACGGGCACGCTGATCACGGTGCGGGCGCTGCTGTGGGTGGAGACCGAGTCCCAGAAGGGCATCGTGATCGGCAGCGGCGGGCGGATGATCAAGGCGATCGGGTCGGCCGCGCGGCGCGAGCTCGAGCGCGAGCTGGCGTCCAAGGTGCACCTCGACCTCTCGGTGCGCGTGCGCCGCTCCTGGCGCGCGGACGACTCGCTGCTGGACCGGCTCGGGATCACCTGACGCGCCGCTGGCGCCGGAGCGCGTCGAACGCCCGCGCGGCGGCGACCGCCTCGAGATGCCGCACGCGCCCGCGCGTGCCGGCGCCGACGCGGAGCTCGAGGTCGGCCAGCCCGGCGCGGCGCTGCAGCACGGTCTGCCGCATGCCGTGCTCCTGCCTGCGGGCCGCGGGCGCGAGCACGGTGACGCGCGAGAGCCGCCGGAACCGCACCGCCACCCTGCCGTCGGCGATTCGCGAGCCCGCCGCGCGCCAGCGCGCCGCTCCGAGGGCCGCGGCCGGGATCGCGACGAGCAACGCCCACGGCGCCAGCGCCGGGACCAGCACGCCGGCCGCCGCGCCCGCGCCCAGCCACGCCGCGGCGCTCGGCAGCACGTAGCGCGGCAGCGCACGGCGCGGCGGGCCTTCGAGGGCGCCGAGGCCGTCGGCCATCTCCGGCAGCAGCGCCGCGAGGAACGGCTCGACCTCCGTGCGGCGCAGGAGCGGGAACAGCGTCTGCGCGGCGGCGGCCTCCTTGGCGTAGCCGGCGACCTCGGCGCGCACGGTCACCAGTCCGAACGGCTGCCGCAGCAGGCCCTCCACCACGCGCACGGCCTGCACCCGCGCGACGGGCACGGTCGCCTCGCGCCGGGCGAGCAGCCCGCGCCGGACGCGCAGCCGGTCGGGGTCCCGCGCGACCGTGAAGCCGGCGAACGCCAGCACCGCACCGGCCGCGGAGAGCAGCCAGGCGAGCACGATCAGGGCGGCTGCGGCCAGGATCCACTCCGGCGCGCTGTCGGGCGCGAAGCGAAGGCCGTCGCGCCCGGCCGTCCGGAGGTCCCCGCCCCACACCTCCCCGAGCAGCTGCGGCACCACGGCGAGCGCCGGCAGGATCACGCCCACCTGGCCGGCGGTGAGCGCCGCGAGGAGGAGCCGGCGCCGCCCGAGGCGGCGCTCGGCCCGCGGGGCGGCCGGCGCCGCAGGCTCCGCGGGTGCGCCGCCCCGCCCGCGCAGCGCCGCGCCGATCCGCTCCACGTCGGCGGGCGTGACCGCCGGCAGCGTGATCTCGCCCTCGCGGCCGCCGCCGGCCGTCTGCACGTGCACGCCGCGCACGCCGAACAGGCGCTGTAACGGCCCGTGGACGGTGTCGACGGCCTGGACGCGGCTCAGCGGGACGTCGACCTCCTTCGTCGAGAGCACGCCGGTGCGCAGGCGGAGCGTCCCGTCGGCGACGGACCAGCGCGTCGTCAGCCAGGCGACGACCCCGGCGGCGCTCGCCAGCAGCGCGCCGAGGACGCCGAACGCCAGCGCGCGCCCGAGCGGCTGGCCGCCGCCCGCGCCGAGCAGGGCACCGGCGAAGGCGAGGCCGAGCGGGAGCGCGAGGCCCCGCAGCGCCCCCACGCCGAGCACGGCGATGCCGGCGGGATGGAGCCGGCGCGGAGCGATCCCGGGCGCCGCCGCCTCCCCGTCCGGCTCAGAGCTCATCGGCGGCGCGCGCCAGCTCGGCGATCCGGTCCCGCACCTGGCCCGCCTCGGCGACCGTGAGCGCCGGGATCTCGTTCGCACCCGCCGCGGTGTGGAAGACGACGGTGGCGAGGCCCAGCCACTGCTGCAGCAGGTCGCGCTTCGTGTCGACGTGCTGGACGCGCAGCATGGGGACCAGCGTGCGCGTCACCGCCAGGGTGCCGCGGCGGATGTCGATCTCGTGCTCGCGCACCTCCCAGCGCCAGCGCCGCCAGCGCAGCTCAGGCACCGCCACCGAGGCGAGCACGGCGAGCGCGATCGCGGCGATCCAGCCCAGCCAGGCGAGCGTTCCGCCGGCCACGGCCTGGAGCACGCCGGCGGCCGCGAGCGCGAGCCCGCCGGCCAGGGCGCCCTCGATCCGCCACAGCCGGCGCGCGGCCGGCGCCAGGTGGCGCGACGGCTCCGGTGTCGCGGTCGGCGGGCCGGCGGCGAGCATCGCTCCGCACGCTACCCACCGGCTCTCACGGGCGTCTCACCGCCGTCTCATCGAGGCGAAGCAGCCTGCTTCTCGGATGCGGCCGCTCGCGCTGACCCTTCCCTGCTCGTTCCGGTCGCCGCCGTCGTGCTGCTCCTCGTGCTCGCGACCGGCGGGGAGGAGCGGGCCGACGCGGCCTCGGCGCAGCGCTCGGCGCTGCGCTGGACGGGCGCCCAGCTGGCCGACGCGCCGCGCCGCGACGGCGACTCGTGGGAGGTCGACATCCGCCGCGCCGACGGGTCGCTGGTCGAGGTCCGGCTCGGGCCGGAGCTGGAGCTGCGCGAGCTCGACGAGGAGCGCGGGGCCGGAGGGGTGGCCGCCGCCGACGAGGTCACCGGGCCGCTGCGGGAGCGCGCGATCGCGCGGGCGCGCACCGTCTCCGGGCCCGGTCCGGTCCGCTCCGTCGAGCGCGAGCACGACGGGACGATCGAGGTCGACGTGGTGCGGACGGACCGGTCGATCACCGAGGTCGAGCTCGACCGGAGCCTGCGCGTCACGGATGTCGACCGCGAGGAGATCGGCGACGAGTAGCGCGTGTCACCGCCGAGTAGCGCGTGTCACGCGAGGTCGCGCGCGAGCTTGGCGGCCAGCGTCGCGTAGGCGTCGAGCCCGACCTCGGTGTCGAAGAGGAACGGCAGCGTGCTGACCGGCGCCTCCGCGTCGCGCTTGAGCCGGCGCAGGTGCTGGCGCTGGATCCGGGCCCGCTCGTGCTCTACCAGCGCCGCGCGCACCGCGCCGAGGCCGTGCGGCGGGAGCCCGTTCTCCGCAGCGGCGCGCAGGGCGTCGGCCTCCTTGCCGCTGAAGCGGTCCGGGTAGAGGCCGTTGACGATGATCGCGTCCAGGCCCATCCCGACCGCGTCGCGCAGCCGCACGCCGAGCTCGAGCGTCTCGTTGACCGGCATCTCCTCGGGCAGCGCGACCGCGACGTAGCCGGTGCGGCGCGGGTCGGCGAGCATGTCGCGCACCCGGAACGCCTGGCGCCGGATCGGGCCGACCCGTGCGATCTCGCCGAACGTGCTCGGCGCGGTCAGCATCGCGAGCCCGTGGCCCGACGCGGGCGCGTCGACGACCACGAGGTCGTACGTGCGGTTGTGGGCGTCCCAGCGCTCGCGCTGCGCCAGCTCCCACACCTTGGCGATCGTGATCAGCTCCTTCGCACCCGGGGCGGCGGCGGCGAAGTGCTGGAACGCGGAAGAGCCGGTGATCAAGCGCAGCGCCGGGCCGCCGAGCTGGCGCCCGAGCCACTCCTTCATCGCCGCCGTGGGGTCGATCGAGATCGCCCACAGGTTCTCGGCCAGCTCGACCTCCTGCTCGCGCCAGACCCCTTCGCGCGCGAAGGCGCGCGAGACGCGATCCTGCTCGGCGACCTCGCAGACGATCGTGCGCCGCCCGAGGCCCGCCGCCGCGAGCCCGAGCGAGGCGGCCACGGTCGTCTTCCCGACGCCGCCCTTGCCGGTGACGTACAGAAGCTGGCGGTCGAGCAGGCGGTCGTCCATGCTTCTGACAGCATGACGGGTACAGGGATGGATCTGGACCGCTCCTACGACGCATGCCGGCGCATGCTGCGCCGCCACGACCCGACCTACTACTGGGCCACGCGCCGGCTGCCGGCCGAGATCCGGCCCGCCACGCACGCGCTGTACGGGTACGTCCGCACGGCCGACGAGATCGTCGACGGCCCCCGCCGCCCGGCCAGTGCCGACGCCCGCCGCGCCGCGCTGGACGCCTGGGAGCGCGCGCTCGAGCACGGCCGCGCGGCAGGCCGCTCCCCGCATCCGGTGGTCGGCGCGCTCGTGGACGCCGGCCGGCGCCACCGGCTCCCGCTCGACGAGCTGCGCACCTACATGCGCTCGATGCGGATCGACTGCGCCCCGGTGCGGATCGAGACGTGGCCTGAGCTCGAGGCCTACATGGACGGCTCGGCGGGCTCGGTCGGGCGGATCATGGCGCCGCTGCTCGGCGTGCCCGAGCGCCACCACGGCGGCTACGGCCGGCTCGGCCAGGCGTTCCAGCTCGCCAACTTCATCCGCGACGTGCGCGAGGACACGCGGCTGGACCGCGTCTACCTGCCGGCCGAGGATCGCACGCGCTTCGGGGTGGACGAGGACGCGCTGGCAGAGGAGCACGCGTCGCCCGAGCTGCGCGCGCTGCTCGCGCTCGAGGTGCGGCGCGCGCGCGGGCTGTTCGCGGAGGCCGAGCCCGCGATCGCCGCCGCGCCGGTCTCGGTACGGACGGGCATCCGCTTCGCCGTCGCCATCTACCTGCGCGTGCTCGACCGCGTCGAGCGGATCGAGTTCGACGTGCTCGGGCGCCGGACGGGCGTGCGCCCGTGGCAGGTGCCGGGCGCCGCGCTCGGGGCCCTGCGCCGGTGACGCGCCGGGCGACGCTGCGCGGCGAGGAGCGCACGCCGCTCCCCGAGGACGCGGCGCGGGCCGACGTGCTCGTCTGCGGGGCGAGCTTCGCCGGCCTGGCTGTCGCGCGCGAGCTGGCGGGAAGCGGCGCCGACGTGCTGGTGGTCGACCGCTATGCGCTCGGCGAGCGCCAGACGTCGGCGTGCGCCGCCCCGACGCCGTGGCTGTACGCGATGGGGGTGCATCACGCGATCCGCCAGGAGCTGCCGTGCATGGCGTTCCACACCCCGCACGGCTCCGCCCGCTTCCGGCTGCCGTGGTCGTGGTCGTCGTTCGACTACCGCACCCTGTGCGAGGAGCTGTGGGCGCAGTGCGGGAGCGCGCGCTTCTCGGTGGCCAAGGTGGAGGGCCGCCGCGGCGAGGCGATCGCGACCGACCGCGGCGAGCTGACCGCGCCGCTCGTCGTCGACGCCCTCGGCTGGCGGCGCGTCCTCGGCGCCGGCCCGAACGTGCAGCCGCCGGAGGCGCTGATCTCGCGCGGGCTGGAGGTCCACCCCGACGCGCGCGGCGGCGACACCGACCTCGACGTCTGGATCGACCGCTCGCTGGTCCGCCACGGGTACGCCTGGTCGGTGCCGGCGGCCGGGGAGCAGCGCGTCGGCGTCGGCTCCTACGAGCCGCGCGACCACGTCAAGGAGCCGACGCGCGCGATCGCGCGACGGCTCGGCCTGCCGCCGGTGCGCTACCAGGGCAACTGGTTCCCGCACGCGCTGCGTCCGGCGGTCGAGGATGGCGTGTTCTTCGTGGGGGACAGCGCCGGCCACTGCCTCCCGCTCTCGGGGGAGGGGATCCGGACCGCCTTCTACTTCGGCATCGCCTGCGGCCGCGAGCTGCGCCGCGTGCTCGAGGGGGACGCGACGCGGGCGGACGCCCTGGCCGCCTACGGCGCGTTCTCCGCCGCGCACGCCCCGGCGTTCACGATCGCCCTGCGCCTGCAGAAGCTCGTCCCGGCGCTGCCGCCACGCGTGCTCACCGCGCTGCTGGCGGTCGTGGGCCGCGAGAAGCCGTGCCGGCGCGCGTTCACCTGGTACCTGGACCAGGCGCACCCGCGCTTCGCTAAGCCCGAATCGGTGGTTTCGGGCTAGGGCACGATGACGAGCTTGCGGTGCGGGGAGCTGCCCTGGCGCCGCCAGGCGTCGGGCGCCTGCTCCAGCGGCACGCGCTCGACCTCGACCCGGATCTCGCCCGCGGCGGCGTGCTGCGCGAGGCGGGCGTAGGCGGCCGCCTTGCGCTCCTCGCCGGCGGTGAAGTTCGTGTAGCCGAGCAGGTCGATCGGGGTGGCGCGGATCGCGGCGGAGCTGAGCGTGGCCTCCGCGCCCGCCGACTGGCCGATGTTGACGTGGCGCCCGAACGGCGCGATCAGAGCGATCGCGGCCTCGGCGGGAGCGCCCCAGAGCGGATCGAGCACGACATCGTAGCCGCCGTCGGAGGCGTCGGCGAGATCGTCGCCGAGCACCACCGTGGCGTCGGCGCCGGGCTCCTGCGCGCGCTCGAGCGCGCCGGCGTCCCGGCCCGCCGCCACGACCCGGCCCGCCCCGAGCAGCTTCGCCACCTGCACCGCGATCTGGCCGACGACGCCGCTCGCCCCGAGCACCAGCACCGTCTCGCCGGGCGCGAGCCGCCCGCGCCACTCCAGCCCCAGCCACGCGGCGAGCCCCGAGACGCCGAGGCAGACCGCGAGCGCCGGGTCCACGCCGCCGGGGACCGGGAAGCCGCTGCCCGGCGGGATCAGGGTCCGCGCCGCGAACGCGCCGTAGGGATCGCAGCTGCGCTCGAACCAGACGAGGCTGCCGTCGGCGCGCCGGCCGACGCCCTCCTTCCCGGCCACGTAGGGCGGGTCGTGCTTCTCCGCCGGGAGCGTGCCGGTGGCGATCCGGATGTCGATCGGGTTCATCCCGGCGGCGAGGACCTCGAGCAGCTCGCCGTCCTCGCCCGGCTCGGGATCGGAGAGCTCGCCCACTTCGGGAACCTGGCCGTGGGCGTGGAGGACGGCGGCGCGCATCGGCCGGATACTACGATCCGCCGTTCGCCCATGGACGCCGCCATCGCCTACGACGACCAGGGCCTCGTGCCCTGCGTGATCCAGGACTGGCGCTCCGGCGAAGTGCTCACGCTCGCCTACATGAACGCCGACGCGCTCGCGGCGACGCGGCGCACCGGCGAGCTGCACCTGTGGAGCCGCTCGCGCGCGGAGCTGTGGCACAAGGGCGCGACGTCGGGCAACACGCAGTCGGTGCGCGCGCTGCGGCTCGATTGCGACGGCGACGCCCTGCTGGCCCTCGTGGAGCCCGCGGGCCCGGCCTGCCACACCGGAGAGCGGACGTGCTTCCACCGCGGCGAGCTCGAGCCGCCGGCGCCGCACGAGGTGCTGCCCGGCCTCGAGCGGACGATCGCCGCGCGCGCCGGCGCCGCGCCGGAGGGCTCTTACACCGCCCGGCTGCTCGCCGACCCGCCGCTGATCGGCGTGAAGGTGCGCGAGGAGGCCGAGGAGGTCGCCCGCGCCGCGCGCGAGGAGGGCGACGAGCGCGTGGCCGAGGAGGCCGCCGACGTGCTCTACCACCTCGCGGTGCTGCTGCGCGGCCGGGGCCTGTCGCTCGCCGACGCCGAGGAGGTGCTGCGTGGCCGTCGCCGCTGAAGCGGAGCTGCGGCTCGGCGTCAGCCCGACGCTCGACGAGGTGCGCGCGCTCGCCCCGCGCCACAACCTCGTGCCCGTCCGCCACACGTTCCTGGAGGACTGCGAGACGCCGGTCTCCGCCTTCCTCAAGCTGCGCGGCGCCGGCCCGGCGTTCCTGCTGGAGTCCGCCGAGCAGGGCCAGCGCGTCGGGCGCTGGTCGTTCATCGGCTACCGGCCGCGCCGGGTCGTGCGCTGGAGCCTGGCCGACGGCGGCGATCCATACGCGCTCGCCGCCGCCGAGGTGCAGCGCCACCGCCAGGCCCCGCTGCCCGACCTGCCGCCGTTCGCCGGTGGCGCCGTCGGCTTCTTCGGCTACGACTGCGTGCGCGCCGTCGAGGCGCTGCCCGCGCCGAACGAGGACACGATCGGGCTGCCCGACCTCGCGCTGATGCTGAGCGACGCGCTGGTGGCGTTCGACCACCTCAAGCACACGGTGACGATCCTCGCCAACGCCTACGTCGAGGAGGACGGCGTCGAGGCGGGCTACGAGCGCGCGCTCGGCGTGCTGGACGAGGTGCGCGAGCGGCTTGCCGGACCGCTGCCGCGCCTGGACGGCGCGGTCGGCCCGGACCCGGAGTTCACGCCCGGCATGCCGCGCGAGGCGTTCGAGGCGATGGTGACCCGGATCGTCGAGTACGTCCACGCGGGCGACGCCTACCAGGTCGTCCCCTCCCAGCGCTGGTCGGCGGAGGTCGGCGTCGACGCGTTCTCGGTCTACCGCGGGCTGCGGGCGATCAACCCGTCGCCGTACATGTACTTCCTCGACTTCGAGGACTTCCAGATCGTCGGCGCGTCGCCGGAGCCGCTGGTCACGATCGCCGGTGGCCGCGCCACCACGCGCCCGATCGCCGGCACCCGCCCGCGCGGCGGGGACTCCGCGGAGGACGAGGCGCTCGCGCAGGACCTGCTGGCCGACGAGAAGGAGCGCGCCGAGCACGTGATGCTCGTCGACCTCGGCCGCAACGACCTCGGCCGGGTGTGCGAGTACGGCAGCGTCGAGGTCGAGACGTTCATGGCGGTCGAGACCTACTCGCACCTGATCCACATCGTCTCCTCGGTCGGCGGGCGGCTCCGCCCGGACGTCGGCCCGATGGACGCGCTGCGCTCGATCCTGCCCGCGGGGACGCTGAGCGGCGCCCCGAAGGTCCGCGCGATGCAGATCATCGACGAGCTGGAGCCGGTCAAGCGCGGCGCCTACGGCGGCGCGGTCGGCTACCTCTCCTACACCGGGGAGCTCGACACCTGCATCTGCATCCGCACCGTCGTGCTCAAGGACGGCGTCGCGCACATGCAGGCCGGCGGCGGGACGGTGGCCGACGCGCGACCCGACTACGAGTACGAGGAGTCGCGCAACAAGGCGCGCGCCGTCGCACGGGCGATCGAGCTCGCCACGCGCCAGGAGACGTGGCCTTGAGGGCATGGCGACCGATTCCTCTTCTGCCACCTGAGAGTGGTCGCCATGCCTAGAATGCGAGTGCTCGTCGTCGACAACTACGACTCGTTCACCTACAACCTCGTCCAGTACCTGGGCGAGCTGGGCGCCGAGCTCGAGGTCGTGCGCAACGACGTCGAGACGACCGACGCTCTGCTCGCGCGGGCGCCCGACCGCGTGATCGTCTCGCCCGGCCCGTGCACGCCGAACGAGGCGGGCGTCTCCGTCGAGGTCATGCGGCGCTTCCCGGAGGCCGGGGTCCCGACGCTGGGCGTGTGCCTCGGCCACCAGTCGCTCGCGCAGGCGTTCGGCGGCGTGGTCGTACGCCACGAGCCGGTGCACGGCAAGACGACGGAGATCACGCACGACGGCACCGGCCTGTTCGAGGGGCTGCCGTCGCCGCTCGTCGTCGGCCGCTACCACTCGCTCGTCGTCGACCCGGACCTGCCCGACGCGCTGATGATCACCGCCACCGGCGGCGGCGTGGTGATGGGCCTGCGCCACCGCGAGCTGCCGGCCCACGGCGTCCAGTTCCACCCCGAGTCGGTGCTCACGCCGGACGGCAAGCGCCTGCTGGAGAACTTCCTTGCCGAACCCGGTCCTGACT
>Ga0136615_10000523_pt1 | contig 17582 bp, 19 predicted proteins | sample AntDrymUQ2882206_2_FD_106647 | JGI IMG/M metagenome (GOLD analysis project Ga0136615, IMG submission 106647) | Polar desert sand microbial communities from Dry Valleys, Antarctica - metaG UQ288 (22.06) | ecosystem: Environmental > Terrestrial > Soil > Desert | place: Antarctica: Dry Valley...
AGCCGCCGCCTCTCCAGGACTTTGCGTTTCTCTTCGCTCTTCATCGTCTCCTCCAGTGTAATCCCTGAAAGATCTGATCGATGAAAGCGAAAATAGTTCACTCATTATGCAAGGCTCAATAGGTCTTGCCACTCTGTTATCGTCCGCGTTTCCATCGGAACTTGCACCCCAGGCTGCAACGGTCAAAGCGCAGGTTAGATCACCACCACTAATAGTGGGCATAGAGCGACTTCGTGAACGCCTCGAGCGTCTGAGGGAATTTCGGATTCTGAGCTTCCGCCGCCGACAAGAACTCGTCCTTGTGCTCAAGGAGATATCGCCAGACGTGGTCAGGGATGTGAAAGGGCAGGTTGAGCATGTGCGCTGCCGCCAAGGAATGGGGCTGGCAGTATGTCTTTCCTGCCCGGAATCTCTCCGTGGGCCCTCGTGCTGGCATCACCCGTCGCCATCATGTTGACCCCAGCGTCATCAACAAGGCGATCAAGGTGTCTGACGAAGCACATCAGCGCCCATACCTTTCGGCATTCCTTCGCCACCCACCTGCTTCAACGCGGAACCGACATCCGCACCATTCAGCAACTGCTCGGGCACAACGATGTTGCCACCACCATGATCTACACCCACATCCTTCAGCAGGGTGGCCAGGGTGTTCCGAGTCCCTTGGACGATCTCGCCGTTTGATCTTCATCCCTGTCTGCCGAACGAGTGGAAATCGCGCGCACAGCAGGTGGTCCGCGTAAAGGGATAACGATGATCGTTATCCTGCCCCATGAGGCCTATACGGATGCTCGACGGGGACTCCGGATCCCTGCCCGAAGGACGAAGCCCGGGTCACGAAGGTGTAGTCCCCTTCGACCGCCATGAGGCTTATCAACACCAGCAAACAAAGCGGCGGCACCAAAATGGCATACATCAGGGCCAGCCGCTCCCAGCGCATGTGCATGAAGACGGCAACTATCAGGCCCGCCTTCATCAACATGAACACCAGGATCAGAGACCACCTGAGGTAACCCTGAAAGCCGAAGTAGTCGACGAGATAAGAGAAGGCGCTGAGAACAAACAGCAATCCCCAGATCCACAAATAAACGCTAATCGGATGTTGTTGTCCTTCTACGTGAGCCATGTTATCCCCTACCAAAGATAAAAGAACGCAAAGATGAATACCCACACCAGATCGACGAAGTGCCAATACAAACCCATGATTTCGACGATCTCGTAGTTCCCCTTCCTGCCGGTCATAAAACCTGGCCTCTGGCGATCTAAATCCCCCCGCAAAACCTTTATCGCCGTGATGATCAGGAATATCACGCCGACCGACACGTGAAAGCCATGGAAGCCTGTGATCATGAAAAAGCTCGCGCCAAACTGGGGCGCGCCCATGGGATTGCCCCAGGGGCGTACCCCCTCTTCCACGATCAGCTTGGTCCACTCAAAGGCCTGCATGCCGACGAAGGAGGCGCCAAAAAACGCGGTCACCACCAACAAGATAGAGCACATCTTTTTATTTTTTTCATAACCGAACTTGACGGCCATGGCCATCGTCCCGCTACTGCTGATCAAGATGAAGGTCATGATGGCGATCAGGATAAGGGGGATGTGATGTCCCGCGATCGTCAACGCGAAGACCTCGCTGGGATTGGGCCAAGGGACCGTGGTGGACATGCGCACGGTCATATAACTGGTTAGAAAACAGGTGAAGATAAAGGTATCGCTGAGGAGGAAGATCCACATCATGGCCTTGCCCCAGGGGACCTTCTTAAACGCCCGCTGGTCCGAGGACCAGTCGGCGACGATGCCTTGCAAGCCTTCAGGCAGAGGAGGGGATGCTCCCGTACTTGTCAGCACAGATTGCGTCATATAGATACTTTGATCCCGGTTACGTAGACAACAGCAGACCGAACAAAATCAGCCAAACCACGAGCAGAAAGTGCCAGTAAACGGTGCACAGCTCCACGCTCAAGCGCACGTCCGCCACTTCAAAGCCGCGCCACACCTTGGCGGTGGTTCTCCCCCAGACCCACAGACCGCCCAACAGGTGCAAGCCGTGCAGCGCGGTGAGCAGGTAAAAGAAATCGCTTGCCGGGTTCGTCGCCAGATAAAAACCCGAGGCGTTCAGTTGTTGCCACGCCCAAAGCTGTCCTGCCAGAAAGGCAAAGGTGAAAGCGCCTCCGGCAAGCAGGCCGACTTTCACGCCGTCTATCTGCCCCCGTTGCGCCGCCGTTCGTGCCCGTTGAAAGTAGATACTCCCTAGGCACAGCAGTGCCGTGTCCCACCACAGCACCATCGGATCGGCCAAGGTATTCCAGTCCGCCCCCATCCTTCGCATGAAGTAGGCGCTGATAAAGAGCGCAAACAGAGACGTGGCGACCGCAAGAAACACGCCAAGACCGACTTTCACTGGGGGCAGGGACCACGCACTTTCGGCGCGAACGTTTTCGATCGGGTGCTGCTGCTCGATCCAGGGCTTGGTGTTTAGCGTTTGCCGCAATAGCCACCCTACAATAATGGCCACAATTGCGGCCGCAACCACCAATGCGATGGTCACGACTACGTTTCCTCGAGGCCCCTGGTTTTCTCACCCGGCGGCTGGTTTTGCGGTATGAAGTCCTCATCGACGCCCGGCACGCTATAGTCGTAAGCCCAGCGATAGACCACCGGTAGCGTCGGGCCAAAGTTGCCGTGTTTCGGCGGGGTATCAGGGGTTTGCCACTCCAGCGTGGTGGCGCCCCAGGGGTTGCCACCCGATGGCTTGCCTTTGAAATAACTCCAGACCAGGTTGTACAAAAACACCACTTGGATGGCACCCACGATCAACGCCACTATGGTGATACCGGCATTCAAGGAGTGCGCCGATTCGGGAAGAAAATCAGTGTTTCCCATGGCGTAATATCGGCGGGGCACGCCCAAAAAGCCCAGATAATGCATGGGATAATAGATGGCATAGCTCCCGAGGAAGGTGGCCCAGAAGTGAAACTTGCCCAGGGTATCGTTCAGCATGCGCCCGGTGATCTTGGGGTACCAGTGGTAGATCGCCCCGAACACAACCATGATGGGCGCCACGGCCATCACCATATGGAAGTGGGCGACCACGAACATGGTGTCGGAAAGCGGGAGATCCACGGTCACGTTACCCAGGAACAGGCCCGTTAACCCGCCGTTGATAAATGTGAAGACGAAGCCGATGGCAAATAGCATGGGAACGGTGAGGTGGATGTTACCCCGCCACAGCGTCAGCACCCAGTTGTAGACCTTGATAGCGGTGGGGATGGCGATGACCAGCGTGGTGATGGCGAAGAAGAAGCCGAAGTACGGGTTCATGCCGCTGACGTACATGTGGTGCGCCCACACCACGAGGCTCAGGGCGCCGATGGCCAGGATCGCCCACACCATCATCCGATAGCCGAAGATGTTTTTTCTCGCATGCACACTGATGAGATCGGAGACCATTCCGAAAGCGGGTAGGGCGACGATATAGACCTCGGGATGGCCGAAGAACCAGAACAGGTGTTGAAACAAAATCGGGCTGCCGCCCCCGTAATCAAGCTGTTGTCCCATCGAAACGATAGCGGGCATGAAGAAACTGGTACCCAGCAAGCTGTCCAAGGTCATCATGATGCAGCTGACGAACAAGGCGGGAAAGGCCAACAGGGCCAGGATAGTGGCCATGAAAATGCCCCATACCGTCAAGGGCAGGCGCATCATCGTCATCCCCCGGGTGCGCGCCTGCAACACTGTCACCACATAGTTCAAACCACCCATGGTGAAACCAACGATAAAGAAAGCCAGGGAAACGAGCATCAAAATAATGCCCCAACTCGCCCCCGGAGTGCCCTCGAGGATGGCCTGGGGCGGGTACAGGGTCCAGCCGGAACCCGTGGGCCCGCCGGGCACGAAGAAGCTTGCCATAAGTAACAGCACGGCGAACAGATAGACCCAGTAACTCACCATGTTTACATAGGGGAAAACCATATCGCGGGCGCCGACCATCAGCGGGATGAGGTAGTTGCCGAAACCTCCTAAGAAGAGCGCCGTGAGCAGGTAGATGACCATGATCATGCCGTGCATGGTCACAAACTGCAGGTAAGTGCCTGGGGTGATAAAGGAAAAGGTGTTCGGGTACCCCAGTTGCAACCGCATGATCCCCGACAACACCAAAGCCACCAACCCCACCGCTATCGCGGTGATCGAGTACTGGATGGCGATGACTTTGGCGTCTTGGCTCCAGATGTATTTCCCAATGAAAGTTTTCGGATGGTAGAGCTCTACCTCTTCAACTTCGGCAGGTGGGACGTAATCCGATTCGTCATGTGCGACGTAAGCCATTAATATTTCCTCTTCGCTAGTTCTTTAATTACGCAACGCAGTCCAAACCGCTTACTCAGAAGAGACCTTCCGGCGGGGCCGGCCGTCACAAGGTATTGATGTAAGCAACCACGTCATTGATTGCCTGATCGTCAACCAGAAGGTCGGCCATGAAGCCCATCTGCGGACCGTACATGTCTTGTGGGTGGGCGCCGCGTATACCTTGTTTGAAATTTTTCAATTGAGTAACCATATACCAATCGCTCATACCCGCATGCCGCGGGGCATTTGTGGACCATCTGCCTTGCCCCTTAGGACCGTGACAAACCCCACAGGTCGCATAAATCTTTTTACCATGTGCTGCATCCCCGTTTACCGTGGCGGGGGCGGGCTTGTCGGGCAGCGTCTTGATATAAGCGACGACATTCTCGATGGCGACCTCATCGACCAGCGTCGCCGCCATCGGCGCCATCATTTTACCGAACACATCCTCGTCGTGTGTACCCCGCGCACCTTGCTTGAAATATTTCAATTGCCGTTGCATGTACGAGTCTTGCAGTCCGCTCAATTTCGGCGCATTCAGCGCAAGATTACCCTCTCCTTGCGGGCCATGACAGGCCGCACACGTAGCATAGAGTGGATCGCCCGCTACCGCATCGCCGGCTCCACGAGAGGAGGATTGCGCGAACGTCGGGTGGCTGCTTAACCACGTATGAAACGCGGTCTGTTCCTCTACCACGACGCTGCCGCGCATGGCGAAGTGTGCAATGCCACATAGTTCTTCACAGAGGATCTCAAATTTCCCGGTCCGGGTGGGGGTGAACCAGATATAGGGGACCATGCCCGGCACCAGATCCATTTTGACCCGGAACTGTGGCACTGTAAAGTTATGCAGAACGTCCGTGGAGCGGAGCAACACCTTGACCGGCTTGTCGATAGGGAGGTGTACCTCGTTGCTGGCTATCAGCACATCGTCCTGTCCATTTGGGTCGTCTGTATTTATACCAAACGGGTTTTCAACGCTAACGTATTTGGTATCGACCGTGCCCAACACGCCATCCTTCCCGGGAAAGCGAAAGCTCCAGTGCCACTGCTGGCCAATCGCCTCAATCACCGACGCTTCTTTCGGGACCTCGACGAATTTTGCCCACACAAACAAGCCGGGTGCCAACATGGCGACGACGCCTAGCGTGGTAAATCCGGTGAGCCACCACTCCAGCTTCTTGTTCTCGGGTTCATATACCGCCCGTCTTCCCTTCTGGTAACGGTAGCGGACCACGGCATAGGCCATAAAAAAATTGATTGCGACGAAGACAAACCCCGTGACCCAGAAAGTGATCGTTACTGTGTCATCGATCATGCCCCAGTTGGAGGCGATCGGCGTGAAATACCACGGGCTCAGAAAGTGAAACAGGATGGAGCCAACGACAAGCAACACCAACACAATCGCAACAGCCATGATTTGTTAAATCGCTCCTCGCCTTATTTAGTTGATATGTCTCGCCGCTCGCTCCGCGGCTCCCGGCGCTGCTCGCGACGATCCGTTCACATGCTCTCGGGTTTCGATTTCCCACGAATCGTCTCGCGCGGGGTAGGTCTGTAACCACCTACACCGGCGATCGACGCACATTATGCTCAACAACATCCCCGAATTCCAGATCCTGATTTAGAATGTAATGTTGGTAACACCCGTGAAAGTGCATATTCAGTACGGACCCAAACCCGAACACCTCGCCGCGCTGCGCGAGCGCCTGCACCCGGAAATCCAGTTGACCGTTGGAGATGGTCCGCCGCGGCCGGCCGATTTCGAGATCCTCGTCCACGGATTTCCAAGCCGCGCGGATGTCGCGGCGAGCCCGAAGCTGCGCGCGCTCATCGTTCCCTGGGCGGGCGTCCCGATCGAGACCCTGGATCTCATGCGGACGTTCCCCGGCATTCCCGTCCACAGCCTGCACTATAACGTAGGGCCTACCGCGGAGATGGCGATCGCGTTGTTGCTCGCGGCGGCCAAGATGATCGTGCCCTTTGATCGTAACTTCCGCCGCCACCGCTGGGCCTCGCCCTTCCAGGATACGCCGGGCGGTGTGGCTCTCGAGGGTAAAACCGCGCTTATCCTCGGCTATGGACGCGTGGGACGCCGTGTGGCGAGCACCTGCCGCACCTTAGGCATGCATGTGATGGCGACGCGTCAGCACCCCGAACCCGCGCCTCCCGATGAGGTCTACGCTCCGGAGGCGCTGCCGAGCCTCCTGCCGAACGCTCACGCGCTCATCCTCTGTGCGCCTCATACCCCGCGCACGGACGGGTTGATCGGCGAGAAGGAGCTAGCGTTGCTCCCACCCGATACGGTGCTGGTCAACGTCGCTCGCGGCGCGATTGTGCAAGAAGACGCACTGTATCGCGCACTCAAGGCGAGGAGGCTGTTCGCGGCGGGACTCGACGTGTGGTACCGTTATCCTACCGAGGCCGAGCGGGAGCTCGGTGTCGCGGCCGCCCCGTCAAGCTTCCCGTTCCAGGATCTGGATAACGTCGTCATGAGCCCCCATCGGGCGGGCTGGTCCAACGAGACGGAGATCGCGCGCTCCGTCCATTTGGCCGCCTTGCTCAACGCCGCCGCGCGCGGCCAGCCTATGCCCCACCGCATCGATACTCACTCCGGCTACTGAATCCTCGACGCGCCTCGATCTACTCCGAGTTCTGGTCGAGCCGCAGGGCCGCGGAGTTAATGCAGTAACGCATTCCCGTCGGCGCGGGGCCATCGGTAAAGACATGGCCGAGGTGGGCGTCGCAGACGCTGCAGAGGACCTCGGTGCGCCGCATGCCATGGCTAGCGTCGCTTACGGCGCTCACGCCGTCTTCCTGGGCGGGCGACCAAAAGCTCGGCCAACCGGTGCCCGAATCGAATTTGGTCTTGGAATCGAAGAGCGGCGCGCCACAGCATACGCAGCGATACATGCCGGGCTCCTTGCAGGCATGGTAGGCGCCGGAGAACGGCGGTTCGGTCCCGTGGGCACGGCAAACGGTGTACTGTTCGTCGCTGAGCAGCGAGCGCCATTCGGCTTCTGTTTTGGTGATTTTCATGCAGGGCTCCGTGTAGACGATAGCTCTCAGCAGTCCCGGAACGTCATGGTAAGAAACGCGGCTTGGCCGGCGGCGCGGGCGATAAACTCGCGCTGGATGGCGTAGGCCTCTTGTTCGCGGAAACGTGAATCCCGACAGCCGGTCGGATCGAATTTTCCACTCAGGTCTTGGAGATAATGTACCATCTCATGCACGATCAGCCCGCGGGTCGATACGGTATCTTGAGACTTTAGACGCTCATCAATGTAAATCGTGCCCTGGTTGTCATACCAGCCGATGGCGCCGCACTTCTTTCCGCCACAGGCATGCTCGACGAAAAACCGGTGCGGGGCATATTCGATGACGGGTAGGTGGGTGGGGCTGGGATAATGGGACAACATCACGGCCCAACTCATCAGGGCCGCAATCGCATCGGTGGAATCCATCTCCAGTACCTCCTCCGCGGCTCGGCCGTGGTCCGGTTTGTAGGTTGCGGCAGCCGCGCCGCCAGTGATCCCGGTGATTCCGCCGCCGGGCTAGGGATCAATCTTACGCCGCTTACTCCCTTGCGGGAAGAAGTGCCCGGAGCGCGTCCCAGTCTAAGCGATCGCGATCGATTTTTAGATATGCGATCCCATCCTCGCCGACCACGACCGCTTCGGCGACGCCCGCCAGGCCGCCGAGCTTTGCTGCGAGCGTTCCGGCCTCGGTGCTCGAAAGTTGACCGACCTTGACCATGTGATTGCTGAGGTGCCGCGGCAGGCTGGTCCGGCTTGCGATCAGGAACCAGAGCGCGGTGATCATGGTACAGAACGCGAACACCCCGGTGATCCCGAGTTTCCCCAGCAGCCAGCCGCCCAGCGCTCCGCCGATAAAGATCCCGAGGAACTGCGACATAGCATAGATCCCGAGGGCCGTGCCGCGCCGGTCCGCGGGCGCCACACGCGACACCAAGGCGGGGAGGTGCGCCTCCAGGAAGTTGAAACCGCTGAAGAAGAGAGCCACCAGCAGCAAGAGTGGTGCGTAGGCGTTGTGAACGAAGAAAAGTCCAAGTTCCGCGCATCCGAGGAAGGTGATGGCGCCGAGAAAGATGGCCTTACCCTTCGCGCCTCGATCGGCCAGAGGCAGAAAAGGCGCCATGACGAGGAACGAGATCAGGAGAGCGGGCAAGTACACCTGCCAGTGATCGGCGCTCTCGAGGTTCGCATGGTCGTGCAAGGCGATCGGCAGGGCGACGAAGCTGGCCATCAAGCTCATATGCAACAGCATGATGCCGGCGTCAAGACGCAGTAGCTCGGGATGCGCTAGGGTCGCGCGCAGGTGGCTCAATTGGGGCTCGCATTCGCGGTGAAACGTGCTGCGCTCGGGCTCGGGCACGGCGAGGAATAAGACCGCGAGGGCAGCCAGCGCCAAGGCGGCCGAGATCCAAAACAAACCCTGCAAACCTACCCGCGCATCGAGCACGGGCCCCATGACAAAGGCGCTGGCGAAGGCGAGGCCGATGGTGATGCCGATGAAAGCCATGACCTTGGTACGTTGTTCCTCGCGGGTGAGATCGGCCGCCAAGGCCATCACCGCGGCGGAGATGGCTCCGGTGCCTTGCAGTCCGCGGCCCAGGATGACACCGAGGATGTGATCGGAGAGGGCGGCGGTAGCGCTGCCGATCGCGAATAACACCAGCCCCGCGGCGATGACGGGCTTGCGCCCGAGCCGGTCGGAGAGGCTTCCGAACGGGATCTGAAACAGGGCCTGGGTAAGACCGTAAGCGCCTAGCGCGAGGCCGGTGAGAAGCGGGGTTGCGCCCGCGAGTCGGGTAGCGTACAAGGAAAATACCGGTACGATAAGGAAGAGTCCGAACATCCGTAGCAGATAGATCGCACTGAGCGAGGCCGCCGCGCGCAATTCGATTGTGCTCATTCTGAATGCCCCGCCGTTCACGGCGGGCACTTTAGCATTGGGGTTTCCAAAGGGGAGTAGTGCAACTCTCCCCTTTGGTCAAGGGCGGGGTTCATACCCGCCCGCGAAGTAAAATTGATTCTCGGGCCCGATGGCGCCATGCTGTTTTGCCTCATCGCCACGATCATCCTTAAAATTCGAAACTTGGGTAGCGTAACGCTTCATGGAAACCATTCGCGTCCGCGGCGCGCGGACGCATAATCTAAAGAACATCGACATCGACTTGCCGCGCGGCGCCCTCACCGTAATCACGGGGCTCTCGGGTTCGGGCAAATCCTCCTTGGCCTTCGATACCCTCTATGCCGAGGGTCAACGGCGTTATGTCGAATCGCTATCCACCTACGCGCGCCAATTCTTATCCATGATGCAAAAGCCGGATGTCGATTCTATCGAAGGCCTTTCACCCGCCATCGCCATCGAACAAAAATCCACTTCGCACAATCCGCGCTCGACGGTGGGGACCACCACCGAGATCTACGATTATCTGCGCCTGCTGTTTGCGCGGGCCGGGGAACCCCGTTGCCCGGAGCATGGTTCGGTGCTCGCGGCGCAGACCATCAGCCAAATGGTTGATCAAGTGCTGGCCGAGCCCGAGGGCACGCGCGTGATGTTGCTGGCGCCGGTGGTCCAAGGCCGCAAGGGCGAGCACCGCGACATCCTCGACGCACTCGGCAAGCAAGGCTTCGTGCGCGCCCGCGTCGACGGCCGCCTGATCGATCTCGACGAGCCGCCCACGCTGGCATTATACAAAAAACATGCTATCGAGGCGGTGGTCGATAGGCTCAAGGTGAGGGCCGATCTGGAGCTGCGTTTGGCCGAATCGTTCGAGACGGCGATCAAGCTCTCCGGGGGCGTCGCCCGGGTCGCATTCATCGACGACCCGGAACGCCTGGAGCTGGTGTTCTCGGCGCGCTTTGCCTGCCCGCATTGCGCTTACAGCATCGAGGAGCTCGAGCCACGCCTGTTCTCCTTCAACAATCCGGCCGGCGCCTGCCGCGATTGCGACGGGCTCGGGATCGCCGAGTTCTTCGACCCCGCGCAGATCGTGCGGCACCCCGAGTTGAGCCTGCCGGGCGGCGCGATCCCGGGGTGGGACCGGCGCAATGTGCATTATTTCCAGCTCATGTCGGATCTGGCCGCGCACTATGGCTTCGATCTCGATGCCTCGTTCAAAAACCTGCCCGAACCGATGCAACACCTCGTCCTCGAGGGCAGCGGGAGCGAGGCGATCGCGTTCCACTATACCGGCAGCGAGGGTGCGACACGGACGCGCCGCCATCGCTTCGAAGGGGTCATTCCGAACCTGAAACGGCGCTACCGGGACACCGAATCCAACCTGGTCCGCGAGGAGCTGCGAAAGTATATCAGCACCAAGGCCTGTCCCGCGTGTAAGGGCACACGTCTCGGAACCCAGGCGCGCTCGGTCTTCGTCGGCGGCTTGCGCTTGCCGGAGATCACTGCGATGACGGTGGAGAAGGCGCGGGAATTTTGCGAGGCTCTCCGTCTCGAGGGTTACAAGGGCGAGATCGCGGCCAGGATTGTGAAGGAAATCGGCACCCGGCTCCGGTTTCTGGCTAATGTCGGGCTCGACTATCTCACGCTCGATCGCAGCGCCGATTCGCTCTCCGGGGGGGAAGCGCAGCGGATCCGCCTTGCGAGCCAGTTGGGCGCGGGCCTCGTGGGTGTCATGTACGTGCTCGACGAGCCCTCGATCGGTCTCCACCCGCGCGACAATCGGCGCCTCCTCAGTACGCTTTGCCACCTCCGTGACCTCGGCAATACAGTGATCGTGGTCGAGCACGATGAGCAAGCGATCTGGGCCGCGGACCACGTGCTCGACATGGGACCGGGCGCCGGGATCCACGGCGGCCGGGTGGTCGCCGCCGGTCCAGCGGCGACTGTGGCGCAGCATACGGAATCGCTGACCGGCCAGTATCTCTCCGGCCGGCGGGCGATCGCCTTGCCGCGCGTCCGGACTCCCGCCGATGGCAGACCCGCTTTATACCTTTATGGGGCCCGGGGAAACAATCTCAAATCGATAGACGTGGAGTTTCCCTTGGGGCTCATGATCTGTGTGACCGGCGTGTCCGGATCGGGGAAGTCGACGCTCATCAACGATACTCTGTATCCGATCGCGGCGCGGCGCTTGCACCAGGCGCATATCGAGCCGAAGCCGTATGCCGAGGTCGAGGGAGTCCAATGGTTGGATAAGGTGGTCGACATCGATCAAAGCCCCATCGGGCGCACCCCGCGTTCCAATCCGGCTACTTATACCGGTCTATTCGCTCCGGTGCGCGAGCTTTTTTCCGCCACCCAGGAAGCGCGTTCACGCGGCTATATGCCGGGCCGCTTCAGCTTCAACGTCAAGGGCGGGCGCTGCGAGGCCTGTCAGGGCGAGGGCATGATCAAGGTCGAGATGCACTTTCTCCCCGACGTTTATGTGGCGTGTGATCTCTGCAAGGGCTCGCGCTATAACCGCGAGACGCTCGATGTCAAGTACAAGGGCAAGAACATTGCCGAAGTTCTCGATATGACGGTGGAGGAGGCGCGGGCCTTCTTTGATCCCGTTCCGGCGATTGCGGCCAAGCTCCAAACCTTGATGGAGGTCGGGGTGTCTTACCTCAAGCTCGGCCAAAACGCCACCACGCTGTCGGGCGGGGAAGCCCAACGCGTGAAGCTATCGCGCGAGTTGTCGCGGCGCGATACCGGCGCCACGCTGTACATCCTGGACGAGCCCACGACCGGTTTGCATTTCCACGACATCGAGCAGCTACTGCACGTGCTCCATCGGCTTCGCGATCGCGGCAATACGGTGGTCGTCATCGAGCACAATCTGGAGGTGATCAAGACCGCGGATTGGATCATCGATCTCGGGCCGGAGGGCGGAGAGGGCGGCGGACGGATCGTCGCGGTGGGCACGCCCGAGATGCTGGCGGCCGACCCGAGCTCTTACACCGGGATGCATTTAGCGCCGGTGCTGGCGCGCCACGCTCCGAAAGAATCGCCTGCAATATGCGCGCAACCGGCCTAGGTGCGGTCCCAGACAATATCGCCTAGCTCCGGCACCTACAGCTTTGCGGTCAAATCGGCTCCCGCCCGGCCGGCGGTCCGAACTCTGATTCTCCGTGACGGTTTTCCGGGGTGATACCGGCAATCAGAGCATTCAGATCGTAACCGGCTCGCACCGGTTCGATCACAATGCGGCCACCTTCCGCGCGTACCTCCACCGGCTGTTTCAGCGTGATCTTGGCCGCTTCCAGGACGAAGGCGGGAATGCGGATACTCGCGCTGTTCCCCCATTTTTTTACAATGATGGGCATCATGCTTTCCTCCAGTCTATAAGCTTCCGGGAAGTCTGAGACGACCCGCGAGATGGGTCAACAAAGCCTGCGCCGACTGTTCTACGTTTAACAATGCCGATGATTCGCTGTGCTATGATTGAGTCGGCGAATCTCCGTAAGGAGGACGGCATATGGCGGCAAACGTTCAATTTCTGACGAACGAAAAGGGCGATCGGGTTTCCGTAGTCTTGCCAGTGGCAGAATATGAGGAGTTATTGGAAGACTTGGAGGATTTGGCACGTATCGCGGAACGTCGAGAAGAACCTGCTATGACACCGGCTAAAGGCGGATGGCCTTATATAGAACTGAACGTGGAAAACATCGGCTGAAAAAGACCTACGGCTTCCACGCGAGGTCATTGGACGCCTCATCACCACCACTGAAGGATTGATGGAAAACCCCTTTCCTCCAGGTGTGCGTAAACTCTCGGGGACGAAGCATAACCTACAGGTTAAGATCAGGCGACTACCGCATAGTCTATAGCGTCGATGGTGACAGCCTTACGATCGAAATCGTTAGGGCAGGTCAGCGCAAAGAAGTTTACCGACAATAGGGGTGCAGTGGTCGTAGTCGATGTAGGGCGGGTGAGGGCGCAAGCCCGGAAACCCGCCGAACCGACCCGCCGTAGCGGGTCTCATTGAACCTCGTGCGCATACGGAGTCGTCGTCCCCGCCGACGTATTCGGCGGAATACGCTGACGCGATTCCCTCCTGTCATAGCTTTGTCGGGCGCCGTCTTTACGCGCAACAAGTTCCGGAGAAACTCAAACGAAGACCCCTAGGATAACGCTTGAAGCCTTGAAGACGGCCAACCCTCTATTGCCCGCAATCAGGCCAAGCGACTTCAGGCCGTCCAGCGTGATGGTGGCAGCGATCGAGCCTCCGCCGTCTAGATTGAGGGCCACTTCGGCGTTGACCGCTCCGGGCGTGACTGCGGCGACTGTTCCCCTGAGCTGATTTCGGGCAGACAGACGCATGTCGTGGGCCTCGGTCGCGATGATGATCGAGGATGACTTCACTAGCGCGAACGCCGTCGTATTGATGCGCAACCCGAGGGATTCCGTGCTTTCCCGCGTCACTATGGCCACGATCGTTCCACCGCCAGGAAGCGTCAGCTCCACCTGATCATTGACAGCGCCAGCGCGGATGGCGGTGACAGTTCCCATAAGCTGATTGCGGGCGCTGGTTCTCATGTTCAGTGTCCTCATAAGGTTCAAGTCGTTGCCGAGGTCTATGGCCTCATCGCTCAGCAACTGTACGAACTTGTGGTGAACGGCGTCGATCTGCGCAAATCGCTCCACGAGCTGTTTGCCTTGCTCCGTGAGGCACGTGGAGCCTCCACCGCGACCACCGGTGCTGCGCTCCACCAAGGGTGCAGCGGCCACGTTGTTCATGGTGTCCACGGCATCCCAAGCGGCCTTGTAGCTCATGCCTATCGCCTTCGCTGCCTGGGTGATGGAACCGTGCTCCGCGATGGCGCGTAGAAGTCCGATACGCCCCTTGCCGCCGAGGTTGTCGCCACCGACGGTCATCCAGACAACGCCATCGAGCTCGATCGGTTTGCTCTTCTTCCGCATGTCAGCCATCAATATTCCCTGGATTGGTCTGGAACCGATGAATCTCAAGTGGCCACCATCTCGCACGCTGCGCTCAGGTCGACAACCCGACCGTCTTCCAGGTGCACGACCTCTTCAGCGAAATGCCTCACGTCTTCCTCGTCGTGGGTAATGAGCAGCACAGGAAGTCCCAATCGCTGCTGCAGATCGCTGAGCTCGCTTCGCAATCGCTGCCGCAGGTTTCTGTCGAGTGCGGCAAAGGGCTCGTCGAGAAGCAACGCCCTGGGCTGCGTGACCAGCGCCCGGGCGAGCGCCGTGCGCTGACGTTGTCCTCCGGCGAGTTGCTCCGGGTAGCGCCGCTCGACGGGTTCAAGGCCAAACGCCTTGATCCAGCGATCGACGGCTTCATTCGCAATGTCACGGGGAGGGTTGCGCCAACCGAGCCTTAATCCGAACGCAATATTCTGTCGCACCGTCAGGTGCGGAAATAGCGCGTAGTCCTGAAAGACATAGGCCAACCGGCGATCCTGCGCCGCGAGGTTGATTCCGGTGCGGTCGTCAAATACCACCTCTCCGGCTAGGCTCACACGACCACGATCCGGCCGAGTCAGAGCCGCGATGATTTTGAGCGTCTGGCTCTTCCCCGCTCCGGAAGGACCAAACAGCACCAATCGCTGCGATTGGCTCTGGAAGCGCACCATCAGGTCAAACCGACCCTTGGCCTGCTCGAAGCGCTTTGCGACATCGATGTCCCAGACCACAACGCCTCCCATCAGCCCTGTCCAGCCACCCGACCGGGGACCAGTCGGCCTGCAGCGAGCAATACGGCCATGCAAGTGACGGAGGTCACCAGTACGAGGGCTCCGGCGACATCATCCTGACCAGCCTGTACGGCCTCGTAAACCGCGATGGATAAGGTCTGGGTCTTGCCCGGAATGCTGCCGGCGACCATCAGCGTCGCACCAAACTCTCCCGTTGCCCGCGCAAAGGCCAGCAGCAAGCCAGCGAGGATGCTCCGCCAGGCCAGCGGCAGAGAAACCCTGAAGAATACGCCCCATTCGCGCACCCCGAGCACGCGGGCGGCCTGCTCCAGTTGCGGGTCGATAGATTCAAAAGCGGCCCTGGCAGACTTGAAGACGAGGGGAAACGCCACGATCGTGGCGGCGATCACGGCGCCTTGCCAGGTGAAGATGAGGTTAATGCCGAACTGTTGCTTGAGCCAACTGCCCAGCGGCCCTTGGCTGCCGATGAGCACCAGCAGGTAGTAACCGAGGACGGTTGGCGGCATGACCATTGGCAAGGTGAACGCTGCATCCAGCAGATCTCGTCCCCAAAACCGCTTGCGTGCCAACATGTAACCCACACCGACGCCGAGTACCAGGTTCAGTGCAGTCGCCCACCCGGCCACCTTCAGCGTCAGGGTCAATGCGATCCAAGCGCCGTCCATCGACAATGCTCAAGGCATTCCGAATCCATACTTGGCCAACACGCCTCGGGCTTTCGGCGACATGATGAACTCGATGAATTTCTTGGCCGCGTCCGTGTTTGCACTCGCTGCGACGGGGGCGATTGGGTACAAGATCGGCGTGGGCGTCGGCACTGAGAGGGCGACCTTGACCTTGTCCGGCATCAACGCTGCGTCGGTCGCATAGACGAAACCGGCGTCGACCTCGCCGCGTGCCACGTAATCGAGTGCCTGCCGCACGTTTTGCGCGCCGATCATCTTCGACTCAATGGCAGACCACAGCCCTTCCTCTTCCAACGATGCTTTGGTGTAGCGGCCCGCAGGAACGCTCGCGGGCAGCCCAATGGCTACCCGCTTGTATGCCGGTTGTGCGAGATCGCTCAGGGACTTCAAAACGATGCTGCCCGGCACGGGCACGATGACTACCAGAGAGTTGGAAACGAAGTTGCGTCGGTCGGAGGCTTTCACCAAGGCTTGAGCCTGAGCCTGGTCCATGTTCTCCTGGTCTGCGCTCGCAAACACATCCACCGGTGCCCCCTTGGCGATCTGCTGCAGCAGGGCGCCGGATGCACCGAAGTTGAGCTGCACCTTGGTATCTGGAAACTTTGCTTCGAATAGCGGTGCCAGTTCGCGGAAGGCGTTAGTGAGACTGGCTGCGGCTGAGACCGTAAGTTCCGCAGCAGAGACGGCGAAACTCAATACCGCTCCAGCGAGCGTGACCAACCCAAGGCGAACGGACTTCATAGCTGACTCCCCCTGCTCGAGGCAAGCGCAGTATATCAGCGTTTATAACGGTCTGTCCTCTCGAGCGCTCGAACGGATTACCGCCGAATGTCTTGGCGGTCCGGTATTTCACCACGCTTACGTTTTGAGTCGCCACCGCGCGCATACATAGGGGCTTTACCGGTGTTCTTAACCCACTCGAATATTAACTTTTCGTCCGGAGGCGTACCGTGTCTCATTGGCCCATGTCCATACTGTGAGTATGCGAGTGATTCCGGTTCATCAGCGGGTCCGCGTCAACCCTATCAGGCAGGCCGTCACCATCAGTGTCCGCGTTGAACGGATTGGTTCTGAGAATGTTGGCTTCCACGTCGTCACTGACCCCGTCACTGTCGGTGTCCACCCCACTCTTTACCAACTGGTACCGCCAGGTGCTGCCAACAAAAGCATTACCCGCCAGATCCCAGATACCGTCGTTCATCAACCGGACCCGCACCTTCTTTACTGGCGTCGCATACCCGGTAAACACGTACGGACCCGCGCCCTTGCCATGCACCCTGGTGGCGGGGGACCCATTCACACGCAGGTCCTGGGGGATTACCCCAACGACCGCCTCACTGAAGATAACAGTCACGGACGGCAGGGCCGTGATGTAGCGGAACAAACGGAACGGTACCTGGTATATTACCTCAGGTGCCCTGGTATCGAGGGCCGTGGCCCGGCGACCGACGGAGGAGGAAGAGGAGAAGCCGGCCGGCGCCGGCGGCCCGGCAAGGTACTCCTGGGATACTCCGTCCAAGAACGAATGCCATCGCCAGAATATAGGGTCTACCGGTGACAGCGAGACGTTCAGCATGTCACCACCGACCCGGCTGTGGACGTTGCCATGATAAGGCGCCGATACAGCGCAGCCCAAGTGCGCCCGGTTGGTGAAGTCAAACAGATCGTTTTGTCCGCCGCCCGTATCACAGGCTTTCTTATTTGACGGTCGCAGCTTCGTCCCACCTGGGACCGTGAACCAAGTCGGTTTAGGAGTCAAAGCATAAGTAGCCTTTCTGTTTACCTTCCAGTTGCATAAATTCTGGGGGTAAGCGGCGGGAAATGGCGTCGGACATAGGGTTTAGTGAGTTTTTTGCTTTTCGCTGGATATCACCGTGGGTGAAGTCCAGCCATTCGGAAA
>Ga0136615_10000524_pt1 | contig 17509 bp, 18 predicted proteins | sample AntDrymUQ2882206_2_FD_106647 | JGI IMG/M metagenome (GOLD analysis project Ga0136615, IMG submission 106647) | Polar desert sand microbial communities from Dry Valleys, Antarctica - metaG UQ288 (22.06) | ecosystem: Environmental > Terrestrial > Soil > Desert | place: Antarctica: Dry Valley...
CCGCGAACCACGCCAACAGCTCATGCCACGTGCGCGGATAGTCAACGCCCGCCACGGGATGACGATCGGGATCCATGGCCGCGCGAAACTACGGGCCGCGGGGGACGGAAGTGGATAGCCCACCCTCACGCATTCCCGCCCGGTAAGCGTCTAGTCCGCATGAGCAACACCAATCACAAGATCGACTCAGAGGGGACAGTCGGGCTCGCCCTGAGCGGCTCGCCCGTGCTCGACTCGGCGACGTGGGAGCGCATTCACGCCAACCTGGTCGACCGGGCCGACGCCGATGGCCTCGTCGACGTGGCCTTCGAGCGCCACGACTCGCCGCTGGGGACGATCGTCCTCGGCGCCACGGCGCAGGGCCTGGTGCGCGTTGGGCTGCCGGCCGAGGGCGAGGACGCGGTGCTCGACGAGCTCGCCCGGCGCGTCTCTCTGCGCGTCCTGCGCGCGCCACGCAGCACCCTCACCCAGGCCCACCACCAGCTCGACGCGTACTTCGAGGGCAGGCTGCGCGCCTTCGACGTCCGGCTGGACTGGCGGCTGACCGGCGGCTTTCGACGCGAGGTGCTGCACGCCACCGCGCAGATCCCCTGCGGCCAGACTTCGTCATACGGGCGCGTGGCCAAGCGGGCCGGCACGGCGGCGGCGGTGCGCGCCGCCGGCACGGCGCTGGCGACCAACCCGCTACCGATCGTCGTGCCCTGCCACCGCGTCCTGCGCACAGACGGCAAGCTCGGCGGTTACCGTGGAGGGGTCGAGGCCAAGGCGCGGCTGCTCGAGCTGGAGCGAATCGCATGAGCTCGCGCCTTCGGACACGCTACGAGATCCCGCTCGGGCCGCTGCACCCCGGTGCCCAGCTCGCGGGGCCTATTCGCCCTGTCTTCGCCGGACGCCGCGACCTGCTCGACCCGGCAACCGCACCCCGTTCCAGCGCTACGCCGGCGATCACCCCTGAGCCGGCTGCGAACCTCCTCGATCCAACCGACCTTCCGGCTATTGACGCAGTGGGGGCTGCGGCACAACCTGATCGCGCTGCGCCAACGACTCGAGCGCTCCGGCTCACACCACCTCCCGGGACTTGACTTCCCGCTGCGGGCACGCCTTGACTTGAAGTGCAGTTGAAGTCGTAGCCTGCGGCGCATGACCCGGTCTTCGAAGCAAGCGCTCCTGCCGGCGGGCGGGGCCGGCACCTTCGCCATCGGAGGCCGGCTGCACGTCCACCGGCTCGGGCTGGGAGCCATGCGCCTCCCCGGCGTGCGGGGGCCCGAGCGCCCGGGCGCCGCCCGCGACCTGCTGCGCGAGGCGGTGCGGCTCGGGATCGACCTGATCGACACCGCCCAGGTGTACGGTCGCTCCGAAGACCTCATCGCCGAGGCGCTGCACCCCTATCCCGACGGATTGGTGATCGCTACCAAGGGCGGGCTCCGTCGCGGCGGGGATGCGGACGGTCGCCCCGAGCGCCTGCGCGCGGACTGCGAGGGGAGCCTGCGCCGGCTCCGGGTCGACACCATCGACCTCTGGCAGCTGCACCGCATCGATCCGAACGTCCCGCTGGAGGAGCAGTTCGGCGCCATTCGCGAGCTCCGCGACGAGGGAAAGATCCGCTTCGTCGGCGTCTCGGAGGTCACGGTCGACGAGTTGGGCCGGGCTCGTGAGCTGATCGACATAGCGACCGTCCAGAACCGCTTCAACGTCGGCGACCAGACCGCCGCCGACGTCTTGCGTGCCTGCGAAGCGGATGGGATCGGGTTCATGCCGTGGGCTCCGATCGCCATGGGCGACCTCGCGCGGTCCTCCGGGGCCCTGGCCGAGGCCGCCGCCATCCATGGGGCGACGCCGGCCCAGATCGCCCTCGCCTGGCTGCTCCACCAGTCGCCCGTCGTGCTGCCGATCCCCGGCACCGGATCACTCCGCCACCTGCGCGAGAACGTCGACGCCGCATCGATCGAACTGACCGCGGACGAGCTGCTGGCCCTCGGTTCCCCCCGTTAGGCCGCTGCGACGAAGCGGACGCGGATCCCCCACGGGTCCGCGACCGCGTCGCCGTCCGCGACACCCGCCACCGCGAGCCGGCCCCGCAGCGCGTCGAGCGCGTCCGCGTCGAGCACGACCGTCCACTCGCGCAGCCCGACCGTGCGGGCGGGCGCCGGGCCGACGCCCTCGCCGCGCCAGGTGTTGGCGCCCAGGTGGTGGTGGTAGCCGCCGGCGGCGAGGAAGAGCGCGCTGGGCAGGGAAGCCATCGCCTCGAACCCGATCACGTCGCCGTAGAACGTGCGCGCTGCGTCGAGCCCGCCGACGTGCAGGTGGACGTGGCCCATGCGCAGCTCCGGGTCGGCGTGCGGGCCCGGCTCCGAGCCGGCGACGGTCGCGAGCAGGTCGTCGACGTCGAGCGCGATCGTGTACATGCCGACGCGCCACCCCACAGGGGGCGGCGGCCACCGGTCACGCGGGCGGTCGGCGTACAGCTCGATCCCGTTGTCGTCGGGGTCGGACACGTAGAGCGCCTCCGACACGCCGTGGTCCGAGGCGCCGTCGATCGGCGTGCGGGTCGCCGCGAGGCGCTGCAGGGCCCGGGCCAGCTCCTCGCGCGCGGAGTAGAGCAGCGCGAAGTGATAGAGGCCGGCGTGCCGGCCGGCCGGGCGCGCACCCGCCTCCTCGTGCAGGACCACGAGCTCCTCTCCGCCCGCGGAAAGCGCGGCCACACCGTCCTCGCGACGCTCCGTGCGCAGCCCGACGGCCTCCTCGTAGAAGCCGATCGAGCGCTCGAGATCGGCGACCGTGAGGTGGACGGCGCCCAGGCGCAGGGTGGCGGGAAGCACGGCGCCTGACGCTAGCGCCGGGAGGCGAAGAAATCCACGAGCAGCGCGGCGCACTCCTCGCGCAGCAGGCCGCCCGACACCGCCGGGCGATGGTTGAAGCGGCGCTCCCCGAGCACGTCCATCACACTGCCCGCCGCCCCCGCCTTCGGGTCGGCGGTCCCGTAGACGACGCGCGGGACGCGGCCGAGGACGATCGCGCCGGCGCACATCGCGCACGGCTCGAGGGTCACGTAGAGCACGCTCTCGAGGATCCGCCAGCTGCCGAGGCGGCGCGCCGCTTCGCGCAGCGCCAGCAGCTCGGCATGGGCAGTGGGGTCCTGGCGCAGCTCACGCTCGTTGTGGCCGGTGCCGATCACCTCGCCCCCGGCCACCACGACGGCACCGACCGGCACGTCGTCGTGCTCCAGCGCGCGCCGGGCCTCGCGGATGGCGAGGCGCATGAACCGCTCGTCCGCCACGGTCGCAGCGTGTCAGACCGACGCCGCTGCGGTTGTCCGGCAACTTCCGGCCGTCGACAATGTTGTACGGATGCCCAGATGATCCGCCGCTCCCTCCTCCTCGCCGCCCTCGGGCTGACGCTGCTCGCCCCGCTGGCCACCGCGGAGGAGTACGTGCCCGACGAGGTCATCGTGCGCTACACGCCAAGCGCGGCCGCGGCGGCCGGGGACGCGATCGGGCCGCGCACGCGCGTCGTGCACCTGCGCGCCGGCGAGACAGTGGCCGGCAAGGCGGCGGAGCTGCGCGGCCGGCGCGGCGTGCTGAGCGCCACGCCGAACCACATCGCGCGGGCGAGCTGGGTGCCCAACGACCCGGGCCGCGACGGCGCGCCCGGCGGCTGGCAGGCGCTCCAGTGGAACCTCGCGGGACCGTTCGGCGTCAACGCGCCGGCGGCGTGGGACAACCTGGGGCTGGCGGGCCGGCCGGGCGGCAGGGGCGTCACCGTCGCGGTGCTCGACACGGGCGTGGCGTACTCGGACCGCGGGCGCTTCACGCGCTCGCCCGACCTGCGCGGCAACCGCTTCGTGCGGGGCTATGACTTCATCGACGGCGACCGGTACCCGAACGACGTCAACGGCCACGGGACGCACGTCGCGTCGACGATCGCCGAGAGCATCGACAACGGCATCGGCGTGACGGGCCTAGCCTTCGGCGCGCGCATCATGCCCGTGCGCGTGCTCGACCGCTTCGGGGAGGGTGACAGCGCCGCCATCTCGAGGGGGATCCGCTTCGCCGCACGCAAGCGCGTCGACATCATCAACCTGTCGTTCGAGTTCGACAGCGCGATCCGCGCCGGCGAGATCCCCGACATCCTCGAGGCGCTTCGGGACGCGCGGCGCCGCGGCGTGCTGGTGGTCGGCGCGTCGGGCAACGCCTCCGAGCGCTCGGTCGCCTACCCGGCCCGGGCGCGCGACGTCCTCTCGGTCGGAGCGACGACGGAGCACGGCTGCGTCGCCGAATACTCGAACAACGGCTCCACGCTCGACGTCGCGGCGCCCGGGGGAGGACCGGACGCGGAGGTCGACGGCGACGTCAACTGCCGGCCGTTCGAGGCGGCGGGGCGCGACATCGTGCAGATGACGTTCAGCGCCTCCGACCCGGGCGCGTTCGGGCTGCCGGGGGGCTACACCGGCACGTCGATGGCCGCGCCGCACGCGTCCGCCGCCGCTGCGCTCGTGATCGCATCGGGCGTGATCGGGCGCGACCCGTCGCCGTCCGCCGTCGAGGCGCGGCTGAAGGCGACCGCCCGCGACCTCGGCGTCCCCGGACCGGACAGCCGCTATGGCGCCGGGCTGATCGACGCGGCCGCCGCGACCGCAGCGGCACCGACGGCACGCCGCGTCAGCGCGTCCGGATGATCATCACGGCGCAGGGCGCGTGGTGGGAGACCTTGTTCGGGACCGAGCCGAGCAGGAACCGCTTGGCACCGGTCGTGCCCCGGTTGCCGACGACGATCAGCTCGGCGCCGAGCTCCTCCGCGACGTCGAGGATCGCGTCGGCGGGATCGCCCTCGCGCGCGTAGGTCCGCGTCGCGATGCCCCGCCCCGCCGCGCGTTCCGCCGCTTCGGCGAGCGTGGCGTCGACGTCCTCGCGCGGGTTGACCATCCACTCCAGGTCGGGCGGCACCTGCCGCGCCTCGCGGCGCAGGCGCTGGTTGGAGACAGGCTCGTAGGCGCAGACGAGCTCGAGCGTCGCCCCGGCCAGCCCGGCCAGCTCGACCGCGGCCTCGACGGCGCGGCCCGCGGTCTCCGAACCATCCGTGCCGACGACGATGGAGCGGAACACGCGGCGATCACACGAGGCGGACGACGGCGATCACCGCGCTGATCAGCACGCACACGACGATCGCCACCTGCATCCAGATCCAGAATGGGGCCACGGCCCCGAGAGGGTAGCCGCGCTAGGCGTGCGCCTCGATCCGCTGCGTGCCCTGGGCCGTGACGGTGGTGACCGGCACCCCGAGGGCGGCCGCCTTGTGCGGGAGGTCGAGCTTGAGCCAGCGCGACACGCGCGTCGGGAGGGTGGAGATGATCACCTCGTCGAAGCCGTGGAGGTTCAGCGCGTCCTGGATCGCCGCGAGCGGCTCGGCCACGCCGACCATCGGCTCGACGCGGCTGCCGGCGGCCTGCTCGAGCAGCGGCACGGCGAGCTCGATCGTCGCCTCGGCCTCGGACGTCCCCTGATCCTCCGGATCGACGAGCTGGTGCAGGCCGTGCGCCGAGGAGGGCACCAGGAGCGTGAACGCGGCCGGGCCGCGCGCAGCGCGCTCGCGCACCGCCTCGATGAGCGCGGGGGTCGCCGCGGTCTTGCTGGCGACGACGAGGACGCGAGCCGTGGACTCCATGGGACTCCCTTCGTCAGATGACGCCGCCGATTGTCGCAACTTTCGACGCGGCTGGCGAGCCCGTCCGAACGGCGGCAGCAGCCGGCGGCCGAGGCGCACGACGCCCCAGAAGCTGGGGCGACCGTGGCGGCCGCCGCTCGCCCGGCCCTCGTCCGCGCTCTCCCACAGGGCGCCGGTGTCGTCCGCCGGCTTGCGACCGGTCGCGTAGTAGCGGTTCGCGAGCATGAGCACGCGATCGGCGACCGGGCGCGCGAACGCGAAGCCGAGCTCGATCACGCGCGCCTCCCCGCCGACCGTGATCTCCGCGCGCGGCTTGATCGCGCACGCGACCAGGGCGTTCGCCATCACTTCGGGCGCGTAGAGGTCGGGCGGGTTGCGCGGACGCGTGCCGTACGCGCTCGCGACGTGGTCCCACAGCGGGGTGTCGACGGCGCCCGGGTTGACCATCGAGATCGTGACCGGGCTGCCGCGCTCGAGCAGCTCCACCCGCAGCGACCCGAGGAAGCCCCGCAGCGCGTGCTTCGCCGCCGCGTAGGAGGAGAAGGCCCCGAGCGGCACCTTCGCCATGATCGAGCCGGTCACGACGATCGTGCCCGCGGACGCCTCGAGCGGCGGGAGCGCGGCGCGGATCGTGTCGACGGCGGCGCCGAAGGTGACGTCGATCGTGCGGTCGAAGTCCGCGGGATCGATGTCGGGGAACTGGCCGTAGATCATCGCCGCGGCGGCCCAGGCGAGCACGTCGAGCCCTCCGAGGGCGTCGACCGCCGCGGCGACGGCGGCCTCCGCGCCGGTGCGCGTGCCCAGGTCCGCGACGATCACGTGAGCGCGCACGCCGTAGGCGCGCGCGGCCTCGGCGGCGCGCTCGAGCCCCGCGCGGCCGCGGGCGACGAGCGCCACGTCGGCGCCCGCGCGCGCGAACGCCTCCGCCGCCGCGAAGCCGATCCCGCTCGACGCGCCCATGATCAGGACGCGGCGTCCGCTGAGCGCCGCCATCGGCGCGGGCCATACCCGGGCGGCGCGACGCCAAGCCTCAACCGGGCGCGTGCCCGGCCGTCCAGCTGCCGGCGCCGAGCGCGTCGAAGGCGGCGACGACGTCCGGATCGAACTGGGTGCCAGCGGCCGAGCGGATCTCCCCCGCCGCGTCCTCGACCGTCCAGGCCTCCTTGTAAGGCCGCTCGTGGACGAGGACGTCGAACACATCCGCGACGTGGACCAGCCGGGCGGCGAGCGGGATCTCGGCGCCGGCCAGCCCGTCGGGGTAGCCGTCGCCGTCCCAGCGCTCGTGATGCGAGCGTGCGACCTGGGCGGCGACGTCGAGTACCTCCGAGCCGCCGTCGAACAGGACCCGCGCGCCCAGCACCGCATGCGTCTTGACGACCTCGAACTCCTCGTCCGAGAGCCGGCCGGGCTTGAGCAGGATCGAGTCGGGCACGGCGATCTTGCCGAGGTCGTGCAGCGGCGCGGCCTGGCGCACGAGCCAGACCGAGCGGTCGCCCTCGCCGAGGTGGCGCGCCATCCGCGCCGCGAGCGCGGCCACGCGCTGCGTGTGCTCGGGTGAGTTGTCGTCGCGGTACTCCGCCGCGAGCCCGAGGCGGCGGATGGTGTCGACCCGGATCTCGTCCGTGTCGCGCAGCAGGCTGATCGCCTGGCCGGCCACGATCGCCTCCAGGTCGCCGAGGCGCGCGCGCAGCTGCCGGTGCTCGATCACGAGCCGGAGGCGGCGGACGCCGGCGGCGCCGAGCGCCTGCCCGTCGGGCGCGAGGTCCGAGACGGCGACCACGGGCGGCGCGCCGTCGAGCCCGAGCGGGTCCAGGCGCGCGCGCACCGCCTCGGGATCGGTGTCGCCGAGGCTCAGCACGACCTGCGGCTGCGCGGCCGCGGCCTGGACGGCGACCGCCTCCAGGACCGGCACGAGATCGACCGACGGGCTGCCCGCCGCCGTCAGCTGCCTGCGCAGGGATTCCGCGGCGTCTCGGTTCCCGCCGATGACCAGGACGCGGGTGTCGGCGAGCGCGCCGTCGTCATCCATACTGGAACATGATGGCGAACACGACAACGGACTCCCACCTCGGCAGGGTGGTCGCCGGCTACCGGATCCAGGAGCGGATCGGGCGCGGCGGCATGGGCGTCGTGTACCGCGCCGAGCACCTGAACCTCCGCCGCCGGGCCGCGATCAAGATCATCGCGCCCGACCTCGCCGAGGCGTCCGGGTTCCGCGAGCGCTTCAACCGCGAGGCGCGCATCGCCGCGGCGTTGCAGCACCCGAACATCGTCACGGTCTACGACGCGGGCGAGCAGGACGGCCTGCTCTACCTGGCGATGCAGTACGTCGAGGGATCGGACCTCGCGGCGGTCCTGCGCAGCGAGGGGAGGCTGCGTCCCTACCGCGCGATCGACGTCTGCCGCCAGATCGCCGCCGCGCTCGACGCCGCCCACGCGCAGGGGCTGATCCACCGCGACGTCAAGCCGGCCAACGTGATGATCGAGGGCCGCATCGCCTTCCTCACCGACTTCGGGCTGACCAAGCGGATCGAGGGGACGCGCACGCAGCTGACGAAGGCCGGCGACGTGGTCGGGACGATCCACTACGTCGCCCCGGAGCAGATCGAGGGCGGCCGCGTCGACGCGCGGACCGACATCTACTCGCTCGGCTGCCTGCTCTACCACTGCCTGTCGGGCGAGCTCCCGTTCGCGCGCGACACCGACGTGGCCGTCATCTACGCACACCTGTCGGAGGATCCGCCACGGCTGACGTCGGTGCGCGCGGAGCTGCCCGGCGGGCTCGACGCCGTGATCGCCAAGGCGCTGGAGAAGGCGCCCGACCGCCGCTTCCAGAGTTGCGCGGCGCTGATGTCGGCCGCGCGCGCGGTGATCGACGCCGCGGGCCCGCTGTCGGACACGGCGACACCGCGCCCCGTGCCGGCGTTCGGCGACCACTTCGACGTGCCCACCACGGTCGAGGCGGCGCGGCGCCCGCGGGTGCTGCTCGCCGGCGTGGACGCGAACACGCGCGCGGTGGCGAAGGTCGCGGTCGGCGGGCGCGTCGACGTGGAGGAGGCGCCGGCCGGCGAGTCGCTGATCGACGCGGTCCGCGACGGGCGGCCGGACCTCGTGATCCTCGCCTGGAACGCGCCCGGCCAGCCGGCGCGCGAGGTCGTCGCGGCGCTGCGCGCCGACGCGGTCACGCGCGACGCCAAGGTCCTGCTGCTGGTGGAGCACCGCCAGACCTCCAGCGTCGACGTGTCGGCGGCGGGGGCCGACGACCGGCTCGCCGCGCCCTTCTCGCCGCTGCAGCTGCAGGTGAAGCTGCGCAAGCTGCTGGGCCTCGACGCCGTCGCGGGTTGAGGGCCTGCCCAAGAAGTCCCGCACGTCTCCCGACGTCGCCGTGGTCGGCGCGGGCATCGTCGGCTGCGCGCTGGCCGCCTTCCTCGCCGAGGGCGGCGCGTCCGTGGTGCTCGTGGAGCGCGACGAGGTCGCGTCCGGGGCGTCCGGCCGCAACTCGGGCCTGGTGCAGCACCCGATGGAGGCGGAGCTCGTGCCGCTGTTCGCGGAGACCGTCGGGCACTACCGCGACCTGGGCGAGCACGGCTTCGCCTTCCCCGCGACCCCGAGCGACGTGCTCGTGCTCGCGGGCGACCCGGCCGAGCTGGCGGACGAGCTGGCGCTGCTGCGGCGCGAGTTCCCCGAGCTGCGGGCGGAGGCGCTCGCGCCGGGCGAGCCCGCCCGCCTGGAGCCCGCCGTCGCGCCGGAGCTCGCGGGCATGCGGATGGAGACCGGCTACACGGTGCCGCCCGCCGCCGCCACGCGGGCGTTCGCGGCGCGGGCTCGCGCGGCGGGCGCGCGCGTCGTGACCGGCAGCGACGCCGCGCTCGAGGACGGGGTCCTGCGCGTCGCCGGCGCGCCCGTGCCGGCCGGGAGCGTCGTCGTCGCCACGGGCCCCTGGACGCCCGCGCTGCTCGACCCGTCCGGCGCCTGGCGGCCGATCGTCGCGCGCTGGGGCGTCGTCGCCGAGCTGCGCCTGCCCGCCGCGCCGCGGCGCTCGCTCGAGGAGGCGGGCGTCGAGATGCTGCTGGCGCCCGGTGCCGACCTGCCGCCGCTGTTCAGCCTCGTCACGGCCGGCGGCGTGTCCTCGCTCGGCTCCACGTTCCTCGCCCGGCGGCCCGATCCCGACTCCACGGTGCCGCAGCTCGTGGCACGCGGCGCGCGCTTCGTGCCGGCGGTGGCCGACGCGCCGGTCGGCCCGGTGCGCAGCTGCGCGCGGCCGGTGTCGCAGGACGGGCGGCCGCTGCTCGGCCGCGCGCCGGGTCACGACGGCGTGTACGTCGCCGCCGGCCACGGGCCGTGGGGCATCTCGCTCGGCCCGGCCTCGGCGCGCCGGGTGGCCGACCTCGTGCTGCGGGACGACGCGGTGGACCTGCCGGCCGCGTTCGATCCCGCGCGCTTCGGTCCGCTGCCGGCTTAGCCGGAGGTCGCGTCCGGCGCCTTGGCGCCGCCGGTGGCCTTGCCGGCCTGCTTCTCGTCCGTGCCCTTGTCCGCGTCGACCGGGTGGTTGTAGTCGACGATCACGCGCCGATCCTTGGCCGTGCCGTAGATGTGGAGGTTGTGGTCGCCCTTCTTGATGAGCACGAACGCCTCGCCGCGCCGCTCGTTGTCCGAGGTGTTGATGTACATGCCGTTGCGCGGGCCGGACATGACCTCGACGTAGTCGTGGTTCTCCACCTTGCGCGTCGTCTCGGGGCCCTTGCTCTCGTGCATGATCGTGACGACGTGACGGTCCTTGCCGGACCCGTAGATGTGCAGGTCGCGGTCGTCGCGCCGGACGCGGACGAACGCCTCGCCGCGGCGCCCGTTGTCCGACGTGTTGATGAACATGCCGTTGCGCGGGCCCGACATGACCTCGACGTAGTCGTGCCCGGCGACCTTGCGGGTCGTCTCGCCCTTCTGGCTCTCCGGCAGCTTGTCGGCCTTCGCCGGCTTCGTGGCCGACGTCTTGGCCAGTGCGGCGGCGAACGAGGCCTTCGGCTCGACGACCGCGCTGGACCCGAGGCCGGAGCGGAGCGCGACGGCCGCGGCTTCCTCGGACTGCTGGACGCGCATCCTGCTCCTCCCTAGGCGTGCTTCGGCGTGAACGATCGGACCATCGCGGCCAGCTCGCGCGCCACGTCCGGCGCGTCACCGTCCGCGACGAGGTCGAGGGTGTACGAGCGGTCGCCGGCGGGCGCCACCACGACGCTCTGGACCTGGTTGGCCACCGGCCGGACGAAGGTGTAGACCAGGCCCTGGGTGCCGCCGACCGTCGCGAGCCGCGACCCGGCCGGCTCGAAGTCGGCGATCTGCCCGCGCAGGCGACGCTGCAGCTGGCCCGCCAGGCGCGAGAGCGGGGCGGTGACGGCCGCCCGGCGGCGGATCACGACGACGCCGCGCTTGTCAGCGCGCTGGAGTACGGTCGCGGCGGAGCCGTTGGCGACGGCCTTCCAACCGGCGGGCGTCGCGATCGAGAACGAGCCGTCGGGCGCCTTCCAGGTCGCCGCCGGGGCGGGGGCCGACCGCTCCGCCGTGCGGCTCCCGCCCGTCACGGCGAGGCAGAGGGCGAGCACGACCGCGCCGGCGAGGGCGGCGGCGGCGAACGGGATCGCGCGCGTCAACGGATCACCCCGTAGCCGAAGGTGACGCTGCCGGCCGGCACATCGACGCCGAGGGCGCAGGTGCGGAACTTGAGCGCGCCCGCAATGTCCTGGATCACCGGCTGCACGAAGAGCTGCGAAGCCGCGGCGCCGTCGACGCTGACCGTCACCTGATCGCCCGCGCGAATGCCCGCGACGGCCACGCCCTGCGCCGTGCACGTCCCGGCGGGCACGAGCCCCGGGTCCACGGCGACAGTGCCCTTGATGCCCGGCAGGTCGTCGGCCGTGAGCGAGCCGTCCTGGACCTTGGCGCCGGTGAGCGTGCTGTTGGCCACCTTGGCGCCGGTGACGGCGAGGTTCTCGATCGTGCGGGTGATCACGGCGTCGTCGGCGAGCTTGCCGGCGGTCACGGCGAAGGCGGCCAGGTCCTGGGTGGCGATCGTGCCGTCGAAGATGGCGTTCGTGGTGACCGCGCCGTTGGCGAGCTGATCGGACGTGACCGCGCCGTTGGCGATGTGCACCGTGGTGACGTTGTCGGCGACGATCGCGGTGGCGTTGACCGAGTTCGGGGCGAGGTCGTCGGCCGTGATCGAGTTGTTGACGATCTTGCCCGAGCTGACGCTGTTGGCGGCCAGGCTGTTCGACGTCACCGCGTCGGTGGCGAGCTTGGTGTCGGTCACCGCGGCGGTGAAGATCTGCGCGGTCTTGACCGAGCCGTCCTCCAGCTCGGCGGTGTCGACCGCGTCGTCGGCGAGCTTGGCGCGCGTGACGGCGTTGTCGGCGAGGTCGATCGTGGCGATCGAGCCGTCGGCGATCGCTGCGCTGACGACCGCGCCGGCGAACAGCTTGGCGCTCGTGACGGCGCCGTTGGCGAGGTCGGCGGTCTGCACGTCGAGGTCCTTGAGGTCGGTCGACGAGACGTCGTTGTCGAGCAGCTTGGCGCTCGTGACGGCGCCGTTGGCGAGGTCGCCGGTCCGGACGTCGCCGTCGAGCAGCTTGTCCGTGTCGACCGCGCCGTCCGCCAGGTCGGTGGTCTGGACGCCGCCGTCGAGCAGCTTGTCCGTGTCGACCGCGCCGTCCGCCAGGTCGGCGGTCTGGACGCCGCCGTCGGCCAGCTTGTCGGTGTCGACCGCGCCGTCGGCCAGGTCTGCCGTCTGGACGCCGCCGTCCGCGAGCTTGCCGGAGGTCACCGCGCCGTTCGCCAGGTCGGCGGTCTGGATGGCGCCGTCGAGGATCTTCGAGGAGTCGACCGCGTCGAGCGCGAGCACCGCGGCGGTCACGGCTCCCATGGCGAGCTTCTCGGTGGTCACCGCGCCGTCGGCCAAGGCGGCGACGCCCACGGCACCGGCAGCGAGCTTGCCGGCGGTGACGGCGCCGTCCTGCAGGTGCGCGCTGGCGACGGCGCCCGCGGCGAGCTTGCCGGCGGTCACGGCGGCGTCGGCCAGGTCGGCGGTCTGCACGCCACCGTCGAGCAGGTGCGCGGAGCTCACGGCGCCGGGCGCGACGTCGGCGCCGGTCACCGCGCCGTCGACGATCTGCTTGGTCGTCACCTTGACGGTCTTGTGGCTGCGGGCGGACTTCTCCGCCCGCTCGGCGATGCGCAGCGCGCGCAGCGCCGTCTTCACCGGGTCGATCCGCGCGATGGCGGCTTGGGGCGTCAGGAGGGCGACGAGCGCGGCGAGGACGACGGCATGGCGAACACGGAGCATCTCGCCCGATACATCGACCCGCCTCCGCGGGTCTTGAGGGAGGCGAGGATCAGGCGGAACCGGCGCACGGCACCGCGGCGGCGAGCCGCGGGACGGGCCGCGCCGCCGGCGCACGCGCCAGGACCGGGATCGGCTCGACGATCGCCGCCACGAGCTCGCCCGCGGCCTCGTCCTCGCGCGCCCAGCGCCCGATCCGGGCGCGCAGCGCGGCGAGCGCCGCAAGGCCGATCGGGGCGGGCAGCCAGATCGCCACCGCGCGGTAGGCGAGCACGGAGGAGAGCGCGAGGTCCGGCGCGACGCCGAACGCGAGCAGGGTGCCGACCATGCCGCCGCTGACCGCGCCGGGCACGGGGATGGTGTTGCCGACCTGGCCGGCGAAGTAGGCGAACGCGAGCACGGCGAGCGAGGGCGGGGAGCCGAGCGCGTTGAACGTCGCCCACAGCACCGCCGCGTCGAACGCCCACCAGACCGGGGCGCCGAGGAGGCGGGCGTCGCCGCCGCGCAGGAAGCCGACGGCGTCGCGCACGGCGGCGCCGAGCAGGGCGCCGCCGCGCGCGACGCGGCCGGCGTCCTCCGGGGCCTCGCCCCGGCGCAGGCCGAGCCCGATCCCGACCGCGATCGCCAGGCCGGCGGCCAGCGCGGCGCCGCCGGCCAGCCCGGCGTGGCCGGCCGTGCCGCCGAGCCCGAGCGCGATGGCCGCGCCGGAGAGCGCGATGCCGGCGAGGAAGACGCCGTACAGGAGGACGAGAAACGTGACCAGGAGGCGGCCGGCGCGCTTGGGCCCGATGCCGGTCTTCGTGATCGCCCACAGGGTGAGCGCGGCGCCGCCCGCCCCGGCGGTGGGGAGCAGCCGGGTGGCGGCGGCGCCGCCGAGGGTGATCTCCGCGCTCGTGCGCAGGTCGAGCCGCATCGTGGTGCGCCGCCCGACGAGCCAGAACAGGGCGATGTAGCCGGTGAACGAGAGCAGCTCGGCGACGGCCGCAAGGGCGATCCAGCGCGGATCGGCCGACAGCGCCCGCGACAGCGCGTCGGCCAGCACCTGCAGCGGGCCGCCGGCGAGCAGCACGACGGCGGTGGCCGCCACGGCGAGCGCGAGGGGGAGCGCAGCCCGCCGGGCGACCAGCCGGAGGTCGAGGGTGGGGAGGGAGAAATCCGGGGTCGTCTCGTGCGCGGAGGCCACACGGGAAGTATCCGGAACGGCGGCTCCGCTGTACATCGGGGATGTCCCTAGTCCGGACCCTACGGCTAGCCGCACCCGGTGGGTGGCGAACCCCCGCGGATCAGTTCTCGCGCGGGCGCACGACCGTCGCGAGGAACGCCTCCGGCGTCGCCTCGAGCACCCGGCGGCGGGGATCGGGGACGTCGAGCACGCGCTCGACGGCCAGCGGCCGCAGCGCCGCGAGCCGGACGTCCTCCAGCACGGTGGCGAGCGCCCGGCGGTCGCCGCCGAGGACCACGGCGTCCAGCGCGCCGGCCTCGGCCGGTCCGCGCAGCACGCGCTCCGCGGCGTCGGCCGCCGCGCGCAGCGCCTCGCGGGCCTGCCCCTCGCGGCGGCGGGCGAAGCGCTGTGCGCTCGAGCCGCCCTTGCGGTTGCGTCCGTGCACGAGCCGGCTGCCGACCTTCGCGTCGACCAGCCGCTCGCCCTCGAAGACGCCGGCAGCGTGGCCGCCCAGGCGGACGAGCAGGACGCCGACGGTCCGCTCACGCGCGACGTGGGCGAGCAGGTCGCCGTCGACCGGCCCGAACGGCGCCTCGCAGTCCACCGCGGCACCGTCGACCGCCGTGAAGCTCACCACGGCGCCGTCGATCCGCTGCTCGGCGACGCCGCCGTGCGCCTCCGCCCAGCGATCCAGCCAGCGCCCGAGCCGCTCGGGCGGAAGGGAGTAGGAGCCGGCGGCGGCCATCCCGCCGGACGCGCTAGCGGATCGCGGTCTCGTGCCCGGCGGGCAGCGGAGCGTCGCAGCTCGGGCAGCGGTCGCCGAGCACGGGGTCGGACTCGTCCGCGCCCGCCGGCCAGAACACCCGGTGGCGGTCCACGCCGGTCATGCGGTACTCGGCCCCGCAGCCGCACGTATAGCTGTCCTGCACCTCGATGCCCGTGCCGGCGACGGTCCGGCGTCGCGCGAGCCGCGCGCCGGCCGCGACGACGGCGGCGGCGAGCCCCGCCGCGGTGGTGAGGAGCGCCAGGCGCCGCCACGGATCGGATGAGGTTCGGCGCGCCATGCCCGGAGGGCTACCCGGACGGCCGCGCAACTACCCGAAGAACGTCTGCTCGAGCAGGAAGGCGTTAAGCGCGATGATCAGCGCGGCGACGATCGAGGCGACGATCGTCGTGCCGCGGGCGTTGACGAACGGGCCCATGACGTCGGCCCGCCGGGTGAGGAGGATCATCGGCACGAGCGCGAACGGGATGCCGAACGACAGCACGACCTGCGAGATCACCAGGGCGTCGGTGGCGTCGACGCCGATCGCGAGCACCACGAGCGCCGGCGCCATGGTGACGACGCGCCGCAGGAAGAGGGGGATGCGCCGGTCGATGAACCCCTGCATCACCACCTGGCCCGCGTAGGTCCCGACGCTCGAGCTCGAGAGGCCCGACGCCAGCAGCGCCACCGCGAACGCGAGCGCCGCGCCGCCGCCCAGCAGGCGCTCGAAGCCCGCGTGCGCGCCCTCGATCGTGTCGACCCCGACGTTCCCGCTCTCGTGGAACAGCGCGGCGGCGACGACGAGCATCGTCAGGTTGATCACCCCCGCGAGGCCCATCGCGACGGCCACGTCGACGCGCTGGAAGCGCAGCAGCGAGCGCCGCTCGCCGTCGTCGCGCGGCCGCACGCGGTCCTGGACGAGAGCGCCGTGCAGGTAGACCACGTGGGGCATCACGGTGGCGCCGAGGATGCCCACCGCGAGCATCACGCTGTCGACGCCGTCGAAGCCCGGGACGAAGCCGCCGAGCAGCGCGCCCGTGTCGACCGAGACCTGCGAGAGGTCGTAGAGGAACCCGAGGCAGACGATGCCGAGGAAGCCCGCGATCGCCAGCTCGAAGCGCCGGTACCCGCGCTGCTGCAGCGCCAGGATGCCGAACGCCACGACCGCGGTGATCAGGCCGGCGGCGAACGCCGGGACGCCGAACAGCAGGTTGAGCGCGATCGCCGCGCCCACGAACTCCGCGAGGTCGGTCGCGATGGCGATGATCTCGGCCTGCGCCCACAGGCCCCAGGTCGCCGGCCGCGGAAGGTGGGCGCGGCACAGCTCCGGCAGGCTCATGCCGGTGGCGATGCCGACCTTGGCCGAGAGGTACTGCACCAGCATCGCCATCAGGTTCGCCGCGACGATCACCCACACGAGCAGGAACCCGTACTTGGCCCCGCCCGCGATGTTCGTCGCGAAGTTGCCGGGATCGATGTAGGCGACCGCGGCGACGAACGCCGGGCCGAGCAGGGCGAGCCGGCCGCGGACGGGCCCGCGCGCGCGGATCCGCTCGAGCGCCGAGGGCGCGAGCGGTACGTCTTCTCCGAGCAGCGTCACGTTCGGAGAGCATGGTAGAAGGATTTGGAGAGCCCAAACACGTTGGCGCCCTAGGCTTGAGCGGTGCATACCGCCGCGTCCAGCGCCGTCGAGGACTACCTCAAGGCCGTCTACGCGCTCGAGACGCGGCTGGAGGGCCCGGTGCCGACCAACGCGCTGGCCGAGCGGCTCGGCGTCACCCCCGGCTCGGTGTCGGGCATGCTGCGCCGGCTCGATGAGCTCGGGCTGCTCGAGCACGAGCGCTACCGCGGCGTGCGGCTCACGTCCGAGGGCCGCCGGATCGCGCTGCGCACGCTGCGCAACCACCGGTTGCTCGAGCTGCTGCTGGTCGAGATGCTCGACGTCCCCTGGGACCTCGTCCACGAGGAGGCGGAGCTGCTCGAGCACGTGCTCTCCGACGAGCTGGCGGAGCGCATCGCCGCGAAACTCGGCGACCCGGAGTTCGATCCGCACGGGGACCCGATCCCCAGCCGCGAGCTCGACGTGCCCGAGCTGGAGACGCGCTCACTCGAGGAGGTCGACGTCGGCGAGACGGTGACGTTCGTGCGGGTCTCCGACGCCGACCCGGCAATGCTCCGCTACCTGTTCGAGCGCGGCGTCGTGCCGGGCATCACGCTCACCGTCGTCGACCGGCAGCCGTTCGGCGGCCCGCTGACGGTCCGGCACGCCGGGGGCGACCACCCGCTCGGCGGCCAGCTCGCGGCGGCCATGCGCGTGTCCGGCGGCTGAGCGGGGGGGCGAGAACACACTGCGGGGCGCCTTCTCCCTCGTATGCGAGGAGAAAGCGCCCCGGACCGTGCCATCGCGGCGCTCGCCGCGCGTCAGGGCGGCGCCATGTCGCGCGCGCAGCTGCTCGCGCTCGGGCTGTCGGCGAAGACGGTCGACCGGCGGCTGCAGGCCGGGCGTCTTCACGCGGTTCATCGCGGCGCGTACGCCGTCGGCCATCCACTGCTCGGGGTGGAAGCGTCACCATCCGCGGCCGCGCCGGAC
>Ga0136615_10000525_pt1 | contig 17468 bp, 17 predicted proteins | sample AntDrymUQ2882206_2_FD_106647 | JGI IMG/M metagenome (GOLD analysis project Ga0136615, IMG submission 106647) | Polar desert sand microbial communities from Dry Valleys, Antarctica - metaG UQ288 (22.06) | ecosystem: Environmental > Terrestrial > Soil > Desert | place: Antarctica: Dry Valley...
GCCGCGTCCACCGGCCCCCCTACTTGATGAAGCCGAACTGGGTCAGGTAGTCGTGGGCCACCTTCTCGGGCTCCTGCTTGTCGATGCTCACGCGCGAGTTCAGCTCTCGCATGACCTTCTCGGTTAGCGGCTTCTGGACCGCGAGCAGCACCTTCTCACCGTTTGGTCCGATGTCCTTCAGGGCTTTGTTGCTGATCTCGAAGGAGATGTTGTAGGGCGGGAACAGGTTCTTGTCGTCCTCCACGATCGGGTACTTGTCACCCACCAGCTCTCCGTCGGTGGAGAACACGAAGCCGAGGTCGGCCCGGTCCTTGTCGATCGGGTCGTACTTGCCCTCGTCGGAGATGAACTCCGGTGTCCAGCCGTAGGTCGCCTTCAGCCCGAGGAGGCAGTCGGCGCGCTGGCGGCACTCCGGGAAGCCGGCGATACTCAGCTTGCTGGCGTTCGGGAGCTTTGCCACCTCGGAGAGCGTCTTGGCTCCCTTCAGGAGGTTCTGCTGCTTCTCCTTGGTGGTGGCGATGCGGAAGGTGTTCTCGAACTGAGTCCTGGACAGCGCCGTGATGTCCTGTTCGGCGTACTTCTCCTTGGTGAGCTGATAGGCCTCATCCGGGTCCTTTGGCACGTCGTCGACCTTCACATCGAAGAACGACGTGAGCGAGGTCCCGGTGTACTCCGGGTAGCCGTCGATCTGGCCCGACTTGAGCGCCTTGTAGGCGATCTGCTCTGAGCCCAGGTTGAGCTTCTTGTCGACCTTGAAGCCGGCGGCCTCGAGCGCCTGGGCGTAGACCTCGCCGAGGATGAACTGCTCGTCGAAGTTCTTGGAGCCGACCGTGAAGCTCTTGCCCTGGTTGGCCGGGTCCTTCTCGATGGCCTCGACTCCGGCCGCTCTCTCTCCGTCGCTTCCTCCGCCCTCGTCGTCGCCGCCGCAGGCGCCGCCAGTCAGCGCCAGGGCCAAGACAACGAAAAGCGCTACCAGCTTTACGATTGGGTGTGTCATGTTGCTGCTTCCCTCCTTCTGGTGGGTAGAGACATCCACCGACGCTTGGCTTGTGGCTCTTCGGCCAGCTTGATTCCCATTGGGGTCACCGCTCGCTGCGCCAGGCCGATCCCTGCGTCGGCCGTGAGGGTGATCACGGCCACCACGATCGCGCCCCCCAGCTGCCCGGAAAAGCCGTAGATCGCATCCGAGAGGATCGGCTCGCCCAGCGTCTGAAGGTTCGCGAACGGTCCGATCGTGGCCGTGGCCAACACGCTGACTGTGGAGGTGCGGATGCCCGCGAAGATGGTGGGCATGGCGAGTGGCAGCCGCACGCCGCGCACGATCTGCATGCCGTTCATGCCCATGCCACGCGCGGCGTCGACCACCTCGCGGTCGACCTGCCGCGCGCCGACGTACGCGTTGGTGAGGATAGGCGGGATGGCCAGGAGAATCAGCACGAAGGCGACGTTGCGGAAGCCGTTGCCGATGAAGGCGACGAAGAAGAACAGCAGGATGACGGCCGGCACGGCTCGACCGACGTTGGAGATCGAGATTGCCAGGAACTCACCCTTGCCCTTGTGCCCGAGGGCCAGTCCCGTCGGCACGGCGATGGCGATCGCGACGGCCATAGCGACGAGCGAGACCAGCATGTGCGTCAGCGCGAAGCCGCCCAGCTCGGAGAGGCCGCCAACCATCACACCCTTGCTCGTGGACTCGCGCTCCTTGAAGATGAACTCGATGGCGTCGCCGAAGTCGCCCAGGAAGGCGAGCGCGTCGATCACGCCGCTGCCGCCCTCTGCCATTGGGTCACGAGGCGCTGGAAGGCGAGGATGATCACGTCGAGGACGGCGGCGAGCAGGATGCACAGGCCTCCCGCGACCGCGACGTTGGACTTGAAGTACTTCTGGGCGTCCAGCTCGGCGCCGAGCCCCCCTCCTCCGGCGAGGAACGCCAGGGCCGCCAGGCCCACCGTCGTGGTGGTGGCGATTCGCAGGCCCGCGAGGACCTCGGGCAGGGCGAGTGGAAGCTCGACGCGCCAGAGCAGCTGGCGATCGGTCAAGCCCATACCGCGGGCGGCGTCCTTCGCCTCCTCGGGGACCGCGTTGAGACCGGTGATCACGTTGCGAAAGATGATCAGCAGCGTGTAACAGGTTAGGGCCACGATCGCCGTGGTCCTGCCTAGCCCCGTCAGCGGCTGGAGCAGGAAGAAGAAGGCCACGCTGGGGATGGTGTACAGCGCTCCCGTGAAGCCCGCCACGGGACCGATGAGCCAGCGGCGCCGGTGGGCGATCAACGCGAGGGTGAAGGCGATGGCGAACCCAATGGCCACCGGCACGACCGTGAGGATCACGTGCTGGAAGAAAGGGTCGAGGTAGCGGTCGTAGTTGTCGGCGATCCAGTCGGGGCAGAAGCCCTCCTCCTGTACGCAGCCGGTCGCCCGCTTCCCGAAGAAGTCCTCGGGGGCGTCCTGGGCGAAGGGCTGCGCTCCGAGCGCCGAAGCCACGGTCACGGCTCGACCAGGTCCGCGCCGGTCCGCGCCTCGGTGGGGGCTTGGTGCAGGAAGCGGCCGATCACCTCGAGCGAGAGCACGCCTGCAACCCTTCCCGAGTCGTCGACCACCGGCCCGTAGCGTGTGTCGCTCGTGAGGAGGTCGGCCAGGGCGTCCCGCAGGATGTCGTCCAGCTCCACGGACGGCTCGGCGGGCGAGCGCAGCTTCTGCTCGACCCGCTCGCCCGTGAAGGCACCATTGCTGAGCCAGCCCTGTGGCCGGCCGTTGTCGTCCACGAGCAGCGCGATGTCGAGGTCGGCGTCCGCCAGCTTGGCATGGGCCTCAAAGACGGGCTCGCCGATGCGCACCGTCGCCACCTTCCACAGGTCGATGTCGCGCACGCGCTGGAGGGCGAGGCGCTTGAGCGCACGGTCGGCGCCCACGAAGTCCTCCACGAACTTGGAGGCTGGATACATCAGCAGCTCGGCGGGGGAGGCGAACTGCGCGAGCTTGCCGCCCTTCTGCAGCACCGCGATCCGGTCGCCCATCTTGATCGCCTCGTCGATGTCGTGAGTCACGAACACAATCGTCTTTCGGATCGCCTGCTGGAGGCGCAGGAACTCGTTCTGAAGCCGCTCGCGATTGATCGGGTCGATGGCGCCGAAAGGCTCGTCCATCAGCATCAGCGGCGGGTCCACGGCCAAGGCACGGGCCACGCCGATTCGCTGGCGCTGGCCGCCGGAAAGCTGGGCGGGGTAGCGGTCGCGCGTCTCGGCAGGATCGAGGGAGACGAGGTGCAGCAGCTCGTCTACCCGCTCGGAGATCCGCTGCTTGTCCCAGCCGAGCAGCCGGGGCACGGTTGCGATGTTGTCCGCGACGGAGAGGTGGGGAAAGAGGCCGATCTGCTGAATCGCGTAGCCGATCTCGCGCCGCAGCTGCGCCGGCGGGCGGTCTTTCACCGACTCTCCGTCGAGCACGATGTCGCCATCGGTGATGTCGATCATGCGGTTGACCATTCGCATTGCCGTGGTCTTGCCGCAGCCCGAGGGCCCGACGAGAACGCAGATCTCCCCGGCCGGGATCTCGAGCGAGAGGCCGTCGACAGCCGGCTCGTCTTGACCCGCATAGCGCTTGGTCACGTTGCGAAACTCGAGCGTGGCCGCCTGGCGACCGTTCACATTCGACGGCGTCGCTGCGGAGGAATGGTCGGTCATTGGGGGGTGCCCCGGCGGTGGCACGGGACGGGACGGCCCGGGAGCCCGTGAATCCTAGCCGGGGTCTGACGGATCTGCTGGAGCGCCGGCCTTCTCGCTCTGGACCCCGCGCGAGGATGCCTGGATCTCACCGTCGGCCAGCCGAGCGAGCTCGCGCGAGAGGTCGTCGCGCAGCCGCCAAACCTCCTCCTCGCTCACCTTCGGATCTGCCTCGGCGGTGCCGATGAGAGCGTCGGCCAGCCGTTCGTTGGCAACGTGGAGATCGCGCTGGGCGGTATTCGTGTTCGGCTCGCCACGCAGATCCAGAGCCCGCTCGCGAACTTCGCCGGCCAGCGGCTCGAGTCGTGCGCGCTCGCGGGCGGAGAGCCGGCGCCAGCGGTCGTGCAGGGCACGGGCCACATGAACGCCTAGCAGCGTCACGGCGCCGCGACGGACCATCCTGCCCGCCGCCTGGATCTGAGTCGAGGAGCTCGCTGTCGCCACGAGAACAATCTTCACCGAAGCAGTGGATGGAACCGGAAGGAGTGCGCAACTCCGGCCGGTCGCCGTGTTCGGTAGGGGATGGCACGTACAGTCCGCGACGGCATGGCCACGCTGACATCCGAGACCGCGGGTTGGCTTGCGGGGGCAGCCGCGCTGGTCGGCATCATCGCCGGTCTGCTCGGCTCGAACGTGGACGCGAACGCGTCGCCGGCGGCCGACCGCTACACGCCCCGCGCGGCGCATGCCGCCCAACGGGCCAAGCGGCACCTGCGCTCCGGCCTCTACGCGGGCGGTGGAGCGAACGAGTTCCTTCAGTACGTAGCCGTGAGGGTCGGCTCGACCCGCAGGCGTGCGACGACCACCTTGACCCTCACCGTCGACTGCCCCCGCTTTGGCTCGTCGCTCGTCGACACGCTGACGGTCCGTAGGGCGCGGCTGCGCGGAGGGCGGTTGGCCTTCGAGGCGCCTTACCGCGAGCAGGTGCCGCTCCAGGTCCGTCAGATTGGCGGCTTGCAAAGAACGGGGGTGGCGACTGGTCGCCTGTGGATCGACCGTCGGGGGCGGGCCGCCGGTCGGATTCGCAACCGCTTTACGCTCACCGATCCCGAGACGAAGCGGACCGTCGGGCGCTGCGATACGGGCGCTGTTCCTTGGACCGCGCGGCTGATGCCGCGCGTCCTCGGCCGCGTGGAGCAGGGACGCCCCACGCCTGCCAAGGGTGCACGCTACGTGGGCGCGACCCGGCAGCAGCGCTCGCTGTTGCTCGACGTCGCGCGCAACGGACGCGCGATCCAGCGGATCGGCATGGCCTTCGACAGCGGATGCCCGAGCGCCCTCGGACGCCCGCTCGAGTTGAGCGCCCGGCGGATCCGGATAGTGCGCCGCGGCGCCCGGCGCGGGCGCTTTGCCGAGTCCGGAGGGTTTATCCGCACGATCACCGATCCACGGCTCGGTCCGCTGCGCGAGCGCTACGCGTGGCGGCTGACCGGTCGGTTCGGCCCAAGGACCGTCGCCGGGAGCTGGCGTGTCTCAGCCAGGGCCCTGCGCACCGACACCGGCGCCGAGGTGACACGCTGCACGACCGGACGCAACCGCTGGCGTGCCGTGCGCTGACGGGCCGGCTCCCAGCGCTCTAGTCTCACGACGATGCGAGCTCTGACGATCGACGACGGCGCGCTCGCCGTCGAGCAACGGCCCGATCCCGAGCCGAGCGACGGCGAGATCCTCGTCGCCGTCCGCGCCGCCGGCCTCAACGGCGCCGACATGCTCCAGCGCAAGGGCGCCTACCCAGCCCCACCCGGCTCGCCCGCGGACATCCCCGGGCTCGAGCTGGCGGGCGAGGTCGTCGCGCGCGGTCCCGGGGCCGAGCGTTTCGCCCTCGGCGACCGGGTGATGGCGATCGTCGGCGGAGGCGGACAAGCGGAGCTCTGCGTGCTCCACGAGCGTGCGGCGATGCCGGTGCCACAGGCGCTCGACTGGATCGCCGCGGGAGGGACCCCCGAGGTGTTCACCACGGCCCACGACGCGCTCTTCACTCAGGCGGGCCTGCGTCCTGGCGAACGGCTGCTGGTCCACGGGGCGGCTGGCGGGGTCGGGACCGCCGCGATCCAGCTCGGTCGCGCGATCGGCGCAACCGTGACGGCCACGGTCCGCCGTGCGCAGGCGCGGGCGGCGATCGCCGAGCTGGGCGCGAAGGCGATCGGCGCCGAGGGGTTCGAGGACCACGGCCCGTTCGACGTCATTCTTGAGCTCGTCGGTGCACCGAACTTCCCCGCCAACCTCCGCGCGCTGGGGACCCGCGGGCGGATTGCCGTGATCGGCGTCGGCGGCGGTCCTGAGGTCGAGCTGAGTCTGCTGGCGCTGATGGCTAAGCGGGGCACGATCCACGCGTCCACGCTGCGCGGACGCCCGCTCGAGGAGAAGGCGCTCGCGATGCGTCGCGTCGAGCGTGAGGTGCTGCCGCTGCTTGAATCCGGCGCGGTGCGGGTGCTGATCGAGAGGTCCTTCCCGCTGGCCGAGGCCGAGGTCGCCTACGACCGGTTCGCCAAGGGCGGCAAGCTCGGCAAGCTTGTGCTGGAGATGGGCGCGCCCGACCCGAGCCTGGACCCATCCTGACGGACAGCTACCTCGGCGGCATCCTGTAGGCGCCGTCGAGCCTGATCGTCTCCCCGTTGAGCATCGGGTTCTCCGCGATCTCGCACGCCAGGCGGGCATACTCGGACGGCCGACCGAGCCGCGGTGGGAACGGGATGGTCTTGCCGACCGCTGTGCGTGCCTCCTCGGACACCACGTCAAGCAGCGGCGTGTCGAAGGGCCCTGGGGCGATCGAGCAGACGCGGATGCCGCGTGTCGAGAGGTCGCGTGCCGCGGGCAACGTCATGCCGACTATTCCCCCCTTGGAGGCCGAGTAGGCGATCTGGCCGATCTGACCATCGAAGGCGGCGATCGAGGCGGTCATGACCACTGCACCACGCTCACCCTCCGCATCGGGCCCGTTGTCGTTCATCGCTGCGGCGCCGAGGCGCAGCACGTTGAACATCCCGATCAGGTTGACCTGAACCACCCTCTCGTAGGCGTCCAGCTGGGCCGGACCGCGTTTTGAGACCGTGCGCTCGGCCCAACCGATGCCGGCGCAGCCGACGACGAGTCGCAAGCCGCCGAGGGCGTCGACCGCCCGTTCGACTGCGTCGCCGACCGCGTCCTCGTTCGTCACGTCGCAGTGCAGCGCGTGTCCGGCGTCGCCCAGCTCCGAAGCGAGGGCCTCGGCCTTCTCGTCGTTGACGTCGGCGATCGCGACCCGCGCGCCGCGCTCGACGAGCAGCCTCGCGGTTGCCTCGCCAAGCCCCGACGCGCCGCCCGAGACGAACGCTCCGGTCTCCTTGAGATTCATGAAGCCAACCTATCGAGGGGCGGCGACGCTAAGCGCGAAGCGCGCATCCTCGTCGGTGAACAGCTCGATCAGCTCGAGACCGGCGTCGGCGAGCTCGGTCTCGATCCGCTCACGGGTGAACTTCGTGCTGATCTCGGTGCGCAGCTCGTCGCCGGCCGCCAGCTCGAGCTCGAGCTCGGCGTCGGGGATGCTCACGCGCTGTGGCGAGCGCGCGCGCAGGCACATCTCGATCCAGGAGTTCTCTACGTCGTAGCGCGCAACATGCTCGAAGGCGTCGGGATCGAAGTTCGCGCCCAGCGAGCGGTTGAGGACCCGTAGGACGTTGCGGTTGAACTCCGCCGTGACGCCGAGGCCGTCGTCGTAGGCGGCCAGCAGCTCGGCACGGCCCTTGACGAGATCGGTGCCGAGCACCAATCGGTCCTCGGCTCGGAGGAGGCCTCGCAGGCGTGCGAGGAATGCGGCTCGCTCGGGGGGGTGGAGGTTGCCGATCGTCCCTCCAAGCAGTGCGACGATGCGTCGCTTTCCAGCCGGGATCTGCACCAGGTCACGCTCGAAGTCACCGACGACGCCATGCACCAACAGCCCCGGGTACAGCTCCGTCAACTCGTTCGCGCAACGTGCGACGACCGACTCGTCGACGTCGAATGGCACGTAGCGCTCCAGCTCGCCCGCCGCCGCCATCGCGTAGAGCAGCGCACGTGTCTTCGACGCGGTCCCCGAACCGAGCTCGACCAGCTCACGCATGCCCAGGCAGATGTGTGTGGCGTAACGGTTGAGTATCGACCGTTCGCAGCGGGTCGGGTAGTACTCGGGTAGCGTCGTGATGCGGTCGAACAGCTCCGATCCTCGAGCGTCGTAGAGCAACTTGGGCGAGAGCTCGCGCGGGGTGGCGGTAAGCCCGCGACGTACGTCGGCCGCGACAGTGTCGGGCACCCCGTCGGGGAGGTGGTTGTCGATCCGGATATGCGCCGGGGCGAGTGCGTCGATGACTAGGTCCCTTCGTCGTAGGCGAGCCGGAAGCCGGCGAAGATCTGCCGGCGCTGCGGGAAGTCCCAGCTGCGAAAGCTCACGCGCGCGACGCTCGGCCGGGTGGCCCACGAGCCTCCCCGTAGGACGCGGAAGTCCCTTCCGAAGAACGCCTGCGAATACTCGCGGTAGGGGTAGGCGCGAAAGCCGGGGTAGGCGTCGAAGCGACTCGCGGTCCACTCCCAGGCGTCGCCGACCATACCCCGCGCGCCGCACGGCGAGGATCCTGCGCTGAGGCTGCCCGCGGGCGCCGGTCCGAAAGCGAGCTGGTCGACGTTCGCTCGCTCCGGCGTCCCCGGCGAGTCGCCCCACGGATAGCGGTGGCTGTCGCCGACGACGGGATCCCAGGCGGCGGCTTTCTCCCACTCGGCCTCGGTCGGCAGACGCCCGCCGCGCCAGCGCGCGAAGGCATCGGCCTCGAACCACGAGACGTGCATGACAGGCAGGGTCGGATCGATCTCTGTGAGCCGGTCGAACCGCCGCTCGCGCCCGTCGCGGATCCAGTAGAGCGGACGTTGAACCGAACCGCTTTCGCGCCAGCGCCACCCGTCCTCGCTCCAGAGCGACGGCTGCAGGTAGCCGCCGTCCTCGACGAACTCGCGGAACGCGCCGTTGGTCACGGGGGTCGTGTCGATCTCGAACGGGGCCAGGTCGACCGTGTGGCGCGGCCGCTCGTTGTCGTAGGCGAATCCGTTGCCGCCGTCGCCGAGCTCGACTGGGCCGCCGGGTACGGTGACGGTCGCCGGTAGGTCGGCGGCGGGGCGGCCCGGCGCGAGAGGACGTTCGGGGGCGAACACGCCGCGTTTGGCGAGCGCAAGCGTCTGCAGCATCGTCTCGTTGTGCTGGTGCTCGTGTTCGACGATCATCCGCCACACGAAGCCGTCCCTGTTCAGGCCCTCGCCGTCCGCTGAAGTGTCGGTGCGCTCGAGCACGGCGAGCGAACGCTCGCGCACGCGGCGCATGTAGTCCAGCGCCTCTGTAGGGCCGAAGTGGACGATCTCTCCGCGGCGACTGCGCGGCGTCTCGGCCGCGTCGTAGGCCTCAGCGAGCTCGGGACGCAGCGGCGCGAGGCCGCCGGCGCGCTGGCAGAGCCACAGGTCCTCGAAGGCGGCGATGTGGCCGAGATCCCACGCCAGCGGACTCATCAATGGGTCGTGGACACGTTCCATGTCGTCCTCGCGGACGGGAGCGATGAGCCACAGCGTGCGACGGCGGCCCTCGTCGAGTGCGCCGCCGAGATCCTCGTCGGGCAGCAAGTCGACCCCTCCGCGGGGCAGTGTCTGGGAGTCCTCAGGGTGCACGGGCAGGGCGGGGCCGGTCTTCGAACCTTATCTAGACCGGCCGGGGGCGACGTCACTCTTGGGACGAGCGCCGGCGAGACTCCGGCCTCACGGCCGCCCGGTGGTGGCTCTGGACGTGCCGATGGGCTTTGAGCGGCTACGTCCGCCGGGCGCGCGCTGTGCAAGGCCCGCGACGTTCGCTGGCACTGGATCGCCGCGCTCGGATAGGTTGGGTCATTCGTGAGCGCGGCGACGACACGTGATCGCCCGGACCGCAATCTCGCGCTTGAGCTGGTGCGCACCACTGAGTACGCCGCACTGGCCTCCGCGCGCTGGATCGGCCGCGGCGAGAAGGAGACCGCCGACGGGGCCGCCGTCGATGCGATGCGTCAGATGCTCGACAGCGTGAGCATGGACGGAGTCGTGGTGATCGGGGAGGGCGAGAAGGACGAGGCGCCGATGCTGTTCAACGGCGAGCGGATCGGCGACGGCACCTACCCCAACGTCGATGTCGCCGTCGACCCGCTCGAGGGCACGGAGCTGTGCGCGAACGGGATGCCGAATGCGCTTGCCACGATCGCGGTCGCCGAGCGGGGCACGATGTTCGACCCCGGTCCGTGCGTCTACATGCTCAAGGCGGCGACCTCGAAGCGCTTCGCTCACCTACTCGATCTCGACCGGCCGCTCGGCGAGACGCTCCTTCTCATGGCCAAGGAGAAGGGCACGCCGGTTGGCGATCTCGTCGTCATCATGCTCGACCGTCCCCGTCACGAGGCCGCGATCCGCGAGATCCGCCATCTCGGCGCACGCATCCGCCTGATTCCGCACGGCGACGTCGCTGCCGCGTTGTTTGCGGTCACCAACGACTCCCCGGTCGACATGCTCTGGGGGATTGGCGGCACCCCGGAGGGCGTGCTCGCTGCTGCGGCGATTCGCTGCATCGGCGGTTCGATCGTCGGGCGACTGTGGCCGCGGTCAGACGAGGAGCGCGACGCGGCTCGGGAGGCTGGCTACGACCTCGACGAGGTGCTCGACGCGAACCGCCTGGTCTCGGGCGATGAGGTGTTCTTCTCCGCCACCGGCGTCACCGACGGTGACCTTCTCCGCGGGGTCCACTTCGAGGGGCCGGAGGGCGCGACGACGGAGTCGCTGGTGATGCGTTCACGGTCTGGCACGGTTCGCCGAATCCATGCCCGCCACGACCGTCAGAAGCTGCGCGAGGTGACCCAGGACCGCTTGGGCTAGCCAGGCCAGGGGCCCTCACGTGTTCGGCTCGCTGTCATGGGATGATCTTCGTCCACCTCGTACTCGGGCGAGTGGAAGCGCAGCAGCACGGACGGTCGTCCGACGAAGACGATCTCGCGGGCCTGCTCGGTGTAGAGGATCCGCAGGAGCCCGAGCGAGATGCGGGTCAAGAAGCGCCAATAGGTGCGCGCCAGGCGCTCGAGATGCTCCGCACTCCATATACGCTCGAGCGCGGCGCGGGCACCGTCACGCCGGCCTCCCGCTTGGTCGTCACGCTGCCGTCCGGCGGCGCGCAGACCGATCGTCGATCGGCCGAGCACCGCACCTACTTCGGGGGAGGAGCGCAGACCGATCGTCGATCGGCCGAGCACCGCACCTACTTCAATCCAGCAGCTCGACGACCACCCGCTCGTTCGCTGCGACCTCTCCGGAACCGGCCTCGACAATCGCGAGTGCGTCGGCCTTGAGCATCGACGTGAGCACGTGTGACCCTTGCGGACCAGTGGGCGTGGCATGCCAGGCATCCTTGCCGGGACGCAGACGGCAGCGCACGGCCTGGTCGCGCTGCGCCATCCGAGTCACCGGCTGGGCGAGCACGGCCTGCATGCGCGACGCCGCGGGATCGGTGCCCTGTAGGGCGCGCAGGGCCGGTCGGACGAACAGCTGGAAGGTGGCCATCGCTGAGACCGGATTGCCGGGCAGGCCGAAGACCAGCGCCCGGCTGCCGTCGGACTCCGCGGTCCCGAACAACGTCGGCTTGCCGGGCCGCAGGGCGACCCCCCAGAAGACCCGCTCGACACCGAGGTCCGTGAGCGCGCTCCGGACGTGGTCGTGGGGCCCGATCGAGACGCCCCCCGAGATGCACACGACATCGGCTGCGCCGAGCGCGGCCGCGATCTCGGTCCGCGTTGCCGCCGGGTCGTCGGCCACCGTCAGAGCACGCTCGATCTCCCCGCCTGCACGGCGGACCTGGCCGGCGAGCGCCGACGGATTCGAGCTCCAGATGTGCCCGGGGGCGAGCTTGCCGCCGGGGTCGGTCAGCTCGTCACCGGTGGCGATGATCGCGACTCTTGGCCGCTGCGAGCAGTTGACACGGTCTCGTCCGACGCTGGCCAGCACGCCGAGCGCAGCCGGCCCGAGGTCGGCGCCGGGGCCGATCACCGCTTCGCCGATCGGGATGGCCTCGCCCCTGCGGCGGATGTTCGCTCCCGACTCGACGCTTGGGACCGCAACGCTGCCTGGATGCTGCTCGACGTCCTCGCTCGGCACGACGGCATGGGCGTTGGGTGGCACGGCGGCTCCAGTCGATATCCGCACAGCCTCGCCCGTCGCTAGCTCCGTTGCGGTGGTGTGACCGGCGCGCGCCTCGCCGACGATGCGCAGCTCACCCGCCTTGCCCGAGGGCACGGCGAAGCCGTCCATCGCCGCGCTGTCAAACGGCGGTACCGCGGCGGTGCTGACGACGCTCTCGGCGCTGATCCGCCCGAGCGCCGAATCCAGCGCGACCTGCTCCAGGGGCAGGCTCCACACCCGTTCGAGCACTTTCGCGCGTGCCTGCCCGACGCTGATCAGGTCGCTCATCGGGGCGATCTTCCCACTGGCTCTTGGATCCTTGCTCCGGCGCGCGGGTGGCGCGCAATGGGGAACCGCCCCTAGCATCGTGGCGGGAGGTGCTCTTGACGGACCATAATCAACGTTCCACGCAGCCTTTGCGCGAGCCGCTCGCGCGGCTCGACGGTCGTCGCGACGAGCTCGCGAAGGAGTGGCTCGTGCAGCTGGTCGAGCGCTCGTCGCTCGACCAGATCGGCCACCTGCCGACGGAGCGCCTGGCCGTTGAGCTGCCGGCGCTGATCTCCGACGTGCTGGGGGCCGCGGGGAGCATGCGGCCCTTCACGATGCCTCCTGACGTGCGCAAGCGCGCCGAGCGGCTTGTGGAGCTGCGCGCCTCACGCGAGCCGTCGGCGGCCGACCTCGTGCGCGACATCGGCACGATCCAGCGGGTCATCCTCGACGCGCTCGGTCAGGAGGCCGAGGAGCTGGGCGGCCGGCGCTTCGCCGAGATCGCCGCCAGCGTCGCCGACGCGGTTGGCGCGATCGGCGCAGCCGCGGTCGAGAGCCTCGTCGACCGGCGCGCTCGCGAGCTGCAGACGCTGGCCACCTGCGATCCGCTTACCGGGCTATCGAACCTGCGCTACGTAAAGCAGCAGATCGGTTACGCGCTTGGTCTGCACAAACGCTACGCGCACCCCTTCGCGCTGCTGCTGCTCGATGTCGACGGCCTCAAGCGCATCAACGACGTGGGCGGTCGCGACTCGGGCGACAAGATCCTCGTGCAGGCGGCGCTCGCGATGCGTCGCACGATTCGCAAGGTCGACACAGCGGCGCGGGTTGGTGGCGATGAGTTCTGTGTGCTCACTCCGGCACAGGACACGGCGAGCGCCCACGTGCTCGCTGGCCGTCTGATCGACGCCGTTCGAGACGAGACCACGAGCGCCGTCGGGACTGGCGTGGGCGTGGCCGTCGGTGTCGTCTCCTGCCCCGAGCACGGCGACACGCCCGACGGACTGCTCGAGGCAGCCGACGTGGCGATGTTCGAGGCCAAGGCCAGCGGGGAGCCTGTGGCCCTCGGCGACCCGACGACGGACCGACCGATCAGGATCGGGCAAACCCAGCCGCGCTAGTCGTGCGACTGGTTCGCAGTACACCGGACGGCACAGTCCCTACACGCCGTTCAGAGGTGCGGGCCGATCGTTCTCGCAGGAGACGTTGCCGCCGTTATCGCCGTTAACCGACCCCAGCTCGCCCGTCTTGTGGATCTCCAGACGCATGGCGTTGAGCACGGCGCCACCCAAAATCACGATCGCGATGACATAGAACCAGATCAGGACGATCAGCACGAACACGAAGGTCGTCCCGAACTGGATGGTGGAGATCCGCGACAAGTAGAAGGGAAAGCCGTAGTCGACGACGCCGATCGCGATCGTCGCGCCGAGTGCTCCCGGCCAGATCGCCCGCCAGGGCATGGGGCAGTTGGGTACTGACCAGTAGACGACGCACAGCAGGCCGAACAGCAGCATCAGGCCGGCGGCCAGAGTCAGGGCATAGACCACTCCCGGTACGTCCGACAGGCCGAACGGAAGGTCGTTCGCGCTTGAGCTGAGCAGGCTCTGGAGCGTCGGCACGGCGACGGTCGCAGCCATGAAGAGCAGCACGACGACGAGCATCGCCAGCGCGAACCGCTTCTGCTGGACCCACGTGCGGCAGCGGGGGTGGTAGATGCGGCAGAAGGCGGTGTCCAGCGCGCCCCAGAACGACGACCCGATCCAGACGCTCGTGGCTAGCGCGATGATCCCGAAGCCGGTCGAAGACTCCCGGATCCGGGAGAGCGCCTGCGTGAGCGTGTCGTCGGTGGTGGTCGGGAAGAGCTGCTGGAGATCCTGGAGTACCGATCGTTCGAACTCGCCGCTGTCGAGGACCTGGCCCGCGATGAACAGCGCGAGCAGCGCGAGCGGGAAGACCGACAGCAGCAGGTTGTACGCGACCATGCCTGCCAGGCCGGTCAGGTTGGCGGTCCAGGCCTTGCGGAAGAAGTCCCTGGTCGCCTGCCACGGCGAGCGGTGGGTTTCGCCAGCCGGGACCGGCACGATCATGGGTACGGGCGGGTGGGAGCCACTATGGATGCGGAAGCCGCCGGACGATCGCCCGCGCAGCGCCGTGCAGGACGCGGAGCCCTGTGCCGGCGGTCCCGGCGACGAAGCCGACCGCGGCGCTCACCGGGTCGTTGGGGCGAGCGGCCTCTGGGGCCGGCCGCTGTGCCGCTCGCGGCTTGGGTACGGCGTCCGCGCGGGGATCTCGTCCCTTGGGGCGTCTCGAGGCCGGCTTGGAGGCCCGGGGAGCGGAGGTCGCGCTGGACTCCGTCGCGCCGGAGCTCGTGGTCTGTAAGGTGCCGCGATCACGCTTCGCGCTCCGCTTTCCCGGGCGCTCGCGAGGCAGGTTCCCAAGCAGTCGTGGCTCGTCCGCGCTCATCGGCGGCAGTCTAGTCGCGCCTCTTCGAGACACCGCGTATCAAACTCGACCATTTTGGGTATGACTAATCACCCGGTCGACCTCGGGAGCTGCGGCGTTTGGCAAGTTCGGAGGTTGACTTCATCCTGCTTGGCTTTATCCTGTGACCGTCTGTTTGAATGGCGGCGGCCGCGTGCTCAAGCCCCGGTTATCGAGGTAATGGATCTGCATGACAGTCGTTGAGTTGCAAGAGTTGGAAGAAGTCAAGCTGCTGATGACCAAGGGTCAGCAGGCCGGCGTGCTCACCTACGCCGAGATCGCGGTCGCACTCTCGGAGGTCGAGCTCGACGAAGGCGATATCGAGGACTTGCACGGCTTCTTCGAGAAGTCCGAGATCGAGTTGGTCGAGGAGATTGACCCTGCCCAAGCCGCCTCCCAGCAGGTCGAGCGCGCCCCCGACAAGCGCGGGCGCCGTCGAAAGGCGACGATCGACCTCAAGCCGGACATGACGACGGACAGCCTCCAGCTGTTCCTCAAGGACATCGGCAAGGTCCGGCTGCTCACCGCCCAAGAGGAGGTCGACCTGGCGAAGGCGATCGAACGCGGGGACCTCGACGCGAAGCAGAAGATGGTCGAGTCCAACCTGCGCCTGGTCGTCTCAATCGCCAAGAACTACCGCAACCAAGGTCTGCCGTTCCTGGACCTCATCCAGGAGGGGACGCTGGGCCTCGTGCGAGCGGCCGAGAAGTTCGACTACCGCAAGGGCTTCAAGTTCTCCACGTATGCGACCTGGTGGATCCGTCAGGCGATCGCCCGCGCGCTCGCTGACAAGGCCCGCACGATCCGGATTCCGGTCCATGTCGTCGAGAAGCTGAACAAGATCGGCCGCGCCGAGCGCAAGCTGGTCACGGAGTTGGGCCGCGAGCCGACGCCGGAGGAGATCGCCGACGTCACGGGGATCGAGCCGGACGAGGTCGACTCGATCAAGCGCTCCGCGCAGGCACCGGTATCCCTGGAGAAGCCCGTCGGTGACGAGGAGGAGTCCGAGTTCGGACAGTTCATCGCCGACGAACGGGCTGAGTCTCCGTACGAGCGCGCCGCGGAGATCTTGACCAAGGAGGCGCTGCGCGAGGCGCTGGAGAACCTTTCCTACCGCGAGCGCCGCGTGCTCGAGTTGCGCTACGGGCTCGGCGGCGAGCACCCGCGCACGCTGGATGAGGTCGGACGGACGTTCAACGTCACACGCGAGCGGATCCGTCAGATCGAGAACCAATCATTGAAGAAGCTGCAGTCACTGGCGGAAGCGCAGAAGCTCCGCGACGTTGCTTAGGGCCCGGGGCGTTGGCCGGGCGAGCACCGGACTGGCCTTCTCCATAGGTCGGGCCCTGGGATATCGGGGCCCGATTCCTTTCCCGGATCGCTAAAGGCCGCCGTCGCAACCGCCGATGGGGGGGAACATGTTCGATATCGAGCAGGCCCTGCGACGCGTCATCGAGACGAAGGGCTCTGACCTGCACCTCAAAGTTCCCGCCCCGCCGACCATCCGCATCCAGGGCAAGCTCGAGCCGATTGCCGACGGCGAGCCGTTGACGCCACCGGTGACCGAGGCGATCTTCCGCCAGATGCTCACGCACCCGGACAAGCTCGCGGAGTTCGAAGCCGACAACGAGGTTGACTTCTCGTTCGCGGTGCCGGGTCTGGCGCGCTTCCGCGTCAACGCCTTCCGCCAGCGTGGCTCGATCTCGATCGTCTGCCGCGCGATCCCGTTCGACATCAAGACGATCGACGAGCTGGTCCTGCCGGCCGTGATCAACGAGCTCGCCGACGAGGAACGGGGAATCATCCTGCTGACCGGCACCACTGGCTCGGGCAAGTCTACGACGCTCGCGGCGATGATCGATCGGATCAACACGACCTCGGCGAAGCACATCGTGACGATCGAGGACCCGGTCGAGTTTCTGCACCGCGACAAGATGTCGATCATCAACCAGCGCGAGGTCGGCGAGGACACCGTCTCCTTCAAGCGCGCTTTGCGGCGCGTTCTGCGGCAGGACCCCGATGTGATCCTGGTCGGTGAGATGCGAGACGAGGAGACGGTGCGCACCGCCCTGTCAGCGGCAGAGACCGGCCACCTCGTGCTCTCGACGGTCCACACGATCGACGCTGCGGAGACGGTCAGCCGCATCATCGACTTCTTCCCTGAGCCCGAGCACCGTCAGGCGCGCTCGATGCTCGCGGGGACGCTGAAGGGCGTGATCTCCCAGCGCCTCGTGCCCACGCCCGACGGCCAAGGACGCGTGGCGACCTGCGAGATCATGCGCATGACCGGACGCGTGAAGGACATGATCATGAACCCCGACGAGACCGGCAAGCTGCCGGAGGTCATCGCCGAGGGCGCGTACTACGGCATGCAGACCTTCGACCAGGCCCTGCTCGCCCACGTGCAGGCCGACCGCATCGCGATGGACGACGCTCTCAAGGCCGCCTCCAATCCGCACGACTTCAAGCTGCTCGTTGCCTCCGACGGCCAGCGCTCGACATCGGTCGAGCAGGCCTTCGCGGCCTAAGTATTCCGTCTAGACGGGGATGGCGCGGGCGGGCCCGCCGGCGCCACTGCGCGTGGTTGTCCGATTCTTCGCGCTACGTACGGCGGCAGCGGGCTCGTTGCCGGATCTCAGCCGCCTGGGCCGGTGCCGGTTCGTGTTCTGCGGCAGTTGGCGCAGAGTCATGAGCGCGAGCAGGCACAGGCGAGGGCGATTCCGGCGGCGTCGAGGAACGCGGCGGAGAAGCCGTCGGCCAGTCCCGGGTCGGCGAGCTGGCCGGCGTCTTGGGAGATGGCCAGCGTGGTCGACGAGGC
>Ga0136615_10000526_pt1 | contig 17446 bp, 24 predicted proteins | sample AntDrymUQ2882206_2_FD_106647 | JGI IMG/M metagenome (GOLD analysis project Ga0136615, IMG submission 106647) | Polar desert sand microbial communities from Dry Valleys, Antarctica - metaG UQ288 (22.06) | ecosystem: Environmental > Terrestrial > Soil > Desert | place: Antarctica: Dry Valley...
CCTTCTTCATGGCGGTTCCTCCTGTCCTCTCGGACTTGGTTAGCGCCCCGAACGCTCCCAACGGGAGCGGACAGGGCGGGAGGACCGCCGACCAAAGTTCCACGAGGTTCCGGACAACCTCTGATGGGCGAGAACACTGATCTCAGCCGTAAGGCTGTCGTGACGGCCTTCGGTCACACCTACTACGTGGTGCCGGCCGCCGACGATGTCGTGTGCTTGATGACCGCCGCCGCTTCGGGCTTGTGCGTGCCCGTCGGACTCGTCAATGAAGGCAAGTTCTCAGGGACCGAGACCTGTGCTCCCAGCGATCCGTCGCGCTACGTGCAATTCGGAATGCTGCCGGATGAAGCCAAGCGCGTTCGCGTGATGTTCGCTGACCGCAGCGAGCGGCTGATCACGGTCAAGAACAACGTCTACGCCTTCACAGCGCAGCGCAGCGGACCGAAGCCGATCTCTCTCTCGTGGCGGGGGAAGGGCGGTCAGGCCGTCACCGTGACGCCGTACGTGGCGCGCGGCGTAGAGCGAGCCGCCTGCAAGGAGTCTTGACCCGGGGAGACCCCAGGACGAGCACCTAGGGGGTCTCCGATCCTTGGTGTGTGCTCCCACATCCAACGCGAATAGCCCCGTGCGGCTACCCGTTGCCCTGATCCTGCTCGTCCTTCTTCTGCCTGCCGCCGCTCGCATCGTCGAGCTTGGCCTGCGCGTCACGCAGTTCTCGTCGGACATCGTCTAGCTGGTCGCGATACTTCAGTCGCTCCTCCAGAACCTTGACCGCTGCGGCCGGGCTTCCTGAGCGGTTCAGCGCGACGCCGAGGTTGTAGAGCGCATAGGCGTAGTTGAGTTCCTTGGTGCGCCCCGCCCTGCGGTATCCGTCGACCGACTCCTGCAGCAGCGCAACCGCCTCGGCGTAGCGTCCCTGCTCGTTGAACGTGTGACCCTTGTCGTTGAGCGTCGCGGGATCCCCTGTCGGCGCCATCGGCGCGGTGGATGCCTGGGTCTGCGTCTGCGTCGACGGCGGCTCCTCGGCGGCGGGCGTCGCCGCAGCCGGCGTCGCCTGCGTCTGCGTGCGCTCAGGCGCGCCTTGCGTCGTCGTCTTAGGCGTGGTCGATGCGGTCGGCCGGCTTTCGTCGCCCGCATTGCTCAGCGCGATCGCCAGCACGGCGCCGACGATCGCCGCGACTATGCCGATCGGCACGAGCGGCGAGATCCGGCGCTGGTCGGGCGGCGGGCCATCGTGCGCCGCCGCTGCCGGCGACGGTTGCCGCGGCGGCGGCGCGGGGGATGCGGCGGGCGGCGGCGCGGCGGGCGCGGCGGGCGCCATCTCGCGCGGCCGTCCGCGCGCGCTGACCGGCGCGGCCGGCACAGGCGCCGGCGCGATCGGGGCCAGCGGCTGGGTGCGCTCGGCCTGCTGCGCCGGCTGCAGCGCGCGCTCGATCTCGTCGACGAGCTCGGCGGCCGAGCCTGGGCGCTCGCCGGGCTCCTTGGCGAGGCCGCGGGAGAAGACCCGGTCGATCGCCGTCGGCAGACCGGGCGCGGCCTCGCTGGCGCGCAGCGGCTGGGCCTCGGCGTGCTGGCGCACCTGCGCCGTCGGCGGGCCGCCGGCGAACGGGCGCGTCCCGGTCAGCAGCTCGTAGGCGACGACGGCGAACGCGTAGCGGTCGCTGGCGGCCGTCGCGGGCTGCCCGTGCGCCTGCTCGGGGGACAGGTAGGCGGCGGTGCCGAGCAGCTGCCCGGTCTGCGTCATGGGGGTGTCGTCGGCGAGCCGCGCGATCCCGAAGTCGCCGACGGCGAGGCGCTCGTGCCCGTCGAGCAGCAGGTTCGCGGGCTTGACGTCACGGTGCACGATCCCCGCCGCGTGGGCGTGATCGAGGCCGCTGGCGGCCTCGCGCAGCCAGCGCAGGGCGGAGTCGCGCGGCACGCGGCGGCCACCGCTGCTCGCCGCGCGCAGCTCGTCGGCCACGGTGCCGCCGCTGAAGTACTCCATGACGATGAACGCGTCCTCGCCGTCCGCGCCGTGGTCGCCGATGTCGTAGATCGTCGCGATGTGCGGGTGGCCGCAGGCGCGCGCCGCCGTCCGCGCTTCGCGTGCGAAGCGGGCGCGGGCGCCGACGTCTGCGGCGTAGTGGGCGCCGAGCACCTTGACCGCCACGACCCGCCCGAGGAGGAGATCCTCGACCTCCCAGACGGATGCCATACCGCCGCTGGCGATATGGCGTGTCACGCGGTAGCGCTCCGGCAGCTGGATGTGCGAGGCCAGCGGCATCAGTGCGATGTCAAGATACCCACCCGGCCGCGCCGCCCAACCCGGCAAAGCGTCGCGCGCCCAACCCACTACACTGCGTCGTCGCCATGGCCAAGGTCTGTCACAGCTGCGGGAAGAAGCCGGCGTTCGGCCAGAGCCGAAGCCACTCGATGCGCGCCACGAAGCGGCGTTTCAACCCGAACCTTCAGAAGGTGCGAGTCCTGATCGGCTCGGCGCCGCGCCGCGTGTACGTCTGCACGCGCTGCCTGAAGGCCGGAAAGGTCCAGAAGGCCGTCTAGGTATCGCCGTCCGTCGCCTCAGCGCGACCGCTGCGGGCGAGCGGTCTCGCCCACCGGTCGCCGCCAACGGCGACCACCGGCCGACGCTGCGCATGGACCCCAGCCTCGTTCGCTTCCGCGCCGTCGTCGAAGGCGCGCTCGCGCACCTCGAATCGCGCCGCCAGGAGATCAACGACCTCAACGTCTTCCCGGTCGCCGACGGCGACACGGGCGACAACATGGCGCTCACGCTGCGCGCCGTGCTCGTCGAGGTCGACCGCCTCGCGGCTGACGAGCAGCGCCTGATCGACGAGATCGGCCGCGACGAGATCGTCGAGTCGGTCGCCCGCGCGGCGCTCCTCGGGGCGCGCGGAAACAGCGGCGTGATCCTCTCCCAGCTCATCCGCGGCGCCGCCGAGGAGCTCGTCAGCCGGCCCGGCGAGCTCGTCGACCCGGTCCTGATCGGCGCCGCGATGGCGCGTGCCGCGCAGCGCGCCTACGGCTCCGTGCGTGCTCCCGCCGAGGGGACGATCCTCACGGTGATGCGCGAGATGGCGACCTGCGTCGCGACCGAGATCGCCCACATGGGCGACACGCGGCTGGGCTCCGAGGGCGACCCGGCGGTGCAGAACGCGCTCATCGCCGACGTGCTCGAGCGTGCCCTGCGCGCCGGGGAGGAGGCGGTCCGCCGCGGCCCCGAGCAGCTCGCGATCCTGCGCGAGAGCGGCGTCGTCGACGCTGGCGGGCACGCGCTGACGGTGCTCATCGCGGGCGTGATCGCGGCGCTGCGCGGCAGCCGCGCGCCCGAGGTCGCGCGCCAGGCGCCGCCGGCCCGCGTCACCCACCCCGAGCACAGCTCCTCGACGTATCGCTACTGCACGAACTTCGCGGTCACGGGCCGCGGCCTGGATCCCGGGCGGTGGACGGCGCCGCTGGAGGCGATCGGCGACTCCGTGCTCGTCGTCGGCGACGCGGCGACGCTGAAGATCCACGTCCACACCGACGAGCCCGGCGCCGCGACGGCGCTGTTTCACGGCTCGGGCAAGGTGTCGCACCTCGACGTCGCCGACATGTACGTCCAGGTGCAGCAGCGCGAGGCGCGCCTGGCGACGAAGCGCTGCGGCGCGCTCGCCGTCGCCGCCGGCGACGGGATGCACGTCCTGTTTGCCTCGCTCGAGGTCGACGTCCTCGACGGCGGGCCGACGCTCAACCCCTCGACCTACGAGCTGCTGGCCGGCATCCACGACGTCGCTGCCGAGGAGGTCGTCGTGCTGCCCAACTCGCCGAACGTCGTGATGGCGGCCGAGCACGCGGCGCAGCTGTCGGAGAAGGTCGTGCGGGTGAGCGCCGCGCGCTCACAGCAGGCCGGGCTCGCGGCGGCGCTCGCGCTGGACCCGACGCGCACGGCGGCGGACAACGTCGTCGCCGTCGACGCCGCGCTCGAGCACCTGCGCACCGGCGCCGTGGCGCAGGCCGCGCGCGACGACGGCGAGGGCCGCTTCGCCGCCGGCGAGGCCGTCGGTTTCGTCGACGACGCGATCGTCGCCTGGGGCGAGCCGGAATCGACGCTCGCCGCGGTGCTCGCACGGCTCGGCGAGGGAGCGGAGCTGCTGACCTGCATCGCCGGCGCCGGCGCGCCGCTGGACGAGGACAGCGTGCGCGCGCTCGTCGCCGACGGCGTCGAGCTCGAGGTCGAGGACGGCGGCCAGCCGGCGTACTGGTGGCTCGTGGCGGCGGAGTAGGGCGGCGGTACGCGCGAAACGGACGCGGCGCTATGCACAATCTGCATAACCGCCGCTCGCAGCGACCCGGATGTGACCGTAGGATCGGCGGGCGCCATGCGTCCTATCCGCCGTTAACGCCGCGTGCGAGCGCAGCCTGGCCAAGGCCTACGGTGGGCTGCTCGACCGCGGGCAGATCGCGGGCGGCACGCGGCCATGGCGTGCATCGCGCGCGTCTGGCGCTCGCGTGCGCCGCCGCCGACGAACCTGACCGCGCCGCCGCTGAAGTACTCTCCAGAACTGCCGGATCGCGATCAACGAGTCGATCGATCCGCTTGATCGCGCCCTGATCGTTGAGTCGGAGCGGCGGCGTCCCCGTGGCTATTTCGCGCTCGACAACCCCACGCACGCTCACGAGCGCGCCCGAGGGCATCGGTTCACGAAGCCGTAAGAACCCGTTATGGCGAAAGAACCAGTACTCGTCAGCCGTCAGCCGCAACTCCTCGGCGCTGAACGCATCGAATGTGGTGGTGCGCGACATGCGTTCTTCTCCCCTCAACTCCACAGCTCGGGTTCGAGTTCCACGATCTCGCGACCACCGAGCTGCCAGAACGGCAGCTTGATCACCCGCGCCATTACGACCAGCAGGGCACGGTCGGCGATCTTGGACACCGCCTGGTTCATCTCACCCAGGCGATCGAAGTAGCGCTGCTCGTCCACGTCGCGGCCCGGTGCTCCGCTGCCAACCTCGGCGGTCACGATCACGGTGTCGCTGTCGCGCTTCTGGAGCGCGCTAACCAACTCGTGCGTGCTGACGCCGCGCACGTCGTTCTTGACCCACTGGGACAGTGAGTCAAACAAGACCGTGCCACTCACTCTGCGCAGCACGTTCGGGACGGCGAACGCCTCCTCGACCAGCGACCACGCTGCCGGCCGCATCCGCTGGTGGCGCGCAACGCGGGCGCGCATGTTCTCGTCCCGCGCGACCAACGTCGCAATATACGTCGCTGGCCCATCGCCCACGAGCTGCTCGGCCACGTCCGATTTCCCGGCCCGGTGCCCACCGGTGATAAGCGTGATTTTTGCGCCTGCCATTCGCTCGTCTCCTCTTTCGTCGTGCCATACACCCAACGACGCGTTCAACCCCGGTGCTTACCTCGACTAGCGTCATGCCCGCTGGTCTGATCCAGCCTTCGACACGCACGAGCCTGCACCGGCGATAGCGGGGCTCGGGCGGGGCTCACGATGCGGGAGCCTCCGCTGTTGAAGCCCGGTGATCGAGACCTTCGACGTAGGCGCGAGCTTCATGCAGCGTGGCGTGGTCGCCAGCATGCATGTACCAACCCGATCCTTCGGCCCGGCGCTCAGCCACCAGCCAGCGGTGACGCAGTTCCGTGGTGAGCTTGTAGGGGTTGGCTATGCGCCATTGACCGTCAGCGGACTCGTAGAGTCCGTGTTCGATCTTGCGCCAGTCATCAGTCATCCCGGTCGCCTCGGGCGGGTTGCAGGTGGCAGCCGTTGCGCAGGGTGCCGTCGGCGAGGGCGTGCACGGCGGACAGCAGCGCGGCGCGGCGGGCCTGCTGGCGCGGGCGCAGTGGGCGGTTCTTGGCCCACCGTGACAGCTGGCGATGGCCGGCGAACTTCAGCGCGCCGAGCTCCTCGCTTGAGAGCCGCAATCCAGGCTCGCCGGTCATCGCGCCGCCGCTTGGCGGAGGCCGAACTGGATGTCGTGCAGGTCGCCGTTGCGTTGCTGCGGCGGCTGGACTGCTCCGACGATCCGCTGCAAGCCGCGGAGGGGGTCGCCGAAGACGACCTCGATCGGCTCCATGCGCTCGGCGGCGCGGCGCGCGACCGCGCCGCGACGACGGACAATCTGGGTGAGCTCCGCACGCAGCCCGGCCTCCACGCCATCGAGGAACCGGACGGTGAAGGAACGGCGTTCGCATGGCGTGAGGCCCAGCCGCGTGTCGGTCGCGACGACGGTCAGCTCGATGCGCCCACAGACCACCTCGGCGTCGCGACAAGCATGCGCCACCACACAAGCGCGCGGCGCGGTCAGGTAGTGGTCCGCCGTACCGACGCCGGCCTCCTCGCCACCGAGCGCGCCGAGATGCGGCGTCAACTCGCTCACGTCGATCCGAAACCGCATGTGGCCCCCTTTCGGAGCGTTGTCGATCGTCCAGTCGTCATCGGTGTGCCGATGGTCGCGCGGTCGGCTCGGCGCAACCACCGCCGCCGAGGCAGTTTTGGCCTGCTCACCGAGTCTTTCTAGGCGTGCGGAACCTAGATATGCGGCCGGCTGGACGAGACGCTACGCTCGAACTCGTGCGCCTCCTGCCGTTCGATGAGTACGTGCAGTCGCTCGACCGCAAGCACATCTCGGCAGGGGTGCTGATCCGCGGCGCTCGCCAGCGGGTTCTTCTAGTTGAGACGTCCTACACCGCGCACTGGGATATTCCGGGCGGGGCCGTTGACGCCGGCGAGTCGCCGTGGCGCGCGGCCAAACGCGAAGTTGAAGAGGAACTCGGGCTTGCGCGAGCGATCGGACGCCCGTTGGTCATCGACTTCGTCCCTGGTGACGGGCTCATGCCAGAGAGGCTGGCGTTCATCTTCGACGGCGGGTTGCTCTCAGACGACGAACGTCGGGCACTCGTCATCACCGACCCGGAGATCCGGTTGGTCGAGATGTGCACGCTTGCCGAGGCTGCGGTCAAGGTCAAGCCCGTTCTGGCGCGTCGATTGACCGCGGCACTCGATGTCGCCCAGACTGAACGCGACGTTGCGCTGTGCCACGACGGCACGCGCGTGTGAGCTAAGCGCCGGTGCGGATCGTGCTTATGAGGCCCAGTTAAGATGCCGTTCGAACGCCTCGCTGACAACCTCGCCCGATTCCGTAAGGTGCGCGATCTGTCACAGGAGCAACTCACGCTGGCGGCTGGCGTCGGCGTCGATACGGTCGCGCGGATCGAGCAGGGTAGGCGCACGACCTGCAGGCCGGAGACGCTTCGCAACCTCGCGCTCGCGCTGGAGGTACACGAGGAAGCGCTACTTGGCCACGAGCCTTCGGAGCGAACCGCAGCACTCGACATTTCGCCTCTCCGCGTGTCGATCACTGCGGGTGATCTGCTTCCGGGCTTCGGTGATTTCGCCGAGGCGGCCGAGACCATCGGCCTCGACGCGATGGCGGCGACCTGCCATATCGCCTGGCGGGCTTACGTCGATGGCCGCCACGCGCCGCTTCTCGACATGCTCCCGGGCGTGCTCGTTGACGCCCGTCGGATCGTTCAATCGACCAGCGATATCGAGAAGGCACGAGCCAACCGCCTCCTGTCAACCGCGTATCGACTCGCTGCTGGCATAGCTGGACGCCTCGGCCACCCCGACCTGGCGTGGTCGGCGGGCGAGCGGGCATTGCGCGCCGCGGCAGAGTCCGACGACCCCAGGCTCGGGGTTGCCATCTCGCTGCGCTATCTCGCGTGGGTGCTCGTTCGGCAAGGTCGTTTCGAGGAAGCCGAACGTCTCGCGGTGGCCGCCGCCGAACGCATCCAGCCAGCAATGCTTGACCGCGATCCCAAGCGCGCCGGCGTGTACGGAAACCTGCTCTTCAATGCCGCCAGCGCAGCGCTCTTCGCGGGCCGCGCGCAGTATGCCGAGGATCTGCTTCACGAGGCCCAAGCCGCCGCAGCGCGAGCCGGAGCGGGCTACGCCGACGAGGCGGCCATCTTCGGCCCACGAGTCGCGGCGATCCAACGCATCGAGCATGCAGCCCACGCTCACGATCCAGAGCAGGTGCTACGGCTCGCACAAACCCTTCCAGCAGATGCCAGCAAAGCGCAGGCCTTCTGGGAAGCGGGGCATCGACTTCGACTGGCTGCCGCCGCGACCGAATGCTGCCGCTACCGAGACGCGCTCACCTACCTCGCCCAAGCGCGTGACCTCGCGCCCGACTGGGCCCGCCACCAACCACTCGGCGCCAAGACCATGCGCCAACTCGTTGACCGCGCCACCCGTCGCCGCGGACCCGACTTCTCGCAATTAGCCCTCCATTACAACGTCGCCGACTATCAGCTGTCCATGTGCCGGCCAGTAACGCGTCACCGGGTTTAAGGCGAGCGGCGCTGCCCCTGATCACGGACACGCTAATCGCTTGCTTGATCGCTCACCGCATCGCCGATACGCGCACCCATCTCCTTATCACGGGAATGCATGCGTACACGGATACGGGAATCATCGGCCGGCCATCACTCGCGACGCCCGAAAAAGGGCGAATCGGTTCTCGCCAGCCTCACTGCCTCCGTCGCTGATCATCTCCGGCTGCTCGAAGACACGCACGGAGGGCCATAGCCCGAGCCCTGAACCAAGGCAGGACTATCAATCGATGCTGCACGTAAGCAGGAGCAAGACATCGCTAATGCCGAAGTCGCTCAGCGGCTGCGGACGCTGTCGCGGCAGCAGGAGGGATCCGACTGCGGCATCACGGCCCGGACGGGCTGGCGCTGGGAGCATGGCACTCGCCCAGTCGTTCGTTACCGGCGCCTGCTCTGCGCGCTCTATGACGCGTCCTCCGAGGAGCTGGGGCTCAGGGAGGAACCGACGCACGTTCGCCCAGAGGTCACAGCGCAGGTCGACGCGCATGCCGTGGACTCTCACATTGCACGTAGGTCGCTGCCGACGACGGCCGTCGTGGATCTCTTCGTCTTTCTTCGTCGACGGACGACGTCGAGCTGACAGCCCATATCCACGCCAGCGTCCTCCTCGGCGCTTCGCGCGCGGGTGCCCGCACCATTGCTGATCGACGCCGCTCGCAACCCCGGACCGTAACGCATGGGCGCCGACGAACGGCCGCTCTACGAGCGCGACCCCGAGGCTTGGAACGCCGCGCTCGCCGAAGGCAACGCCCGTCAGCCTCGCAAACGGGTCGCGACGGACGTCATCGTCCGCGATGAGCGCAATAGGCTGCTGCTCGTAAACCCAACCTACAAGCCTGATTGGGACCTGCCTGGCGGCATGGCCGAGGCCAACGAGGCACCGGCCGATGCCGCCCGTCGCGAGCTTCGAGAGGAGCTTGGACTCAGCGTCGAGATCGGCGCCCTGCTGTGTGTCGACTGGATACCGCCGCACGGGCCGTGGGACGACACCATCGTCTTCGTTTTCGATGGCGGCACTCTGGTGCCGGCCGCGATCACCGCGTTGCAGCTCGGCGATGACGAGCTATCGGACTTCCAGTTCTGCCCGCCGTCCGAGGCCGCCGCGCTGCTGCGACCGTACGTCTGGCAGCGCGCCGAGGCCGCACTCGGCGCTCAGACCGCGGGCCGCGCCCGCTACCTGCATCACGGCATCCCGGTCGTGTGAGCGGCCCCGCGTGAGGATGCACGCCCGTCGCAGGTGGTTGCTTGCCGCTGCGCAGCACGGGCGGCCGCCGTCGAGGTTTCCCCGCTCGATGACTTTGCGGCGATGGCGAGGTCTACGGGGCAAACATCGACACACGGGGGTGTGAAATGGGAGCAATACACGTACACGAGTTCATGAGCCTCGACGGCGTGATCGACGCGCCGACGTGGACGTTCGACTATGGCTTCGACCGAAGATGGGAGAGGTCCTCGGCGCGATCACGGAACGTTGCCAAGGCATCCTGCTCGGGCGCACGACGTACGAGATGTTCGAGCCGGCCTGGTCGACGCGGACCGTCGAGGACGATCCCGGGGCGCCGTTCTTCAACGACGCCACCAAGTACGTCGTCTCGGGGACGCTCACGGATACGACGTGGCGCAACTCGGAGATCATCGGGCCGTACGACCCCGACACGATCCGCAAGCTGAAGGACGACGTCGACGGCGACCTCTACGTCAGCGGCAGCATCACGCTGGTCCGCGCGATGCTCGCGGACGGCCTCGTCGACGAACTCGATCTGTTCGTCTACCCGCTCACCCGCGGGTCCGGTCCGCGGCTCTTCACGGAGGACGCCGCACCCAGCAAGTTCTCGTTCGCGGCCTCTGAGACGTATGAAAACGGCGTGGTCTACATGGCCTACCGACCGCAGGCCTGAGCGCTTCGCTCGCGGTCTACAAGCCACGGGCAGGACGCGGTACGGGTGGCACAAGCAGCACGAGCGGCGTGCGGTGCCACAGCCGTAACGCAGCAACACCCCAATCGTCCGGACATCGCGGTGGCCGGCCTAACGGGTTCGGCGCGGGGCGTGGCGCCGACGACCGCGGCGCCACGCTGCGCGGCCTTCAGCCCGGGTGTTCGGCGCCGTGGTCGTCGGTCGGCCCGTCCATCCTGCGGCCGCCGCGGTCGTCGAGGTGGTTGCGCATCTCGGCGATCTCACGCTGCTGCGCCGTGGTGATCTTCTGCGCCAGCGTCTTGAGCTGCGGGTCCTTGCCCTTCTCGTGCTCGGCGTTGGTCATCTCGATCGCGCCCTCGTGGTGAGGGATCATCATCTTCAAGAACGCGCGGTCAAACGCCTTGGCGGTCTTCAGACTGGCCGGATCGTCGTCCATGCCCATCATGTGCTCGGGCACACCGAGCGACCCCACGCTGACGCCGGCGGCCTTGAGCCGTCGGTCTGAATCGCGCAGCGTGGAGATCTCCGCCGTCTGGGTGCGCACGATGTCATCGGCGAGCCGCTTGACGAACGCGCTCGAGCCGCGGCGCTGCGCGATCTGCGCCATCTGCACCGCCGACTGATGGTGAGCAGTCATCTGCCGGGCGAACGCCCGGTCGACGGGGTTGGCGCGCGCCGCCGGGCTGCTGCCGCTGTTGTTGTCGTCGCCGCATCCGGCGACGAGCAGCACGCCGGCGACGAGCGCCAGTACGGACCTGCGCAAAGACGTCATGAGGTGGGGTACTCCTTGTGTGGTCGGTACGTGATCAGCCAGGTTTCGGCGCGACATCGCGTGAGCGCACCGCGCGGCGTTACCTGTCGATCACCGCCGACTGACACACAAGATGCAGACGACAGCTGGTCCGTGGCGAGCGCGTGCGACGGGCACCCTCATCACCGCACCGGCGCCGGCCGCGTGCATCGCCCACTTGCGCTTGAGTACGGCGACCGCGGCACCGGCGGCGAGGACCACACCGGCGGCGGTGAAGACGCCGAGGCACATCTCGGCGACCGCGCCGATCCCGCCGTGATCCATCTCCAGTAGACCTCCGCTGTGATGCACGGCGATCAGGCTCGAGAGCGTGACGATCGCAGCAAGCAGCGCCAGATCGCGGCGGTGTCGCCGCAGCCCGCGCCGGATCATGAGCGCGCTCACACAGCTGACGCTAGCAAGCACCGCCACGCGTGACGGTGCCTCGCGGGGCGCCGGCGCGCCAACACCTTGGCGCGTCAAACGAGCGGTCAGCAGCGCCTTCGGCGAGTGGTCATGTCGCGCTGCTGCAGCAGGGGGTCCTGACGGTCCTCGTCGCGCAGCGCGGCGAGCGGGTCGGATGTGCAGGCGCAGCCCTCCCCCCTCCAGGCCTCGAGGCCTTCTTTGATCGCGACGGTGGCGATCAGCAGCCCGACGATCGGGTCAAGCCACCAGGCGCCAGCGGCGGCGTTGGCGAGCAGTCCGACGAGCAGCGCGCCGGCGAGGTAGGCGCAGAGCATGTTCTGGCGTCCTTCGCCCTTGGTCGCGGCCGATCCGATCTGGTCGGCGATGCGCTGCTTGGCGATCCCGAGGTACGGCATCACGACGAGGCTCGAAGCGCTCAGCGCGATGCCGAGCCAGCTGACATCGGGGCGCTCACCGTGGACGAGGGCTTGGATGGATTCGAAGCCGATGTACGGGGCGAGGATGAAGAACTGGATCGCAACGAGCTTTTGCGCGCGTTGCTCGGCGTCGGCGGAGAACATCCGCGTGCCGGTGAAGCGCCAGACGATGATCGCGCTTGCGAATCCCTCGACCGCGGAGTCCAGGCCGAAGCCGATCAGCGCGACCGAGCCGGCGAGGATGCCGGCGAGGATCGCGATGCTGCCCTCGAGCGTCATGTAGGCCAGGCTTGCCCACGACAGCACCTTCACCCGTGCCGCGAGACGCCGGTAGGTCTCGCGGTCGACGGGCACGCTCGGGGCCGCAATCGTGTGCTGCAGCGCAGACGCGGGCGGGCTCATCGCGCGAGCCGCACGTCGACGTTACCGTGGACCGCGGCCAGGAGCGCGCGCCCGGCGTCGGTGACGGTGTACAGGACCATCTTGCCGTCGCGGCGACTGGTGACAATGCCCGCGGCGCGCAGGACACGGAGGTGATGGGAGACGAGGTTCTCGGCACGTTCGCAGATCCATGCGAGGTCACAGACGCACAGCTCGTCGGTCTGCGCGAGCGCCGTCGCGATCGTCAGGCGCGTCGGGTCACCGAGCGCCTTGGCGCGCTCGGCCAGCGAGCAGGCGAGGTCTTCCGGTAGCCGCGAGGCGCGCAACGCCTCCGCCTTGGACAGGTCCAGGCAGAGCAGCTCGCAACGGTCATCGCTCACGTCGCGGATCGTAGCAACGTCTCAACGTTTGTTGAGATAGCCTGGCGCGGACATGACCACGGGGCACAGACGCTGCGTCGCGCTGCTCGGGGCGTTCCTGGCAGCCGTCGTCGTCTCCTGCGGCGGTGACGACGAGGCGCCGGATCGCGCCAGGCCCGCGGGTGATCCGGACAAGCTCGTTCAGGAGACCCTGACGCCCCAATCCGGCCGCGCGATCGGGCCGGATCGACGGCCGCATCGAGGTCGCGCTGAAGGGCGTCGCCAGGTTCGCCGAGCCGTTCTCGGTCGGCGTGACCGGCCCGTTCGAGTACCGCAAGGGCGCATCGCTGCCGGACTACGAGCTCGAGCTGGGCGTCCGCGACAACGGCGTCGGATTGACGTCGCTGCGCGGCAGATCGTGGGTGAGCCTCGGTTCCACCGGCTTCACGCTGCCAGGCGACGTCCGCCGCCGGCTCGTGCGGCGCGCGGCGCCGGGGCGCAACGGGCTGACGCGGACGCTCTCGCAGCTCGGCGTGAGGCCGTGGCACTGGGAGACCGAGCGGCGGATCGCCGGCAGGACGCGGATCGACGGCGTCGAGGTCGTGCACATCACGACGAGCTTCACGGCCGGACACATCCTGCAGGACGCGAACACCCTCCTCGGGCTGCTGTCGTCGCTGCGGCTCACGCGCGCCACGGGGCTGCCGGACCTGATCTCCCGGCGGGCGCGACAGATCGTGGTGCGTTCCGTGACGCTGAAGAAGGGCGAGCAGTGGATCGGCGTCAAGGACAAGGTCATGCGCAGGTCGGGGTTCACGATGAAGTTCGCCATCCCGAAGGCCGACAGGGCCAAGCTCGGCGGCATCTCCGCAGGCACGGTCGTGGGGGAGCTGCACGTCACGGACGTCGGCAAGCCGCAGCGCATCCGCGCTCCCGCGATGACCGGCTCGTTCGCCGACTTCCAAGCCGGCATCGACGCCGTCGGCGACGCCCAGGACCGCTGACCGTCGCGCCACACATCCGACGAACCCCGTGCGCGGGCGTCGACGGCATGCGAACATCTGTTCGTGACGTCGCAGGGCTCAGCCTACAGCCGATTCCAGCGTGCTCTGGCGACAGGCAACATCGACGTCGTCGAGGCCGCCGCCGCCGAGCTGCCGACGATCGGCCTCGACGATGCCCTCGCGATTCTCGTCCTGCTCGCCCAGACCGGCGACCCGCGCTTCGAGCGGGCCGCGGCGCGCTGGGTCGGCCGGCTGCTGACCGAGACGCCGACCGGCCTCAGCGACGCACGCTTCGCCCTCGCGCTCGTCGAGCGGCTGCCGAGCTGCCGCGACGCCCTGCACGGCCTCGCCAGGCGCCGCTGATGGCGACCGCGGGGGCCAGTCAGTCGTTGGCCCGGGCGTAGCTGAGGTTCAGCACGCCGCTCTTGAAGGTTGTGCGCTCAGGAGCTGGAGGGGGATGCTCGGCTCGTCCGGCGCAAAGAGCCGAGCGAGGCCGTCGCCGACTGCGATCGGGTGCACGAGCAGGTTGAGCTCGTCGAGGATGCCCTCGCGCAGCAGCCAGCGGACGGTGGTGGCGCTGCCGGACATGGCGATGTCGCCGCCGTCCTGGGCCTTGATGTCGGTCAGCTTCTGGGCCACGTCGCCGCTGATGATCTCCGAGTTCTGCCACTCCGCCACCTGCAGGCTGTCGGAGACGACGTACTTCTTCATCGAGTTCATGACGTCGCCGAACGGCTCGTCGGCATGCTCGGGCCAGTATGCGGCCCACTCGCCGCCCTGAGGCCCCGGCGCATGATGGATCTGATCAGCGCCAGGCCAAGGTCCGGGGCCGGGGCAACTCGCCGGGTTCGATCCGGCCGACCGATTCCTTACAGTCGTGATGATGGAAGCACGTAGGCGATCCATGAGCTACTTGAAGGTGCAACGGATCGTTCAGCCCGTATCCGAGGTGGTTTCTGTCGCGATTCCTTGTGTGCTGGGCCTCGTGGCTTCGAAAATCACGGGCTTCGGTCGTGGTGCGGGCGACCAATTCTTCATCGTCCTTGCTCAGGTTCTTCCGGTGCTGCTGTTGGCCGTGATAGTTGAGACGACCCTGGCGTCCAGGGCCGTGCTCGATCGCGCCCTCACGCCCGAGACGCAACAGTTCGTTGTTGGTGTGCTGCGCATCGAAGTAAGTGTGTTCGCCATCGCGGAGGGCGGGCTACTGTACGCAATCTCAGAGCGCACAGCGACAACATTTCTTGTAGTCATGCCGACGGTCGCTGCTTTGTTGTTTCTATTCGAGATGCTCGGTGCGATCAAGCGGCGGCTCGGGCTCTCGGAGTTCCATGTGGAGAAGCTGCGGGAGGAAGCGGAAGCGAGGAACCGTAGGCGCGCTGCCCGCTGTCGACGCTGGGCCTGCAAATATGCTAAGAGAGCGGATCGGCTTGAAGAGAGACTGGCTGATCACGCGCACCACGAGAAATGGAAGACATGGACGCGCGAGCGGATAACTGTCTGGCGCGATTTAGCCGATACAATCGCCAAGAGAGCGGAGTGAGTTGGCTATTGGACTTGGACGCGAAAGAAGCAATCCGCTAGCGGCAGCCACCGTAGCGCGGCTTGGAGTGATTTTCGCCGCGCACAACGTGTGGCTTTCAGCGCACAACGAATGCAAGTGCACGCAGCCTGTCGTGATCGCGCACGAAGCGCACGAGCGACGGTTTAGTGACTCTGATGCTGGGTTCTGGATGGTCGTACGTCGTCTCTCGGAGTTGGGTACGCACGAGGTGAGGTGCGGATTTCAGGTCGCTGGTGCTCGATAGTCGTACCCAGCGGCTGTACGGCCGTCTGCCGGCCGCGATGTTGGCGGGTGTCCGCCTGGCGCGCTACACCGTGCTGATGAAGGTCGGTCTAAGCATCGCGCATCACGATCACGGCTACGTCGAGCGCCGCGGTGGCTGGGAGCTGCTCACGCACCTGCGCGGCGCGCCCGCGCGAGTCGAGTACCGCCGTGAGGCGATCGCCCGCGCCCTGCGCGGCTATGAACAGGCGGCATCCGACCGGAAGCCCAACGCTGAGGTCAGTGGGCTAGGTCTCATCGTCCTTCAACGTGCGTTGCTCGCGGCGGAGGATCTCGGCGGCCTGCTGCATGCGTTTGCCGGACCGAGACCGTGGGATCGGCTTCGCGCGACGACGATCGTTCAGCTCGATGAGGCGTTCAACTCTGTCCTTATCGATCCGCGGCCGGCATTCCACGATGCGTTCCGTCTGCCGATCGACGAACACCTCGATGATGAGCATCTCGACGACATGGAGCGGCTTGCGTTTGTGCGCCTGCGTGAGCGCGTCATGGGTCGCTGGGAGGTGATGCTTCAGCGTGCGGCTCGTCTCTGGCTTGCCCATCGTCAGGTGGCCAAGGCAACGATGCACGGGTTCCCGTTGCTCGCTAGCGAGCACGTCGTCGGGCCGCCGGGTGCCGGTGAGCTCAGCGACGGGGTGCGGTGGCCGGGTGGCCTCTTCGCGGTCGCGGTTACGTCCAGCGAACGTGGTGGGCATGTCCGCACCGACCGGCACGTCGTCACGCTAGACCGCGACGACGTGCGGCACTATGACCGGCAAGGGCGCAGCACAGCCCGGCTGGTGGGCGAGCTCTGCGACTCGCACGCCTCGTCCATCATGGACGGGTACGCAGCCACGCTCCCGACTGATCTGCTCCGCACGCTCAGCGGCGCTGACCAGAAACGCATCGAGCACGTGGCGTCGAAGCAGGAAGAGCGCGATGACCCTCATTAGGCCCTCTGGGAACCTGCCTTCCGCGCAGCGGATCATCCTGCCGTCTCGGGCGTTCCTGTTTAGTTGGCGCGACCAGAACCTTGCGGCGCGCCACGCGGCGCTGGAGGAGTCGGCGGTCCACTTCGCGGACTGCGTCGCGGGCGACGATATGGCTCTGCGTGACATGGCGCTGCTCGGCGTCATCGCCGATGCGATGCAACCGCTAGAGGACTTTGCGATGCTCGCGAGCGCCTGGGATACGCCGTGGACGGGACTCGCGCACTACTTGCGCGCGACCGAGTGGACCCGGTTCGGGACGAACAATTTCTGGCAGGAGGCGCCTAGCTGGGACGATGGGCGGCTGGACGTGCTGGCGGGGCATGCATATCGGGACGCAGCCACTGGGCAAAGCGTTCCGGTGTTCACAGTGCTGTCGGAGATCGACGGGTTTAGCGACGAGGACAGCGCGTTGCTGGACATCGCTCGTGACGCAACCCGGGCACGCCTGCGCGGGCTGCTTCGACTTCTCGCAAACGACTGGAAGCACTTCTCTCCCTACTTCATCGCGTTCAAGCACGGTGGCCTGACCCTCAGCCGCGAGGACCTCATAGCAGTGGCCGACGACATCAGCGCGATCGGGCAGGACACACCCAGGATCGCCGTGGCAATCGCAGTGTGGCGCCGATCGCTCAAGCGCGAGGACGTCGCGGGCGATGCGAACAACGACGTGGACGAGATCGCGCGGATCGCGGCCGGCTCCGGCCGCCTCGCGCTTGATCTCGTGGGTGCGTTCCTCGAAAGCCGCAGCGCTCTCTTCGAGAGCATCGAGTTCGGGGATGACGGGGAGGTTCGCGGTCTGGCGCCGCTGCAGATCCCGTGGACGGTGTGGCTGCGCCGCGAGGACCTCGAGAGGTTGTCCGGAACCTCGTGGAACTTTGGTCGGCGGTCCTCCCGCCCTGTCCGCTCCCGTTGGGAGCGTTCGGGGCGCTAACCAAGTCCGAGAGGACAGGA
>Ga0136615_10000527_pt1 | contig 17413 bp, 17 predicted proteins | sample AntDrymUQ2882206_2_FD_106647 | JGI IMG/M metagenome (GOLD analysis project Ga0136615, IMG submission 106647) | Polar desert sand microbial communities from Dry Valleys, Antarctica - metaG UQ288 (22.06) | ecosystem: Environmental > Terrestrial > Soil > Desert | place: Antarctica: Dry Valley...
CGCAACCTCGATGTCCCCGCCGATGCCCCTGAGCGGGGCGCGCAGGTTGCGCTCGATGTCGTAGGAGAGCGCCTTGAGCGGGGACACGTAGACGAGCCGCGTCCTCCGAGCGGCGCCCTCGGGCGTCGGCTCCGCGACAAGGCGGTCGAGCGCCCACAGGAAGGCGGCGAGCGTCTTTCCCGATCCGGTCGGCGCCGAGAGCAGAACGTCGTCGCCGGCGGCGATCGCGGGCCAGGCCTTGGTCTGCGCGGGAGTGGGCTCCGCGAACGCGCGCGCGAACCACTCACGGACGGCTGGGGTAAACGATGCGAGCGACTCCGAATTCACGCGACCCTCGAGCGTATCGCGCATGCAGGCGCCGCCCGCACCGGCACTAGACTGCCGCGCGAACGCCAAGGTGGGAACCGGGATGAGAGCTTTGAACGGACGGCTCGCCGCCGCCGTCGCCGCCGCGGCTGCGCTCGTGGGTTTCGCCGGATGCGGCGACGAGGTCGATCAGGCTCAGGACCAGATCGACGACGCCCAGAACCAGGTGGAGGACGCCCAGGACGCTGTGGAGGACCCGGCGGGCGAGGCCCAGGAACAGCTCGAGCAGGAGGCACAGGAGCAGCTCCAGGGTGAGGGCGGGGAATAGGCGGCGCCCAGCCGCCTCACCGCGAGTCGGGAAGCCCTGCCAGCTCGCCGGCTCGGCCGAGCACTTCGTCCATCATCGGCGGCGTCAGCCGGCCGGTGAACGTGTTCTGCTGGCTCGGGTGAAAGCACCCCAGTAGCCGGCGCCCGTCCGCGGCGGGTGCCTCGGCGCCGTGTCCGAAGCGCGGGCGCGGGCGAAGCCCCACCAGGCGTGCGGCGGCGTCCCACGCGAAGCCGCCGAGGCACAGGACGACCCGCACCGAGGACATGGCCGCGAGCTCCTCGCCGGCGTAGGGGAGGCAGTTGTCGCGCTCCGAGGTGAGCGGCCGGTTGGCGGGAGGGGCGCAGCGGACCGCGGCCGCGATGAAGGCGTCGCGCAGCTCCAGGCCGTCGCCGCGACGTTCGGAGTTCGGCTGGCTCGCGAAGCCGGCGCGGTGCAGGGCGGCAAACAGGAAGTCGCCCGAGCGGTCGCCGGTGAAGATTCGCCCGGTGCGATTCCCTCCGTGCGCCGCGGGCGCCAGCCCGAGGACGTAAACGCGCGCCCGCGGGTCGCCGAAGCCGGGCAGCGGGCGGCCCCAGTACTGCTCGCCGGCGTAGGCGGCGCGCTTCTCGCTGGCCACGCGCTCGCGCCACTCGACGAGTCGCGGGCAGCGGCGGCAGCGCACGACTCGGGACTCGATCCCGGCGAGCGCGGCGACCGCCTCCGCGGGCTCGCCCTCGCGGCCGCCGCCGGTCAGGCCTTCAGCTTGCGCCCGCTCGTGAAGAGCCACTGCGCCCACAGGTACGCGGGGATGGCCAGCGCCGCCGTCACGCCGAGGCACAGCGCCACGTTCGCGTCGCTCGTGCCGAGGAAGCCGTAGCGGACCGCGTTGACGAGGTAGAAGAGCGGGTTGACGTGGGAGAGCTGCTCCCAGGGAGCGGCGAGGCTCTCGACCGAGTAGAAGACCCCGCCCACGAACGCGAGCGGCAGGATCAGGATGTTCGACACGAAGGTGTGGTGGTCGAACGTCTCCGCGAAGATTCCAACCACGGTCCCCAGCGCGCTGAACAGGATCAGGCCGAGGAGCACGGCGACGAGCGCGATCAGCGGGTGCTCGACCGGGACGCCCGTCAGCGGGATCGCGAGCGCCAGGAGCAGCGCGCCGATCGCGAGCGCCCGAACGACGCCGCCGAGGTTGAAGCCGAGGTTCATCTGCCACGGCCGCATCGGGGCGGAGAGCACGTCGTGCACGTAGCGGTCGCTCCGCGCCTGGAAGATCGACGAGGAGTTGTTGTTGTACGCGGCCTGGACCATGGCCATCGTGACCAGGCCGGGCACGATGAACTCGCGGTAGTCGAAGCCGTCGATCTGCTGGATCCGCTCGCCGAGCGAGAGCCCGAAGACGACGATGAAGAGAATCGAGGAGATGACCGGCGCGAACACGGTCTGGGTCCACGTCTTCCAGATCCGCAGCATCTCGCGCTGCGCGAGCGAGGCGAGGCCGCGGCTTCCGGTGGGGGCATCGCGCATGCCCCGAGGCTAGACGGCCGGGCCTGGCGCTAGGAGGTCCTGCCGGCCCGCATCGTCTCGCGGTCGGCCACCAGCACGGCGAGCAGCTCGCCGACCCAGTGGTCGCTCACGATCGGATGACGCATCGGGACCTCGGGGTTGACCGTGTAGGCGTTGCGCGTACCCTCGCGACGCTTCTCGAGGTAGCCCTCCTCGACGAGGTCGGAGACGATCCGGTGGGCGGCGCGCTCGGTGATCCCGATGCAGTCGCCGATCTGGCGAAGCGTCATGCCGGGGTCGCGCGCGACGCAGAGGAGGGCGTGGCCGTGGTTGGTCAGGAGGTTCCACTCGGCCATGCGCGCGGATGTTAGGGGAGCGCGGTTCGCCTGCTGCGGCGCGCCCGCCCCGCCGCCCCTTGCGCCGGGGCGCGGTCGGCTAGGCGGCCGGGGCGCCCATCGCCTTGACGTAGACGTCGGCCAGCGACCCGGCCCCGTAGTGCTCGCGCAGCCCGTCCGCGGTGTCGCGGGCGATCAGGTGCCCGTCGCGGATCAGCGCGATCTCCTCGCAGAGGTGCTCGGCCTCCTCGAGGTAGTGCGTCGTGAGCAGGATCGTCGTGCCCTCGCCGTGGAGGCGGCGGATGTAGCGCCAGAGCTCCTGGCGCAGCTCGAAGTCGACTCCGGCGGTGGGCTCGTCGAGGATCACGAGCCGCGGGCGGTGCATCAGCGCCCGCGCGAGCAGCAGCCGGCGCCGCATCCCGCCCGACAGCTTCGGGGTGCGCACGCGCGCCTTCTGCGCGAGGTCGAAGGTGGCGATCATCTCGCCGGCGCGCTCGCGCGCCTCGTCGCGCGCCATGCCGAAGTAGCCGCCGTGGTAGACGAGCGTCTCCTCCACCGTAAGGAAGCGGTCGAGGTTGATGTCCTGCTCGGCGAGGCCGACCCAGCCCCGCGCCCGGAGCGAGTCGGCCGGCTCGCCGAAGACCGCGATCTCGCCCCCGGTGATCCGGATCAGGTTGCAGATCGCGCTGATCAGCGTGGTCTTGCCGGCGCCGTTCGGACCCAGCAGCCCGAAGAACGCGCCGTCCGGCACGGTCAGGTCAAAGTCTTCGAGCGCGATCGTCCCGTCGTCGTAGCGCTTCTCGAGGCTCCGGACCTCGAGCGCGGCTGCGGCATGGTCGCCGGGGGTGTGCGCGCTGGAGGTGGCGGGCCGAACGGTCACTTACCCAAGGTTAGACGGCCCCCTACGCCAGCTCGCGCCCGTACTGGCGCTCGTAGTAGGCGCGGTAGTCGCCGCTTCGGATCGGCGCCCACCACCACTCGTTGGCGCGGTACCAGGCGACGGTCTCTGCCAATCCGCGCTCAAAGCGCGTCCGCGGCTCCCAACCGAGCGCGCGCACCCTGTCGGCCGACAGCGAGTAGCGACGGTCGTGCCCCGGTCGGTCGCGCACGTGCTCGATCAGCGACTCGTCACGCCCGGCCTCCGCCAGGACTCGCAGGACGACCGCCAGGTTCTCCACCTCGTCGGGCCCGCCGACGTTGTAGGCCTCGCCCGCGCGGCCCGCCTCGAGCACCGTGTCGATCGCGCGCGCGAAGTCCTCGACGTGCAGCCAGTTGCGCACCTGGCGCCCGTCCCCGTAGACAGGCAGCCGATCGCCCGCGAGCGCGTTCAGGATGCACAGCGGGATCAGCTTCTCGGGGTGCTGGCGAGGGCCGTAGTTGTTCGAGCCGCGGCAGACCAGGGCGTCGAGGCCGTGAGTGCGGACGTGGGCCGTGGTCAGCAGGTCGCCCGCCGCCTTGGTCGCGCTGTAGGGCGACGAGGGGTCGAGCGCCGAGGCCTCGGTGAAGGTCCCCTCCGCGATCGAGCCGTAGACCTCGTCGGTCGACACCTGGAGGAACCGGCCCACGCCGAGCTCGCGCACTGCGTCGAGCAGGACGGCGGTTCCCATGACGTGCGTCCGCACGAACGCGGCCTGGTCGGTGATCGAGCGATCGACGTGCGTCTCGGCCGCGAAGTTCACCACCGCGTCGCAGCCGGTCATCGCGTCGCGGACCACGGCACGGTCCTCGATCGCCCCTTCCACGAAGCGGACGCGACCGGCCACGTCGGAGAGGTTCTCGCGCCGGCCCGCGTAGGTCAGCTTGTCGAGCACGGTCAGCTCGTCGCCCGGCCGCTCGGCGAGCGCGACGCGCACGTACGCCGAGCCGATGAAGCCGGCGCCCCCGCAGACGAGCAGCCTCACGCCGCCCTCGCGCGCTCGTCGAGGTACGCGGCTAGGCCGAGCTCCCAGTCGGGCAGCAGGATCGCCTCGGGGCGCTCGGTGGCGAGCGCCGAGTAGGGCGGGCGGGGGGCCGGCCGGGCGAGCTCCTCGGTCGCGCAGGAGAGGACGCGACAGTCGACCGCCGCCTGGCGAAAGACCTCGAGCGCCAGCTCGTACCACGAGCACTCTCCCGCCGCCGCGACGTGGTGGACACCGTAGGCGTCCGTGTCCACCAGCCGGACGATCGCCTCGGCCAGGTGACCGGTGTAGGTCGGGGAGCCGACCTGGTCGCGCACCACGATCACCTCGCCGTGGTCGCTCGCCAGCCGCAGCATCGTGTCGGCGAAATTGCGCCCCGCGAGCCCGAACAGCCACGCCGAGCGGACGACGAAGTGGCGCGGGTTGGCCTCCGTCGTCATCCGCTCGCCGGCGAGCTTGGACTGCGCGTAGACCGACAGCGGGCGCGGCTCGTCCGACTCGACGTAGGGCGCGCCCTTCGAGCCGTCGAAGACGTAGTCGCTCGAGGGGTACACGACGCTGGAGCCGGCCTCGGCCGCGGCGGCGGCCACCGCGCCGGCGCCCTCGGCGTTCGCCGCCATCGCGGCGCGCAGGTCGCCCTCGGCGCCGTCCACGTCGGTGTAGGCGGCGCAGTTCACCACCGCGTCGGGCGCCGCCGCTGCGATCCGGCGCGCGACGGCGCCGGTATCGGTCACGTCGAGCTCGCGCCGTGCGAGCGGCACGACCTCGTGGTTCACGGCTTCGGCGGCGCGCAGCAGGTCGCGCCCGAGCATTCCCGCGGCGCCTGTGACGGCGATGCGCATTTAAAGGATCGTGATCTCCGCGTGGTCGCCGACCACGAAGCGGTAGGCGCGCGGCACCGCGTCGCCGCGCGCAATCCGCACGTCCTTGCCCACGAGACTGGCCTCCATCCGCCCGTCGAGGCCGCTGATCGAGGAGCCGGCGAGCACGATCGAGTGCTCGACCTCCGCGCGCGCGATCGCGACGCCCTCGCCGACCGCCGTGTACGGCCCGATGTAGGCGTCGCTGATCGTGGCGCCAGCGCCCACGATCGCGGGCCCACGCACCATCGCGCGCTCGAGCCGCGCGCCCCGCTCAACCACTACGCGACCCTCCACGCGCGAGTCCACCAGCTCGCCCTCGACCCGCTCCTCGAGGTCGTCGAGGATCAGGCGGTTCGCCTCGAGGAGGTCCTCGACCTTGCCGGTGTCCTTCCACCACCCGGTCACCACGTGCGGGTCGACGCGGCGGCCGGAGTCCACCAGGTGCTGGATCGCGTCGGTGATCTCGAGCTCGCCGCGGCCCGAGGGCTCGATCGCCCGCGCGGCCTCGATGATCGAGTGCGTGAGCATGTAGACGCCCACCAGCGCGAGGTCGGTCCGCGGCGACCGCGGCTTCTCCACGAGCCGCGCGACGCGGCCCGACTCGAGCTCCGCGACGCCGTAGCTCTCGGGGTCGGGCACCGGCGTCAGCAGGATCAGGGCGTCGGGTCGCTCGCGGCGGAAGGCTTCGACCAGCTCGGTGATCCCGTCACGCAGCAGGTTGTCGCCGAGGTACATGACGAACGGAGCGTCGCCGAGGAACCGCTCGGCGGTGAGCACGGCGTGCGCCAGCCCGAGCGGGGCGTCCTGGTCGATGTAGGTGATCGAGGCGCCGAAGCGGGCACCGTCACCGACCGCCGCGCGGATCTCGTCGCCGGTCTCGGGCGCGACGATGATCCCGATGTCCGCGATCCCCGCGGCCGCCAGCGACTCGATCCCGTAGAAGAGCACCGGCTTGTTGGCGACCGGCACGAGCTGCTTGGCGCTCGTGTGGGTGAGCGGCCGCAGCCGCGTCCCCTTGCCACCGGACAGGATCAGGCCCTTCAGGTCATCGTCCGCTGCGTGGTTCGCCATCGAGCTTCCCGGCTCGGCCGCTAGTAGCCGCCGCCGAGCTTGGAGTGGTCCCATGTGACGATCCGTGTCGGCCGGAACGTGAGCCCGATCCGCTTGGGAGCCTGCTTCCCCACGGCCGCTCGCGTCTCGTCGCCGAGCTCGCCGCCCGTATAGCGCTCGAATAGCGCGACTCCGTAGCCGATGACCCGGTCCGGATCGCGCTCCAGCTCGACGTCGCACTCCAGCATCGCGCCGCGCAGCTCGTCGTAGGCCACGCCGTCCTCGACCTGGAGCGTGGCGTGCGGATCGCGCTCGAGGTTGCGCGCCTTCTGGGACTTCGCGTAGGTCCACCCGCGCAGCACGGTGCCGTCCGGCACGTACCAGAGCGGAACCAGGTGAGGGCGCCCGCGCGGGCCGAGCGTCGCGCAGCTCACGATCTTGCGCTCCGCGAGGAATGCCCGCAGCTCGTCGCCGGACATCTCGATCTGCTCGCGGCGGGAGGGCATGCCGGTGGCAGGCTAGCCCCTGGGCGCGGCACGGCGCGCCCCTGCGCCGTTCCGTCAGATCGCGGGCGTAACGTGCGACGACTCTTCCATGGAAGCCGCACAGACACTCCCGCTCAAGCCCCGAACCGTCGAGCTCCGCGACGGGCGCGTCCTCGTGGACGGGCTGGTGCTGGAGGACCGCACGGTCGTCGAGCTCGTGGGGGCGCGCCTCGAGCAGGGCGTCGCGGCCGAGGACAGCGTCCGCGCCGCCGTCGAGATCGGCGCGCGCGTGCTCGACCGCGAGGCCACGCAGGCCGAGGTCGACTTCGTGCGCGGCGAGTTCGAGCGCGCCTCGACGGAGGTGCAGCGGGCGTTCGGCGAGCGCGCGGGGAAGGTCGCGGAGGCGCTCGAGGCCCAGCTCGAGCAGTTCCTCGGCGCCGAGGGCGGCGCGATGTCCAAGGCGCTCGACTCCCACGCCGGCGAGCTCGCCGAGATGATCGCGAAGAACTTCGGCGGCGACCGCTCGACGGCGGTTCAGCATCAGCTGCGCGAGGTCGTGGCGAAGCAGCTCCAGGAGTCGCGCGCGGACCTGCTGCGCCAGTTCTCGGCGCAGGACGGCCACAACCCGCTCGCCGACTTCAAGGACTCGATCGTGCGCGCGATGTCGGGCCAGGAGAAGGTCGGGCGCGACCTGATCGACCGGCTCGGCAAGCTCGAGGGCGAGCTGAGCCGGCTTCGCGACGCCAGCGCGGCGCAGGCCGAGCTCGAGGCGGAGCGCGAGCGAAGCGCGGTCAAGGGCCACGACTTCGAGGAGCGAGCGTTCGAGCTCGTGCAGGCGATGGCGGACGCTCGCGGCGACGTGGCGCAGCACGTGGGGCACGCGCGCTCGGAGTCCGGCGGCAAGCGCGGGGACATCGTGATCGAGCTCGAGGCGGCCTCGTCGGACTCGAAGGGCCGGATCGTGATCGACACGAAGGACGAGCGCCTGTCGCGCAACGACGCTTGGCGCGTGCTCAACGGCTCGCTCGACGAGCGCGACGCCAGCTTCGCGATCCTGCTCGTCGCCTCCGACGGCAAGCTGCCGGCGCGCACCGATCCCCTCCACGAGTACGAGGGCAACAAGATGCTCGTGACGCTCGACAAGGAGTCGCTCGACCCGCGCGCGCTCGAGCTCGCCTACCGCTACGCGCGCTGCCGCTGCCTGATGACGCGCGAGAAGGGCCTGGAGGTCGACGCCGCGGGCGTCAGCGGCGCCGCCGACGAGGCGCTGTCGGCGCTCAAGGACGCGCAGAGGATTCGCGGCTCGCTGACGAGCGCGCGCAACGGTGTGCAGAGCGCGCACGAGGCGCTCGACGCGATGGTCGCGCGGGTGCAGGCGAGCCTCGAGCGGGTCGAGACGCTGATCGCCAGCGCGTCCAACTAGCCGTCGCGCGCCCGTCGTCCTCGATCGCTCGCGTGCTCTCACGCGTCGCCCACTGCGTCCTAGGACCGCTCGGCTCTCCGACGCGCCGGCTCGCGGTAGGCGCGACGGCCGCCGTTACCCACGCTGCCGCCCCAGTGCCTCTCCGTCCCGCGCGCTGCTCCGGCCCCGCGCCGTTTCACGGGCGCGCCGCGGTCATCCCTTCGCGAAGTGGTCCTTTGGAAAGACTTCTTTCGAGACCATCTCCCAAAGGACGCATGCATCACAGTCCGGCCGCCCGCGAGCGCGACGCCGCCCCGAGCCTGTCGGCGCTCCGAGCCCGCCTAGCGCCGCGCGCCCGCCAGCGCCTCGGCGGTCTCGAGCACAGCGGCGCGAGCATCCTCCGGCTCCAGCACCACGGCGTCGCCGGCCTCCTTGAGGATCTCGCCCACGAGCCAGTCGTTGCCCGCGTAGTGGAGCTCCACGACTACGGCGCCGTCCTCGAGCTCCTCGGTCGCCCGCCTGTCCTCGCGCGCCCAGCGGGCGCGTTCGGGTGACACCCATACGCGTGCCACGCGCGAGGCCGGCACCTCGCCGGTCCGCGGCCACCCCTGCACGTCGGGCTGGATGTCCGGTCGCGGCTCGAACTCCTCGTCGGTGACGGTCGCCGAGCGGATCCGGTCGAGCCGGAAGCTGCGCGTGGCGGCGCGCTCGGGGTCGAAGCAATGGACGTACCAGCCCTCCTGGCCGTTCAGCAGCTGGTAGGGCTCGATCCGACGCGTCGTGAACTCGTCCTCGTTCTCCTTGTAGTAGTCGATCTCGAGCAGCCGGCCCTCCTCGATCGCGCGGCTCACCATGCGGGCCACGCCCGAGTCGTCGCCCTTCGCCGTCGTTATCTGGAGCCCCTCGCCGGCCGGGTCGGCCCCGAGCGCCGTCACGATCTTCTCGCGCGCCGACGCGAGCGACCCCGCGGGCACGTGGTCGCCGAGCAGGTCGATCGCCGCCACGAGCGCCTTCGCCTCGAGCGGCAGCAGGCGCGCGGGCTTGGCGAAGTTGTCGCCGTAGGGCTCCGGGTCGACCTCGATGACGTCACCGTGCACCTCGGCGTAGAGCACGTAGCTGCCGCCGCCGAAGTTGACGACGTTGAGCAGGTCGATGTCCTCGCGCAGCTCCTCCTCGGAGATCTGGAGGGTGTCGCACAGCTCACGCACGTCGAGCTTGTCGCCCTCGCGCGCGGCCTCGATCAGGATTCCCGCGAGCGTCACGAGGCGGGCGAAGCGCTCCGGGCGGATCACGGTCTCGCCGCGACCGTCCGAGTCGGCCTCCTGCGCCGGCTCCGCGCGGATCGGACGCGCGGGGGCGAGATCGATCTCGCCGCTGTGACGCTCGATCACGCGCTCGATCCGCTCGTCCGCCTCCCTGACGAGCTCCTCGGGGCCGAGGACACGCGCGCGCTCGCCGAGGCCGAGCACCCAGGCTATGACCTGGCGCGAGTCCGCATAGGGCGTCTCGAAGACGATCCCTTCGGCCGGCGCGCCCTCGACCTCGGCGGCCGGGCGGATCTCTCCGGCGTGGCCGAAGTGGCGCTCGACGAGCCAGTCGATCCGGTCCGAGACCCAGACCCGCGCCACCTCCGTCGTCTCGCCCAGCTGCCAGTCCGTGCGCGTGGCGTACACGCGCGCGTCGAACCCCTCGGCGCGCCGCGTGAAGTCGTGCTCGGCCTTCGACGCGTAGCCGACCTTCCCGCGGATGCGTGACAGCCGGAACACCCGCACGTCCTTTCGCTCGTGCGCGTACCCGACGAGGTAGAACTGCCCACCGCGGAAGAGCAGGTGATAGGGATCGACGCGGCGGCTCTCCTCGTCGTCGCGGCCGATCGTGTAGTAGTCGAACAGGATCGTCTTGCGCCGAAAGATCGCGGTCTCGACCTTCGACAGCCGCTGGGAGAGCTCGCGCCCGCCGGCGCCGGCGGTCACGCCGAGCGCCACGGTGCCGTGCTCGGGGCTCTGGAGCGGGGAGGGCTTGCCCCAGGAGAGCTGCTGGAGCGCCAGCCGCAGCGGCTCCGAGTAGGCGAACTCGCCGCCGAGCAGCGAGAGCGCCGTGCGCAGCGCCCCGAGCTCGGAGTCCGAGAACTCGATCGCCGGCAGGTAGAAGTTCTCCGGCGGCAGCGAGTAGTTCTCCGCCTCGTAGTAGCCCTCGGCCGGCTTGTCCACCTTCAGCTCGATCCCGAGCGACTCGAGCTCGGCCCGGTCGGCGTAGAAGCGGCGCGCGAAGGCGTCTTCGTTCATCGTCGAGTAGCCCTCGACCTCCTGCTTGATCTCGAGCGCGGTGACCGGCCGCCGCTCGGCCATCAAAAACGAGATCAGCGACAGCTGGCGGATCAGCTTCTCGGTGTCCTTGGCCACGGCGGCCCAGGATATGGGCCGCGCAGCGGCGTGCTCCGCCCCGGCGCCCGGACCCCCCTTGCGCAAGTTCGCTAATTGCGAAGGTTGGCGAGCGTTCCGCCGACGATGGAACGATCCTTCACCTGTGCGACGGACAGCTCGCCCAGGGGCGCTCCAGCGGCTCCTCCGCTCACGCGCCGCTCTCGCCGCGGCGATAGCGCTCGCGCTGATCGTCGCCGCCTGCCTCGCGGCGCCGCTGTGGGCGGACCACGTGGCGGAGACCGGGCCGGACACCAACCACCTGACCGACACGGTCACGGTGGACGGGGAGGAGCGCGACGTCGTCTCGCTCGACGGCGTGCCAATCGGGCCGACCTGGCAGGGACGCTACTTCCTCGGCGCCGACGCGAACGGGCGCGACGTCATGGTCCGCCTCCTCTACGGGGGGCGCAACTCGCTCCTGATCGCGCTCGCGGCCTCCGCACTCTGCCTCGTCCTCGCGGTCGCCGCCGGGCTGGTCGCCGGCTACGCGCGCGGATTCGTGGACGCTGCAATCAGCGCCGCGCTCGACGTGCTGTGGTCGTTCCCGGTCGTGATCCTCGGCGTGGCGCTCGGCGTGGCGCTCGCGCTGGGCGGGCTCCAGGTCGGCCCGCTGGTGATCGACGGCGGCTCGCTGCTGATCCCGATGCTTGTGATCGGCGTCGTCTTCGTCCCCTACGTGGCGCGCCCGATCAGGGCGCAGGCCCGATCGCTTCGCGAGCGCGAGTTCGTGGACGCCGCACGCGTGTCCGGGGCGTCGCCGGCGCGGATCATGCTCGGCGAGCTGCTGCCGAACCTCGCCTCGACGATCGCGGTGTTCGTGGCACTGCTCGCGGCCAACGCGATCCTGCTCGAGGCGGCGCTGTCGTTCCTCGGCGCCGGCGTCCAGCCCCCGACGCCCTCGTGGGGCACGATGATTCGCGACGGCGTGGACCTGCTCACGAGCGCGCCCCATCTCGCGCTCGCCCCGGGGATCGCGATCGTGGCGACGGTGCTCGCGGTCAACGCGCTCGGCGACGCGGTGAGGGACGCGCTCGACCCGCGCGCCCCCGTGGGGCTCGAGCGCGGGGCCGGCAGCGCGGGGCCGGCAGCGCCGGCACCGACCGCCGGCAGCCGGACGCCCGAGGGCCGGCCGTCGTGACCCGGTTCGCGGCCCGGCGGCTCGCCTCGATGGCGCTCGTGCTGATCGCGGTCTCCTTCCTCACGTTTCTGATCTTCAACGTGATCCCCAACGGCGACCCGGCGGTGCGGATGGCCGGACGCGCCGCGACGGACGCCCAGATCGAGGCGATCCGTGAGGACTGGGGCTTTGACCGGGGGATCCTCGCCCAGTACGGCGAGACGATGGAGAAGCTGTTCACCGCCGACCTCGTCTCCTACTTCACGCGCGACAACGTGGTGGACGAGATCGTCGCGCGGGCGCCGCGGACGCTGGCGCTCGCGGTCGGGGCCGCCGTGCTCTGGATGGTCGGCGGCGTCGCGGTCGGGATGTACGGTGCCCTGCGGGCCGGCGGGCGCGCCGACCGCGCGGTCACGGTGCTCGCGCTGGTCGCGGTGTCGGTCCCGGTCTTCTGGCTCGCCGCGCTCGCGAGCCACTACCTCGGCTTCCGCCTCGGTCTGTTTCCCAACGGCGGCTACGTCGCGTTCGCCGAGGACCCGCTCGGCTGGGTGCACCATCTGCTCCTGCCCTGGGCCGTCCTGGCGCTCGGCCTCGGGGCGCTCTACTCGCGGATCATGCGGGCGAACGTGCTCGACGCGCTCGGCGAGGACTACGTCCGCGCGGCGCGCGCGAAGGGGATCACCGAGCGCCGCGTGCTGACCCGACACGTGCTGCGCAACTCGATCCTCCCGCTGGTCTCGCTGTGGGGACTCGACTTCGCGGCCGTGGTGGGCGGCGGGGCGATCCTCGTCGAGTCGGTCTTCGACCTAGACGGCGTCGGCCAGTACGCGGCGTCGGGGATCGACTCGCTCGACGTCCCGGTCGTGCTGGGCGTCACGCTGTTCGCCGCGTTCTTCATCGTGGTGCTGAACGCCATCGCCGACATCGTCCAGGCGGCACTCGACCCGCGGGTGGCGGAGCGGTGACCGCGGCGGAGGAGCCGCTGCTGGCCGTCGAGCGCCTGAGCGTGACGGTGGGAGCGCTCCGCGCCGTCGACGACCTCTCGCTCGAGCTGCGGCGCGGCGAGGCGGTCGCGCTCGTGGGCGAGTCCGGCGCCGGGAAGTCGATGACCGCCGTCGCGCTTCTGGGGTTGACCCCGCCCGGCGCCCGTGTCGAGGGGTCGATCCGCCTCGACGGAGCGGAGCTCGTCGGCGCGCCGGAGCCCGAGCTGCGACCGGTCCGAGGGCGCCGGATCGCAATGGTCTTCCAGGATCCCGCCACCGCACTCGATCCGGTGCAGCGCGTCGGGCGCCAGGTGGCGGAGCAGATCGAGGCGCACCAGGACCTGTCGCCCGCGGCGATCGAGCGGCGCGTAGTCGACCTGCTCGAGGAGGTGAGGCTTCCGCGTGCCGCCGAGGTTGCGCGGCGCTACCCGTTTCAGCTCTCCGGCGGCATGCGCCAGCGCGTCGCGATCGCGGCGGCGATCTCCTGCGATCCCGGCGTGCTCGTGGCCGACGAGCCCACGGCGGCGCTCGACGCGGTCGTCCAGGCTGAGGTCCTCGCGCTCCTCGAGGAGCTGCGGCGCAAGCGCGGAATGGCGCTGCTGTTGGCGACGCACGACATGCGCGCGGTCGCGAGCGTCGCCGATCGCGTCGCGGTGATGCGCGCCGGGCGGATCGTCGAGCAGGGGCCGGCCCAGGAGGTTCTGAGGCGGCCGCGCGAGGAGCACACGCGCGCGCTGCTGCGGACCCCCGCGGCCGCCAGCGCCGCGCGCGGGTCGAGCGCGCGGGCCGTCGAGCCGGCGCTGCTCGAGGTCTCGGAGCTCGAGGTGAGCTTTCGGCCCCGGCGATCGATCCTCGCCCGCAACGGTGGCGGCGAGCCGGTCCGGGCGGTCGACCGGGTCAGCCTCGAGGTGCGCGCGGGCGAGACCGTCGGTCTCGTCGGCGCCTCCGGCTCGGGCAAGACCACGCTCGCCCGGTCGATTCTCCGCCTCGTGGAGCCGAGCTCGGGCTCGATCCGGCTCGACGGCCGCGAGCTCACCGGCCTCTCGGAGCGCGCACTGCGTCCGCTCCGGCGCGAGGTCCAGGGCGTGTTCCAGGACCCGGCCGCGTCGCTGAACCCGCGGCGGCGGGTCGCGAGCATCGTCGCCGCGCCGCTCCTGCGCAACGGAGGCGGCCGCGCCGATGCCCGGGAGCGGGCGACGGGGCTGCTCGAGCGCGTCGAGCAGTCCAGCGAGCACCTGCACCGCTTCCCACACGAGCTCTCCGGGGGACAGCGCCAGCGGGTCGGCATCGCGCGGGCGCTGGCGCTCGAGCCGCGCCTTCTGATCCTCGACGAGCCGGTCTCGGCGCTCGACGCGCCGGTTCGCGCGCAGGTGATGGACCTGCTCGCGCGCCTCCAGAGCGAGCTGGGGCTCGCCTACCTGCTGATCTCACACGACCTCGAGCTGGTCGGACGCGTCGCGGACCGGGTCGCCGTGATGGACGCGGGAGCGTTCGTGGAGGAGGGGACGGCGCGCGAGCTCGTCGAGAAGCCGTCGCACCCGGCGACCCGGGCGCTCGTGGCCGCCGGCTACGCGGCGGTGCGCGAACCGAAGTAGGCGGAGCCCGACAGGGCCCGGTCGAAGCTCGACCAGCGTTCGCCGTCCTGGAGGCCCTTCTCCAGCCGGTCGAAGCTACCGAGGCGCCCGCCGAGGTTGTCGATCATGTGCACGAGCGTGGCCTCGCGCGTGCAGGGCACGACCGGGCTCCCGTGCTCGAGCTGCCCGTGGTGGGAGAGGACGATGTGCAGCAGCGCCTGCGCGGTGTCGGGCGGGAACCCCGGGATCGCCTCGATCTCGCGCCGCACGAGGAAGTAGCCGAGCGGGATCTCGCCCTGGAGCTTGCCGGCGTCGGTGAGCTCGATGGCGCCGCCGTCCTGCTCGTAGGCCTCGATCTTCCCGATGTCGTGCAGGAGCCCCCCGGCGACCGCGACGTCGCGGTCGATGTCCGGGAAGGTGGCGGCCATCGCGCTGACTCCCTGCGCCACCGACAGGCAGTGCTCGAGCAGACCGTGGCGGTAGGCCTGGTGGTAGTACTTGGCGGCGGGGGCGTCGAGCCAGCGCCTGCCGATCTCGGAGCTCTCGCTGAGCAGGCGCTCGAGCAGCGCGCGCAGGTGCTCGTGCTGGGTCGTCCCGATCAGCTCCTGGAGGTCGGCCAGCATCCGCCGGTACGGCAGCGGCGGGCCGTCGAGTAGGTCGCGCGGGTCGTACTCGTCCTCTGCGGCCGGGCGCACCGACCGGACCGTGACGCAGGCGCCGTAGCGCTCATCGACCTCGAAGCGACCGCCGATCCTCACGACCACGCCCGGGACGGCGGCCTCCCAGGCCGCCTCGACGCCATCCCACACGACGCCCTCGACCGTACCGGTCACATCGCCGAGCCGTAGCTTCACGAAGTCGTCGCCGTTTCGCTTCTGGCGCCGCGAGCGGTCGCGGATCACGAAGATCGCGTCCACCGCCTGGCCGTCGGCGAGGTCCCGCGCGAAGACCTTCTGGCAGCCGAGCGGGGCCGGGCCGCCGACCTCGAGCTCCACCGCGAGCGGAGGTTGCTCGGCCTCGACCGTGGATGTGAGCGGCTGGGTCATGGAGACCGCAAGTTAGAGTCGGGTGCGGACGGTCCTCGCCCCCTGTGAGCGTGATCAGGGTCCATGCGGATGAGGTCGCCCGTCGACGTCCTCGTCTGACACGCGCCTGCAGATGGCCCACCCCTACACGGTCCTCGACGTCTTCACGGACACGCCGCTCGCCGGCAACGCGCTCGCGGTCGTCCATGAGGCGGACGGCCTCGACGAGGAGACGATGCAGCGCTTTGCGCGCGAGACCCGGCTCGCCGAGACGACCTTCGTGCAGCCCCCCACCGTCCAGGGCGCCGACTATCGCAACCGCATCTTCACGATCGTCGAGGAGGTGCCGTTCGCGGGCCACCCCTCGCTCGGGACGGCCGTCGCGGTGGCGCGCGCCCGCGGCGAGAGCGAGGCGACCTACGTCCAGCAGACCGGCGCCGGGCTCCAGCCGGTCGAGGTGCGTGTGGACGGCGACCGCGCCTACGCGTCGGTGCTCCAGGAGCCTGCGCGCTTTGGCCCCGAGGTGGATTCGGCGCGGGTGATGGCGGCCCTCGGGCTCGAAGCCTCGGACGTCCACGCCGACCTCCCGCCGCAGGTCGTCTCCACCGGGTTGCCGACGCTGGTCGCTCCGGTGGCCGACCAGGCCGGCGTTTCGCGCGCGGTCCCGCGCTTCGAGGCGATCGACGCGCTGCTCGAGCCGCTCGAGACGCAGAACCTCTACCTCGCCCATCACGAGCCGGCGTCCGGGCGCGCGCGGGCGCGCATGTTCTCGCGGCTCGTCCAGGAGGGAGAGGACGCGGCGACGGGCTCCGCGGCCGGCCCGCTGTGCGCCTACCTTGCGGCGCGCGGACGCGAGCCGCGGGTCGAGGTCAGCCAGGGCGTCGAGATGGGGCGCCCGAGCCTGCTGGCGGCGGAGCTCGAGGGTGACCGCGTGCGCGTCGGCGGCGGCGTGGTCGCGATCGTCGACGGGTCGGTGAGGCTTCGCTGACCGAGCGACGCTATAGCGCGGAGCCCGATTGCCGCGCCCCGCCGTAGTGGGCGATCGCGGCGTCGGCGAGCCGGCCCGTGGCGCGCCCGTTCTGCGTCGCGGAGACCGGTGCCGAGAGGATCGGGACCACCCTGTAGACGGTGCGCTTCACGACCGTGCGGCCCGCCATCTTCAGCAGCCGCCGCGTGAGCGCCTCGTCGCGTGACTGCTTCGACGCGATGTACTGGACAGCCATCGACCGGCCCAGGCCGTCCAGACCGGCGCGCGCCTCGGCGGGTGTCGGGTAGACGCCCTGGAGCGCAAGCAGCTCGGCCGGGCGCATCGGATGACGCGGGTCGAAGCCGTACGCGGCGGCGAGGAAGAACACCATCCGACCCTGGATCCAGGCGAGCGCGGCGAGGTCCGGCGCCACCGTGAAGGCGCCGCCGATTCCGGCGATTCCCCCCTCCAGGCGCGAGAGGCGGACGTGGTGCTTGCGCGCGATCCTGGCCAGCTCGGGCGGTGGGTGATGCCCGTGCATCCGCCGCGCCCAGCGATCGGCGGGCGGCGCGAAGCGCTCGGCGGCCGCGAGCGCGATGTGCTCGGGGGCGCGCGCCGGGTCGTCACGGACGCGCTCCCACAGCGAACGCGGTAGGGCGCCGACCCGCTCCGCCACGTCTCCTGCGCTCGAGTCCTCTTCCACGTCGCCAGCATAGGCACAGGCGGTTTCGTCACGGGCCTCTCGGGTAGTCTCGACCCATGGCTACGACGACACCAAGAGAAGGCATCCTCAGCGACGAGATGGGGGCCGAGCGCGAGCAGCTGATCGAGCTGCTCAAGCAGGCCTACTTCATGGAGCTCGAAACCGTGATGAGCTACATCGCGAACTCGATCAACCCCGACGGCGTCCGCGCTCAGGAGATCCGCGAGTCGCTCTTGGAGGACGTCCAGGAGGAGCTCGGGCACGCGCAGCAGTTCGCGCAGCGCATCAAGGAGCTGTACGGAGTTGTGCCCGGGTCGCTCGAGTTCTCGGCGGAGCAGTCGGCACTCCAGCCTCCCGACCACCAGACCGACATCGTCCACGTGATCAAGGGCGTGATCGAGGCCGAGACCGGCGCGATCGAGCACTACAACAAGATCATCGAGTTCTGCGACGACAAGGACCTCGTGAC
>Ga0136615_10000528_pt1 | contig 17372 bp, 18 predicted proteins | sample AntDrymUQ2882206_2_FD_106647 | JGI IMG/M metagenome (GOLD analysis project Ga0136615, IMG submission 106647) | Polar desert sand microbial communities from Dry Valleys, Antarctica - metaG UQ288 (22.06) | ecosystem: Environmental > Terrestrial > Soil > Desert | place: Antarctica: Dry Valley...
CTGGCCACCCTGCCCTTCTCCGCCTACGCCGAGACGGTTCTGCGCCGGTACGGTCTTTCCACCCGCGGCTGGGGCTTGTGGACGGCAGACGTCGGAAAGTCCTTCGCGATCGGCGTCGGGTTGACGGCGCTGATCCTGGTGATCCTGTACGGGTCGATGCGAGTCGCTCCGCGGCTGTGGTGGGCGATCGCAGCGACCGTCGTGGCCGCCGTGGTGGTGGCAGGCTCATTCCTCTACCCGGTGCTGATCGAACCCGCATTCAACCGGTTCAGCTCGATGCCGCAGTCGGAGTTACGCACGGATCTGCTCGACCTCGCCGAGCGGGACGGCGTCGCAGTAGATGACGTGCTGATGGCCGACGCGTCTCGGCGTACAACCGCCTTGAACGCCTATGTCTCCGGCTTCGGATCCACTCGGCGGATCGTCGTCTACGACACGCTGCTGGACTCTGAGACACCGGCGGTGATCGAGACCATCGTCGCCCATGAGCTGGGGCACGCCAAGAACAACGATGTTGTCCTCGGCACCGCGATCGGCGCGCTGGGTGCCGCGGCAGCGGTGATCGCGGGCTACCTCCTGGCCGGCTGGACACCCCTGCTGCGCCGCGCCGGCGCAACGTCTCTGGCCGATCCGGCAAGCCTGGCTCTGGTGCTCTTCGTCCTGGCCGCCGCCGGGCTGCTGCTGACGCCGGTGCAGAGCCTGATCTCCCGGCAGATCGAGTCCCGTGCCGATGTGCATGCGCTCGACCTGACCCGTGACCCGGCAACCTTCATCGAGATGCAGCGCCGGCTGGGCGTCGCAAACATCGCCGACCTGGAACCCAACCAGCTCTACTACTGGGGCTTCGCCTCCCACCCCTGCACTGTCGAACGAATCGCCGCGGCGCGAAACTGGGCGCAAGCAGACCGCGAAGCCGCACCGTGACCGGCTCCGGTCGATGACCCGGACGCTGGTCGTCACCAACGACTTTCCGCCCCGTCAGGGCGGCATCCAGACCTACGTGAGCGCGCTGATCCGCCGGCAGCCGGCTGACTCGGTTGTGGTGTTCGCACCGGCGTGGGAGGGGGCAGCCAGCTATGACCGGTCCCAGGCCTTCCCGATCATCCGGCACCGGACGAGTCTGGTCCTGCCCACTCCAGAGATTCGGCGCCGAGTCGGCTCCCTCACTCGCGAGTACGACTGTGATCGTGCGTGGTTCGGAGCGGCGGCGCCACTGGCCCTGTTGGCGCCGACCTTGCGGGACAATGGGATCGAACGGGTGATGGCCTCGACCCATGGGCACGAGACAGGCTGGGTTCGGTTGCCCGGTGCTCGGCAGGTGTTGCACCGCTTGGCCGCTGGAGTCGACGTGGTCACCTACATCACCGAATTCACCCGCAGCATTTTGGCGCCCGTGTTGGCCGATGTCACCGAGCTGCGCCACCTACCGCCGGGTGTCGACGTGGCTGCTTTCAATCCGGCGATCGACGGTGCGCCCGTACGCCGCCGGCTGGGCTTGGACGCGGGGACACCGGTGGTGGCTTGCGTGTCGCGACTTGTCCGCCGAAAGGGTCAGGACGTCCTCATCCGGGCCTGGCAGCAGGTGCGTTCCCGGTTCCCGGACGCGGCCCTGCTGCTCGTTGGTGGCGGGCCGGATCTCAAGCGCTTGCAGGCACTCGTCGAACGGGTCGGTGCCACGGGCGTGCATTTCGTCGGAGGGGTCAGCTCGCCGGATCTGCCGTCGTACTATGCCGCGTGCGATGTCTTTGCCATGCCGTGCCGGACCCGACGTGCCGGTTTGGACGTCGAAGGGCTCGGGATGGTCTACCTGGAGGCCGCTGCCTGTGCCCGTCCGGTGATCGCTGGAAGCTCCGGTGGTGCGCCGGAGGCGGTACGCCATGGCGAGACCGGTCTGGTCGTGGACGACCCGCGATCTCCGACAGCGGTAGCCGACAGCATCCTGGCTCTGCTCGACGACCGGGAACGAGCCACCGCCATGGGCGCCGCCGGGCGGGCTTGGATCGAAGCGGTCTGGTCATGGGACTCCCTTGCCGCGCGGTGGCGCAGTCTGCTCGCCTGAGGCAGGTTGGGATCACGCCCAGAGAGCGGGCACCGCAGGAGCGCTCTGTAGCCGGCCTGCCGGATGCGGGAAGTCCTCGCGCCGATATCGAACTGCACCCGCCAGGGTCAGGGGCAACAGGACGAGAGCGCCGAGGTAACGCCACGGGTTCTCCTCGATCGGTGGCCCATTGCCCTCCCGCCAACTGTTCACGTTGATGATCGCCTCAGTGGCCAGGACCTGACCGTGGCAGGCCAGACCGCTGACTCCGGAGTGGACGAGATCGCAGCGCTGGTGCATCTCGGCGTACCACCAGTCATCGATCAGGGGGCGGGCCCACTCACCGAGCGGGACGCCGATCGCGGCGGCGTACCGCAGGAGGTCATAGCCGAAATCGTGTCCCTTGCAGGTCGGCTCCATGTCGAAGGCCAGATGCACCGGCGATGAGCAGGCCCCGATCGGCTTGCCCAGGGACAGGCTGCCGTTGATGTCGATCACCTCTGGGCGGTAGGCCATCACGGCAACGAAATCGTCGGGAATGGAGGCGATGAGCTCAGCCCCACGATCGGTTCCGGTTGCCTCGCGACCGATGAGCACCTCGACCGCGTGACCAGTTGCGGAATCTCCTCGGCCGGTCAGCGGCATGGCTGAAGATCCAGCGCCGCTGACCAGCAGTAGCAGCGCGATCACGACGGCGGCCTGCAGCAGGGCCCATGCGATGGGCGGCGAGACAAGGTTCGTTGGATTGGACACGCCGGCCAGCAGAGACGTCCGCAGCCGCGGCGGCGCTGACTGACTCGCCGTCTGCGTCGGCCAGGTGGGGTGCCGCATTTCTGCCATGGTCGCATGTCCGCCGGCCTCAGCGGGCGTAGATGGCCTCCACCTCGGCGGCATGCGCCTTGAGCACCACGGCACGCTTGATGCTGTTCTTCGGGGTGAGCTCTCCGGCTGTCTCGGTGAAGTCGCGGCCCAGGATCCGAAACACCTTGATGGCCTCCACGTCGGAGACTGCTCGGTTCGCCTCGTCCACCGCCGTCTGGATCTCAGCTCGCAGATCCCGATCGTCCTTGAGCGTCGCAACGCGCGTGCCGACCGGCTTGCCGTGCCGCTGCAGCCAGGCCGGCAGTGCGTCGGTGTCGACGGTGACCAGGGCCCCGATGAACGGACGCCGGTCGCCGACCACGATGCACTGACTGATCAGCGGATGTGCGCGTAACCGGTCTTCCAGCACACTGGGCGCCACGTTCTTGCCGCCGGCGGTGACCAGTATCTCCTTCGTCCGACCGGTGATGGTCAGAAAACCCTTGTCATCCAGCGATCCGATGTCGCCGGTGTGGAACCAGCCATCCTCGGTCATCACCTCGCGGGTTGCCGCGGCGTTGTTCCAATAGCCTTCAAAGACATGCTCGCCCTTGAGCAGAACCTCCCCGTCCTCGTCGATCCGTACCGAGACTCCGGGAAACGGCCTGCCCACGGACCCGATCTTGACGGCCTGTTCGAGATTCACCGTGGACGCGGCCGAGGTCTCGGTCAGTCCGTATCCCTCGTAGATGGTCAGCCCGATGCCGCGAAAGAAGTGCCCCAGCCGGGCACCAAGCGGCGCGCCGCCGGAGATTGCCGCCGCGCAGCGGCCGCCCAGGGCACTACGAAGTTTGCCGTAGACGAGGCGGTCGAAGGCCTCGTGCCGCATGCGCAACAAGACTCCGACCCGGCCGCGGTCCAGGGCGCGCGAGTAGCTGATTGCGGTGTCTTCGGCAATGTCGAAGATCTTGCCCTTGCCATCCGCGTGCGCGCTTTGCTTGGCCGAGTTGTAGATCTTCTCGAAGACGCGGGGTACGGACAGCACGAAGGTCGGACGGAACTCGGCGAAGTCGGCCAGCAGCGTCTTGACCTCGGCGGTGTGCCCGAGCTTTGCCTGAGTCTCAAGTGAGCCGATCTGGATGATTCTCGCGAAGATGTGGGCCAGCGGGAGAAAGAGCAGCGTCGATCCTTCGGAGTTGAAGAGGCCGGCCAGCCCCGGCAGGGCGTTGCGCACTTCGAAGAGCAGATTGCGATGGGTCAGCCGACAGCCCTTGGGGCGACCAGTCGTACCGCTGGTGTAGACGATCGTCGCCAGGCTGTCCGCGGTCACGTCCCGGCGCCGTGCGGCCAACTGCTCGTTCCCGACATCGGAACCGGTGGTGGTGAGCCATTCGATGGCCCCGTTGTCGATCTGCCAGACCTGCGACAGCCCGTTGAGGCCCTCGCGAACGGACTGCACGAGCGCTTCGTGCTGCTGGTTCTCTACGAAGATCGCAGTTGCATCCGAATCGGCGAGGATCCACTGAACCTGTTCGGCGCTGGAGGTCTCATAGATCGGAACGGTCACTGCGCCGGCCGCCCAGATCGCGTAGTCGATCAGCGTCCACTCGTAGCGTGTCTTGCTCATCAACGCGACCCGATCGCCCTGGGTCACGCCGTTGGCGAGTAGGCCCTTGGCCACCTCGGCGACTTTCCGAGCGAACTGCGCGGCCGTCACGTCCTCCCATGCCAGGCCATGCCGTACGCCGAACAGCACATGGTCAGGAGCCTGTTCTGCGTGCGCAAAGACCGAGTCGGTCAGGGTGTCCGCCTCGGAGACCTCAACCATGGTCGGTATCGCAAGCTGACGCACGTGAGCGAATGTAACCGCTGAGCGCGTTGCTACCGGGATGGCAGGCTACTGGTGTGCCGACAGTGGATCTGGTCGACGAGAACTATCTGCGCGCGCCGATCGAGCGGGTAGCCGAGGCGGTCCACGACGAGGCTCGTTGGCGGCTGTGGTGGCCGGACCTGCGGCCTGCGGTGTTCATGGATCGCGGGACGGCCGGAATCCGCTGGAACATCACTGGTGCGTTGGTCGGCAGCATGGAGATCTGGCTGGAGGCATACGAGCCGCCCTTAGGTGGAGTGCTCCTCCATTACTACCTACGCGCCGACCCGACGGCTCCTGGTTCGGGAAGCCGGCGCGCCACCGTGTCACGACGCGCCGGGCATCTGCACTCCCTGCGCTGGGCAAGGTCTGGCAAGCAGAACCTCTGGAATCTCAAAGACGAACTCGAAGCGCACGAGGTTGGGCAATAATGAGAGTGCATCTGGTCAGCGATGTGCACGGTGCGGTCGAGCCACTGCGCCGTGCCGGCCAAGAGGCCGACGCTCTGATCTGCCTGGGCGACCTGCTCTGCTTTCTCGACTACTTCGACTACGACGCCGGCGTCTTCGGGTCGCTGTTCGGACCGGAGGCCGTCGCCCGTCTCGTGCAACTGCGTACCGCCGGCCGCTTCGAGCAGGCCCGCGACTGGTCCCGCTCGCTGTGGGCCGGTCTGCCGGATGCGCGAGCGGCCATGGACGAAGCGATCGACGGGCAGTACGCGGAGTTGTTCGCCGCCATGCCGACACCCACCTATGCGACGTACGGCAACGTCGACATCCCGGATCGTTGGGACAAGCACGCCCATTCCGGTGTCCAGATTCTCGACGGAAGGGTCGTCGAGATCGGCGGCCTGCGGTTCGGCTTTGTGGGCGGTGGGTTACCGACACCGATGCGAACGCCGTACGAGATTTCCGAGGATGCCTACGCGGCCAAGGTCGAAGCACTCGGACCGGTGGACGTGCTGTGCGCGCACATCCCGCCGGCCGTACCGGAACTGACCTACGACGTCCTGGCCCGCCGGCTCGAACGCGGCAGTTCCGCGTTGTACGACGCCATCGTCGAGCACCAGCCGGCTCTGATGTTCTTCGGACACGTCCATCAGCCCCTCGCCGGGCGGTACCGGATCGGTCGCTCGGAGTGCATCAACGTCGGGCACTTCGCCCGCACGAAGGTTCCCTACGTCCTCGATCTGTGATGGCTGGGGCGTCAGTAGTCTTGGGCCATGGCCGATCAGTCCCAGCAATCCATCGAGATCGCCGCGCCCGCAGCGGACATCATGGCTGTGATCGGCGACTTCGCGGCCTATCCCGAGTGGACCGGTGCGGTCAAGAGCGCCGAGGTGCTCGAGGAGGACGAGGCTGGCTGGGCCAAGCAGGTGCACTTCGTCCTGGACGCCGGAGTGGTCAAGGACGACTACGTCCTTGGCTACGAGTGGACCGATGACACGGCGGTCCACTGGCATCTGATCAGAGGTCAGATGCAGAAGTCCCAGATCGGGTCGTACGTGCTGCGCGAGTCAGGGAACACCACGAACGTGACGTACACGTTGACTGTGGACCTCGCGATCCCGATGCTCGGGATGTTCAAGCGCAAGGCGGAGAAGGTCATCATGGATACCGCACTGAAGGAGCTCAAGAAACGCGTAGAGGGCTGAGCAGTAGCGTGCGGATCCTTCTGTTCACCGGCAAGGGCGGCGTGGGCAAGACGACCGCCGCTGCGGCGACGGCACTTCGGCTCGCCGAGCGTGGACACAAGACGCTGGTCATGTCCGCAGATCCGGCACATGCGCTGGCTGACGCGCTCGGCGGTGGAGTCCTGGGCGATCGCCCCACAGAGGCCGCGCCGGGGCTGATGGCCTGTCAGGTCGACGGACTCGCCCGGCTGCAGCAGCAGTGGGCCGGCGGCGGCGACTGGCCGACGATCACCGACCAGCTCAGCGCGGCACTGTCCGCGGGCGGGCTGGATCCCCTGGTGGCCGAGGAATTGGCCGTGTTGCCGGGGCTCGAGGAGTTGATGATCCTGCTGGCGTTGGGCGAGGAGATTGCGGCCGGCCGGTACGACGCTGTCGTCGTCGACTGCGCACCCACCGGCCAGACGCTGCGGTTGCTTGCCCTGCCTGAGGTGCTCGATCGCTACCTCGAGCGGCTCTATCCGACCCACCAGCGGATGCTGCGTTCACTGGGTCTGCTCGGTCGGGACCGGCCGTCCGCTTCCTCGCGCGGTGGCAAGGCTGGAGTTCAGGAGTCGTTGGCGCTGGCGGTCTCCCGGCTGCACGAGAGACTGGTGGCCCTACGGCAGGTGCTGACCGATCCGGCGATCACCAGGATCCGGCTGGTGCTGACCCCCGAGACGTTGGCCCTTGCCGAGGCTCGCCGCGCGGCGACTGCCCTGGCGCTGTTCGGGTATGCCGTCGACGGGGTCATCGTGAACCGGGTGGTCGAGGATGGTGAGCTGGACATCCCCGGTGCTCCGTCATGGCTGGGGGCCTGGGCCGCGTCGCAGCGTCGGGTGCTCGCCGATGTGGCTGCCAGCTTTCCCGAGCTGCCGACTTGTGTGGTGGGCAACCATGGCGTCGAGCCGGTGGGCATGAAGTGTTTGGGCGAGGTGGCCGATCAGCTGTACGGGATCACCCCGCAAGACGCTGATCCGCTGGCCGGCCGGGAGCCTGCCGCGCTGATGCAGGTCGTTGCCGAGGGGAAGGACTACCTTTTGCGACTTGCCATGCCCCATGTGCAATCGGCTGAGCTCACCGTGCAGCGGGTCGGCGAGGAACTTGCCGTCAGCGTCGGAGGTCATCGCCGCCTGGTGGCCCTGCCCGGCCTGCTGTCCCGGTGCCGGATCGTGGGCGCGGCACTGGCCGACGGGGTCCTGAACGTACGGTTCGAACCGGATCCCGACCGGTGGCCCGAGGATCTGTTCCGCGCAATGAGCACCGCAGCGACCGGCGGAGCCGAGCAATGAGCACCGAAGCAGGACCTGCGTGAGTGCCGCCGCCGCGGGCGAACCGGTGGGTGGCCCGGCGCAGGAGGCCCGGCGGCTGGTCGAGGCCCTCAGCGAGTGGGCATCCAACCGGCTCGGCCCGGCTCAGGAGCATCTGGCCACCGGGTCGCCGGAATGTCAGATCTGCCCGGTGTGTCAGGTCATCTCAGCTCTGCGCGGAGATCGTCCCGAGGTGCTGGCCCGGCTCGGTGATGCATGGACCGCGTTTCTCGGCGTACTGACCGATCCTGCCCGAGAGCAGACCGCCTCCACTCCGTCCGAAGCTGCCCGCCCGGCTGCCCCCGGAGTCCCCTCGGGCGCTGGAGCCGACCCGATGGCGCCCGTCCGGCCTGTGCAGAACATCGATGTCCGGTGAGTGGCCGGCTACTCACGCTCGGAATCGACATCGGTGGCACCAAGATCGCCGGCGGTCTCGTCGATGACTCCGGCGTGGTCGTGGACTGTGTCCGTCGAGAGACGCCCGGCCACGCGATCGAAGCCGTCGAACACGCCATCGTTTCCGTGGTCGACGAGCTCTGTGCCCGGGCGAGCGTCGAAGGACATGGGGACGTCGTTGCGGTCGGCATCGGCGCCGCCGGATGGGTGAGCTCTGATCGGTCGACCGTGCTGTTCAGTCCGCACCTGGCCTGGCGCAACACGCAGCTACGCGCGGATCTCAGCGATCGAATGTCTTTGCCAGTGTGGGTGGACAACGACGCGAACGCGGCCGCCTGGGCGGAGTACCGGTTCGGCACGGCCCGTGGTCACGACACGGCTGCCTGCGTCACCCTCGGCACCGGGATCGGCGGCGGCGTGATCTCGGCCGGTCGATTGCAGCGCGGTGCTTTCGGGGTCGCGGGGGAATGGGGGCACACCCGCGTCGTACCGGATGGCCGTCGGTGCGTGTGTGGAAACCGCGGGTGCTGGGAGCAGTACGCCAGTGGACGGGCACTGGCCCGGGCCGGCAAGGAGCTGATCGAGGTGGCCCCGGCCGCTGCGAGTGCCTTGTTGGCCACGGTGGATGGGGACGGCTCCCGGTTGACCGGTGCCGGCGTCACTGCGGCCGCCTTGGCCGGAGATCCTGCTGCCATCGAGCTGGTGCGCGAGGTCGGAACTTGGCTCGGCGAGGGCATGGTCACGATCGCGATGATCGTCGATCCCAGTGTCATCGTCGTGGGAGGCGGGGTGGGCGCACTCGGTGAACTGCTGCTCGGGCCGGCCCGCGAGCGGTTTCTCGCGGTGCTGCCAGGGCGGGGATACCGGCCTGCTGCTGAGATCGTCGAAGCCCGTCTTGGTGCCGATGCCGGAATGATCGGCGCGGCCGATCTCGCTCGCAACAAACTGGGCTGATCCATCCCCGAGGGGCCACAGATCGTCGGATCTAGACTGTGCGCTTCCGCTGGATGACAAGGGGACAACCGACGTGCTCGATGTGACACGGACTTTCGTGGTGACCAAGCCGCTCGACGAGGTGGGCAGCTATCTCAGGGACTTCGCCAACACCGAGCAGTGGGATCCCGGCACCGTCTCTACTACGCGGGTAGGCGACGGCCCGATCGAGGTCGGTGCCCGTTGGCGGAATGTTTCGGAGTTTCGCGGCCGAAAGACCGAACTGGAGTACCGCCTGACCCTGGACGAGGCCCGCCGGTTGACGTTCGTCGGAAAGAACAAGACTGTCACGGCCACCGACGACCTGCACTTGCGCGAAGTGGACGGTGGGACCGAGATCAGCTACCAGGCGCATTTCGACTTCCACGGGCTGGCCCGTCTGGCGGAGCCGTTCCTCAAGGGAGCACTCGGCACGTTGGGTGACAAGACCGAGGCGCAGCTGCGCGAGACGATCAACAATCGCTGATCCGATCGATCGCGGCAGGCAGCGGCATAGTCTCGACCGATGCCGCCGATGAGCAGGCCACACTGTTGGACCAGATGGTGCGGGGTCCCGACGGCCCTCCGGGAGCCGTCAGCGACGAGTCGATGTCGTACTGGGACACGGTCATTCGTGCGGCGGACTCGATCAGAGCACTGACCTTTGAGTTGGCCGCCCATGTGATGCAGGGGCAGTCACACGCGGAGAAACTGCGAATCAGCCTGGTGGAGACTTACCTGCAGCCGCTGACCAGGTTGTGGGAACTGCGTGGGCACTCGACGGACGTCGCCCGACGGCTTGCCCGGCTACATCTGGCCGTCGCCAGGGGACTGGTCTTCGACTACCTGATCACCGGAGACGAGGCCGCTCGATCGACGTCTGGCAGCAGGCGTTCCAGACTGGACAGGCATCGGCGCTGACCGAGTGCCTGTCCGCACACACGCAGCTGATCTCCCCGCTGACCGATTGCTACCGCTTTCATGGCCGCGACGCCGTGGTGGCGCTGTACGAGGCTGCGTTCGAGGTTCTCCAAGACATGCGTGGCATACAACGCTCAATACTGGTTCGGACTGGATGCTGGTCATGAGCGGTCGCACCGGCTGGTACCCAAGACAGACCCGGCCGGCCGGTCGAGTTCCCGAGCTAGCTGACCAGTTCGCGGCTGAGCTGTTCGAGGAACAGGCCGGTGTCGGTCACGATCCCCAGCGCTTGGGCGCTGCCGCGGTCGGCCAACTTGGTGACCGTGGCCGGATTGATGTCGACGCTGACCAGCGGGATCGACGCGGGAAGCAGATTCCCGGTGGCGATCGAGTGCAACATCGTGGCCACCATGATGGCGAATCCCACATTGGGCAACTCGGCCCGCATCGCCCGCTGGCCCTCGATCACGTCGGTGTAGACATCGGGTAGCGGCCCGTCGTCACGCACCGAGCCGACCAGCACAAACGCCTTGTCCGCCTTGACCATTGCGTGCATCACGCCGCCGGTCAGGATCCCTTGCTCGACCGCGGCGGCGATCGATCCGGCCCGTCGGATCGTGTTGATCGCCCGAATGTGATGTTCGTGCCCGTGCGGTACGCCGGAGCCCTTGCTGAGGTCGACCCCGAGGGAGGTACCGAAGATCGCGGACTCGATGTCGTGTGTGGCCAGGGCGTTCCCGGCGAAGAGCACATCCACGAAGCCCGCCTCGACCAGCTTCACCATCGCGGGGGCGGCACCGGTGTGCACGATCGCCGGGCCACCGACCCAGAGGATTCGTTTACCCGCCGCCTTGACTTCGCGCATCTGTTCGGCGATCTGGCGGACCAGCAGCGCCTGCGGTTTCTCGCTGGAGACCGCGGAGGACATGAAACCGAAGTCGTCGGCGCTCTTGGCCTGCGTCGGCGGCATGATCACCCGGACGCCGGACGCCCCGCACACGATGTCGTCGCCGGCGCCAACGTCGGAAACCGGAACGGTACGTACCCGCCCCGCGGTGACGACCAGCCCGCAGTCCATCTCCGGTCGCTCGACGTCCACCCAACGATCGTCGAGGCGGACCTGGGTGTTGAGATTCGTCGTCGAGTAGAAGTCGTCGGGAAACACGCCGTCGCCCGGGGCCGGCCGGAGCAGCGCCTGACCAGGGTCGACCTGATTGGCCCCGTGCACCTGCAGCCGCATGAGGATGCGAGCCAGCAGTTCCTCGTCGTCGCTGCTGATCGCGATGTGCGCTGTCGAGGTGTCCTTGTGCTGCCGCCCCAGATCCAGGGAATCGATCCGGTAGTCACCGCCGTACTCGAGGACGTCGTCCAGAATGCGCGCCAGCGCACCGGTGTCCATCAGGTGTCCAGTGACGGTGACGATCTCGGAGTAGGGCACAGCGTGCAGATTAGGGCCGCTAGACGATCGCGCCGTCGTCGGGATCCTCGAACTGCGGCCCCTCGCGCATCCGCCACACCAGCATCCCGACGCCGCTGGCGATGCCGAGCACGCCGATGACGAAGCCGAGCTCTCCGCTCAACCCCAGTAAGCCCGGGGCGACCAGCAGCAGCGCTCCGCCGGCCAGCAGGATGAGGGCGTAGGCCGCGGCCCTGGACAGAACCGGAAGCGGCGGTGGTGGCGGAGGTTCGTAGTGCTCCTCCTGCGCGGCCTCTTCGGCTTCGACCGCTGCCCGTCCGGCCGCCGCCCACTCTGCCGCGCGCTGCTGCGCCGTCGCGTCGAAGTCGTCGGTCAGCGTATCGCCGAGCCGGCCGTGGTCCGCCTCGTAGGCAGCGATCAGTTCACGCCACTGTGCTTCCTCGACGCTGGAGGGCGGGTTGGACTGGACCGAGCCAGCTCCGGTGCCCGACGAGCTCTTCGGGCCCATGCCGGATGCAGCCCGTCCAGCACAGTGCCCGGCGTCGGACTCGTCGGAGTCGAGGTCGTACTCCAGGATGAGGGCGTTCGCCTCCGCGGTCTGACTTCGGTCGACGTAGAGCCGGTCACTGGGCGGACTGGGCAGCGCGATGCTGCGGGTGACTGCGTCCACGTCGGATGTGGGATCGAGATAGGCAGCGACCCCCCCGTCGCGCAGGACGTCGAGCAGGTGTTCACCGACGCGCGGATCGACATCGCGCAACGCCCGGAACGCCGGTGCGTCCAATCCGTTGTCGCGCCGGCCGCGTCGACGAGGTGTCGTCACGTCGGCCTCTGCACGCCTGCATGATCCAGGATCCATGCGGCGCTGTCGGCAAAGATTTGGTCGGCATCGTTGTCGAGGGTGGCGACATGATAGCTGTCGTGCAGCAGCTTCTCGGTGACGTCGGTGGAGCGCACACCGTCGAGCAGCAGCCGGCCGGACAGAGGCTCGACGACGTGGTCCTCGGTGCTCCGGAAAGTCAGGATGGGTACGTCGACCTTGGCCAGATCGCCAGCGGTGGTGGCCCATAGGTTCTGCAACGACACCGCGGCCTTGAGCGGAATCCGCGGATAGGCCAGCTCCCTTGCGCCGGCCTTCTTGATGTCGTTTGACACGCCTTTCCAGGACGGCAGCAGCTTGGCCAGGATCTTGAGCAGGGCCAGGTCCTTGCGCTCGGTGCCCAGCGAGGGATTGACCAGGACCAGTCCGGACAACCTTTCGCCGTGCTGCTCGGCAAGTCGGAGCGCCAGTGTGCCGCCCATCGACAGGCCAGCGGCGAAGACCTCCGTACAGCGGCCGTGCAAGTCCTCGAATGCCCGCTCGACCGCGGCGTACCAGTCCGGCCAGCGAGTGGCGTTCATGTCCGCGAGCACAGTGCCGTGGCCAGGCAGTCGCGGGCAGCTGATGCTGAACCCGTGTCCGGCCAGATGCTCACCCCAGGGGCGCAGGCTCTGCGGCGTGCCGGTGAACCCGTGGATCAGCAGGATCCCGATCGGGCCGCCGTCGAAGGTGAAAGGTTGCGCGCCAGCCAGCACCGGCATAGGTCTTCCTCCTGGGTGGCTGCGTCGTGACTGCGTTGTGACAATGACCGAATCGTCCCTAGTCTGGCACCCGAAGGGTCAGGTGGTGAGGTGTTCTACTGGGTACTGAAGTTCGTGCTGGTAGGCCCAATTCTGCAGCTGCTCTTTCGCCCCGACGTACAGGGTCTGGAAAACATCCCGAGCAAGGGACCGGCGATCCTGGCCAGCAACCATCTCTCCTTCTCCGATTCGATCTTCCTGCCACTCATGGTCCCCCGACGGGTGACGTTCCTGGCAAAGTCCGAGTACTTCACCGGCAAGGGTCTCAAGGGACTTCTCAGCCGGTGGTTCTTCCGTGGCGCCGGCATGGTCCCGATCGACCGGACGAGTGGTACGGCGGCCAAAGACGCGCTGGAAACGGGCATTCGCATCCTCGGGGAGGGCAAGCTGCTCGGTATCTACCCCGAGGGCACGCGTTCGCCCGACGCCCGGCTCTACCGTGGTAAGACCGGCTTGGCGCGGATGGTGCTGGAATCCGGTGCGGTGGTGATTCCGGTGGTCATGATCGACACCGAGAAGATCCAGCCCATCGGGAAGAAGATCCCACGCATCCACAAGGTACGGATCCGGATCGGGGTGCCACTGGACTTCTCCCGCTACGAGGGCCTGTCCGGAGACCGGTTCGTCGAGCGGTCCATGACCGACGAGGTGATGTACGAACTGATGCTGCTCTCGGGCCAGCAGTACGTCGATCTCTACGCGGCGAAGGTCAAGGCTGGGATGGACAAGACCGGTCGCAGTCCCGACGAGGTCGTCGCGATGCTCAAGCCGAGTCCGTTCGAGGCTGCCGAGCGGGTCCCGGCCACGCTGGCCGGCTGAGCCCTATCGCCTCCCGGCGCGGACGTCGATCGGTCAGGTCTCAGCTGCGGTCGTCGTGTCCGTGGCCGGGGGGACGCTGTCGGGGTTGTAGTCAGCGACCCGGCGTCGACGCGTTCCTCCGGGGTGCGCTGAGCGAGTGGTATGGCAACGTTCGGCGGGTGCGCAGGTTCTTCTACGACACCGAATTCATCGAGGACGGTCACACCATCGACCTGGTCTCGGTAGGCGTGGTTGACGAGGCGGGCCGCGAATTCTACGCTGTATCAACTGAATTCGACCCCGCCAAGGCGATCCCGTGGGTGCGGCGCAACGTTCTCGACCAGCTACCTTCGCCGGCCGACCCGGCATGGCGGTCTCGTCGTCGGATCCGCGAGGACCTGTTGTCCTTTCTCACCGGTCCAGGCGAGGAGGTCGAACTCTGGGCGTGGTTTGCCTCCTACGACCACGTGGCCCTGGCTCAGCTGTGGGGCCCGATGACCGAACTGCCTCGTGCGATCCCGCGGTTCACCTGCGAACTGCGCCAACGCTGGGCCGACATGGGCAAGCCGGAGCTTCCGGCCGCCGGTGCCGATGCCCACAGTGCGCTGGCTGACGCCCGGCACAATCTCGCTCGCTGGCGGGTCATGCAGGCGTTGCAGACGGGGCCCTAGTCTTTGTTCATGCGGATCGGAGTGCTCACCGGGGGAGGCGACTGCCCGGGGCTCAACGCCGTGATCCGGGCAGTCGTTCGTAAGGGCGTGGAGACCTACGGACATGAGTTCGTCGGCTTCCGGGACGGCTGGCGAGGCCCCATCGAGGGCAACACGATGACCCTGGACGTGCACGCCGTGCGTGGCATCCTGCCGCGCGGTGGCACCATCCTCGGTACGTCGCGCACCAACCCGTACAAGTCCGACGACGGGGAGGGCAAGCTGCTGTCCACCCTGGAACGGCTGGGCGTGGATGCCCTGGTGGCCATCGGCGGCGAGGACACCCTTGGCGTCGCGACCAAGCTGGCCGCCGCCGGAGTGCACGTCGTCGGCGTACCGAAGACCATCGACAACGACCTCGGGGCGACCGACTACACCTTCGGCTTCGACACCGCAGTTGGTGTGGCGATGGAGGCCATCGATCGGTTGCACACCACCGGCGACAGTCATCACCGGGCACTCGTCGTCGAGGTCATGGGCCGCCATGCCGGCTGGATCGCCTTGCACGCGGGAATGGCCGGCGGAGCGAATGTCATCCTGATCCCGGAGAATCCGTTCGACATCGACGCTGTGGTGGCCTACGTCGAGCACCGCTTTGCCTCGGGCTATTCGCCCGTTCTCGTTGTCAGCGAGGGCGCCCTGCCCCGAGACGGCGGCCTGGTTCTCGGATCGGGTGTGGTCGACGACTTCGGACACGTTCGGCTCGGCGGCATCGGGCAGGCGCTGGCCGACGTGATCGAGGCGCGCACCGGCAAGGAGAGCCGCGCCGTCGTCCTGGGCCATGTCCAGCGCGGCGGTACGCCCACCGCCTTCGACCGGGTCCTGGCCACGCGGTTCGGATTGAGCGCGATCGATGCCGTACACAGCGAGGACCGGGGCGTGATGGTCGCGCTGCGCGGCACCGACATAGTGCGAGTTCCGCTGGCCGAGGCCACCGCCGCACTCAAGACCGTTCCGCCGGAGCGCTACGCCGAGGCCGAGGTCTTTTTCGGCTGACGACAGCGAGCGAGCATCCCAGCGAGGAACGAGCGAGGAGCGCAGCGAGCGGAGTTAGCCTATGGGCTCGGCTCAGGACAGCGAGGGGTACGGGCAGCCCCGTCATCAGAAACCTGGTTTAACCGAAGTCCTTTCATCATCTTCGAGTGCCGGACGGGCAGTGATGACAACAGCATTGGCGGACTTCGACGCGGACGTCGCGGTCGTGGGCCTGGGCGCTCTGGGTTCCCACGCGGCCTGGCAACTCGCCGTGCGCAGGAGTCAGGTGATCGGGATCGACCAGTTCTCCCCGGGACACGCCCTGGGGTCCTCTGGCGGCGAAAGTCGACTCTTCCGCGTGGCCTGCCTGGAGCATCGCGATCTCGTGACCATGGCGCGCCGATCCCGCCGGCTGTGGCAGGAGCTGCAGACGCATACCGCCGAGCCGATCCTCGAGATTACCGGTGGTGTCGTGATCGGCCCGGCGGACAGCTACGTCATCACCGGGACCCTCGCCGCCGCTGAGGCCCACGACCTGCCTGTCGAGCGCCTGACGCGCGAGCAGGTGGTCAAGCGCTTTCCCCAGCACCAGAACCTGGCAGCAGAAGTCGTGGGTGTCTGGGATCCCGAAGCGGGCGTTATCTGCCCCGAGGCTGCGATCATCGCGGCCGTGGACGCTGCCCGGGCGGCTGGGGCGGAGATCTACACCAATACCAAGGTCACCGCGATCGACCTGATCGACGGAGGAGCCACCGTCCGCACCGCGACCGGCTCCTTCACCGTCCGGCAGGTCGTGGTGACGACCGGCCCGTGGCTGGGCCAGCTCGTGCCAGGGCTGGAGCTGAATCCGACGCGCACGCCCATGACCTGGTTCGCACCGGCCGACCCGGCCGATGACTCCTTCACCCTGGAGAAGTTCCCAGTCTTCATCCGCTCCATCGGCCAGCGGAATTCGATATGGGGCCACGGCGCCGCCCATCCCAACGGGGTGAAGATCGGGCCTGACCACGATGAGAACTTCGTCAGCGTCGACCCGGACAGGATCGATCGCGGCATCAGCGGCAGGGACTATGCGCTGGTCTCCGGCCTCGTAGCCAAGGCCCTTCCCGGCCTGGACCCGATACCGACCCGTATCACCACGTGCATGGTCACCCACACTCGCGACGACCAGTTCATCATTGGTCGACCCCGCGCCGACCCCCGGCTCGTCGTCGGCGGCGGAGACAGCGGCCACGCCTTCAAACACGCCGCCGCCATCGGCGAGCTCATCGCGCAGATCGTCACCGGAAAGGCCACCCACGTCGACCCGGCCTTCGTCGATCCCGACCGCTTTCTCCCCACCGAAAGATACCGGCCCAACTAGGCGACGGCTCCGGCACGTGAGGCTGAGGAACAACTCGACGGCCTTTCGGGACCAGAAGGTCAGATTGTGTCGGCCGGCGGGGTCGCGGGCTCGTCCGTCAATGGGTCGGTAACCGGCTACGCGGCCCGGTCCGGTGGTTGTCCGAGTTAATCCCCTCGCGCGTCCCAGTGTGCTCGTGTCTCAAGTACGGCAGCAACTAGGAGCGGGGCTCATTGTCGGCTCGCGTCGTCGTCGGCCGGCGGTGTCGGTAGTGGTGTGATCACTGTGACCGGTGTGGTCAGAGATTCTCGAAACATATTCTTCCGCAGCCGCTTACAGTCCCCGGGAATGTCAGCCCCTGGCCGTAGGTTTGCTGTGTGACCGTGTTTCTGAGCCCACCCGGACTGTCCGGGCTGGCTCACGCCCGGGACATGTCGTTGGACCCGGCCAAGCTCGGGCAGCTGGGCCGGCGGCTGGAGGCCCGGCTGCAGGGCGGCGCGGCACACCGAAGCCGACAGCCAGCGAGCATCGCA
>Ga0136615_10000529_pt1 | contig 17336 bp, 20 predicted proteins | sample AntDrymUQ2882206_2_FD_106647 | JGI IMG/M metagenome (GOLD analysis project Ga0136615, IMG submission 106647) | Polar desert sand microbial communities from Dry Valleys, Antarctica - metaG UQ288 (22.06) | ecosystem: Environmental > Terrestrial > Soil > Desert | place: Antarctica: Dry Valley...
CCCAGCGAGGGCGCGATCCGGCTCGACGGCGAGGATGTCGCCGCGGTGCCGCCGTACAAGCGCAACGTCAACACGGTGTTCCAGTCCTACGCGCTGTTCGAGCACCTCGACGTGTCCGAGAACGTCGCGTTCGGGCTGCGCCGGCGCAAGGTGGCCAGGCCCGAGATCGCGCAGCGCGTCGCCGACGCGCTCGAGCTGGTCGCGCTGGGCCACCGGACGAAGGCGAAGCCGGGCGAGCTCTCGGGGGGCATGCGCCAGCGCGTGGCGCTCGCGCGCGCGCTGGTCAACCGCCCGTCGGTGCTGCTGCTCGACGAGCCGCTCGGCGCGCTCGACCTCAAGTTGCGCAAGCACATGCAGGTGGAGCTCAAGCGGATCCAGCGCGAGGTCGGCATCACGTTCATCTACGTGACGCACGACCAGGAGGAGGCGCTCGCGATGTCCGACCGCATCGCGGTCATGCACGACGGAGTGGTCGAGCAGCTCGGTGCGCCCGAGGACATCTACGAGCACCCGGCGAAGCCGTTCGTCGCGGGCTTCATCGGCATCTCCAACCTGCTCGCGGCGACGGTGGAGAACGGCGGCGTGCGGCTGAGCGGCGGCACGCTCGTGCCGGCCCACGTGCCCGACGGGCTGGCGCCCGGCACCGAGGTGCAGCTGTCGGTGCGGCCGGAGAAGCTCTGGATCGACGAGCTCGCGCCGGGGATGGCCGAGGTCGAGGGCACCGTCGCCGAGCGCGTCTACCTGGGCACGACGACCCAGATCATCGTCGAGCTCGGGCCCGGCGCGCGGCTCGTGGCGCTGGAGCAGAACACGGCGCAGGCGCGGGCGGACGATCGCTGGGAGCTGGGCGATCGCGTGCGGATCGGCTGGCGCCCGGAGCACGGCCAGGTCCTGCGATGAGGGACGTCATCGTCCTGGGCGCCGGCCTCGCCGGCCTCGCCGCCGCGCGCGACCTCGCCGCGGCCGGCGCCGACGTCGAGCTGCTCGAGGCGCGCGATCGCCCCGGCGGACGGGTCGAGCAGGTCGTGCTCGAAGACGGCCGCGCCGTCCAGATGGGCGGCGAGGTCGTCGGCTCCTTCCACACCGCCTACCTCGAGCTGGCGGCCGAGCTGGGCCTCGCGACCGAGCCGAGCTACGTCGCCGAGCCGGGGGTCATGAGCTGGGACCTCGCGGAGGGCGCCGGCCAGGGCGAGTGGCCGCCCTTCTTCGGGCCCGACGACGTCGCCGACGCCGGACGGATCGAGGCCGCCTGCGCGCGCCTCGCCGCGACCGTCGATCCCACCGACCCGTGGAGCCATCCGGACGCCGCGGCGCTGGACGCGATCTCGCTGGCCGCCTGGCTGCGCGAGCAGGGCGCCCGGCCGGCGGTCCGCCGCCTGCACGAGCTCGGGGCGCTCGCGCTCGCCGGCGGCTCGACCGAGCGGCTGTCGCTGCTCGCCCAGCTGCGGGCGATCAGCGCCGCCGGCGCCGAGGAGATGTACGGCTACGAGCGCTGGGAGGGGCTGCGGCTCGCCGCCGGCAGCGCGGCGCTGCCGCTGGCGATGGCCGCGGAGCTCGGCGACCGGCTGCGGCTCGGCGCGCGCGTCGTCAGGGTCGACGTGACGCCGGCACTCTCCCGCGTGACGCTCGCCGGCGGCGAGGAGCTGACCGCGGAGGCGGTGGTCTGCGCGCTGCCGGTCGGTCCGCTGCGCGACGTGCTCGTCTCCGGCGTGTCCGACGCCCGCCTGGCCAGCCTGCACCGCCAGCGCCAGGCGCTCGCGGCCAAGGTCGTCGCGGCCTACCCGGAGCCGGTCTGGCGCGCCGTGGGCGCGAGCGGGCTGTCCGACGGCGAGGGCGTCGTCTCGTCGACCTGGCCGCAGGGCAACGACGCGCTCTCGATGCTCGTCGCCCCCGAGCGGCTCGCGCACTTCCTCGCCGCGCCGCCGGAGCGGCGCCGGACCGAGGTGCTCGCGACGCTCGCCCGGCTCTACGGCGACGCCGCCCGCACCCCTGACGCGCTGCTCGAGCGCGCCTGGGGCGTCGAACCGCTGACCCAGGGCTACGTGTCGCAGTGGGCGCCCGGCGACGTGCTCGCGGTTGGGCCGCTGCACGGCACGCACGAGCCGCCGTTCTACGTCTGCGGCTCAGACCACTGGGTGGCGGGCTACATGGAGGGCGCGGTGCGCACCGGCCGCGCGGCCGCCGTCGCCACGCTCGGCGCCCCCGTCGCATGAGCCCAGGTCATCGTCGAGCCGCCGTTGACCCCGAGCACCTGCCCGGTGACGAAGCGCGCCTCCTCGCTGGCGAGGTAGGCCACCGCCGAGGCGACCTCCTCCATCGCCGTGCACGCCGCCCTTGGCCGCGTTGTAGACCGCGTGCCGGTCCAGCCCGTTGCGCACGGAGTCGGCGTCGGCCTCGACGAGCCGGTAGCGCCGCGAGCCGACGAGCAAGGCTCTTGTCAAGCGGGCCCTAGAGCCAGCCGCGGCGCCTGAACAGCGTCAACAATCCGGCGAGCACAATGACCATGAAGACGATCACGGCATAGAACGCGTCCCGCGAGGACTCGCCCGGGACCTTCACGTTCATGCCCCAGACGGACGCGATCAGGGTGAGCGGGAGGAAGATCACCGAGAAGGCGGTCAGCACCCGGAACGTCTCGCTCGAGCGGTGGGCGATCGCGGACTCGTTCGTGGACTCGAGCGCCTCCACGACCTCCTTGTAGTTCTCGAGCATGTCCCAGATGCGCTCCGACGCGTCGACGATGTCGTCGAAGTAGATGTCGAGGTCATCGGCGATGTAGCGCGCCTTGTTGCGCTCGAGGTCGGAGAACGCGGCACGCTGCGGGCGGATCACCTTGCGGAAGTTGATGATCTCCTGCTTGGCGTTCGAGATGTCGCGCACGATCTCGTCCTCGCGCCCCTCGAAGATGTCCTGCTCGATCCGCTCGAGCTTGTTGCCGATCTTGCGCAGCATCGGGAACGAGGCGTCGACGCAGTCGTCGACGATCTTGTAGAGCAGGTAGCCGGGGCCCTTGGAGAAGAGCGAGTCGCGCAGCTCCTCGTTCGTCCGGCAGCGCTCGAACAGGTACTCGACCGGCTGCAGCGGCTCGTTGGGCAGCGTGATCAGGAAGTTGGGGCCGACGAAGAGGTCCAGCTCGGCTGCGTTGAGGCGCGCGACGGACTTGTCGTAGCGCGGGAAGTGCAGGACGCAGAAGAGGTAGTCGTCGTACTCGTCGACCTTCGGCCGCTGGTTGCGCGAGTAGACGTCCTCGTAGTCGAGCGGGTGGAACTCGAAGCGCTCCTCCAGCCACGCGCGGTCGATCTGCCGCGGCCGCTCGATGTTGATCCAGCGGAGGCCGGGGGCCTCCACGATCTCGACCCGCGGGTCCTCGTGCTCAGCTGTGCGCGGCTCGAGGCCGCGGGCACGTGCCGCGCGGCGACCGAACGGGCTCTTGGGCAGGTTCGGCATGCCCGAGACTGAGCGGGTCGTCGGTCGCGGGCAGCATCATGCGGTCAATTCTACGACGACGGGAGAAACCCGCTACCGTCTGGGCCACATAGCAGTACGCATCAAGAGGGGTGGAGGGATTGGCCCAGTGAAACCCCGCCAACCATCCGGCGCCATGCGCGCCGGAAACGGTGGCAATTCCATCAGGCTCCAAGAACATGCCTGGGAGATGCGGTGAAGGGCTTCGCCACGTCGTCGCTCCCGCCGCAGAACCGAGGCGGAGAGAGGACACCGGAAAGATGCCGGCAGAGGCCCTGAAGTGCAAGGAGTGCTCCACCCCCTACCCACTCGAGGCGCGCTACGTCTGCGAGCGCTGCTTCGGACCGCTCGAAGTCGCCTACCGTCCGCCCGGATCGAGCGCTGACGAGCTCAGGCGGCGGATCCAGGCGGGCCCGCACTCGCTCTGGCGCTACGCCGACTTCCTGCCGCTGGACCGCGTCCCGCGCGCCTCGCTGGCGACGGGCCTGACGCCGCTCGTGCGCGCCGACCGGCTGGCCGAGCGCCTCGGCCTCGGCGAGGTCTGGGTCAAGAACGAGACGGCCAACCCGACCCACTCCTTCAAGGACCGCGTCGTCTCCGTCGCCCTCGCCCGTGCGGTCGAGCTCGGCTTCAACACGGTCGCCTGCGCCTCCACCGGCAACCTCGCGGGGGCGGTCGCGGCCCACGCGGCCTATGCGGGGCTGCCGGCCTACGTGTTCGTGCCGGCCGACCTCGAGCCGGAGAAGATCCTCTCCGCCGGCGCCTACGGGGCCCACATCATCGCCGTGCGCGGCAACTACGACGCCGTCAACCGGCTGTGCACCCAGGTGTCCGGCGAGCGTGAGAGCTGGGCGTTCGTCAACGTCAACGTGCGCCCGTACTACGCCGAGGGATCCAAGACGCTCGCGTACGAGACGGCCGAGCAGCTCGGCTGGGAGCTGCCCGACCGGGTGGTCGCGCCGGTCGCCTCGGGCTCCCTGTTCACCAAGGTCGCGCGCGGCTTCCAGGACTTCATCGACGCCGGCCTGCTGCGCGGCGACGTGCCGGCGATGCACGGCGCCCAGGCCGCGGGCTGCTCCCCGGTGGCGCAGGCGTTCGCCGCCGGCACCGACGTCTGCCGCCCGGTCAAGCCGGACACGATCGCCAAGTCGCTGGCGATCGGGGACCCGGCCGACGGCCCGTACGCGGTCGCCCTCGCGCGCCGCACCGGCGGCTCGGTCGACGCCGTCTCCGACGACGAGATCCGCGCCGGCGTGCGCCTGCTCGCCGAGACCACCGGCATCTTCACCGAGACGGCCGGCGGCGTGACGACCGCGGTGCTGGCCAAGCTGGCCGAGCGGGGCGAGATCGACCCGTCCGAGCGCATGGTGCTCTACATCACGGGCGACGGGCTCAAGACGCTGGACGTCGTGCGCGGGACCGCCGCGGTCACCGAGATCGAGCCGCGCCTCGCGGCGTTCGAGGATGCGGTGGGGCGAGGCGTCGCCGAAGGCACGCCGGTGACGAGCGCTCTGCGCGAGGCAGTCGCATGAGCGTCACGATCAAGCTCCCGACGCAGCTGCGCGCGGCCGCAGGCGGCGCCGTCGAGGCGCAGGCGGACGGCGGCACGGTCGGCGAGGTGCTCGAGTCGCTCTACGGAACGCACGGCGAGCTGCGCGACCGCATCGCCGGCGAGGGCGGCGAGCTGCGCCGCTTCGTCAACGTCTACGTCGGCGGCGAGGACATCCGCTTCCTCGAGGGGCTCGCGACGCCGGTGGCCGACGGCGACGAGGTCACGATCCTGCCGGCGGTCGCCGGGGGCTGAGGATGGGCCACGTCGTGTTCGGGGCCGCGCCGGACCCGCCGCCCGGCGTATCGGTCGCCGCCGCGGTGATCCCCGCGCGCGACGGCTTCGCCGACCCGCCCGGCCTCGCCGTGCGAGAGGACGTGCTCGCGGCGGTCGGCGGTCCCGCGCCGGTGCGGGCCGGGGCGCTGGCAGACCTCGTCGCGCGCCTCGAGGCCGCCGGGCACGCGGTCGAGACGCGGCCCGCCGGCGCCGCCCCGCGGCGCGCCACGCCGGCCGCGCTGCGGCGCGAGGGGGCAGCGCGCTTGTGGCTGTTCCGCCGCCATCCCGAGCGCTTTCCGCTGCCCCGCCCGAAGGACGTCGGGCCGCTCCGGTACCCCCTGCTGGCGCTCGGCGCGCTGCACGCCAACGGCGCGCCGACCCCGCCCCGCCCGCACTAGCGCGTACTGCGCCCACCTGCCCGCCGAGTTGCTCGATGCCTCCGCAGTGCTCGCGGTTGGTGACCGCGGGCGTGTGGGTCGGCTGGCGGACGCCCGGCAGCACGCGCCCGGGGGCACGGCTGGCCGCGCCGTCTCGATGGCCGCCGCGCTCGCGGTCCCGACCACGGTCGCGTCGGGCGCCCCGTTCCCGGACCGCGACCTCATCCTCTGGCTCGTGTTCTGCGTGATCTTCGTCACGCTGGTCGTCGCGGGGCGAAGTCGTCCGCGCCGACCAGGTCGAGCTCGAAGGCGGCGCACAAGCAGACGGCGAGCGCTTCCATGCTCTCGGTCACCGAGCGCTCGTAGGCGTCGACCAGCTGCGCGCGCCAGGCGGCCTGGCGCTTGTCGAGCGCCGCGAGCTCACCACGGCTGCAGCACTCCTGCATCCACGTGAAGCACTCCGGGCAGCGCAGGTCGACCAGCATCTCCCCGGCGATGCGCCCGGGCCGCGACCGCAGCGGCTGGAGCAGCGCCGACCCGCAGCTGGGGCACAGGCTCATGGTGACCACGGTGCGCGAGCGTAGGCCGCGGCCCGGACGGAACCGCTACCGGCGGCGGGCGGTGATGCGCGTCGTCATGTCGTGCTGCGGTCGGAGATCCCTGGCAGGCCGCGGACACCGTGTCAGCAGCCGGCCGATCCTAGCGGTCGGCACATACCCGGTCGCGCCGCCGCGGGCGCTGGGCTCCGCGGCGGCGCAGGGCACGTCCCGCTATAGGAAGCGGAAGACGATCGGGCAGTTCACGACGATCCCGGTCGAGCCGAACTGCGCCCCGCCCGGACCGGTGAGGTGGCCCAGCCGTACGAAGTTCAGCAGCTGGAACTCGTCGATCAGGCGCGATCGGAACCCCCGGTCGATCGCCGTCTCGGTCCATTCGCCCAGGTTGAGATCCCACAGCGGGCTGTAGTCGAGCGCGACCGTCGGCAGCCCTCCGATCACGTGCAGCGGGGCGCGCATGTCGCGCAGCGCGCTGTTGAGGCCCTGGCGCTGTGGGTTGTCGAGGCCCTCGGGGCCGTTGACGACCGGGAACAACCGCTCGACCGCGCTGAACGCGCCGTCGTCGGCGCCGACAGGGACGTCGCCGAGCGCCGGCGCGAGCGTCGCGTTGTCGAGCGTCGCCGTCACCGCGTCAGATGCCTCCATGCTGATGTAGACCGCCGGCTTGGCGAAGGAGAAGATCGGCGTCGTCTTCAGGGTCACGGTGCCGCCGCCATCGGCGGTCGGGCAGATCCGCGTGACCCGGTCGTGCACGAGGTCGTGGTTCACGTTCCCGTCGCACGCCCGGATGCGCGCGGCCGTCACGTCGAAGGCGATCACCGGCGCGTTGTAGATGTGGCCGCCCGCGTTGCGGATCTTCACCAGCGGGGTGTAGTGGCGATCGCCGACCGAGCCCGGCTCGCCGACACTCGGCGGGAACGCGTTGGCGCCGGTTCCCGGCACGAGCCTGCGCTGGGGGCCGAAGTCGACCGCTCCGCGCCGGACGACGAGGCCGTTGCGCGTCAGCCGACCCCGGCGCACGCCGCGTCCGATCTGCGAGTAGTGGAGCTTGGCGGAGTGGTTGAGGCCGAGCGACTTGGCGTTGTCCTTGTCGGTGGTGTCGGTGAGGACGTACCAGAAGCTCCGTCCATCCCGCAGGCGCCCGCGGTAGAGCGGCAGCTCGATGCTCGTGCGCCGGCGGCTCAGCGAACCCGAGCGCAGGAGCTGCACTGGGCCGACGAGGTTGCGGTCGACCTCCGAGGCCATCGGGCCGAAGTACGACAGCGGCACGTCGGTGCCGACCGAGGGGGGAACGGGCGGGATGCCGTCCGCATCGGTGGTCGCCTCCTCGGGCGCCTCGGGCGGGCCGGTGTTCGGGCTCGCCTGGCCGGGACTCTGGCCCCAGGCCGGGCCGGCGAGCAGCAGCGACGCGGCCGTCAGCGCGCCGAGAAGGGCAGCGGACGCCGCTGAGCGGCGCGCCTGCGTGCGGGAGCTGTTCATGCGGCGCAACCTATGTGGCAGGTGTTACGTCACGTTGACGACCGGTTGACCGATCGATTAACCGGAGCGTCGGTCGGCCAAATCCTCGGGCTCGCGGCTACGGGCGGCGTCCGCCGCGGGCAGCGTGAAGCGGATGCAGGTGCCGGCATCAGCCTCCGCGAGCCAGATCCGGCCCCCGTGGGCCTCGACGATCCCACGCGCGATGGAGAGCCCCAGGCCCGTTCCCGCGCCGGACCGCGCGAGGTCGCCGCGAAAGAACGGCTCGAAGATCCTCGCACGATCCGAGGCGGCGATGCCGCCGCCGGTGTCCGACACCTCGATCTCGACGAAGGCACCCTGCCCAGGGCGGGCGGAGAGGCGGACGCGACCGCCGCCCGGCGTATGCTCGATCGCGTTCTGCACGAGGTTGACGACGACCCGCATGACCATGCCCGGGGCGACCATGACCGCTCCGACCCGGGCGTCGATCTCGACCACGACCGACAACCCGCCCTCGGCGGCCCGGACCTCGAGCTGATCCGCGGTGTCGCGCAGGAGCTCGCCGAGATCGGCTTCGACCATCTCCCAGGCGATGTCGCCGGCCTCGATGCGGGCCAGCTCGAAGACCTGCTCGGTGAGACGGTGCATCACGGCGAGGTGCTGGAGCATGCTGCTCGCATGCGCCGCCACCTCGTCGGAGTCGACGAGCCCGTCGCGCAGCGCCTCGGCGAGCAGCCGCAGCGATGTGAGGGGCGTTCGCACGTCGTGCGACGCCGCCGCGGCGCGCTCGCGGCGCTGTGCCTCGGCCGCCTCCTGCTCCGCGGTTCGCTCGAGCAGCTGGTTCACCATCGCCCGCACGAGCGCCTGGCGCGTGCGTTGCGCCTCGTCTCGCTCGAACTCGCGTGTCCGCAGCTGCTCGATCATGCGGTTCGCCGCCACCGCGAGGGCCCCGGTCTCGTCGTCGCCGGGCACGCTGAGCACGACGCGCGGATCGCCCGCGCCGACGGCCATGAGGCCGCGGGCGATGCGGTCGACGTCCAGGGCGACGCAGCGGGCGAGCGCGCAGGAAACCGCGGAGACGCCGGCGACGACCCACAGCAGCAGGGCGGCCAGCGCCAGGGTGGACCTCGCCGGGTCGGGGATGCCGGCTGCTGCGACGAACGCCGCCAGGACGGCGGCGGCGGCGCAGCCCGCGATGATCCAGCCGAACTGGCGGTGCAACCCGCCGAGACGTCGCCGCCGCCGGACGCCGGCGTACCCGACCGCGCCCAATGCGGTCGCTCCGGCCAGGATCACCGCTGCCGCATCGGCCCCCTCCGGCCCTGCCAGGACAGCGGCGACGAGGCACGTGACCGCCGCGAAGGCGATCGCAGGGGGCGACATCTCCGATCGCCGGCGCCCGCGCGGGGGGTGTGTCTCCAGGTCCGACAGAGCGCCTCCGCTGGTCACCGTTGATGCAGACTCTCAGCCAGACTAGCTGCGCCCGATCCGCGCCGATCGCAAGTTCCTTACGGCGCTTTGAGGGCTGCTTCAGTCCGCTGAACCGAGGCGCTGCGGCGACGCTCGCTGCTCGTCGACCACGTCCCTCACGATGGCGACGAGGGCGGTGGTCGCAGACGTTGCCACCGGGCGGTGCGCGCGGCGGATGATGCTGACGCGGCGGCTCAGGCTCGGGCTGAGTGGCCGGATCGCGAGACCGGGTCGCAGGACGTCGACGGCCAGCCGCGGAATCAGCGTCAGGCCGCCGCTCGCGGCCACGAAGCCCTGGTAGGCGAGGAAGTCCGAGGTCTGATGCGAGTCGTCGAGCCGAGGTTGGAACCCCACCCGCCGGCAGAGCAGCTCGAAGTCGTGCGACCACGGCGCGCGTGCGGACACCCGTCTGCCGGCCAACCGCTCGAGCTCCACCACCTCGAGCCCGGCGAGCTCGTCGTTCGCGGAGAGCAGCAGCACGAACGGATCGTCGAGCAACGGAAGCTCGTCCAACTCGATCTTCGACTCGATCAGCGTCCCGTCGTAGGCGCGCGCCGCCGGCCAGTTCTCGAACGCGAAGACGAGCGCCAGGTCGACCGAGCCGGCGACCAGCCGCGCGACGCTCTCGAACGGCTCGCCGTCCTGAACGACCAGGTCCACGCCTGGATGGCGCTCGCGGAACCGCTGCGCGGCGCGCGCGGCGAAGGCGCTGGTCGCGGTCGGGAAGGAGCCGAGATGGAGCCGGCCGGCGTGGGCGCGCGCGAGCGCGGCGAGCTCGGCCTCCGCCTCGCTCGCCTGGGCCAGCAGCAGGTCGGCGTGGGCGACGAGCCGCACACCGGCCTCGGTGAGCCGAACGCCGGTTCCGCCGCGCTCGAAGAGGACGAGATCGAGCTGCCGCTCCAGGGCCGCGACCTGCTGCGAGACGGCGGAGGGCGAGAAGTTCAGCCGCTGCGCCGCGGCGGAGAAGCTGCCGCTCTGAGCGATCTCCTGGACCACGCGCAGGCGCCGGAGATCCAGCACGCCGTTCATCTTCTCACGCCGCGACCCCCGGTCGCGACGCCAGGACGGCCTCCTCGACCGGCTCGAGGAAGAACAGCTCGGCGAAGACGCCCTGTCCCACGTGGTTCGCGCTCATGAACGTGGTGACACGGCGTCCGGTCACGCGGCGCACGACATCGGTGAACCGCTCCCGGTTCGCCCACTGGAACGCGGTCCGGCTCGCCATCGCCCGGGCTTCCTCCCCGGGGGCCGACCGCTCCGCGCTCTCCTGGAGAACGCACACGAGCAGGTCGTCCACGAGGTAGGCCGTCGGCTTGACGGACGCCATGTCGTACTCGGTGCGGTAGATCTCGAGCACCGCTTCGCACACGGCTTCGAGATGCTCCTGCTCTGGGGCCATGATCCGGTCCGTTCCCCCGCTCTCCGTGCCGGTTGCGTGCTGGGTGAGAGCGGGAAGAGGCCGAGCAGACGCGCCACTGACACTATCCCGCCGCAGCGCTGCGGATGTCACGCGGCGATTACGGGCAGGACGCAGGCGCCTTCCCGGCGCCTGTCTGTGCCTAGAGTGCGCCGGATGCGTGAGCCATGATCGGGCGCCCACCCGAGGAGATCTGGAAGGACAGTCTCGAGGACGGTCAGCGTCGCCTCGCCCGGCCCGCGCCCGTGCTCGCCGCGACCGGCGTGCTCGGCGGCCTTCACATCACGGTTGGCCTGCTCGCGCTGATCGTGAGCACTGGAGCGCTGGCCGCCGTGTTGCCCGGGCCGACGGCGCACGTCCTCGGTTCGCTCACCTTCGGCATCGGCTTTGTCCTGCTCACCGTCGGCCGTTCCGAGCTGTTCACCGAGAACTTCCTCATCCCCGTCGTCGCGGTCTTCTCCGGCCACGGCTCCAAGCGGGGGGTGGTGCGCCTCTGGACGCTCACGCTCGCCGGGAACCTGACCGGCATCGCGCTGTTCGCCGTGATCCTGACGACCCCTGGCGTGCTCGAGCGCGAGGCGCTGCACGCGGCCGGCGAGCTGGCGAACACGCTGACCGAGCGCGATCTGCCGGCCGCGGCGCTCAGCGCCGTGCTGGCCGGAGCGGTCATCACGACGTTCACCTGGCTCGCCGAGTCGTCGGAGAGCGACCTCACGCGGGTCGCGATCGGGCTGCTGATCGGCTTCGTCCTGCTCGCGCCGAGCACCAACCACTCGGTGGTGGGCTTCGGCGAGGTCATCCTCGGCATCCTCGCCGGCACGACGGGCGCCGGTTGGGCCGATCTCGCGCGGAACACCGCCATCGCCGTCACGGGCAACCTCGTCGGCGGTGTCCTCCTCGTCGCCTTCCTCCGCGGTATCCAGGCCGAGGCTGCTCAGGCCACCTCCTGATCGTTGCGGCGCGTGGCCTCGTCGATGCTCCAGGCGGCGTTGATCAGCCCCAGGTGCGAGAACGCCTGCGGGAAGTTGCCGAGCAGCGCGCCGGTATCGCTCTGCAGCGATGCAGCACATGCAGGCGGCGGCTCGGTCGTCTCGTGGCCAATCTGAGCGGAGTCCCTTACGGTCCGTTGACGACCCGTGGACGATTCGCTCACACCGGCAGGGTGAAGCGCACGCGCGTGCCGGCGGGCGTGTCCGTGAGCTCGATCTCCCCGCCGTGCGCCTGCACGATCGCGCGGCAGATGGGGAGCCCCAAACCGGCTCCGTTGCGCGGCCGCGACGCGTCCGGCCCGCCGCGGAAGAACGGCTCGAAGACCCGGGCCTGCTCCCCGGGAGCGATGCCACCGCCCGTGTCGGCGACGGTCACCGCGACCTCGTCTCCCGCTCCGGCCGCCTCCACCGTGATCGTGCCGCCCTCCGGGGTGTGCTCGAGCGCGTTGTCGACGAGGTTGAACAGCACGCGCTGGAGCTTCTCCGGGCTCGCGTGCACCGGCGGCGTGTCCGCCCGCACGCTGGAGGTGAGCTGAACCCCGGCCGTCCGTGCGCGCGAGCGCAGCCCCTCGACCGTCTCCTCGATCAGCTCCTGAAGCGCCACCGGCTCGAAGCGCCAGCCGACGTCGCCGGCCTCGATCCGCGACAGCTCGAACAGGTCGTCGATGAGGTTCTCCAGCGAGCGCAGGTGGAACGACGCCTGCTCGAGCGTGGACTGGTCGACGAAGCCGTCCCGGAACGCCTCGGTCAGGAGCCGCATCGAGCTCAGCGGCGTGCGCAGGTCGTGCGAGATCGCGGCCAGCAGGTCACGGCGGGCGCGCTCCATCGCCTCGCGCTCCCGGTCGGCGCGGGCCAGCTCCTCCGTCATGCGGTTGACCTCGGTCGCCAGCTCGCCCAGCTCGTCGCCGGAGTCCAGCTCGACGCGGCGGCCGCGGTCGCCCTGGCCGACGGCGGTCACGGTGTCGCGCACGGCGGCGATGTCGCGGGTCACGCGGCTGGTCAGGAACCAGGCCGCGTAGGTGGCGAGCGTGCCGACGGAGGCGAGCAGGAGGCCCATCGTGAACGCGTCGTGCGCGGAGAGGAACAGAAGGAGCGCGATGAGCTCGATCCCGAGCAGCGCCAGTGCGATCGGCACCGCCACGCCGGCTCCGAGCTGCCAGGACAGCGACCCCAGGCGCGCGCGATGGCGCACGAGCAGGTGCGAGGAGGTCAGCACCGGCGCGCCGATGACCAGCAGCAGCAGCGCAGTCAGCAGGCCCTCGCGCGTGCCGTAGACGATGCTCATCGCCGTCCCGCCGAGCGCGATAGCGGCGGCAAGCAGCGTCAGGCTGCGCCGCAGGTTCACGGCTGGAAGCGGTAGCCCACGCCCCACACGGTCTGCACCCAGCGCGGTTCCGAGGGATCCTCCTCGATCTTGCGCCGCAGCCGCCGGATGTGGACCGGCACCGTCCGGGTGTCGTGGAAGTGGACGGCATCCCAGACCTGCTCCATGAGCTGCTCGCGCGAGAACACCTTGCCGGGGTGACGCGCGAAGTACAGCAGCAGCTCGAACTCGCGCAGGGTCAGCTCCACCTCGTTGCCCCGCACCCGCACGCGCCGGCCCGCGGCGTCGATCTCGAGGCCCTCGTGCGCGATCGGGGCGGCGGCGGCCGGCTGGCCGGCGGCGCGCCGAAGCACGGCGTCGACGCGAGCGACGAGCTCGACCGGCGAGAACGGCTTGGGCACGTAGTCGTCGGCGCCGAGCCGCAACCCGGTCACGCGGTCGGTGGGCTGGCCCTTCGCGCTGAGGAGGATGACGGGGACCTTGCCGCGGGCGCGCAGGCGCCGCATGACGTCGAAGCCGCCGATCCCGGGCAGCATCAGGTCGAGCACCACGAGGTCGGGGTGCCGCTCGGCTGCCAGCTCCAGCGCTTCGGCCCCGTCGGTCGCCCCGCGCGTCTCGTAGCCCGCGCGGCCGAGGTAGGCGGAGACGACGTTGACCACCGTACGGTCGTCATCGACGACCAGCACCGAGCCACGTTGAGCCACCGCTGTCATGGTCAGGACCGTAGCCGCGGGCGCTCGCGACGCAACCGGCCAGTGCTGACAGTTCGATTACGTCGAGCTCGTCGCCGACGGGGCGGGGATCCGCGTCGAGCCCCTGGCCGACGAGTCGGTCGAGCCAGCGAGGCGGGCGGCTCGTCATCCCGGTCGCCGGGCGATCATCGAGACGCCGCGACGTTCGACGCGCTGGCCGGCCGGCGGCTGGGTCTCGCGAGCCATTCGGCCTTCGGTCCTACTCGGCCTTGACCCGGCTGCCGCCCCGGCCCGGCGCTCGCCGGCGACGGTGGCTCGACTGCTGGCGGCGAGCTTCGCGCAGAGCCGGTGCCTCACCGCGCGCGACTTCCCTACTCCTCCGGCTCGAGTCGCCGGACATCGCGGGCGCCTCGATCTACGAGGCCTTGGTCGGTGCGACGGCGTCAGAGCACCGGATCACCCTGGCGACGCGGGACCTGCGAGCGCTCCAGACGTATCGCGCTCGAGGTCGAGTTGGAGCCGCTGCCTTGACCGGTACGATGCGTGGCCTGCGCCAGTAGCTCAGTGGATAGAGCGCCGCCCTCCGGAGGCGGAAGTCGGGGGTTCGAATCCCTCCTGGCGCGCCTGCAGCTCGCGATCATCAGCGACACGCACATGCCGAAGGGCGCGCGGACGCTGCCGGAGGCGTGCCTGGACCGGCTGCGCGCGGCCGACGCGATCCTGCACGCCGGCGACTTCGTCGCGGTCGAGGTGCTCGAGCGGCTGGAGGCGCTCGGCCCGCCGCTGCACGCGGTGCACGGCAACGTCGACGCGCCCGCGGTCCGGATGCGGCTGCCCGCCGTGCGGATCGTGGAGGTCGCGGGCGCGCGCATCCTCATGATCCACGACGGGGGACCGGCTGCGGGCCGGCTCGCGCGCCTGCGCAGGCGCTTCGAGAGCGCCGGTGCGGATGCCGTGGTCTTCGGCCACTCCCACCTCCCGTGGCACGAGCAGGAGGACGGATTCCACGTCTTCAACCCCGGCTCGCCGACCGAGCGCCGGCGGGCACCGGCGCACACGATGGGCCTCGCCACCGTCGAGGACGGGCGGCTCGCGTTCACGCTCGTGGAGCTGTGAGCCTAAGGTTGCCCTGCCGATGGACCTCTCGCTCTTCTTCGCCGGCACGGCCGGGTCCGTGCCCACCGCGCGCCGCGGGCTGCCCGCGCTGCTGCTGCGCGCCGGCGGCGATCGCGTACTGTTCGACTGCGGCGAGGGGACCCAGCAGCAGCTGCTGCGCTCGGTCGGGCTGCCCGAGCTCGACGCCGTCTTCGTCACCCACTTCCACCTCGACCACTGGCTCGGCCTGCTCGGGATGGTCAAGACGTTCGACCTGCGCTCGCGCGAGCGGCCGCTCTCGGTCTATGGCCCGCGAGGGCTGCGGGCGCTGATCGCCGCGATGCGCCCCGTGATCGGGCGCACCGCCTACGAGCTGCGGCTGGTCGAGCTCGAGCCCCACGAGGAGGTGCGCTTCGGCGGCTACACGGTGGCCGCCTTCCCCGTCGAGCACCGCGTCGCCGCGTACGGCTACGCGTTCGCCGAGGACGAGCGGCCCGGCCGCTTCGACGTCGCCGCGGCCCGTGCGCTCGGCGTGACCGAGGGGCCTGCTTTCGGCCGGCTTCAGCGCGGGGAGGAGGTCGACGGCGTGCGGCCCGAGCAGGTCGTCGGCGCCGCGCGGCCCGGGCGGCGGATCGTGATCTCGGGCGACACCCGGCCGTGTCAGACGACCGAGGTCTACGCCCACGGGGCGGACCTGCTCGTGCACGAGGCGACGTTCCTCGAGGACGAGCGCGCGCGGGCGCGCGCGACAGCGCACTCGACCGCGGGCCAGGCCGCGGAGCTGGCGCGCGACGCCGGCGTGCGCCTGCTCGCGCTCACCCACCTCTCGACGCGCTACTTCGCGCGCGACGTGCGCGACGAGGCGCGCGCCGCGTTCCCCGCCACGGTCGTCCCGCGCGACTTCGACGCGATCGACGTCCCGTTCCCCGAGCGCGGCGAGCCCACGCTCGTCCGGATCGAGGACGAGCCGGCGCCGGCGGTGCCGTGATGCCGGAGATCCGCGCGCTCGGGCCCGACGACGCGGACCTCGTGCTCGCGGCCGTCCACCTGTTCGACTCGCCGCCCGAGGATGCGGCCACGCGGCGGTTCCTGGCCGACCCCGGGCACCATCTCCTGTTCGCGTTGGACGCGAGCGGGCGAGCCGTGGGGTTCGTCTCCGGCGTCGAGCTGACCCATCCCGACAAGGGCACGGAGCTGTTCCTCTACGAGCTCGGGGTCGACGAGCCGGCCCGGCGCCAGGGCGTCGGCCGGGCGCTCGTCGAGGCGCTCGCCACGCTCGCGCGCGAGCGCGGCTGCTACGGGATGTACACCCTCGCCGACGACGACAACGCGGCGGCGCTCGCTGCGTACGCGAGCGCCGGCGGCCGCGAGACGTCGCAACCGGTGATGGTCGACTGGGAGATCGGCTGAAGGTTGGACTGGGTCCGGGAACGGCAGCTTCGAGGAAGGGTGGTTCGGCCGGCGTGGCCGCTTCGGGGCGAATCGGCGTCGGATAGCGACGTCAACTCGCCCCACGAGGGCGCGGCTCGCGCTCGAGCGCCACGGCGGTCGCCTGCCCAAGTCCGTGCACGACGCGGTCCGGGTCATGGCCGCCGTGTGCGCGCAGCCCGCACCGCGCTGGAGCGCGGTGGTCGAGGCCCACGACGCGGTCCACCACGCGCTCGTCGCCGCCTCCGAGAGCCCGCGGATCGTCCGCGCGCACGAGGCGCTCGCGGGGGAGCTGCGGCTGTTCGTGATCGGGCTCAAGCCCAGCTGGTCGCTCGCCCGGATGGGCGAGCACCACGAGCGGCTGCTCGCGGAACCGGCCGACGAGGGCGTCGCTGCGCTGCGCCGGCACCTGGACGAGGGTGCCGCCACCCTGGTCGGCGACTGAAGCGCGAGAGCCAGCGCCGTCCACGCCCGCTGCTAGGTTCCACCGGACCCTTTAACCCGGCCCCGTGAGGCCAGGAAGGCACGCATCATGCATCAGCCGAAGGTCGTCCTCGACGGGGACGACATCCGGCGCACGCTCGTGCGCATCGCGCACGAGATCGTCGAGAAGAACCCCGACGGGCAGGTCGCGCTCGTCGGCATCCACCGCCGCGGGGCGCACCTCGCCACCCGGCTGCACCGGCTCGTCTGCGACCTCCTCGAGACCGAGCTGCCCGCCGGCGAGATCGACATCGCGTTCTACCGCGACGACCTCGCCACGCGCGAGGCGCCCGAGGTCCGCTCCAGCCACCTGCCGTTCCGGCTCGAGGACCACACGATCGTGCTGGTCGACGACGTCCTGTACACCGGCCGCACCGTGCGCGCCGGGATCGACGCGCTGTTCGACTACGGCCGCCCCGCCCGCGTCCAGCTCGCCGTGCTGGCCGACCGCGGGCACCGCGAGCTGCCGATCCGCCCGGACTACGTCGGCAAGAACCTCCCGACGCACCGCTTCGAGCGCGTCAACGTGCGGGTCGCCGAGCTCGACGGCGCCGACAAGGTCACCATCACCCAGCGCCAGGAGAAGCGAGGCGAAGCCGGTGACCGAGCCCTCTGGGCGAGGGCAGACGCATGAGGCACCTGCTCTCGATCGAGGACCTCGACCGCCGCGGCATCGAGCGCATCCTCGATCGCGCCCGCTCGTTCACCGAGGTGTCCGAGCGCGAGGTCAAGAAGGTCCCCGCGCTGCGGGGCCGG
>Ga0136615_10000530_pt1 | contig 17334 bp, 14 predicted proteins | sample AntDrymUQ2882206_2_FD_106647 | JGI IMG/M metagenome (GOLD analysis project Ga0136615, IMG submission 106647) | Polar desert sand microbial communities from Dry Valleys, Antarctica - metaG UQ288 (22.06) | ecosystem: Environmental > Terrestrial > Soil > Desert | place: Antarctica: Dry Valley...
CCAGACCGGCTGCGCGCTCTGTCACCGTTCATGAGCCGGACCGTCGAAAGCAAAGCGGTGCGGTTCGCTGGCGCTGATCGGTGTGCTGGGTCGATCATGCAGGTGTGGGGGGCTTGCCGTCGGGGACCGTGACCATGCTGTTCTCCGACATCGAGGGATCGACCCTGCTCCTTGCCCGCATGGGCGACCGATACGCCGAGGCCCTGGACGTCCAGCGGACGGTCCTGCGCGCGGCATGGAATCGGTGGGGGGGCCTGGAGATGGGCACCGAGGGGGACAGCTTCTTCGTGGTGTTCACGGTCGCCCGGGATGCTGTGAGCGCCGCTGTGCAAGCCCAGCGCGAGCTGGTCACGTACCCGTGGCCGCAGGGCGAACGGGTCTGGGTGCGAATGGGTGTGCATTCGGGCGAGCCGGTCGTGCACGACGGCGGGTACGTGGGGATGGACGTGCACCGGGCCGCTCGGATCGCAGGCGCCGCCCATGGCGGTCAGGTGGTCGTGTCGAACAGCACCCGGGAACTGGTGCGCGCGCGGCTGCCCGCGGGGATACGGCTGGTCGACCTCGGCGCGCACCAGCTCAAGGATATTGCCGCAAAGGAGCATCTGTTCCAGCTGGCCGGGGACGGGTTGGCAACAGACTTTCCGCCGCTGCGAAGCGTGGGGACGACGTCCAGCCTCCCGATGCCAGCGACGCCGCTGGTGGGCCGGGAGGGCGAGCTCGTGGAGATGCAGGCGTTGCTTGCTTCGCCTGGCGTTCGGTTGCTCACGTTGATCGGACCTGGAGGGTCGGGCAAGACCCGCCTCGCGACGGAGCTGGCCCGGCAGTTGGTCGACGCGTTTCCCGACGGTGTGTACTTCGTGTCGCTGGCGACGGTTACCGATCCTGACGTCATGTGGACGACGATCGGCGAGACGCTTGGACTCCCGCCGGACAGCCGAGTCCCGCCCCGGATGATCGAGCATGTGGCGCACCTCCGCGCCTTGTTGGTCCTGGACAACCTGGAACAGCTCCTCGCCGCAGACGCCGTGGTCGCCGAGCTGATGGCCGCCGCGCCTCAGGTGGTGGTGATCGTCACGTCCCGCCGTCCGCTGCATCTGGCCAACGAGCACCAGCACCCCGTCCCACCACTGGAGTTGCCAACCCGCGGGACCCTCGAGGAGGTCGAGCGGTCCGGCGCGGTGCGGATGTTCGTCCAGTACGCCGAGATGGTGAGGCCGGGCTTCGCGCTCACAGCCGACAACGCCGAGGACGTGGCGGGCATCTGCCAGCAGCTGGACGGGCTGCCGCTGGCGATCGAGCTCGCGGCCGCCCGCACCAAGCTGCTCACCCCCCGAGCATTGATCGCCCGGCTGGGGCTCAGTCTCGAGCTGCGGGTCAGCGGCGTGGACCGGCCCGCCCGGCAACAGACGCTGCGAGACACGATCGCCTGGAGCTACGGCTTGCTCACCCCTGATCGGCAAGCGTTCTTCCGCCAGCTCGGGGTCTTCGCTGGGGGCGCCGACCTCAGCGCGATCGCCGCGGTGACCGCGCACCGACGGCCCGCAGGTGCGGACCCCTTGGACCTGGTGGCGGAGATGGTCGACGCCAGCCTGGTCATCATCACCGACGCTCCCGACGGGGAACCACGGGTCGGCATGCTCCAAACCGTGCGCGCGTACGCCCATGACCGTCTGACCGCGGCCGGCGAGGCCGACCTCACTCGCCGACAGCACGCCTACCACTATCTGGAGATCGCTCAGTCCCTGGCACCGCTCGCGCACACAGACCGCTACTTGGAAGCGCGGAATCGGCTCGAGGTCGAGCTCGAGAACCTTCGAGAGGCGCTCACGTGGGCGCACCAGCCCGATCAGGTCGATGGCGCGTCCACGGCTCAGGCGTGGCTCCGCCTCCGGCTCTGTGACGCGCTGAGCTGGTTCTGGCGACGCGGCGGGTACCTGGCCGAAGGTCGGCGTTGGCTCGAGCAGACCATCGAGCTCGCCGGCGATGGCGACGATCCGGTCCTGGCTTCCTGCCTCGACGACCTGGCCCGGCTGCTCGCGATCCAGGGGTACAACGATCGGGCTCGTGAGCTTGCCGCCGTGAGCGTCGCGATGTGGCGTTCGTTGAGAGACAACGACAATCTCGCCAAAGCACTCAACACGCTCGCCATCGCAGAGTACGAAGTCGGTGACACCGACGCCGCCCGAGGTCATCTCGAGGAAGCCGTCGACGTTGCTCGGCGGGCCAAGGACCGCGTTCGGCTGGCGGGTGTGCTGGGGAACTTGAGCAGCGTGGAGGTGAGCCAGGGGAACCACGAACGGGCAATCGAGCTGCTGAACGAAGGCTTGACGATCGAGCGCGACCTCGGCGACGTCTGGGGCGTCACCGTCGACGAGCACAACATGGCATGGCTGTTGGTCGCGATGGGGCGGGTGGACGAGGCACACGGTCGCGTCATAGGTCTGGTCGACGACGTCCTGGCCCTGAACGACCCAGAGCTCACCATCAACTTCGCCGAGGTCTTCGCAGCGATCCTCGCCGGCCTCGGTGACGTCGGACGCGCGGCGGGGCTCCTCGGGGCGGCCGAGGCCATGCGTGAACGCACCGGAATACCACGGAATGCACAGCAGGAGCCTGAGCTCCGGAAGGCTCTCGGCGTCGCTCGAGCGAAGTACCCGTCCTTCGATTGGGTGCAGCGGTATGACCGTGGGGTCAGGCAGACGGTGGAGGACGTATTAGTCGAAGCACAACGGGCGAGCACCTAACGACAGAAGATTCATGATCGAGAGTTGGGCCACCTTATTCGTCTGGCGAACTGCCCTCTCGGCCTTGACCCAGCATGCCGGACGGTTGCATGGTCGACCGTCTGCCCAGCCCCCGACGTGGTCGTGGTCTGGCAGACCCACGAGGTGCCCGAGGAAGATCCCTACGATCCCTAGGGTTGGAAAGAGAGGCAATGCCCGGATCGGACTTCTTGCTGACCACCTGGCAGGGTGGGGGCAACGTGCCACCAGAGCTCGGACTTGCCCGCCGGCTGATCGGGGCGGGCCATCAAGTTCGGGTGTTGAGCGAACCCACGGTCGAGCCGGACGCACTGGCGGTCGGATGCGCGTTCACACCGTGGCCGACTGCGCCTTCGATAGCCGCGATCGACCGAGACACCGCAGTCATCAAGGACTGGCGCGTGCGCAACCCGGTCGGACTCGTGCGCCGGATGGGGAGTGAGGTGATCTTTGGTCCGGCAGACCGGTTCGCCCATGACGTCCTGCACGTCCTTGAGCGGCATCCAGCCGACGCTCTGCTGATGGACGTAGCGCAGTTTGGCGCGTTGATCGGAGCGGAGCGTTCAGGGTTGCCCACTGTGGGGCTACTCCCCAGCATCTACGGTCGGCCCACACGGGGGCATCCCGTGATGGGTTCCGGGTGGCTCCCCTCGCATCGAGCGATCGGCAGGGCTCGTGACACTGTGATGCCCTATCTCCTGAATCGCCTCGTGGGCATGGGCAGGCCCAGGCTCAACATCGTTCGCGATGAACTGAATCTGCCTCCCCTCACCGACGTGTTCGATCTCTGGGACCGGTGCGAACGCCTGCTCGTGCTGACCAGTCCGTCGTTCGATCCGCCGCCCGCTGGGGTGCCCGCCAACGTACGGTACGTCGGACCGATATGCGACGACCCGGCCTGGGTGGAGCCTTGGACCCCGCCGTGGCCGCTCGCGGCCCGCCCTTTCGTCCTGGTAGCGATGAGCTCGACCTACCAGGCGCACGATGGGCTCCTGCGCCGAATCGTTGCAGCGCTCGACGGCACGGAGGTCTCCGCACTCGTGACGTTGGGACCCGGCCTGCATGCAGGCGAGGTCGCCGGTACGTCGAACGTGGCGGTTGCGACGTCGGCACCGCATGCTGAGCTGCTGTCACAAGCATCCCTCGTGGTGACGCACGCGGGACACGGCAGCGTGATCAAGGCGTTGGCCGCAGGAGTCCCCATGGTGTGCATGCCACACGGACGCGACCAGGGCGACAACGCCGCTCGGGTGGTCGCCGCCGGCGCTGGCGTCCGCGTCTCCCGCCGGGCCGGGGAGCCGGCAATCCGTGCTGCTATCGGGCGCGTGCTCGCCCAGCCCTCGTACCGCGCTGCCGCCCGACGTCTCGCTGAAGCGTTCGCCTTCGAAGCGCAGACCCGCCCGAATGCCGTCGCCGAGGTGGAGGTTGTGCTGAGCCGCTAGCTCACCGTGACTGCGTCAAGACAACCCAATCCGGCGTCGCGGCTGTGACGAATCCGATCTAGCGCCCCGCCGTTGGCGTACGGGGGAAGCCGACGGTGGGGCGCGACAGCTCCGCAGGCATGCAGCGCGGGCATCACCCTGGCGGCCCACCGCCCTCGCCGCCACCGACGGCGTGCACGAGCTCGGAGCCGTGATCCGCAGGACGGGGCGGAGCCGAGACCGCCCGTAGGATCAGCGCACCGCGCCCTCGACGGCGACGTGGTCGACGAGGAGGCGTGGAGAACCCCCAGTGAGCATCGACGAGCTGAACATCGCTCTGCTCGTCGGCGCCGGGGTCCTGATCGGCGCGGTCCTCGCCGTACGGCTGTCGTCCCGGGCCGGGCTCCCGAGCCTGCTGCTCTACCTCGGGATCGGGGCCGCGCTGAGCGGATCCGGCCTCATCACGTTCAACGACCTCGAGATCGCGCAGTCGGTCGGCATCGCGGCGCTCGTGATCATCCTGGCCGAGGGCGGGATCACCACCCGGTGGGAGACCATCCGTCCGCGGCTGCCGATCGCGCTGTCGCTCGCGACCGTCGGTGTCGGAGTCAGCGTGACGGTCGTGGCGCTGGTGGCGCACTACGTCCTGGACTTCCAGTGGCAGCTCGCCGTCTTGTGCGGGGCGATCCTGTCGTCCACCGACGCCGCCGCGATCTTCTCGACATTGCGCCGGGTCCCGCTGAAACCCAGACTCTCCGGAACGCTGGAGGCCGAGTCCGGCATCAACGACGCGCCGGTGATCATCCTCGTGCTGCTGGTCAGCGAGCCAGGTGCGGACACCTCGTTCGTCTCCGGGTTCGGCCTGCTGCTCTTCCAGCTCGTCGTGGGCGCAGCAGTCGGCGGGGTCGTGGGTTGGGCGGGTGCAGCCGTGCTTCGCCGGTCGGCCCTCCCGGCGTCGGGGCTCTACCCGATCGCGGTCACGACCTGCACCGTGCTGGCGTACGCGGCGGCCGCCTCCGCGCATGCCAGCGGCTTCCTCGCGGTCTACCTCGCAGCGCTGGTGCTGGGCAACAGCGCGCTCCCGCACCGGGCGGTGACCCGGGGCTTCGTCGAGGCGCTCGCCTGGGTGGCCCAGATCGGGCTGTTCGTCGTGCTGGGCCTGCTGGTCGTGCCGATCCAGCGCGTCGCCGAGATTCTCCTGCCGGCGCTGGTGGTCGGGCTCGCGCTCACGTTCGTCGCGCGGCCACTCTCGGTCATGCTCGCGACGACACCTATGCGGGTGCCCTGGCGCGAGCAGGCGTTCCTCTCGTGGGCGGGCCTCCGCGGCGCCGTCCCGATCGTCATCGCGATCTTTCCGACGGTCGCCGACGTCGAGGGCAGCCGCCGGCTCCTCGACGTCGTGTTCGTGCTCGTCGTCGTGTTCACGGTGGTCCAGTCACCGACACTACCATGGGTCGCCCGGCGACTCGGCGTGTCCGAGACCACCGAGACGCGCGACCTGGCGGTCGAGGTGGCCCCGCTGGACCGGGTGGGTGCCGAGCTGCTGCAGCTTCGCGTCCCGGTCGCGTCCCGACTGCACGGGGTGGAGGTGGCCGAGCTGCGGCTTCCGCGCGGAGCGCTGGTGGCTCTGGTCGTCCGGGACGACGAGTCGATCGTGCCGTCCCCCACCATGGCGCTGCGGGTCGGCGACGAGGTCCTCGTGGTCGTCCCGAGACGCAGTCGCGGGGAGGTCGAGCGGCGGCTGGCCGCGGTCAGCGAGCACGGGCGCCTGGCCGGGTGGCTCGGGCGCCGTACGCCGGGTCGGGACCCGGTCAGCAACGCGGCGTGGCGATCGGTACCGGGGTTACGAGGGCGGGGTCGCCGAGCGCGGTGAACGCCTCGCCCAGCACGAGGTCGACCGTCGCGTTCGCCCGGCCGTCGGGGACGATGACTGCCCCCGGGATGTGCTGCGCCAGAAGCCGCACCTCCGGCTGGTCCGAGGTCGCCGACCGGATCTGGGCGACCTCGACGATCACCGCCTCGAGCGGGTCGTTCTGGACCGACAGCACCTCGAACCCCCGGTTGCGGAGCTCGGCTGCGGTGTTGTTGGCCAGGCCCTTCCGCAACGTCGCGTTGTAGACGTTCACCGCGACGCTGGCCGGCAGCAGCACGGGCCCGCCGGTCGGCGGTGGCGTGGTCGTCGTCGGGACGGCCGTCACGGCGGCCGCCGGCGCGATCACCGCTGCGGAGGTCGGTGCCGTCGTCGGTGCGGAGGTGGTCGGCGATGTCGTGGTCGTGGTCGCCGAGGGGGTCGGGCACCCGTCGGACGCCACGTTCGGGCCCGGCCCGTCGAACGCCGCCTGCCAGCCGTAATACGTGCCGAACACCACGATGAGGACCAGCACGAGGCCGGTGAGCGGCGCGCGCAGGTGGAGCCGACGTCGCTCCCGCCCGACGGTATCCGCGGTCATCCCGTCGCCCTGTCCTTCGCCCCGCCGAGCTCGAGCACGCGCGCATGCATGGAGTTGCGCTGCTGCAGCGCCGTCCGCAGCGCTCGGTGCAGACCGTCCTCGAGGTAGAGCTGACCCTCCCACGACACGACGTGGGCGAACAGATCCCCGTAGAACGTGGAGTCGTCGGCGAGCAAGGTGTCGAGGTCGAGCGTGGTCTTCGTGGTGACGAGCTCGTCGAGCCGCACCTGGCGCGGCGGCACGTCAGCCCACTGCTTGAGGGTCGTCCCATGCGCGGGGTAGGGCCGGGTGTCGGCTACCCGCTTGAAGATCACGCCAGGGAGTGTAGAGCGGCGGGGCTACGCTGCCGACATGCGGCGCCTGGGCGCCGAGGCACAGTTGTGCAACGTCTTGGGAGGTCGGATGCCCGGCGAGGAGCCCGATGACGGGCCCGATGACGAGCGCGCCTCGGACGCGGTGGTCGCCGAGATCGCCGCGGGGTACGCCTTCGCACCGCCCGTCGTGGAGCTCGGCGCACTCGTCACTGACGGGTCCGCGCGTCCCGACGTCGGTGTCCGTATCCCGGTGAGCATGTTCACCCGCCACGGCCTCGTTGCCGGCGCGACGGGGACCGGCAAGACCAAGACGCTCCAGCTGATGGCCGAGCAGCTCTCGACCCAGGGCGTCCCGGTGTTCGCCGCTGACATCAAGGGGGACCTGTCGGGTCTGGCCTCGGCCGGCGAGCCGGCGGAGCGAACCCTCGGGCGCGCCGCGGAGGTGGGCCAGTCCTGGCGTGGGACGGCGTATCCGTGCGAGTTCTTCACGATCGGCGGCGAGGGCATCGGCACCCCGGTCCGGGCGACCGTCTCGTCGTTCGGCCCGACGCTCCTGTCGAAGGTGCTCGGTCTGACGGAGGTGCAGGAGTCCTCGCTCGGGCTGGTGTTCCACTACGCCGACGTCAACGGTCTGCCGCTCCTGGACATCAAGGACCTCCGAGCCGTGGTGCAGTGGTTGATCAGTGCTGACGGCAAGGCCGACCTCGAGGGGCTGGGTGGCCTCTCGAAGGCCACCGCGGGCGTGATCCTGCGCGAGCTCATCGGCTTCGTCGACCAGGGCGCCGACCAGTTCTTCGGCGAGCCCGAGCTCGACTCCGCGGACCTCATGCGGACGACTCCGGACGGCCGGGGTGTGATCTCGCTGCTCGAGCTCCCGCGACTCTCCGACCGTCCGGCGGTGTTCTCGACGTTCCTGCTCTGGCTCCTGGCCGACCTGTTCCACGATCTGCCCGAGGTGGGCGACCTGGATCGACCAAAGCTCGTGTTCTTCTTCGACGAGGCGCACCTGCTCTTCTCCGACGCGTCCAAGACGTTCCTCACCTCCGTGGCCCAGACCGTCCGGCTGATCCGCTCCAAGGGGATCGGCGTCTTCTTCGTCACGCAACAGCCGAAGGACGTGCCGGAGGACGTGCTCGCGCAGCTCGGCAGCCGCATCCAGCACCAGCTCCGGGCGCACACGCCGAACGACGCGAAGGCGCTGCGCCAGACCGTCGCGACGTACCCGCACTCCTCGTACGACCTCGAGGAGCTGCTGACCCAGCTCGGGATCGGTGCCGGCGTGGTCACGGTGATGGACCCGGACGGGGTGCCGACACCCGTCGCGCACACCCGATTGCGTGCCCCGCAGTCGCTCATGGCGCCCAGCCCGGAGGCGGTCTTGACCGCCGCGATCGCCGCCTCCCCGCTCAGCCCGAAGTACGCCGTGCCGCTGGACCGGGAGTCCGCCTACGAGCGGCTGGCCACCCGGCTGGGCGCCGGTGCGGCAAAGGCCGCGACCGAGCGTGCCGGTGGGCCGGCCGGCTCGGTTCCACCCAGGGTGGATCCCGTCCCGCCCCCGCCCCAGCTGCCGGGCCCGCCTCCGCGCGACCCGATGGACGATCGCGTCCAGATCCCGGACCTGCCGCGGGAGCGCGCCGATCCGAAGCCCCGGCGTGAGGAGCCCGGCGCGGCGGAGCGGATCTTCAAGGACGTGACCCGGTACAAGACGATGGACGGGATGGCCCGGGCGGCCGGGCGGAACGTGCTCGTGGAGATCGCTCGCGGCGTCTTCGGCATCGGCCGCCGCGGCTGAGGGTCCCGTCGGCGTGAGGGCACAAGGGCGATCAAGTGCGCTCCGGCGATCGTCGCCAGGACCGTTGGTGTGACCTCCGCAGACCACTTCGTCAGGTTCCTCGACCTGCTCCCCGACACCCTCGAGGATCCGGCGCTGTCAGCCGAGGACCTGAGGGCGTCGATGACAACCCGTCGCTGCGCCAGCTCGGCGTCCTGCTCGTCGCGCAGGAGGAGCGCTGGCTCGCCGTCGCCGGTGAGGGGTCGGGTCCGAGCTACGAGGACGCCGACGTCGCCGACCTCCAGCGCCGCCATGGCATCGCCGGGGCGAGGTTCCGCTCCCTCGTCGGTCGGCTGATCGAGGAGGGTCGCCTGGACGACGTCGTGCTGGACACCCTGTGCGATCCGCCGAAGGAGTACACGTTCGGCGGGATCATCGCCCACGTCCTCAACTTTGCTGCGCACCGGCGCTCGCTGGCGCTGGGCGCGCTCGCCTCCGCTGGCGTCATCGACCTCGGCAACGGCGACCCGCGCACATGGGTCGCGGCCTGACGCACCCGCCCGACGCGGTGGAGCGGAGGATGGGGGATTCGAACCCCCGAGGGCTTGCACCCAACACGCATTCCAAGCGTGCGCCATAGGCCAACTAGGCGAATCCTCCGCCGAGCAGATTACCGGCTGCTGGTTCCCGCCAGAGACCGCGAGATCTCCACGAGTGCGACGCGGCGTCCCTGCGGTGGGGATAAACTCACCGGTCGACCCCCCGTGCGGCGGCAACCTGCCGAACTCCCCCAGGGCCGGAAGGCAGCAAGGGTAAGCGGGCTCTACCGGGTGCGCGGGGGGTCCCTTCGGGCCGGGCTCCTCGGCCTCGCGTCGGCCGGCCCACCGGTGCTGGTGACCGGCCGGGACCGTCTGCCGGCCGGGCTAGGGTGGCCGCGTGTCGCTCGCGCTCTACCGCCGCTACCGCCCCGAGTCCTTCGCCGAGGTGATCGGGCAGGAGCACGTGACGGGACCTCTCCAGCAGGCGCTGCGCAACGACCGCGTGCACCACGCGTACCTCTTCTCCGGCCCTCGCGGCTGCGGCAAGACGACGAGCGCTCGGATCCTCGCCCGGGCGCTGAACTGCGAGCAGGGACCCACGCCGGAGCCGTGCGGGGTCTGCGACTCGTGCGTCGCACTGGCCCGCAACGGCAGCGGCAGCCTCGACGTGATCGAGATCGACGCCGCCTCCCACAACGGCGTCGACGATGCCCGCGACCTGCGTGAGCGGGCGTTCTTCGCCCCGGCGAGCTCTCGCTTCAAGATCTACATCGTCGACGAGGCGCACATGGTGACCCCGCAGGCGTTCAACGCGCTGCTCAAGCTGGTCGAGGAGCCGCCTGAGCACGTGAAGTTCGTGTTCGCGACCACCGAGCCCGAGAAGGTCATCGGCACGATCCGCTCGCGGACCCACCACTACCCGTTCCGGCTCGTCCCCCCCGGCACGCTGACCGCCTATCTCGCCGATCTCTGCGTGCGCGAGGACATCGAGGTGGACGCGGCGGTGCTCCCGCTCGTCGTGCAGGCGGGTGGCGGATCCGTACGAGACTCGCTCTCGGTGCTCGACCAGCTGCTCGCCGGGGCGGCCGCCGAAGGAGTCACCTACCCGATGGCGACCGCCCTGCTCGGATTCACCGACGCGAGCCTGCTCGACGCGATCGTGGATGCGTTCGCCGCGGGTGACGGCGCGGCCGCCTTCGACCTCGTCGACCGGGTGGTGGAAGCCGGGCACGACCCGCGCCGCTTCGTCACCGACCTGCTCGACCGGCTCCGCGACCTGATTCTCGTCGACGCGGTGCCCGATGCGATCGACAAGGGCCTCGTGGTCGGGCCGCCGGAGCTGCTCGACGCGCTGCCCGGACAGTCTGCGCGCTTCGGTCGCAGCGAGCTCGTCCGAGCGGCGGAGATCGTCAACGTCGGGTTGACAGAGCTGCGCGGCGCAACCGCGCCGCGTCTCCAGCTCGAGCTGATCTGCGCGCGAGTGCTGCTGCCGGCAGTGACCGCCGACGAGATCGGGCTGGCGGCCAGGGTGGACCGGCTCGAGCGCCGGTTCTCGATCGCCGGACCGCTCGGCGAGCCGAGTCCCCCGGCCGTGAGGGCTGCCGCCGGCGTGGAAGGTGCAGGTGGCGTGGAAGGTGCGACCGGTGTGGCAGGTCCGACCGGGGGACCGGGCCGGCCCGTCGGGACGGTTCTCACGCCGGACGCCCGCCGCCAGGACGATGAGGCCGCGTCGAGCGAGACCATGTTGCCGCTGGAGTCGAGCGCGGCGCCCGCGAGCCAGGAACGGCTGGCTGCGGCCGGGCCGGAACGACCGGCCACGGCGCGCGGGCCGGGCAGCGGTCTCGACGCCGTCGAGGTGCGCCGCCTGTGGCCGACGGTCCTCGAGCGGGTCAAGGCCAAGCGCCGGGTGACCTGGATGATGCTGTTCGAGAAGGTGACGGTCAGCTCTGTCGACGAGAGCGACATCGTGCTGGCCTTCCCCGACGCAGGTTCCCTGGCCGGCTTCGGCTCGGGCGCGCACGACCAGATCCTCGAGGCTGCCCTGCTCGACGCGCTCGGCGTGACCCTGCGGGTCGAGGCCGTGCTCGATCCGTCCCGAAGCGCATCGCGCGCGACGGGCTCCAGGTCCGAGCCGCCCGCCGGCGCCTCCGCGCCGCATACCCGCGGATCGCAACGGCGCGGCCCTACCACCCGCGGCGCCGGCGAGCCGGAACCTGCCGCTTCGGTGGCCGGGCCGACGATCGCTCCCGCCTCAGCCGAGGCACCACCCGATGCCGAGAGCGCCGACGCCGTTCAAGGACCAGAGCGGGTCCCACGACAAGGCCGCGCGCCCGGTTCAGACCGGCCCCCAGAGCAGGACCCGGACACCGGGTCCGCACCCGGGCCAGGGACCATGCGTGCGGCCTACCGCCGGGCCGCACCGCTCGACGACGAGCCCAACCCGGCGGAGGACCCGGATGCCGACGACGGCGGCAAGCTCTCCGCCACCGACCTCCTGGCGCGGGAGCTCGGGGCGACGGTCGTCGAGCAGGTCGAGGACCCGCGTTCAGCGTAGGACGGGAGGATCAGCCTCCTCTCCGCACGGGCTTGTCATCTGAGGCGCATAGGCTGGCCGCCTTCCCGGGTGATGACGTCGGCTGGCCGGGATTTGGAGGTGTCACGTTGTCTGAGGAAACGTCCGGGATGTCTGGTCTGCTGGCGCATGCCCAGCAGATGCAGGAGCAGCTGGCCCAGGCGCGAGACGCGATCGCTCGGACCGAGGTCAGCGGCAGTGCCGGTGGCGGGCTCGTGACCGCCCGCGTCACGGGCGCCGGAGAGTTGGTCGGGCTCTCGATCGACCCTCGCGTGCTGCACAGCGGGCCACCTGCAGAGGTCGCCGAGGCGGTCGCCGACCTCGTGCTCGCCGCCGTCCGCAACGCCAACCAGGAGGCCGACGCCGTACGCGACGAGGCGATGGGCCCGATCGCTGACTCGCTGGGCGGGCTCGGCTTGCCGGGCCTCACCGGCGGCTGAGGACCTCGTGTACGAAGGGGTCGTCCAGGACCTCATCGACGAGCTCGGCCGGCTCCCGGGGGTGGGTCCGAAGAGTGCCCAGCGCATCGCCTTCTACCTGCTCGCCGCCGACGCGGCCGACGTACGACGGCTTGCCGAGACCTTGCTCGAGGTCAAGGACCGGGTGAAGTTCTGCCGGGTCTGCGGCAACGTCGCCGAGGCCGACGAGTGCCGGATCTGCCGCGACCCCCGCCGCGACCTCACGGTGATCTGCGTGGTGGAGGAGTCCAAGGACGTGGTTGCAGTCGAGCGCTCGCGCGAGTTCCGTGGCCGCTACCACGTCCTCGGGGGTGCGATCAGTCCCATCGACGGGGTCGGTCCCGATGACCTGCGGGTCCGCGAGCTGATGGCCCGGCTCGCGGACGGCGCGGTCACCGAGCTGATCCTGGCGACGAACCCCAACCTCGAGGGCGAGGCCACGGCGACCTACCTCGCCCGCCTGGTCAAGCCGTTGGGGTTGCGAGTCACGCGCCCGGCGAGTGGACTTCCAGTCGGCGGTGATCTCGAGTACGCGGACGAGGTCACGCTCGGACGAGCGTTCGAAGGAAGGCGGTTGCTCGATGTCTGACTCCCCGGCTGGGCTGGTGCTGCCCGAGCCTGATGACGAGGCACGCGCCCGGCTGCCCGACGACGACCTCGACGAGGTTGCCGCGTCGGTCTCGGACCAGATCGAGGGCTTTCTCGTGACGCTCCGCGAGGTCGCCGACGACGGCCGACCCGAGCTCGGTGTCGCCCACCTGCTGCTCGGCGTCTCGCAGCTGATCTTCGCCGGTGGCCGGCTCGGTGCGCTGGCCGATGTGGTGCCGGAGGAGCGGTTCGAGCCCGACCCGGGCTTCGATCCCGACGCCGACCTCCTGCGGGAGAAGCTCGCGACGATGCTCGGGTCGAGTGACGAGTACCTCGAGATCTTCGACCCGTACGACGCGTCGGGCGAGCTGGTCACGATGCGGATCTCCGACGACCTCGCCCACGTCGCGACCCAGCTCGCGCACGGGCTGCAGCACGCCTCGGTCGGACGTTTCCGCGAGGCGCTGTGGTGGTGGCAGTTCTCCTACCTGTCCAGCTGGGGCTCGACAGCGAGCGCCGCGCTGCGCGCGCTGGTGTCGCTGGTCAGCCACGACCGGTTCGACGTCCGCCGCCCCACGGTCATCGACGCCGAGGACCAGCTGCTCGCCGAGCTCGTCGGCCGCGCCGTGCGCGACGACCCATCCGGGTTGTAGCGGCCGGTGCCCCGTAAACTCGGGGTTCCGGCTCGTCGGCTAGGGAGTTCGCGTGGCGCTCGTCGTGCAGAAGTACGGCGGTTCCTCGGTTGCCGATGCCGAGTCGATCAAGCGGGTCGCTGAACGCATCGTGTCCACCAGAAGGGCCGGTGACGACGTCGTCGTCGTGGTGTCCGCGATGGGCGACTCGACCGACGAGCTTCGTGATCTCGCGCAGCAGGTCACCCCACTCCCGCCGCCGCGGGAGCTCGACATGCTCCTCACGGCGGGGGAGCGGATCTCGATGGCACTGCTGGCGATGGCGATCGCTGCTCTGGGCCTGGAGGCGAGGTCGTTCACCGGCAGCCAGGCCGGCGTGATCACCGATTCGGCCCACGGCAACGCCCGCATCATCGACGTCACCCCGGGCCGGATCCGCCAGGCCCTGGATGCCGGAGCGATCGCGATCGTCGCCGGCTTCCAGGGTGTGAGCCAGGACACCAAGGACATCACCACGCTCGGCCGGGGTGCGTCCGATACGACGGCGGTCGCCCTGGCGGCCGCGCTGGGGGCGGATCGGTGCGAGATCTACACCGATGTCGACGGCATCTTCACCGCCGACCCGCGCCTGGTGCCCTCCGCCAGCCAGATCTCGCGCATCTCGTACGAGGAGATGCTCGAGATGGCGGCCTGCGGGGCAAAGGTGCTGCACCTGCGGTGTGTCGAGTACGCGCGCCGGTACAGCATCCCGGTTCACGTGCGCTCGTCGTTCTCGCAGCGCGAGGGAACCTGGGTGCTCGACAGCGACGAGGGAGACGACATGGAGCAGGCGATCATCTCGGGCGTCGCGCACGACCGTGGCGAGGCGAAGATCACGATCGTCGGTGTGCCGGACAAGATCGGCTCGGCGGCGCGGCTCTTCGGTGCGGTTGCCGAGGCCGAGATCAACATCGACATGATCGTCCAGAACGTCTCCGCTGCGGCGACCGGACGCACAGACATCTCGTTCACGCTCCCGCGCGCCGACGGCGCGCGCGCGATGGAGGCGATCGCGCGTACCGAGGGCGAGATCGCGTACGACGGGCTCGTGTACGACGACCGCATCGGCAAGGTGTCGCTGGTCGGGGCGGGAATGCGTAGTCATCCTGGGGTCTCGGCCAGGTTCTTCGCGGCGCTCGCCGAGGCTGGCGTGAACATCGAGATGATCTCGACCTCGGAGATCCGGATCTCGGTGATCATGCGCCAGGACGAGGTGCCGGCTGCGGTGGCCGCCGTGCACACCGCGTTCGGTCTGGACAACCCCGAGATGGCGACGATCTACGCCGGGACGGGCCGATGAGCGTCGGTGCGGGCCGTCCGCGCGAGGCTCGCCCGACCCTGGCGGTCGTTGGAGCGACCGGCGCCGTCGGCACCGTGATGCTCGACATCCTCTCCACCCGCGAGGACGTCTGGGGCGAGATCCGTCTCGTCGCCTCGGCCCGGTCGGCCGGTCGACAGCTGCGCGTACGCGGCGAGGAGGTCGTGATCCGAGCGCTGACCCCCGACGTCTTCGACGACGTCGATGTCGCGATGTTCGACGTGCCGGACGACGTGTCGCTGGCATGGGCCCCGGTCGCGGCCACGCGTGGCGCGGTCGTCGTGGACAACTCCAACGCGTTCCGGATGGACGTCGACGTACCGCTGGTCGTCCCCGAGGTGAACCCGTTGGCGGCCCGGAGCCGACCGCGCGGGATCATCGCGAGCGCGAACTGCACGACGCTGTCGGTGATCGTCGCCGTTGCGGCGCTCCACCGCGAGTACGGCCTGACCGGGCTGGTGTGCGCCTCGTACCAGGCCGTGTCCGGTGCCGGGAGGATCGGCGTCGACACGTTGCACGACCAGCTGCAGAAGGTGGCCGGTCAGCGTGAGTTGGGCACCCGGGTCGGCGACGTGCGCCGTGCCATCGGCGGCGACGACCTCGGGCCGTTCCCAGCCCCGATCGCGCTGAACGTCATCCCGTGGGCCGGGTCGTATCGCGGCGCCGGTCACACGTCCGAGGAGATGAAGGTGCGCGACGAGACGCGCAAGATCCTCGGGCTCCCCCGACTGGCGGTCGCGGTGACCTGCGTACGCGTGCCGGTCGTGACGACCCACTCGGTCGCCGTCCATGCGACGTTCGAGCGCGAGGTCGAGCTCGACCGGGCGCGGGAGATCCTGCGCGATGCCCCCAGCGTCGTGCTCGACGACGACCCGGAGGGTGGCGGGTTCCCGACACCGATCGACGCGGTCGGCACCGATCCGACCTGGGTCGGGCGGGTCCGGCGATCCATCGACGACCCGACCTCGCTCGACTTCTTCCTGTGCGCCGACAACCTCCGCAAGGGCGCTGCGCTCAACACCGCCCAGGTCGCCGAGCTCGTGGCCGCGGAGCTCGCTACCGCTCGGGCTTGATGCGCCCGCGTGGCGCACGCGACCTGGGGGAACATGCCACGCGGCCGGCGCTCAGGAGATCCCGAGCACCGGCCGCAACGTGTCGGGGTGGCGGGATTCGAACCCACGACCTCTTCGTCCCGAACGAAGCGCGCTACCAAGCTGCGCCACACCCCGTTGGCAGCCGCTGAGTCTAACCGAACCGCGGGAGCCGGCCCGACCGGCTCGGCTCACGTCGATGCGGGCCGTGGCACGAGGGTGAGCAGGGTCGCGCTGGGCGGGCAGGCGAAGCGGAACGGCGTGTACGGCGACGTGCCCAGACCGGCTGAGACGTGCAACCACGACTCGCCCCACCTGGACAGCCCGCTCGCCTGCTTCGGCGGCAGCCCGCAGTTCGTGACCAGCGCGCCGTACCCGGGCAGGCAGAGCTGACCGCCGTGCGTGTGACCGGCCAGCACCAGGGGAACGCCGTCGGCGGCCATGCCGTCGAGGACCCGTGGCTCGGGGGAGTGGGTGAGCCCGATCGTGAGATCGGTGCCCGCGTCCAGCGGGCCGGCGACGTCGGCGTACCGGTCGAGCTGCAGGTGCGGGTCATCGACACCGCGCAGCGAGATCCGCAGCGCGCCGACGTCGAGCGCTCCGGTCGTGTTCGTGAGATCGCGCCACCCGCGGTCGACGAACGCGTCCCGCAGCCCGCGCCAGGGCAGCTCGCCACCGTGTCTGCGCTGCCCGTCGTCCGGGTGGAGGTAGCGAGCCGGGTTCTTCGGCCGAGGCGCGTAGTAGTCGTTCGAGCCGAGCACGAACGCCCCGGGCAGGTCCAGCAGCGGGCCGAGCGTGCGCAGCGCCGGCGCCACGGCGTCTCGATGCGCCAGGTTGTCACCGGTGTTGATCACGAGGTCCGGCTGGAGCTCACGCAGGGCCGCGACCCAGGACTGGACCCGGCGCTGGCCGGGGGTGAGGTGCAGGTCGGTGAGATGCAGCACCGACAACGGCCGCGCTGCTGCGGGGAGCACGGGCACCACGACCCGGCGGAGCCGGTAGGAAACCGCCTCGACCCGCGCGTACGCAAGCCCGACTGCTCCGATCGCGACCGCGGGGAGCACGACCCGGCCCGTGATCATCGGCGGAGAGCGGCGGGACGAGACCTGCGCCCCCGGCGCTACCGGTCCGGCGGGCAGATGATGACCAGCGGCGGGCAGACGCCGCCGCCTTGCTCACCCTTCGGCCCGCCGGAGATGAAGATCGTGATGGTCGACCCAGCGGTCACGCCCGAACCGCCGCTTGGCGACGTCCGGGCGACCGTCTCCTTCGGGTAGTCGGAGAACTCACGCCCCGGGGAGACCTTCACGCTGAAGCCGGCACCCTCGAGGATCGCGACCGCCTGCTGGACGGACCGGCCGAGCACGTTCGGGACCCCG
>Ga0136615_10000531_pt1 | contig 17331 bp, 15 predicted proteins | sample AntDrymUQ2882206_2_FD_106647 | JGI IMG/M metagenome (GOLD analysis project Ga0136615, IMG submission 106647) | Polar desert sand microbial communities from Dry Valleys, Antarctica - metaG UQ288 (22.06) | ecosystem: Environmental > Terrestrial > Soil > Desert | place: Antarctica: Dry Valley...
GTTCCGGGCCGCGCCGGAGTCTCGGGTTGCTCGGGCGGTATTATGCGGTGTGGTCTAGCGATAGCTTCCTCCTACCTACGTCTAACGTGGCCGCGGCCGCTTGCATTCCTTGCCGACCACCGAGGGGCTGACGTCAGACGGTCACACACCGGCCACCATTTTCGGTAGTTCACGTGCGACAGTCGCACTTCAACCACCGTGACCGCAGCAGAAGCTCAGCTCAGGAGACGCGCAGGGCCACAACTACGCCGTCGCGCGTGGGCACGATCGTGCTCCTATAGTCGGGATCGGAGGCGATCAGCCCGTTCAGCTCCTGAATCGCCTCCGTCCAGGCGTCCCCCTCGGCCGCCTTGGCAACACGCCCCGACCACAGCACGTTGTCGCAGATGAAGAACCCGCCCACGCGCACTCGTGAACGCGCCCGTTTCCACGCTTCCGGATATCCGCCCTTGTCGATGTCGCAGTAGACGATGTCGAACTCTCCTTCGACTTCGTCGAAGACATCGAAGGCGGGGGCGACGTGATAGCGGATGGGCCCGTCGAGTTCCGCTCTGCCCAAAAAATCGAGCGCCTTGGTTTCGTTGCCGGCATCGGTGTCGGTCAAGTGGATCTCACCGTCGGCTCCGGTGGCACGAGCGAACCAGTAGGCCGAATAGCCGAAGCCCGAGCCCATCTCGAAGATACGCCGGGCGGCGATGGCGCGGGCGAGCACCTCGAGAGTCCTCCCGCACAGCCGGCCGATAATGGGGAACTCTTCGCGTTCGGCGAGCGCCTCCATCTCGAGCAGCACCGGCTCATCGTCGCCCGAGGCCAGGGTGGCCATGTAGCGCTCGACCTCGGGGGCGACAATATCCATGGGCTACAAACTATCCCCGAGCACGAGAGCCCGCAGCACGTCGTGCAGGCCCTGATTAGCCGCCACCACACCCCGGCCATCCCCCAGCGGGGGGAGCAGCGGCGTGATCACGCCACCGGCCTCCGCAATCAACAGCTCTCCGGCCGCCCGGTCCCACACGTTCATGTCCGCCTCGAAGAAGGCGTCGACCCTCCCGCAAGCGCACCAGGCGAGGTCGAGGGCGGCGGACCCTGCCCGCCTTATGTCGCGGACCTCGGGGAGCAGGCGGAGCACGACCTCGGCCTGGGCCCGGCGGATGCGGGAGTCGTAGGAGAAGCCGGTGGCGACGAGAGCCTGGGACAGGTCTTGCTGCGGGGACACGGTAATGGGCTCACCGTTGCGGCGCGCCCCCTTGCCCCGGATCGCCGTGTACAGCTCGGTGCGCGGCGGGTCGAAGATGACTCCGGCGAGCCAGCCGCCCTCGTCCGCCACCGCGACGCTCACGCACCACTGCGGGATTCCATAAAGGAAGTCCACGGTGCCATCCAGGGGATCGATGACCCAGGTCAGCCCGGTCTCCGAATCGCCCGCGGCCCCCTCCTCTGAGATGAGCCCGTCCCCCGGCCTCTCTCGACGAAGGAGGCCGACGATGAGCTCCTGCGAGTCGCGGTCCGCGTCACTCACAACATCGGTAGGGGTCGACTTTGTCGAAACCCCCTGCGCGGGGCCCCCGAAGCGCTCGAGGAGGAGCCCACCGGCGCCGGTCGCCGCCCGGGAGGCGATCTCTAGCAACTCGGAAGCGGCGGGAGTGGTGGCTGTCATCGGGGGAAGATAGCGCCATGGTGCGACGCTCCGGTGCCGCGGCCCGGCGCTGGGCCCGCCTCCTCCTGGGACTGTGGCTGTTCGCCGTGGGCACATTCTTGACTCTTCAATCGAGGCTCGGTCTGTCTCCCTGGGACGTGCTCAACGACGGCCTGAGACGCAGGACTCCCCTTTCCTTTGGCGCCGCGGTGATTCTCGTAGGCGTCGCGCTGGTTGTTGCGGCAAGGGTGGCGGGCGTGAGACCGGGGCCCGGCACGATCACCAACATGCTCCTGATCGGAGTCTTCGTCGACCTCCTTCTGGCCCTGGGCATCACCACCGGCGCCTCAACCTGGCCCTACTGGGCCCGGATCGTCCTGACCGTCGCAGGGATCGTTCTGGTCGGGCTCGGTACGGCCCTCTATATCGGGGCGGAGCTGGGAGCTGGGCCGCGCGACGGGCTCATGGTTCTCATAGCGACGCGCGCTCGCGTGCGGGTCGGAGTGGCGCGGGCATTGGTCGAGGGCGCGGCGCTCCTGGCCGGTGCGTTGCTGGGCGGAAAATTGGGCGTGGGGACGATCCTGTTCGCGCTCGGTATCGGGCCCGCGGTCGACATCTGGTTCCGAGTCTTCGGCATGGACGCCTCCGGGCGCCCGACCGAGGCGACGCGGTGATTCTCAGGGTTTCTTGGCGCTCTGTTCGACCAGCTGCCACGCCTTGCGGGCCGCGATCAAGACCGGGTCCCACACCGGCGAGAACGGAGGCGCGTAAGAGAGGTCGATGTTCAAGAGCTCGGCGACCGACATCTCGTTCCAGATGGCCGTGGCCAGCACGTCGATGCGCTTGGCCGCACCCTCCTTGCCCACGATCTGGGCGCCGAGAAGCCGCCCGGAGCCGCGCTCGGCGAGGAGCTTGGTCTTGATTGGTTGTGTTTCCGGGTAGTAGCCGGCGCGGGTGGTCGAATCCACGGTGGCGGTGATGAAGGTGAACCCCGCGCCCCCCGCTTCGTCTTCGTTGAGGCCGGTGCGCCCCACCTCGGTGTCGCAGAGCTTGGACACCGCCGTCCCGATCACTCCGGGGAAGGTCGCGTAGCCGCCTCCGAGGTTGATCCCCGCCACTCTCCCCTCCTTGTTGGCGTGTGTTCCGAGAGCCATCGAAACGGAGCGGCGGGACACACGGTGGAACTTCTCGGAGCAGTCACCCGCGGCCCACACTGCTTCTACACCGGTCTGCATGCGCCGGTCGACGGAGATCGCTCCCGAGGGGCCTATCGGGATGCCGGCGGCCTCGGCGAGCTCGACGTTGGGAGCCACGCCGAGACCCAGCACCACGATGTCCGCGGGAATAGTCCGTTTGCTCGTGACCACGGCCGAAACCCAGCCGTCCTTGGCTTCGAACGCCTCGACCCGCTCCGAGCTATGGAAGGCGATGCCCATGCTTTCCATGGCATCAGCGATCAGCGCAGCGATGTCGTCGTCGAGGCTCGGCATCGGATGAGAGGACGCCTCCACGACCGCCACGTCGAGGCCCCGCATCTTGAACGCCTCGGCCATCTCGAGCCCGATGTAGCCGCCGCCGACGACTGCGGCCCTCTGAGGCCGGCGCTCGCGCATCGCCTCGAAGATGGCCCTGCCGTCGTCAAGGATCTGCACTCCGAAGATGCCGTCGGCGTCCGCGTGAGGAAGCGACGGGCGCCTGGGCGTGGCGCCGGTGGCGACGAGGAGCTTATCGAAGCCCTCCCACGCCTCGGCGCCGTCGTCTGAGCTCGTGACCTTCACGGCTCCCTTGTCGAGGTCGATCTCGGTGACCTCGTGGCGGATGCGGGCGTCGATGTCCTGCTTGGAGGCGAACTCCTCGGGCGTGCGCACGATGAGCTTGTCGATTTCCTGTACGGCTCCGCCGACGAAGTAGGGGATCCCGCAAGCAGAGTAGGAGAGGTAGTTGCCCCGATCGAAGGCGACAATCGAGAGCTCCTGGGGGCCGCGCAGGCGGCGTGCCTGGGACGCCGCGCTCATACCGGCCGCATCGCCGCCTATAACCACGAGCCGCTCTGTCATTTGGAGGATCGTATGGCCCTCGGGCGGCCACTCGGGTTCAGATGTCCGGGCCGGGCGGCTCAGGTAGCCAATCGCGCTCCGCGCGCCTGCGAGTACCAAATCGGTATTGAGCGCGTTACGCGCGTTCGAGTAACGCGCCGCGCCGCCGCGCCCGACGCTCTTATCCTGATAGGGATGAATCAGGATGGGGGTCAGCTTCGATTCGGCGAGTACATGCTCGGGCTTGAGGGTCTCGCTCTGCTCCGGATGGGAGCCTCCGGCGACGTAAGCGCGGTGCCGGCCCGGGTCGAAGAGATGATCGACTTCGCGGGCCGCCTCGACGAACCGGAGCTGGCGGCTTCCCGCTATCTGCCCGCCTCCGACGTCCAGCCCGGCTACGACGTGTGGGCCAACACCTACGACGACCGCGACAACCCCTTGATCCGCACCGAGGAGCCGGCGCTCAAACAGGTCTTCGAAGACCTCCCCGAGGGTCCGGTCCTGGATGCGGCTTGCGGCACTGGACGTCTGGCCTCCCTGCTCATTTCGCGCCACCGTGTGATCGGAGTCGACAGCTCTCCCGAGATGCTGAACCGAGCCCGAGAAAAGGTTCCCAACGCAGAGTTCCTGGACGGAGATCTCGGCGCGCTGCCCGTAGAAACCGCCTCTGTCGCTTCGGCCGTGTGCGCGCTCGCGCTCTCGCACTTGCCCACGCTGGGCCCGGCGGTCAAGGAACTGGCGCGTGTTGTCGCATCTGGGGGCCGCGTAGTGATCTCCAACGTGCATCCCATCGTGACCGGGATTCTGGGATGGCGGGCGTGGTTCGCTCATCCCGACGGATCACGATCCTTCATTCCAGAGTACGTCCACTCCCATGCCGACTACATCGAGGCGTTCACCACAGCCGAGCTAGAGGTCGTAAGCTGTCTGGAGCCGCCTATCCCCCCGGACCTGGCGCGCGCCATGGGCGGGGGCATAGCCGACGATTGTGCAGAGATAGCGGTAACGGGGCTGTCCGGGGCGCTGATCTGGGTGCTGGGCCGGCCCTTATGATCCGGTCTCCGGGGGCCGGGCCGTTCGGGGCAGTCAAGTCCGCCACCGGCTTGACTTACTCACTTCTGCCGCCATACAGTACGCGAGCGACCGGCAAGACAGGTCGGTCTAGAGGGGGAGTTGCTGCAATTTGAAGACTTTTCCGTTTACCTCGGAGTCTGTAACCGAGGGGCATCCCGACAAAGTCGCCGACCAAATCTCCGATGTTGTTCTCGATGCGGTCCTTGCCGAAGACAAACTCGGCCGGGTGGCCTGTGAGACGCTCGTCACCACCGGTCTGGTCGTAGTCGCCGGGGAGATCACCACCACGGCATCGGTGGACATACCGAAGCTGGTCCGAAACAAAATTCGTGACATCGGTTATGACCGCGCCGAGTACGGATTCGACGCCGATACTTGCGGCGTAATCGTCGCCGTGGACAAGCAGTCGGAGGACATCGCGCAGGGCGTCGACTCGTCCTACGAGTCGCAGCACAACGGTGCGAACACCGACCTCTTCGATCACGTCGGAGCAGGCGACCAGGGCATGATGTTCGGCTACGCATGCCGCGAGAACGAAGAGCTCATGCCACTTCCAATCATGCTTGCGCACAAGATCACCAAACGACTCGCGCAGGTTCGCAAAGACGGTGTGCTGCCCTACTTGCGCCCGGACGGAAAGGCTCAGGTCACGGTTCGCTACGAGTACGACTCTGAGGGTCACGAGCGTCCCGTTGAGGTTGTGCGAGTACTGGTTTCCACTCAGCACGCCGAGGGACTCGATGCTCAGACGCGCATCAAACCCGACGTCATCGAGCACGTGCTCCAGCCGATTCTCCCGAGCGAGCTCTACGACGAGCGCCGCTTTGGAGAGCGCGACTTCGTGCTGGTCAATCCCACCGGAAAATTCGTCACCGGCGGGCCCATGGGAGATACGGGCCTGACGGGTCGCAAGATTGTGGTCGACACCTATGGGGGTGCAGCAAGACACGGCGGAGGAGCGTTCTCTGGAAAAGACCCCACCAAAGTGGACCGTTCTGCGGCTTACGCAGCCCGCTACGTCGCCAAGAACGTCGTCGCCGCCGACCTTGCCGAGCGCTGCGAGCTTCAAGTCGCATACGCCATCGGAGTGGCTCGGCCCATCTCGATCAAGGTCGACTGCTTCGGAACCGAGCACATCCCACTGGAACGGATCGAAGAGCTCGTCCTTGAACACTTCGACCTGCGCCCCGCAGCAATCCTGGAAGACTTGCGGCTGCGCCGCCCCATCTATGCGAAGACCGCCGCCTACGGCCACTTTGGACGGACAGACCGTGACTTCACCTGGGAGAGCATCGACAAGGCCGAGCTTCTGCGCGCTGCCGCCGGTCTAATTGCTCTCCAAGCAGAGCCTGTCTAGGCTGGGAAGGTAGCGATGTCCGTCACCGTGGTTGGCTCCGTTGCGTTCGACGCGCTCGAAACGCCATTCGGGAAGCGCGACCGGATTCTCGGAGGCGCGGCTACCCATTTCTCGCTTGCGGCCAGTTTCTTCACTCAAGCTCACGTGGTCGGGATCGTGGGGGAAGACTTCGGTGAGGACGAATTCGATGTCTTCAGCGCGCGGGGGATCAACACCGCCGACATCAAGCGCGTGCCGGGCGGCAGCTCGTTCTTCTGGGCCGGCCGCTACGACGAGGACATGTCGGTAGCTCAAACGCTCGACACTCAGCTCAACGTGTTCGCCGACTTCGACCCGGAGCTCTCCACCGAAGCGCGCGACTGCTCGATCCTCTTCCTCGCCAACATCCAACCCGAACTCCAGCGGCGTGTTCGCGCCCAGTGCCCCGACGCGCGCTTCGTGGGCCTGGATTCGATGAACTACTGGATCAAGTCGGCGAGAGACTCTCTGGTTAAAGCCATGCGCTCGGTCGACGCAATCATCTTCAACGACGTAGAGGTGCGGATGCTCACCGGCGAGCCCAACCTGTCGGTGGCGGCCCATCGCATCAGGGAATTGGGGCCGCGGGTGCTGTTCGTCAAGCAGGGTTCCTACGGGGCCTGCATGTACTCGGAAGTCGGCTTCTTCTCCATTCCCGCCTATCCGCTCGAGACCGTGGTCGATCCCACCGGTGCCGGAGACTCTTTTGCCGGAGGCCTATGTGGCTATCTCGATTCGCTCGGGGGCGGCCGCCCAACAGAGAACCAGCTGCGCTGCGCTGCCGTGTATGGCTCGGTGCTGGCATCGTTCACTGTGGAAGACTTCGGAACGGAACGATTGCAACGGCTAACGGATCAAGAGATCGCCGACAGGTTCCAAGAGTTCAAGCAAATGACGGTGTTCGAGGCCCCGCAGGTTCTCGCAACACTCAAGCGATGAGGAAGGACAGTAAATGAGCCCAACCACACAACATGACGTCAAAGATCTAGCCCTCGCCCCCTCCGGAAAACGACGAATCGCCTGGGCCGACCGGCAGATGCCGGTGCTGTCTGCGATTCGAAGCCGCTTCGAGAAGGAGCGGCCACTTGATGGGATACGCGTCTCCGCCTGCCTGCATGTCACCTCGGAAACCGCGAATTTAGCCATCACTCTCAAGGCCGGAGGCGCGGACGTGGTGCTGTGTGCCTCGAACCCGCTGTCGACTCAGGATGACGTCGCAGCATCTCTGTGCGAGGACTACGGGATTCCCGTTTTCGCCATCAAGGGCGAGGACACAGAAACCTTTTACAGGCACATCCAGGCGGCTTGCGATCACCATCCCCAGCTGACGATGGACGATGGGGCAGACGTCATCTCGGTACTTCACACATCTCGGAAGGACCAGCTCTCAGAGGTCATTGCAGGTACCGAGGAGACGACCACCGGTGTGATCCGATTGCATGCACTCGAGGCACAGGGCGACCTCGGCTTTCCCGTGATCGCGGTCAACGAGGCTCTGACGAAGCATCTCTTCGACAACCGCTACGGCACAGGCCAGTCGGCCATAGACGGCGTCATCAGGGCGACGAACATTCTCTTCGCAGGGCTGAAGGTTGTGGTGTCCGGCTACGGATGGTGCGGGCGCGGCGTGGCGATGCGAGCCAAGGGTCAAGGAGCGCACGTGATCGTGACCGAAGTGGACCCACTTCGGGCCCTCGAGGCCGTGATGGACGGTTTCGAGCTGCTGCCTATGGACGAGGCTGCGCCGCTAGGCAGCATCTTCATTACCGCTACCGGCGACAAGCACGTCTTGCGCAGGGAGCACTTCGAGCGCATGAAGGACGGAGCGGTTCTCGCAAACGCCGGGCATTTCAATGTCGAGATCGATATTCCCGCCCTGGAATCTCTCGCCGTCTCCCACACCGAAGCGCGTCCCTTTGTCGAAGGCTACGAGTTACCGGACGGGCGCATCATCTACCTGCTCGCCGACGGCCGGCTTATAAACCTTTCCGCAGCGGAGGGTCATCCTGCGTCGGTCATGGACATGAGCTTCGCCAACCAGGCACTTTCGGCCGAGCACGCAGTCGCTAACGCAGACAAGCTCGAGAAGCGCGTATACACGGTGCCCGAGGCGATCGACAAGGAGATCGCTCGCCTCAAGCTCGAGGCGCTCGGACATCGAATCGACACCCTGTCGGACGAGCAGACTCATTACCTGGCTTCTTGGGACGAAGGCACCTAGGAAACCATGGCCCCCACCGGGCTCCGCTCCTCAGCCTATGCTCTGATCGAGGAAGCATTTTCTCAAGAGCGCGCCGTCATTCTCGACGGTGGTGTCGCGACCGAACTTGAAAGCCTGCGTCCGGCCGCCGACGACAAGGGACCGAACCCGGAGCTTTGGGGCACTTGGGCGCTGTATCGAGCACCGCAATCGGTACTCGACGTGCATCGCCGTTACGTAGACATCGGCTGCGACGTCGTGTCCACGGACACCTGGTCGATCCTGGCCGCGCCGGAAGCGGAACTGAAGGCGGGACCTGGTCGCAGCGAGCGCTCGCACTGGATGGATGCAGGAAGGCTCGGGATAAGGCTCGCCCGTCGCGCCGTCAACGATGCGGGCAGAGAGGGTAAGTGCGCGGTGGCGTTCGCGCTGTCGGGCGAGGCACTCTCGGCTCGGCACAGCGAAACGATGACCTTGCTCGCACGCGTGTTCGACGAAGAGCCTCCCGATTTGATCTTGCTCGAAACTCTGTCTCTCATTCGAGAAGACGTTTACTCCTCCGTCGAACTTCTCTTGAAAACCGGGCTCCCTCTGTGGGTCAGCTTTCGCCGCTGCCGCCACGGCGTTTGCGGGGTGTACGGACAGCACTGGGGGCCGCCCGAAGGCGACCTCTTCGGCCGGGCCGCTCACCGTCTCGAGGAGATGGGTGTCGGAGCCCTGCTGATCAACTGCCTGCCGGTCTCGCACGTGCCGGGCATCCTGCCCTGGCTGCGCGATTTCACCGATCTGCCGCTGGGTGTCTATCCCAACCTCGGCTACCTGGCCGGCAGCAAGTGGCGCTTCGACGACGACATCGGACCAGAACGTTATGCCGAGCTTGTGCTCGAGTGGAGGGAGGAAGGCGCCCAGATCATCGGGGGTTGCTGCGGCACCACTCCGGACCATATCGCTGCCGCAGCCGCAGCGTTGGAGGGAACACGGCCCGGACGAGCACGCCCCGAACACCCCCGCGATTACGAGCGAGACTCGGAGGTGCTGAAGACACCGCACTTCGAACCGTGGCTCGACGAACACGGCCGAATGCTGTTTCCGCTTCCCTTCCCCGAGCTAACGGTCGACCCCGGAGTCTTCGTCCCAACGCAAGGAAGCTATCTCTGCTGGAAGCACCTGTTCACCAACAAGATCGGCGAAGGCATGAGGTGTCTCGACGTCGGATGCGGCTGCGGCATCCTCTCTGTGCAACTCGCCGTCAACGGTGCAACATCCGTTCATGCAATAGACATCGACCGCGACGCGATTGCGAACACGCTCGGCAATGCTTTTCGCAACGGAGCTGCAGAACAGATCAAGGCCGAGGCAGTAGACCTGTTTCAGTGGGACCCGACCGAGTCTTACGACGTGGTCGTTGCCAGCTTGCATCAAATGCCCGTCGATCCGTTCGAGGAGCCCTCCGGGCACCGGCCACTCGACTACTGGGGGCGGAGCCTCCTAGATCACTTCTTGGGGATGCTGGCGCAGGTTCTGGCTCCTGAGGGGCGCGCCTACGTCATGCAGCTGTCCATCATCGGCCAGGGTAGGACCGCAGAGATCCTCACAACCAATGGGCTTCGGGTAGAGGTCGTTGACTTCAGCTTTTTTCCCTTTACCGACCTGTTCAAGAGTAACTACGAGCAGATAGGGAGGGTCGAGGAACGATCTGATGCCTATCATCTGCGCTTCAAGGAAGATGATGTGATGGTCGCCTATCTTCTGGAGGTCTCCAGGGACGAACTCTCCGCGCAGGGAGCGAACGGGGAAGATGGACGCTGATTGCCCGTAACCGGGCGGCTGCCCGATGTCGCTATCGCGCGACCGCTTGCCGGGACGCCTTGCTCACGTGCTCGGAATGACCGACGGTGATGTCCTCGGCGGCAAGCAGCAGGCGGCCCACGTCCTGGGCGGCCCGAGCGGCTCCTCGATCTCCCTCGCCCGCTGCGACGATTGAGCCTTTCATGAGGATGTGCCAGCGGCGAGAGAAGCCGTCGGGGTCTCTCACCCCGGCTTCCTCCGCCAGATGCTTGAGGAAGGCGCGAATGTTGAAGAGGTGCCTCACCGCCGCTTGATGCACCGGGTGCTGGCGATCATCGATCTCGAGTAGAACGTTGATGAAGGAGCAGCCTTCGAAATCATCTCGCTGAAACCACTCGTCAAAGAGATCGAAGATGGCCAGCAGGCGTCCCTCAGGAGACGCAGCACGGTGTGAGGCTCCCGCCTGCACCCACCCCTTTGTCCATCTCTGCTCTCGCCGCTCCATGAACGCCAGTACAAGCTCGTCCTTGGAAGCGAAGTAGCGGTAGAGAGTCATCTTGGCGACGCCGGCGTGAGCGACGATGGCATCAACTCCTACCGCGCGGACCCCATGCTGCGAGAAAAGCTCGTAGGAACTATCGAGAATCCGCTCCAGTGGGTTGGGTGTGGGGGTCGGAGATTCGCACATAGCTACGCAACTCTACCCTTCGAAGTCATCCTTGTGTGCGCTCTCCGTCGACTGCGCCGCATGTCCGGGGTGTTCACGAACTCGCTGTTGACGTTCCACCCTCTAGGGCGTAGCGTGGCGAAGGGGCACTAGACCGGTCTGTATAAGCCCATCGGCTCAGAGTGCAGCTGTCGTGCGCGGCGCATTACGGAAACGTCGCGGGTTTTTGTAGATCGACAGCCTGAGGAAAGGACACAGAATTGGCATACGACCCGAGAACCGCCACGGGGATACCCACCGAACCAGTTGGCTCCCTGCCGCGCCCGGCAAAATTACAGGCCGCCTATGCGGACTATGACGCGGGCAACATCAAGTTTGGCGACCTGGAAGCAGTGCAGGAAGAGGCGGTAAAGGATTCGATCGAAAGGTTCGAGGCGACCGGCTCGCCGATCATCTCCGACGGCGAGCAGAGGATCTCGAGCTTCGCCACCTATCCCCTCGCCGAAACTCTGGCGGGTACTGGTCTCGCCGACAACCTCGGACCCGGCGGGCAATACTTCGCAATCTTCGCCGACGGCCACGACAGGCAGTTGCCACGCCTCGTCGGAGGTCCTTTCCGCTATCAGACATACGCGGGCGACATTCTGGCGAAATCGATCAAATACGCCACCAAGCCCATGAAGCAAGCGGTAATCGCTCCCTCCATGCTTTGCCTGCTCTACCCCCTGAAAGAGGAGGTTCCGGGTTACTCCCGAGAAGATTTCGAGTCAGACCTCGTCGACGGATGCGAGAAGGACATTCGGAGCGCCTTCGCGGCTGGAGCGGTCCGGGTTTCGATCGACTTCACCGAGGGACGGCTCGCAACAAGAGACGATCCGCGCAACCCGTGGACCGGCGCCGGAATGCTCCCGCACTTCATCGAGCTGAACAACCGCGTGCTCGACCGCTTCTCGGCCGAAGAGCGAGTGAACATCGGGGTCCACACCTGCCCCGGTGGGGACCGTGACTCGGTGCACAGCGCGGACGTTCCCTACGCCAACCTGCTCCCAGAGATGTTCAAGCTGAACGCGGGATACTTCCTGATCCAGTTCTCCAGTGAGCGGGACAAAGACCCGGTTATGGAGATGATCGGCAAGGAGAGCCGCGACGACGCCAACGGCGTTCCTCAGATGTGCTACATGGGCGTGATCTCGGGTCAGAGCCCGCGCGCAGAGAGTCCACAGGAAGTCCGCGACTTGCTCGTGAGGGCGGCCAACTTCATTCCCAAGGAGAGGCTCGCCTCGACCGACGATTGTGGTTTCTCGCCCTTCAGCATCGACGAGAAACCCCAACACGGCTCGCCGGACTACGCCCGCGAGGTCGCCTTCCAGAAGATCAAGAACCGCGTGGAGGGGACCCAGGCAGCGGCAGAGAAGCTGGGCATTTCCTGAGGATGTAGTTCTCAGGGCGCACGGCCGATCCGAAATCGAATAGGGCCGCGTTACCAGCAGCGGCCTCGTTCACGTCCGTCACGCGTAGAACATGAACCGTACGGGGCATCCTGAAAGGAATCTCCATGAAGGTCTTGGTCTTGGGCGGGACGAGTTTCGTGGGCCGTCACCTGGTGGACGCGGCACTAGAACGCGGCCACGAGGTCACCGTGTTCAATCGCGGCCGCACGAATCCCGGCCTTTGGCGCGAGGTCCGGGAGCTTCGCGGCGATCGCGATGGAGACCTCAGCGCGCTTGCAGGGCAACGTTGGGACACGGTCGTCGACACCTCCGGCTACGTTCCTCGCGTCGTGCGTGCTTCGGCAGAACTGCTTCGTGACGCTGTGCACCACTACACGTTCATCTCATCGGTTTCCGTCTACGCGGATTTCCGTCGCGGCCCGGACGAAACCGGAGCCGTGGAGCAACCGGCCGATCCCGGCAGCGAGGATGTGGAGCAGCACTACGGCGCACTGAAGGCGGAATGCGAACTCGTAGTTCAAGAGGTCTTTCACGATGCCGCTTTGATTATCCGGCCCGGGCTGATCGTGGGGCCGTGGGACCCGACCGGCCGCTTCACCTACTGGCCTGCGCGCATTGCTCTCGGCGGCGATGTGCTTGTCCCCGAACCGCGCAACCTACGCCTGCAGTTCATCGACGCGCGCGACCTCGCCGCCTGGGTTGTTCGTATGGCAGAGGAACGAGCAACCGGGACCTATAACGCCACGGGCCCCGTCCCTCGTCCAACTCTCGAGGAGCTGCTCGAGACTTGTCGCCGCGTGGCTAACTCTGAGGCGCGCCTCCAATGGGTAGCCGCCGAGTTCTTGGTCAAGCGAGGCGTCGACCAGTTCCAGGAACTACCTCTATGGATTGCCGGCCCCGAATTCGGCGGGTTCATGGACATAGATGTTTCGAATGCCGTGAAGGCACAACTCACTTTTCGACCGATGGAAGAGACGGTGAGCGATACGCTCGTCTGGAACCAGGCGCATCCCGAGTGGGCGGCTCCTGGAAAGCAAGACGTCGAACGTCCGGCCGCAGGGCTGTCCCCCGAGCGGGAGGCGCAGCTGCTGACAGAATGGAATCTTAGTCGGCAGGTTTGATCTCCCGCATCACTCGGGCGAAACCCCCCTCACCGCCGCTCGCAGGGCACGCTTTCTTAGTCGTCGAGCACGCTACGGGCCGCGGATCGAACCGGATACTGGGTAATATCTCGTTGGTCACCAGACTGGGATTGACCCCCGGCTCAGGTTCGGCGACGTTATCTATTCGGTCTCCTCGCAGGCAGCGTAGGACTCACCGGCGACACAGCTATCTTGGCCGGAGCCACCCCAGAGATGGTCCTTTCCTCGGCCCCCGTCCAAGTGGTCGTCGTTGGAATCGCCGTTCAACACGTCATCGCCGGCTTGTCCGAAGATGCGATCGTTGTTGCCGATTCCGTCGAGGTGGTCCCCTCCCGGCCCCCCACGAATGATGTCTCTCCCAGGGCCCCCGTCGAGCCCCAAGCTGTGGGGATCATCCGCGGGCCCTCTGTCTCCTGCCCTGCCGCCGGACAACACATCGGAGCCTCTCGCCCCGGAGAGATAGTCGTTTGCGGGACCACCGGAAAGCCGGTCTGCTCCGGTGGCGCCCTTCAGATGATCCCGACCGGATCCCCCGCAAACTCGGTCATCGCCCGACAGAGCGAGCACCGAGTCGTTACCACCCTTCGCTGCAATCACATCGCCTTGGGATGTGCCCGCGAGTCGGTCGTCTCCGGCCGTTCCGGTGACTGTGGCCCGTTTGCCGAGACAGATCGGGGTTGCATTGTGCGACGCCACGCGATGTCCTCCGGACGGTGGCGATTGCGTAGGAGCACACGATGAAATCGTGATGGCCGCAGCCGACAGCGAGAGCAAGAACGCTCGGACGCAGAGAACCTTGCTGTGGGCATCCGGTACCAGCAGCACTCTCTTCATCTCCAAACCACCTCACTCGTCGCGCGTTGTACCGATCGACTCAGTAAATAGCGGGTACCCAGCCGGTCGCTGGGGCCAAACCCCCTCGAAAGGCTTGGCTTCATTGTCAGAGTCTCATAGTTCAAGGCCCGTAGCCTTCTTGACACGCTCCTCGAGTTGGGCCCGCTCGTAGAAGCCCAGCGCCAGGGAGACGTCGTTGGTCAGCGCGGCGCTTCCGTCCTCGCTGAAGCTGAATCGATAGCCGACGCAGCCCCCATCGAAGACATAATAGCGAGAGCCAGAATAGCGCGCGGAAGCGAGTCGATCTTCTCCAGGCCGAGACCCTGGTCCGCAAACGCTCCGGTGCCCATGAAGGGATAGGGTGCTTGCAGGATCGGACACTGTAGGTGGGAGTAAGCAACAAGAGCAAAGGGGTACCTGGTGAGTCAGCAGATGGAGAACCGAGAGCATGTAGAGTCGCGCAGGAACGGGGTCGGCGTCGCAGCACTCGTGGTCGGCGTGGTGAGTCTGGTTCTGGCGCTCTTGGTTCTATTTTTTCCCATCGCTGCGCTTCTGGGTCTGATAGCAATAATCCTTGGCTTTGTTGGAATGGGCCGTGCTTCTCGAGGAGAGGCCGACAATCGCGGGCAGGCGATTGCGGGCCTGGTGACAGGTGCGCTCGGTCTCGCCTTGGCCGTGTTCTTCACGATCAGCATCGGGGCCTTCTTTGCTCAGCATCAGAACGACTTCAGGCAATTCGGCAATTGCATGCTCGGATCCGACGATAGACAACAACGGAAGGAGTGCGGCCGCACTCTCACCAACAAGCTGGATCAACCATAGCAAGGCAATACCGGCAAAAGGACGCTTAGCCCAGCGGACCGCCCGCATCTGCGAAACTCAGTCCCTTGGGGAATGGCGTGCCATTACTGCAGTCCCGATCGTGAAGCCCAGCGCGCCTCCTCCGACGACGTCGACCGGCATATGTGCTCCGATGTAGACGCGTGCCAGGGCCACCGCTGCAATTAAAGCCACCGTGGGGCACCTTGCGGGGGCCGGCAGATGGTCCCCGGCAACCGTCGCCAACGCCGCGGCCACGGCTGCGTGACCCGAGGGAAACCCGCTGCCGCCCTGCTCGCGCCCGTGAATCAACACCTCGGTCAGCAGCAGCGCAGGGCGCTCTCTCGCAACCATCACCTTCATGGCCTTGGCGGCACCCCAGGAGAGTCCCCCTGCCAAGGCGAGATCAGCCGCCAATGCCGGGCGTCGCTTAAGCAGCGCTACTCCCGCGCTGGCCGGCACCGCCGAAGGGGAGCCAAGTTGCATGACAGATGCCAACGCGATCCGAAAGGACCCAGGCAGCTGATTCACAAGTCGGAAGAGGATAGCTCGAGGCTGCTGATTCCGGGAGTTGCCGCCATCATTGCGGACGCCGCAGTCGAGAACACACCGATCCCGAATCGGGAGCTAAGTGGTCCCCCCGGCATTCCTGCAGTGCCGGGCTCCGAGCGCTTCGCCGTGACTTGACCTCCTCCTAACGGCTACCGAACGAATGGCTTGTGGCGTGCGTTTACCCAGGTTGGACCGAGTCTCACCCTGGGCGAGTCAGCCCGCTCTCGTAGGCGAAGATCACGGCCTGAACTCGGTCGCGCAGCTGGAGCTTCATGAGAATGCGCTTGACATGACTCTTGACCGTCGACTCTGCGATCACGAATGCAGCGGCGATCTCGCTGTTCGAGAGGCCGCGGGCGATGAGTTCGAGCACCTCTCGTTCCCGAAGCGTGAGCTCGGCAAGCCGCCCGCCAATCGAACTGTCGGGAAGGACCTGACGCGCCATCCTATCGATCACCCGTCGTGTAACGGACGGTGACAGCAGCGAGTCGCCCGTGGAGATGGAGTGGATTCCGGCGATCAGCTCTTCAGGCCTCGTTCGCTTGAGCAGGAACCCCGAGGCGCCGGCCTGGAGCGCACCGAAGATGTAGTCATCCTGCTCGAAGGTTGTGAGCATCACGACTTTCACTTCGGGAGACGCCGTGAGCAGCTCTCGGGTGGCGGAGATGCCGTCGAGATGCGGCATGCGGACATCCATGAGGACGATGTCCGGTCCCAGCTCCCGTGTGCGAGACACAGCAGTGCGACCGTCCTCGGCTTCGCCCACAACCTCAATGCAGTCGTCGCTGGAAAGTATCGCCCGAAGACCGGCGCGCATGAGATCGTCATCGTCTACGAGGAGTACACGGATCGACTCCCCGTTCACGGCCGCCCCGAGCCGTAAGGGAGTTCCCCTGTGACGCGGAACAGCCCGCCGCCGCCGCCGGCCGTGAGACCGCCTCCGAGCAGAGCGGCCCGCTCCCGCATACCGACGATTCCGTGCCTCGCAGCGGTAGGTGCCCAATCGGGTCGAGTGGGATTGGTCACCTTGAGATGTATTGCTCGGGCTTCGAAGGTGACCTCGATCTCTGCGCTGCCTTCTCCGTGCCGGAGGGCGTTCGTAAGAGCTTCTTGAAGAATGCGATAAGCAGCCTGGTCGACGACGGGAGAAAGCGCACCGTGCTCACCTCGAATGGTGACGGATACATCCAGCCCCGCGGTTCGATTGCGGTCGATGAGCCGGTCGAGCGCAGCGAAGCCCGGTGAAAGCTCGTCCGCGACTCGCTCCTCTCCGGCGAGGCCGTCCTCGCGCAGCGCGCCAACGAGATGATCGATCTCCCCCACCGTCTCACGCGCCACCTCCTCGATCGTCTCGAGCGCTTGACGGGCGCGCTCGGGGTCGCGCTGGGAGAGCAACCGCGCGGCGCCGGCCTGGACGAGGATTACGCTGATCGCGTGTCCGGCCGAATCATGAAGGTCGCGAGCGATGCGAGTGCGTTCTTCCGCCACCGCCAACCGCCGTTCGCGCTCGGCCTCGCGCTCGGCCCGCAGCGCGCGCTCCTCGTACTCGGCGATCCGCTCCCGACGCAGCCGTATCCAGTCACCGAAAACCCATACGCCGACCCAAGCGAGGATTCCGACAAACTCTGGAGTGTAGGAGTTGTTCAGGCGATCGGTGTAGCCAAGGAGGACGAAGGCGCCGGCGACCGCGATCGCCGTGGCCCACCGGTCTCTGCGCGTAGCGGCGGGCATGAGCGCCAGGAAGTAGAGCGAGAAGA
>Ga0136615_10000532_pt1 | contig 17304 bp, 15 predicted proteins | sample AntDrymUQ2882206_2_FD_106647 | JGI IMG/M metagenome (GOLD analysis project Ga0136615, IMG submission 106647) | Polar desert sand microbial communities from Dry Valleys, Antarctica - metaG UQ288 (22.06) | ecosystem: Environmental > Terrestrial > Soil > Desert | place: Antarctica: Dry Valley...
CCCTCGGCTGCCGCCATCCTCCGGCCGACTTCCCCGGCGTCCAGGCCGCGCGGGGTCGCTTCGAGCAGGATGTTGGTCGAGTCTCTGAGGAGTTTCCATGAGCTACCCAGGATCAGGAGCCCGATGGCGACGCTGATCAGGGGGTCAGCGTAGCGCCAGCCGGTGAGGATGATAGTGGCTGCGGCGGCCATCGCGCCGACCGAACCAAGGGCGTCGGCGAGCACGTGGCGAAGGGCTCCCTCTACGTTCAGACTCTCGCCACCGGACCTGTAGAGGATGGCGGCGCCTGCAGCGTTGACGAGGAGCCCGAGCGTGGCGACGGCCAGCATCGGTCCGCCGAGGACTTCCGTTGGCTCGCTGAGGCGGGCGTAGGCCTCAACGAAGACCCAGACCGAGATCGCCACGAGCGTTACCCCGTTCGCGAGGGCGGCAAGGATCTCGGCCCGGCGGTAGCCGAAGCTCCTCTCCGGTGTCGCCGGTCTCCCCGCCAACCAGGCGGCGAAGAGGGCGACCCCGAGCGAGAGGTTATCCGAGAGCATGTGTCCTGCGTCAGCGAGCAGGGCGAGGCTCCCAGTGACGATTCCGCCGATGATCTCCACCACCGTGAAGCTCGCCGTCAGGGCGAGCACCAGGGCTAGCGCGCGGCGGTTCCCTTCCCGCGCGTCCGCTGTGTGGTCGTGTCCGTGATGTCCCATGGGACTATTTTATCCGAGGGGCGACCGAGACGATTGTAAGTTGTACCCTCCAGAGGTGGATGCTTCATCCAACAGGAGAGAGGTGCCACTTGACCTCGCCCGCGCGGGCGAGGTCCGCCACTTTATAGCCTGGAGGGGCGCCGTCGCAGGGATCGGCGGCGTAAGGCTCAACGAGTTGGCCGTCGCCGCCGAGGCAGTCATTACGGACATCCTGCTCTCCGCACGAGAAGGTGTTCTCGAAATAGAGTCAGTACACGACGAGGAAGTCTTCAGAGTCTCCATCGCGCATCCCGAGATAGAGCAGCGCCGATTCAAGAATCTAGACCGTGTGCTGGATCGGTTCCTGGACGATTACGAGATCACCCCTACCCGCGCGATGCTCGAAAAGCGGCTGCGTTAGAGCGGGCCTTCTGCGGCGTCCCTCGGGGCAGGCTCACGGAGGGCCTCCTTGATCTTCTCTTCTTCCTCCCTCAAGTAGAGGAAGACGTCCTGGGCGAAGCGTACGGCGTGCTCTTCGGGAAGGTTGAGACGCCGGTTTACGATAACCGATTCGAGCTCCCTGATGGCCGCATCCGCCATCCCGACCATCGTCTCCGCCTCCCTCAGTGTCTCCTCGCGCTCCTCGTCCGAGAGGCTCTGGCTCCGCTTCAGACGGTCCTGGTGTTCTTCGAGGAAGTGTATGAAGTCCCTGATACCCACGGGGCAGGATTATATCGGTTCAGAAGCGCGACTCCAGGAAGATCTGTCGCGTCACCTCGTCCGAGCCCCGTCTGCGGGCGTGTTCTTCGGCGAGCCTGCGGGCCCTGCCCCGCAGGAACAGCGGCACCTCTGCCGCTTCCTGTAGCGCCCCGTTCGTCCACTCTATGCCGGCCTCTCCTGCGGACTCCGTTCTATTATCTTGCAGGGCATGGTCGAGATCGTCGGCGAGGACGCTTGATCCGGCGTAGCCCATGAGCGGTCGTCCGACGAAGGGATTGTCGGCGACGGGAGGACAGAGGGGGAGGAAGGGCACTCCAAGAGAGTCGGCTACGTCTTCTTCCAGGTGTGTGCCGACGACAAGGTCGGGCTTCGCGGCTTCGATGCGGGCTGCGACCTCGTCGGGATCGTCCTCGACGAAAGCCCCTTCCGTGAAAGTGTGGGCGTGGAAGAGGAAGTCCCTTTCGAGGTGCGTGAGATACGTCCCGCAGGCGGTGACCTCCAGCCCGACCTCGCGGGCAAGGGCGTAACCGAGACCAAGTGGGTAGGTGAAGTCCCCGAATATGGCGACCCTGCGGTCCTGGAAGGTCTCGGGCGGTTCCAGCCGCGCGTACCAGGGAAGCTTCGCCGTGCGGGCCAGCTCGGCCCAGATCGTACGCTGCACGGACTTCGGGTCGAGCTGGCACAATTCGCCGACGGCCCGCAGGGCAGCGCCCGTCCCCGCGGCGCCGATCATCGGGGTCGTTACCCGCGGCATCCCGAACTCGTCCTGCAGGTAGAGCGTCGCAGACTCCCCGACCTCCCTGTAGAGGAGCACGTTGGCCCACGCGCGCGGGAGGCGGCCAAGGTCTCCAGTGTTCGCTCCCAGCGGCACCCTAGCGTTTACCTCGACCCCGACCATATCGAGGAGCCGCTCGGCCTCGGCGTACTCGGCCGCCGCGCCAGGACCGAAGATCGGTGGCCCGAAGACGTTGACCGTAGGGTAAGGGCTCCTCTCGGGTCTGTCGCGCATCCTGGATTGGATCAGGTCCTCCAGCGCGAGCTCCGCTGCCTCGGTCTCCCTCATGCCCGGTTGCTCCCAGGAGAACGTCACCAGTTCGGGGGGCCTTCCTGTCCCTTCTACCTCGGGGAGGGTGGTGATGGGGATGGTCTCCCCCGAGAGAAGGGACGCCTCCGAGCGGACGAGGATGACGATCTCTGTCTTCGGGTGACGACGGACGACACTGGAGAGGTCACGAGCGAGGTTCCCCGGCGCCATCGAGCTATCGTGTCCCTCGCGAAGCGGGCTGAGCGTGACGGGCGCCATCTCCCCGGTTCGCTCATGGGCCCCGTAGAGCGTACGGAAGTACGTTTCGCCAGGCAGTGCCCTGAGCAAAGTGTGTACGCCCCTGATGCTCGCGGCCACCCGCAGGATACCGTAGCTCTGCGGTCCCTCGTAGACGCCGCGCAGGAGCTTCACAGGTTCAGCGCGTCGAGGGTCTCTGCGCGGTCCATGGTACGCACCAGGAGTTCGAGGATGCGACGGGCGCCCCCGTAGCCGTAGAGTCCGGCCTCGAAGAAATCACGGGGCGAGCGGCACAGGTGTCCGCGGGCGACCAGAGGCAGGTGGAGGCCCGGGCTGGAGATCACCACGTCGGGCCTACTCTCGTCGATCCGATTCGTCTGCCCCCTGTAGTCCGGCGAGACGACGACGTCTATATCGGGGCCGAGGGCCTGCAGCTCGGCGGCCAGGAACCTGCGGTCCAGCCGCGGCGCCCCGACCTCGAGCACAACGGCTCCGGCGTCGGCGAGGAAACGGGCGAGCGGGATCTCGAACCCCGTGTCGCCGGTGAAGAAGATCCTCTTCCCCCTTATGCGGTTCCTCAAGACCCCCAGGTCCTCCCACGCGGACCTGGCCCGCACGACCTCGCTGGTCCGCGTTCCGGCTTCCTCCGCCACATCCTGGACGAAGCGGGCCGTGCCGTCGACTCCGACGGGCATAAGGGTCTTGACCACCGTAGCCCCGCGCCGCTCGGCGGCCGTCGCCGCTGAGGTCAGGTTCGGGTCCATGACTGCCACCACCGTGCCCTCTCCTAGGGGCGGAAGATCGTCTATCCCTGACGCCGGTACGGCCCCTGCTACCTCCACCCCAGCCCTGGAGAACTCCGTGGCGAGCTCTTGCGCGGCCCCTGTTTTGAGTGTGCCACCGAGCAACACTACGGGGCGCCCGTCATTCGAGTCCGACGCTTCGATGCCTCGTCCCAGCAGACCTCCGAAGAGCCCGCCGCGCTTCGCCGGAGAGGCCGGCTCCACGAGGTCTGAAGTCTTTCTCTTCGGGCACAGGTTCACCAGGGCGGCGAGTACACAGTCCTCGAGGTCGGTGGAGAGGATGCCAGGGACTTCGCGGGGAGCATCGGGGTTCACTACCTCAGCGGGCACATCCAGCTTGCGGGCTGCGAGCGTGGCCTCGAACTCGGCATCGACCCCGAGCGATTCCGCCGTTCGTCCCGCCACGAGCAGCACCAGGCTCGTTCCACGGATTCCGGCGACACTCTCCACGATCCGGGAAGCCAGAAGGCCCTGCTGCGGTGGGTCGTCGGGGTCGAGGATCGCGAAGATCACCCGCTGGTTGCGCCGGGAGGGGGGAAGGTTCGGAGATGGCACGGCAGGAAGGCACTGGACGAGATGGGCTTCAGCCTGCGGACCGACGACGACGACGAGCACATCAGGAAGCCTCTCCGCCAGGCCATTTACGGCATGCAAAGGAGGGAGAACGTCCGGTATCCCCGACTCGTTGAGGATCGTCAATCTATTTTCCTATCTAGCGGAGGCCGGTGCTTTACCTGCTCCGCCTCGTCCCCACACGGGGGTACTAGTTTAAGGCGTCGAGGGTGTCCAGCGCTAGTGCCATCATGTTATCCACGGCGTTACGCAGTTCCTCGTCGCTGATCCTGACTGTCTCAGCGCCGATGGTGTCGGAGACGGTCAGCAAGCATCCAGCCCTCACGCCGCGCATTGCGGCTATGGTGAAGATCACCGCGGCCTCCATCTCGACGGCGAGCACCCCGAGGTCGCCCCACAACGTCGCAGGGTCTTCGGTAGGGTCGTAGAACAGGTCGGAGCTTACTACCTGTCCGACGAAGGTCCTTCGCCCCGCGCTCTCTGCCGCGTGGTGGGCGGCGTGGACGATGTCGAAGTGAGCCGCCGGGGCGTAGGGGACGCCGCTGGTGATCGAGGAGACCGTACCGTCCTGCGGGGCCGCCGAGGTCGCGACTATGAGATCCCCCAGCCGCAACTCCCTGCTGTACCCCCCGCAGGTCCCGACCCTGACCAGATTCTTCGCCCCTAGCTGTATCAGCTCCTCCGTCACGATGGAGGCGCTCGGACACCCCATCCCTGTGGCCTGGACCGAGACCGGCTTGCCCCTGTAAGTGCCCGTATAACCGAGCATCCCGCGCTCTTCCGTCACAAGCTTCGCGTCCTCGAAGAAGGTCTCGGCGATGTACCTCGCCCTCATGGGGTCACCGGGCAAGAGAACACTCTCAGCGAAATCTCCAGGCTCCGCCCGCACGTGAACAGGGCACATGATCGACTCCCTTCGGTCGTCTTAGCATTTCAGCACGCTCAGGCCTCAAGGCCTTCGCTTGTCAGCATTTCAGCATTTCAGCATTTCAGCTTTTCTTTTGCTGAAGTGCTGACAAGCCGCCAAAGGCGGCGTGCTGACATGCTGACTTGCTTATTCACAGGCTATCCAGGATAACAGGGGGTGACTCTACGGGCTCGTCGGAGATTTCGAGCGCCTTCAGGACGAGGCGTTCGGCTCGCTCCGCTTCGCGTTCGCCGTAGAGGCGGGCTACGGGTTGGCCTTCTCGGAGAGGGTCTCCTGGTTTTACGAGGATTTCGATGCCTGAGCCAGGGTCGATGCGGTCGTCCTTTCTCTTGCGGCCGGCACCTAGGGCGAGGGCTGCGCTGCCGATGTCCGATGCCCCGAAACGGGCTACGTAGCCGTCTCGTGGGGACTTTACTTCGCTGACTTCGGCTGAGACGGGGAGGTCTTCGAGGGCGTCCGCGTCGCCGCCCTGGGCGCTGACGAACTCGCGGAACTTCTCGTAGGCCGCACCTGAGGAGAGCGCGTTTTCGACGGCGGTAGCTCCTTCAGGGATGCCCTTGAGCTCGAGGAGACGGGTGGCGACGTGGTTGACCTTGCTGGCGAGGTCGTCGGGGACGGGCTCGTTCTTGAGTAGGAGTACGCTCTCGCGGACTTCGAGGGCGTTGCCGATAGCGCTCCCAAGAGGGTTGTCCATGTCCGTGATCAGGGCCGACGCGTCGATGCCGAGGTCCTCGCTCAGGCGTACGAGGAGGTCGGCCAGCTCGCGGGCTTCTTCGGTCGTCTTCATAAACGCTCCCGAGCCGCGCTTCACGTCGTAGAGCAGATGCCCAGCGCCGGTCGCTACCTTCTTGGAGACGATCGATGAGCTGATAAGCGGCAGAGAATCCACCGTGCCCGTCGTGTCGCGGAGGGCGTAGATCTCCTTGTCAGCCGGCGCGAGGTCCCCCGCCTCGATTATGGCGAGTCCGACCTCATCGACCTGGCTCATGAACTGCTCTTCGGAGAGGCTGCACGAGAAGCCGGGGATAGACTCCAGCTTGTCTACCGTACCGCCGGTCGCGCCGAGGCCCCGTCCCGAGAGCTTGGCAACGGGCACCCCGCAGGCTGCCACAATGGGGAGCGCCGTGAGGCTCACCTTGTCCCCGACGCCACCTGTGGAATGTTTGTCCACGGACTCCGGGAAAGAGTAAGTCTTGCCGGACTCGGCCATCGCCCGCGTCAGCGCGAGCGTCTCCCCATAACCCATACCCTGGATGAAGATCGCCATGAGCAGCGAGGCCATCTGGTAGTCGTGCACTTCTCCCGTGGTGTAGCCTTCTACCACGTCCCTGATGAGCCCGTCGGAGAGTTCTCCGCCGAACTTCTTGGTCTCTATGGCATCGAGTATCGCGTTCCCTGAGCCCATGCAGTCCCTGCCTCGAACGAGCTGTAGCGCTTTGCCATTCTAGCGGGTGTACGGATCTCCGGCTCTCGTTACCCTAGGCGAAGCTCCTGCCTGGAAGCCCGCTTTTCGGTACATCGAGCCATGCGGCGACGGAGGCTCCGACATCGGAGAAGCTTTCGCGAACGCCGAGATCGAGTGGCCTACCGCCGAGGACGAGGAGTGGGACACGTTCGCGGGTGTGGTCCGTGCCTTTGAAGGTCGGGTCGTTGCCGTGGTCTGCAGTGATGATCATGAGGTCTTCTGCGGTTAGTGCTTCGAGTAGTTCCGGCAACCTCTCGTCGAAGATCTCGACGTTTTGCGCCATGCCTTCGGGATCGCGGCGGTGGCCGTACTTGGCGTCGAAGTCAACGAGGTTTGCGAATACGAGACCGGACTCGACGCGACCCAGTGCCTCCAGGACGGCGTCTACTTTGGCTGTGTCGTCTGGCGGCGCTGGTAGATGCTCCGTTATGCCTCTGCCGTCGAAGATGTCCCTGATCTTGCCGACGGCCACGGTCTCGTGGGCTGCGTCCTTTATGCGGTCCAGATAGGTCTCCGAGGGCGGGGTGATGCCGTAGTCGTGGCGGTTCTCGTTTTCGCGGACGTATGCGCCGGGCTCGCCGTGGAAGGGACGGGCGATGACTCTCTCGACCATGATCTCACCCTCGCCGATGAGCATTTCGTGGGCCTTTTGGCAAGCTTCGTACAGCTCATCGAGCGGGATCACGCCGGTGTGCGCGGCGATCTGGAAGACGGAGTCGCCTGAGGTGTAGACGATCCAGGCTCCCGTCTTCTCCTGCTCGCGACCGAGCTCCTCTATGATCCTGGTCCCCGAGGCCGGCCTGTTGCCTATGACGGCGCGTCCCGTCTCGTTCTCGAAGCGGCGCAACACACCTTCCGGGAAGCCATTCGGATAGGTAGGGAGCGGGTCCTCGAGTACGAGTCCCATCATCTCCCAGTGTCCTGCGAGGGTGGCCTTGGCCGCAGATAGCTCGACCATCAGGCCGTGGGAGGCTGCGGGAGACTCGGTCGGCGGCAGGCCCTCGATCTCCTCGACGTTGCCGAGCCCGAGGGCCTGGAGGTTCGGCGCCAGGAGGCCGCCCACGGCCCTCGCCGTGTTCGCCAGGGTGTTGGCGCCCTCGTCGCCGAAAGCCGCCGCGTCAGGGGCTTTGCCGGCGCCGAGGCCGTCGAGCACGATCACGACCGCCCTGCGTCCCATCAGCCTCCTTTCCACTCCTGGATCATCTTAGCGCCTTCATCCGTTCGTCGCCGGGCTACGTAGGGTAAGTAATACTCCAGACTACGAGACGAGGAGTACCATGGACTCTAAATCCAAGATCAAGGTGCGCGAGGCTACCGAGGAGGATGCCGCGGGGATCTGCGATCTCGCCCAGGAGCTGGCCGAGACGGTCGGTGACTCGCCGCCCACGGAAGACGCCATCAGGGCGCGGCTCGAGGAACTCCTGGACGAACCCAGGGCGCGGGTCTTCGTGGTGGAGAAGGAAGTTGGGTTAGTAGGATTGGTGAGCTTCTGGATCAAACCCGACCTCGCCCACGGCGACACCGTCGTCGAGGTGCCGATGCTCGTCGTCGCAGAGAGCCACAGACGTGCCGGGGTGGGCAAGCTCTTGATGGAGGAGGTTCGCAGCGTCGCTTCCGACAACGACGCATCCCAGATCGAACTGGTCGCCACCCGCGCGAACCTGACGGCCCGTGCGTTCTACCGCTCCCTCGGCTTCGTCGAGGCCGACGTGGTTTCGCTTGAGTTCGTAGGATCTCAGGACGACCCACCCGGTGAATGACCCTCAGGCAACGCTTGCGAAGTAGTAGACCGCCCCCAACGCGACACCGACGGCCGCGCAGAACAGCCAGGCCCTAGGCCTTCCGACCTCATGTACCTCAGCGAGCCCGAGCGGCATGAGTACGAGCCCTATGTAAGCAGCCCCCAGAGGCCCGAGCACCGGGATGGCGGCGAAGGGCAGGTAGAAGCCGAGCGGGTATGCGAGAACCCTCCAGGTCACGACATACCCGTGCCGGCCACCGAGGACGCCGAGATGGTAGAGGCCGGCGAGAAGAAAAGATAGCGGCAAGGGCAGTACGATGGCTACCAGCGCGGGATATAGTCCCCAGAAGAGCAGCCACAGGATCGCGGCAGGGAGGCCGGAGAACATGAGAAAGAGGGCAGGCGCCCTCATGTCCGGAATCCTTGGCAAAAGCTCGAAGAACCTGACAGGGTGCACGAGTAGCGTCGCCAACGTCCGCGCGTAGCTGGAGAAAGGCCGCGAGACGTCCCACTCGCTGGCGCCGCCCCTGATCGTGTCCCTCGTGTAGCCGCGCTTAGCCACGTGCTCTGAGTATACAGAGGCCCCATCGGGTAAGGCGGTGCACCTACGTAGTATTCTGCCCCTGCGATGAATCCCTCCAGCGGCAGCATCGGATCTCCCCGGCGGCGGGGCGCGGCTTTGCTCGGTGGGGCGGTCGCGATCTTCGTTGCCGTCCTCTACATCGGAACCCTGGCGCCGACGGTCCTGCCTTACGGCGTTCCTGACACGCTCGACTCCCCGATGCTGCAGGCCGAGGTCTCTGTGCTCGGGGTCGGCCATCCGACCGGCTACCCAACCTATACGATGCTGACACACCTCTTCACCTACCTGCCATTCGGGGACCCCGCCTACCGCGTGAACCTCGCCTCCGCCGTCTACGGCGTCGCAGCGGTTCTCGCCGTGTACCTCGCAGGACTACGGCTTGGTAGACGTGCCGTGGCTGCGGCGGCCGGGGCGCTGGCTTTCGGGCTCTCCGGGGCATTCTGGAGCCAGGCTGTGATCGCCGAGGTCTACACCCTCGAGGCACTCCTCGTCGCACTCGTGATCCTCTTCCTCCTCGTCTGGAGAGACCGCCGCAACGGCCGATACCTGCTGCTCTGCGCCTTCCTGGTCGGCCTCTCCCTTACTCACCACCTGACGAGCGTTCTGCTAGTCCCCGGCGCTCTCGCCTTCGTGCTCCTTACCGAAGGGCGTGTGTTTTCGAGGACGGGGCTCATGCTGAAGGGCGCCGGGCTCTTCTTGCTCGGCCTTCTTCCGCTCCTCTACCTCCCGGTACGGGCCCTGATGCACGCGCCCCTGAATGAAGCTGACCCTTCGACTCCCTGGCGTTTCCTGCTCCTCGTCACCGGCGGCAGCTTTCTGGCCGAGTCTTCCGAGAAGGGGAGGCATTGCAGCCCTTCGAGCCTCGCGCTCGCGGACCCCTCCACCAAAGTGCAACTGTTGGTGGATCATCTCCTCGGACAATACCCTCTCTTTCTGATAGTGGTCGGGGCGTTGGCTGCCCTCTACCTGCTGTTTACGGATCGCGCAACGGCCGTTCTTCTCGGCACGCTCTTCTTCGGGTGTCTCGTTCAGGCCGCCGTCTACCTACAGTTGGGGATCGAGGACTTCTACGTGTTCCTAATCCCCGCCTTTCTGGCCTTCGGCCTGTGTATCGCGGCAGGCCTCGGAGCCTTGCTGCGGTTGGCAGAGAGCCTGGCGATCGGTTCCACTGCCAGAGGCATCATTCTCGTTGCCCTCTCTGCCCTGATGCTCGCCGTACCGCTCTCAGGCGTGCGTGACGACTACGCCGCGCACGACCGCAGCGGAGATTATGGGGGACGTAAGAAGATCGAGGCGGTGGCCGGCAACGTGGAGGAGGGCGCAACGGTGCTGCACCACAGAAGCCCGCTCTGGTACATGGTGCTCGTCGAGGGTAGGAGGCGGGATCTCACCCTCATGGACCCTTTCTGTACATCCTGGGACCGTCACACCGATGTCGTCTGGCCGGACCAGATCAGCGCGGCCCAAGCCGCCGATCGTTACGGCACCGACGACACCACAGGTGTAGAGGCTGCGCGCAGAGCAGCCGAGAGCGGACCAGTCTACCTCCTGGCCAACGACCGTGCCCGGTTGGAAGTCTTCCGGGATGCGGGCTTCGACGTGGCACCGGTCGGGAAAGACCCCCTCCTCTACGAACTCGTACCCCGGCGCCGGTAGAGTGTGCGTCCTTCCCGTCTTTCTGGCCCAGGCCGGCTTGCCTGCTAAGCGCCGCGCGGCTCGGAGAGCGGTTCGACTACCTGCATTTCCTGGCTTTCGACGCCAGGCTCGTGGAGGCGGCGCGCGGGGCTTCTGTGGCGGTGTACGAGGGTACGTAGGCCCCCCGGGGTTCGCCCGCGTTCGGATGCGGGTCCCGTAAACCATCCCGGATCATCTATAATCTTTCGAGTTCCCGCAGACGAGTTTCAGAGAAGAGGTTGTGAACATGGCGAACGAACCTTTCGGTGCGCGCACGAGGTTAAAGACTGGTTCTGGTGACGTAGAACTTTATAGCCTGAAGACCCTTGATGAGAAAGTGGAAGGGGATGTGTTCTCGCTACCGTTCTCCATCAGGGTGATGCTCGAGTCACTGTTGCGTAACGCCGGTGGGAAGTTCGTCTCGAAAAAGGACGTCGAGGCGCTGGCCGGCTGGCCCGAGTCGGTCGGCGGGGAGCTTGCTTATTTGCCGGCCAGGGTCGTCATGCAGGACTTCACCGGGGTGCCTGCTGTCGTCGACCTCGCGGCGATGCGGAGCGCGATGGAGAACGTGGGCGGAGATCCAGGGAAGATCAACCCTCTGGTGCCTATCGACCTGGTTATCGACCATTCTGTCCAGGTCGACGCCTTCGGAACGCCTGCGGCCCTCCAGTTCAATGCCGAGCGCGAGTTCGAGCGTAATCGCGAGCGCTACGAGTTCCTGAAGTGGGGTCAGCAAGCCTTCGACGACTTCTCCGTCGTGCCGCCGGCCACGGGCATCATCCACCAGGTCAACCTGGAGTACCTGGCGAAGGGCGTCATCGTCAAAGATGGAGTGGCGATGCCGGACACCCTCGTCGGCACCGACAGCCACACCACCATGATCAACGGCCTGGGAGTGCTGGGCTGGGGCGTCGGCGGCATCGAGGCCGAAGCTGTCACTCTAGGCCAGCCCTACTACATGCTCGTCCCCGAGGTTATAGGCTTCGAGCTTACCGGCGCCCTCAAGGAGGGCGTCACGGCCACCGACCTCGTCCTGACCGTGACGCAAATGCTGCGCTCCCACGGCGTGGTCGGCAAGTTCGTGGAATTCTACGGGGAGGGACTCAGCAAGCTCTCGCTACCCGACCGGGCCACCATCGCGAACATGTCCCCGGAGTTCGGGGCGACGTGCACGTTCTTCCCCGTAGACACCGAGACGCTCCGCTACCTGCGCGGCACCGGCCGCGACGAGGATCTCGTCGAGCTGGTCGAGGCGTACAGCAAGGAGCAGGGCCTCTGGCGTACGGACGAGACGCCCGAGCCGCGCTTCTCGGAGATCCTGGATCTCGACCTCGAGTCGGTCGAGGCGAGCCTCGCCGGGCCGCGCCGCCCGCAGGACAGGGTCGCCCTCGACGACATGCAGCCATCCTTCAGGCAGGCGCTGGCCGAGATGGTGGATCCCGACCATCCGCTCCTTGCGAACGGCAGCGAGGACGACTACGACAGCGCCGACGACGAATCTTTCCCGGCGAGCGACACCCCGAACCCGGACATACCCGTCGCCCACGGTGGGCCCAACGAGGCCGAGGGCAAGGTGGGCGGTGCCGTCTCCACGGGTGAGAGTCACACCGCAGACGACACCGAGTCCTTCCCCGCGAGCGACACCCCTGCAGGCGCCTCCGGCGTGAGCAATGAGGATGGGGGAGACCCCACGTCCGGCGGCGAGCCCGAGAACGGCAAGACACAGGCCGAGCCTTCGGGCGCCATCACCGTTACGGTGGACGGAGAGGAGCTCTATCTCAGGCATGGCTCAGCCGTGATCGCCGCCATAACCAGCTGCACCAATACTTCCAATCCATCCGTGATGATGGGTGCTGGCCTCCTTGCCAGAAAGGCCGTCGAGAAAGGACTCTCCGTCGCGCCGCACGTCAAGACAAGCCTCGCTCCGGGGTCCAAGGTCGTAACGGAGTATCTGCAGACTTCGGGGCTCCTCGACCCGCTGGAAAAGCTAAAGTTCGATGTCGTCGGCTACGGGTGCACGACGTGTATAGGTAACTCCGGTCCGCTGGCGGAGGAGATCTCTGCCGCCGTCGAGGAGAACGACCTCGTCGTCGCGGCCGTCCTCTCGGGCAACCGCAACTTCGAGGGCCGCATCAACCCCGACGTCCGGGCGAACTACCTGGCCTCCCCGCCGCTCGTCGTCGCCTACGCCCTGGCAGGCACGGTGGACATAGACTTGTCCAAAGACCCCATAGGCGAGGATGATGACGGTAACCCCGTCTACCTCGAGGACGTGTGGCCCTCGCAGGAGGAAGTCGCGCGGGAGATAGACAACGCCCTCGACCCGAAGATCTACAAAGAGCAGTACGCCGACGTCTACACCGGCAACGAGCAGTGGAACGACGTTGAGGTGCCATCAGGCGACCTCTACGAGTGGGACCCCCACTCGACCTACATTCAGGAGCCCTCGTTCTTCAAGGACATGGGACCCGAGGCCGAAGACCTGAAGGAAATCGAGGGCGCGCGTGTCCTCGTGAAGGTCGGCGATTCCGTGACCACCGACCACATCTCGCCTGCCGGCGCCATCCCTTCGAAGATGCCCGCTGGGCAGTACCTGATCGAAAAGGGCGTGAATCCGCGCGACTTCAATTCCTACGGCTCCCGCCGCGGCAACCACGAGGTCATGGTGCGCGGTACGTTCGGCAACATCAGGTTACGCAACCAGCTCGTGGACAAAGAGGGCGGCTACACACTCCACTTCCCCGACGGCGAAGAGACCACGATCTACGAGGCGAGCCTGAAGTACGCAGAGGAGAACGTGCCCCTCGTGGTGCTCGCCGGTAAAGAATACGGCTCAGGTTCCTCGCGCGACTGGGCGGCGAAGGGCTCGTTCCTGCTCGGGGTGAGGGCCGTTATCGCCGAGAGCTTCGAGCGCATCCACCGCTCGAACCTGATCGGCATGGGCGTCCTCCCGCTCCAGTACGCGGAAGGCGAGAGCGTGGAATCCCTGGGGCTGAGCGGCGACGAGTCCTTCGACATCGCCGGTCTCTCGAGCCTCGAGCCCGGCAAGCAGTTGACCGTGAAGGTCACTAGCGACGAAGGCGAAGAGAAGGAGTTCGAGGTGAGGGCGCGGGTGGACTCCCCGGTCGAGGTCGAGTACCTCCGTAACGGCGGCATCCTGCAGACCGTCCTGCGCCAGATGCTCGAAGAGGAAGAGTAGTCGGCACCAGCGACCCACTCGTCTCCACTTGAGCGAGCATGAACCGCACAGACGAGCGCTACCGAACTACGGGCACGCTATTGTTCCACAAGCCAAGATTCGCTACGCGCTGCGTGACCGCGACAAGCGCCGCGCGTTCGAGGTGCTTGGCTACAGCGAGAGTCGGGGGAACTGGCGTGAACTCCGCGATGCGATCCTGGCGGCTATACCATTCCACCCGGCTCTTGTGAGCCACCAGGATCAGTGGGGTCTTACTCGCAATGTGGAGATGGATATCACCGGACCGGAAGCGAAGACCGCTCCGGTGAGGACCAAGTGGATTTTTCGACTTCGAGAAGGGGAGGACTTTCCCCGACTGGTCACCCTCTACGTGAAGACCACCGAATGGAGACGTCGAGAACGCGAGGTACGTCCTCAAGGCGGATGAGTTAGAATCGGATCATGGCACGCACGACGACTTACAAGGAACTCGATGAGGTTCGTGCTCCGTGGCCGCTGCCCGAGGTTGGAGTCGGAGCAGGGGACCGAGGCGTGGTCGTGATGGAGTACGAGAATCCGGAGCCGGCTATAGAGGTGGAATACGCGGACAAAGAGGGCGTGCCGAAAGCGTTCGTCGTGTACTCGCCGGATCTCACGGAGATTTACGTGGTTCATCCCGAAGCGCCCTGAGTTATGCCCGAGAAGATCCTCGTAACCCGCGAGATACCCGACGCCGGGATCCGGCTCCTCGAAGGCTTCGACGTCACCGTCCTCTCAGAGAGCCCACCCGAGCGCGGCGAGCTACTCGAAGCCGTTCGCGGTGCGGCCGGCATCCTACCGACCGTCACCGAGAAGATTGACGCGGAAGTCATAGGTGCTGCCGGAGACGGGCTGAAGGTGATCGCCAACATGGCCGTCGGCTACGACAACATCGACGTGGAGGCCGCGACCGAGAGAGGCGTCGTTGTGACCAACACCCCCGACGTCCTGAACGAGACGACCGCCGATACTGCCTTCATGCTGTTGCTCGCGGCGGCCAGGAGACTCGGCGAGGCTGAGCGTCTCCTGCGCTCCGGCGGGTGGGACGCCTGGGGACCGATGCAGCTTACGGGTCCCGACGTCTGGGGCAAGAAGCTCGGGATCGTAGGATTCGGCAGGATCGGACAGGCCTTAGCCCGCCGCGCCCGGGGGTTCGACATGGAGGTCCTGTACCACGACCAGCACCGAAACGAAGGGGCAGAACGCGGGCTAGGAGCACGGTACCTTGAGATCGACGAGCTACTGCGGACGTCCGACTTCGTCTCCATCCACACCCCGCTCACGCCCGAGACCAGGCACCTGATAGGTCAGGGGGAGCTGGACCTCATGCAACCCACAGCCGTCCTCGTCAACTCTTCGCGCGGTCCGGTGGTCGACGAAGCGGCTCTCGCTGATGCACTGGAGGAGGGAACAATCTTCGCCGCAGGCCTCGACGTGTATGAGGAGGAGCCTGAGGTGAACCCCAAGCTACTGGAGCTCGAGAACGTCGTCCTCGCCCCGCACATCGGCAGCGCCTCTATCGAGACCCGCGACAAGATGGCGGAGCTGGCTGCCGAGAACCTCGTGGCTGTTCTGCGCGGCGAGGAGCCCAAAACCTCGGTCAACGGCTAGAGGTTCGGGCAATCCCCAAGTCGGTTCGAGACAAGTGGGCCGAATGGCTTTTGGAGCGGCGGCACGGTGGAGACCCGGAAGACCTGAAGGCCACTATGGACTTCCTCGCGCCAGTACGCGACCGGGTGCTCGGAAACGCCGACCTCATGGGTGGTGAGACTCTGCTCGACATCGGGGCTGGCGACGGCCTGATAGCCTTCGGCGCCCTCGAGCTTGTCGGGGAAGACGGGCGCGTTATCTTCAGCGACATCTCCCGGAAATTACTCGACCACACCCGCTCGCTCGCCGGAAAGCTGGGCGCGCTCGACCGGTGCGAGTTCGTACGTGCATCGGCCGACGACCTCGCCGTACTGGAGGATGCCGCCGTCGATGTGGTGACTACCCGCTCGGTCTTGATCTACGTGAAAGACAAACGGCGTGCCTTCGAGGAGTTTCACCGCGTCCTCAAACCATGGGGACGACTCTCGATCTTCGAGCCGATCAACAACTTTACCTACCCTGAGCCACCGCACCTCTTTGGAGGCGCCGACGTGACGCCAGTGGCTGACCTCGCGGAGAGGGTGAAGGCGGTCTACGCTTCGCGCCAACCCCCGGAGGAGAGCCCGATGCTCGACTTCGACGAGCGGGACCTGTTCGACCTGGCCGAACGAGCCGGTTTCGAGGAGATCCACCTGAGCTATGAGGCCAAGACCGCCCCAGGCAATGTCGAAGACGACGCACGCGGCTGGGAGACCGCTCTCCAGAGCGCGCCTAACCCGCTGGCACCCACGCTAGGTGAGGCGATGGCCGAAGCCCTGACCGAGGACGAATCCGAACGCTTCACGGCGCACCTGCGTCCCCTGGTAGAGAGTGGCCAGCGAAGAAGCCGCGACGCCGTCGCATACCTCTGGACGGTCAAACGAGCGGAGTCCTCTTGAGAGCAGACGACCGCGTAGCCATCGTCACAGGGGCCGCTCGCGGCGTCGGTCAGTTCGAGGAGGGCTAGTCAGGAATCGTTACCTTCTCCAGTCCTTCTTCGGCCGGTGGGTACCGCGGGTCCATCGCTTCCAAGGTGTCGGCGATGGTGCGGGCGACGACGAGGTTGCGGTACCACTTCTTGTTGGCCGGTACGACGTACCAGGGGGCGTGCTCGGTCGAGCAGTTGCTGAGAGCGTCCTCGAAGGCCTGTTGGTAGGCGTCCCAGAAGGCGCGTTCCTTTATGTCGTTCGAGGAAAACTTCCAGCGTTTGTCCGGGTCGTCGAGGCGGGACTGGAGACGCTTTTTCTGCTCGTCTTTGGAGATGTGCAGGAAGAACTTCAGGACGGTTATGCCGCCTAGCGAGAGGTTACGCTCGAAGGCGTTGATCTGGTCGTAGCGCTTCCTCCAGATCTCTTCGGGTATGATCCCCTTCACCCGCACGATGAGCACGTCTTCGTAGTGGGAGCGGTTGAAGATGCCGATTCTACCCTTCGCCGGAGCGCTCTTGTGGTAACGCCACAGAAAGTCGTGGTTGGCCTCTTCGGCGCTCGGAGCCTTGAAGGAGGACACCCTGCACCCCTGCGGGTTGATCCCGCCGAAGACGTGCTTGATGGTGCCGTCTTTACCCCCCGTATCCATTGCCTGCAGCACGATGAGCATACCCCGCTCGTTCTCCGCGTAGAGACGCTCCTGGAGGTCCTGTATGCGCCTGCGCTGCTTCTCCAACTCCTTGGCGATATCTTTCTTCTTCCGGTAATGCTCGGTCTCGTCGGGATCTATCGCCGCCAGTGATGCCCTGTTGCCAGGCTCGACCCGGTAGCGTGGGTAGTCGGGCTCGGGTGGCGGGTCCTCCACTACGAACTTCTCCGGCGCCCTGGTCTGAATGGCCGTGCTGGTGTCTTCCTGCGTGTCACCGTTCTGGTTCAAAATACTCCTTCCCTGTACGTACGGGTAACGTACCCGGTTCCTCAGAAACTAAGCGCGAGAGCCGCCCGATCCTCTCAACGTGGAGAAGGCTACGGATCGTTCCGGACGAAGATCGAACGCGCGAGCGGCTCCCCGAGGGCGTAGACTTC
>Ga0136615_10000533_pt1 | contig 17270 bp, 15 predicted proteins | sample AntDrymUQ2882206_2_FD_106647 | JGI IMG/M metagenome (GOLD analysis project Ga0136615, IMG submission 106647) | Polar desert sand microbial communities from Dry Valleys, Antarctica - metaG UQ288 (22.06) | ecosystem: Environmental > Terrestrial > Soil > Desert | place: Antarctica: Dry Valley...
GAGTTGATCTCGTGTGTGGTCAGCACGATGGTCATGCCATCCTCGTTGAGATTCGCAAGCAGGTGCAGGATGTCGTCGCGCGTCTTGATGTCTACGCCGCTAGTTGGCTCGTCGAGTAGGAGGAGCACGGGATCGCCGATCATCGCGCGGGCGAGGAACACGCGCTGCTGCTGCCCACCGGAAAGTTGGCGGATCTGGCGATCACCGATGCCCCCGATGGCCAGGCGCTCCAGGAGGGCCGCAACGACATGCCGGTCGTCGGACGTGATCCACGGCTTCCACGGCGACCGCCTCCAGCGGCCCATCAGCACGACCTCGTTGACGGTGGCCGGGAAGTCCCAGTCGACGGTCTCCAGCTGAGGCACCCACCCGACATTCGGGGTGCCCCCGAACGTCACGCGCTGCCCTGCCACGGTGACCGATCCCGTCATCCGAGGGACCGCTCCGACCATCGCGCGCAGCAAGGTGGTCTTGCCCGCCCCGCTGGGTCCCACCACACCGACGATGGCCCCCTTGGTGACGGTGAGATCGATGCCCTCGAGAACGGGTCGACCACCGTAGCCGCACGACACGTTCTCAAAGCGGATGAGCTCGGGAGCCGATGACGTCACGGAGGGAACGAATCCGCCACGGGCATATCGGCGAAGGCCTCCGCTGAACCCCCCAGGGCTTCCATCATGATGGTCATGTCCTTCTGCAACATGCCCAGATAGGTGTGCTCCGGTGCGCCCGACTCGCCGGGCGGCTCGTCGTCACGAAGCGCATCCACCAGCTCGGCGCCTGACTCACGGGCGATCTGGTCGAGGATCGGGCTGGGGAAGACCTCCGAGCCGAAGACGGCGGGCACCTTCTGCGCCTTGATCTGGTCGATCAAGCGGGCCACCTCCTGCGGGCTCGGATCGGAGAAGTCAGAGGCCTGGACCGCGCCGATCACCTCGAAATCGTACTCGCGCGCCCAGTACGCCCATGAGTCGTGGTACGTCAAGAGCTTGCGGTCCTGCTCGGGCACCGTCTGCACACCCTCCCGGATGCGCCGGTCCAGGTCATCGAGCCGCACGGCCAGGGCGTCGAAGTTCGACGAGTAGTAGCCGGCGTTGGCCGGATCGGCCTCTGAGAACCAGTCCCGCATGAGCTCCGCATAGTCACGGGCATAGAGCACGTTCATCCAGAGGTGAGGATTGGGGTCGCCTTCCGACTCGGGAAAGCTGAAGTCGAACAGCCATTCGTCCTCGGTAATGGTCGCGTCGCCCAGCAGCTTGGTCTCCGTGTCAGCTCTCTTGGAGGCTTCGGCCAGGTCGAGGGTCGGCTCCTCGAGGTGGAGGCCATTGACCACGATCAGGTCCGCCTTGGCCAGGGTCTGTGCGTCCGATGCAGTCGGCTCGAAGGTGTGCGAGTTGGTCGCATCCGGGACGATCCCGTTCAGACGGATCCGGTTCCCGCCCACGCTCCGAGCTAGCGAGCTGATGGGCGCCACTGTCGTCGCCACGTCCAGCTTGTCGTCCCCATCGGTCAGCTCGTCCTGCCAGCCCACGGCTCTTGGTCCTCCTGAACCATGGCTCGCGTCAGCCCGGACCGACGGGTCTCCGGTGCCGCCGCCCGTGCACGCAGTCGCCACGAGAAGGAGCGGCATCAGTAGGGTCGCCCAGCGACGCATCCGGAGCATCATCGTCGGCACCTCTCGACCTTAACTTATCACAACGTGTTGCAACAGCATATCGGCGCAAGAATGATTTGTCTATACTTCGCCTCATGAGCGCGAATGGATCGACCGCCTATACCAAGGACCAGACCTGGGCCTCCGTGCGCACGCGTCTACGCGAGCGCGGCCTCCGCTGGACACCGCAACGGCGTGTGCTCGTGGATGTCCTGGCCCAGGCCGACGGCCACATCAGCAGCGCGGAGCTGGTCGAGCGGTGCCGGGCGCAAGATCCGCAGACCATCCCCTCCACCGTCTACCGGACGCTGGACGTGCTGGAGGAGCTGGGCGTCATCCGCCACAACCACGCCGCGGACGGTCGTGAGGAGTTCCACGTCCTGCCCGAGACGGAGCACGGGCATCTCCATTGCACGACCTGCGGCGGCTCCTGGGACATCGAGGCCGCGGAGGCGGATGACCTCGTGCGTTCCCTGGGTCGACACCGCGGCTTCGCCGTCGACCTCTCCCATCTGTCGGTGGTGGGCCTCTGCCGGGGCTGCGCCGGCTGATCCCAAGCAGCGGGCCGAATGTGACTAGCCGTTCTCCGGCGTCGAGATGCAGTCCAGGCGCTACAGCGAAGGCCTGCCTATGCCACGGGTCGCGTTTCCGAGGCGAGAGCCACGACACGTCCTGCGTCGACGGCCACGCGGACGGCCGTCCGACGCCGCCGGCGCCTACCTCGCGACCCTTCGCGAGCTCGAGGACCAGGACGACCTTGCACGCCGGCCCGCTGAGACACCGGCTGGCCATCATCGGCGGCTGTCCCAGTCCGGGGAGGATCTGGCGCCGCTGCGGTGGCTGGCGATCGACTATCAGTTGGCGCGCTACGCGGGACGGAGGATCACATCGGGTGAGGATGCCAGGGCTGTCCGGCGCGGGCATCTCATGCGCGACGCCGTGAAGCATCGCCGCCGCTCGAGTCGCTAGAGAGCGGCTCTAGCGTTTCTAGACCGTCTTGAACTGCTCGAACGGTTGGCGGCAGGCGGCGCAGTGGTAGATGGCGCGGCAGAGGGTCGGCCCGAAGGCATTCTCTATCGTGGTATCCAGGGAACCGCAGTAGGGACACGGCGCAACGGGCAGGACGGGCAGAAGGCGCTCCTTGTCCCCGGCCGGCGCGGGCGGCCCGAAGCCACTCTCACGCAACCGGCGGTGACCCTCCGGCGTGATCCGTTCGCTGGTCCACGGCTCGGCGAAGCTGATGACGGCTTCCACGTCGGGCGCGAAGCCTTCCAAGCGCTCCTCCACCGCGCTGCGCATCAGATCCACCGCGGGACAGCCCACGAAGGTGGGCAGGAGCTCGACTCGCACGCGGCCCGGCGCCACATCCACCCGGCGCACGACGCCCAGGTCGACCACGGAGATGGCCGGGATCTCCGGGTCGTGGACGTCCTCCAGCGCGGCCCAGATGGCCTGCTCGAGCGGCATCACCGACGGCTCGGGCATCACCGACGGCTGCACGCTCACCAGGTGGCTCCTTCCTCGAGTCGATGGACCATGGTGAACTCGCTCCATAGCCATCGAAACGACTCGGACGCCTCCGCTCGGTCACGACCGTCGTCCGAGGACGGGCGCGGGCCCGGCACACTCAGCCCCAGGCTCGCCAGCGTCGTGAGCAGTCGCTCGTGCTGCCGGCCGGCCAGCTCCGACATGGGTGCCGCCAGGATGCCCTCGTCGATCAGGCGCGTCTCCTCTGGGACCGTCGCGAACACGGAGAGCGCATCCGGCCACAGGCTCGTGAGTGCCTCCTCCAGCCGCTCGCGCGGCTCGCCGCCCGCCGCCAGGCGGCGCATCCACACGTCCATGTGCATCAGGTGGTACGTCTCCTCGCGGCGGATCTTCTCGACGATCTGCGCCAGCGGCGCGAAGGTCGAGCGCCGAAGAGCGGTGAGGCGCACGGCGTCGGCGGTGTCGTAGAGCCAGCGTCGTGCGACGGAGAACGCCCAGTCCCTCCGCGGGTGATCCAGCAGACGGCAGTGGCGATACTCGTCCGCCGTCCGGCCGAAGGCCAAGTCGTCGGCCTTGCCTCCATGGAGCTGCGCGATCATCTCGTAGAGCAGGCGCGCGTGGCCGATCTCGTCCTGGGCGAGCGAGCTGAAGGCGACATCCTCCTCCAGCATGGGCGCGATGCCCGTCCACTCGGAGTCCCAGAAGCCGAGCACGAACTCGTCATCGGCCATGGTCAGCACAAGGCTGGAGAGCGCCTCACGGGTGGGCGGGTCGAGGTCGCCGATGTCGAAGCTCGGCAGGTCGGGTTGCGCCAGCTGGCGCGTGCTCCGACGCTCGGGAATGGCGGTCACTCGGGTGCTCCCCCGCCATCGCCCTCGCCGGCCTCGGCCGCGCGCTTGCGGGCGGCGTCCAGCTTGTCGCGCATCACGTAGCCGCCGGGCTTCTTGAACGTCCGGTCGAGCGGTGGCTGGAGCAGGTCGGGATCGGAGAGGTCGATGATGTCGCCGCGGGAGACGACCCACAGGCGCACGCTCTCCTGGCGGCGCGCGTAGAGCTCCCGCGCGTAATGAGTGGCCAGCTCACGATCAGGGGCACGCACGTTTCCGGCGTGGCGCATCGGATCGCCGTCCTTCTCCTGGCGGAAGACCTCCCAGACGTCCGGCTCCGCGCCCTCGCCCAGTCGAGCGGCATCGTCATGCCTGCCCTCGGGGCTCGGGGCGGGCTTGGCCGTCGGCCCGCTGGCGGGCACGGGCTGTCCGAGCGGTCCGGTGCGTTCCTGGCTCAACGTTCCCGGCTCGTCCGGCTCAGGCGACCGCGGTCGTCGCGGCGGGCGGCGCAAGGACGGTCGCGCGCACCCAGGCCGTCAGGTCGTGGTTCTCTCGGCGGAAGTCGAGACGCTGCTGGGACATGGGGCCGTGGTTGGTGACCACCGTGCGCAGCTCGTTCCAATCCGGCTCGGAGTAGCGCCACTCCGCCGCCGCCTCGTCGAAGCGCAGCTCGGGATCGGGGAGGGTCAATCCCAGCTCCAGGATGCGCGGCACGTAGATGGTCAGGAACTCCTGACGCAGCTCCTCGCTGGTCTTGGCCTTGATGTGCCAGAACAGGTCGCGGTCCTTCGCTCGATCCGAACGCGGTCCGTGCATCTGCATCAGCGGACCCCACCAGCGATCGAGCGCCTCCTGGACCATCTCTCGCTGCGTCGGAGTGCCGTTCATCATGGTCACGACCACGTCTCGGCCGTGCATGATATGCACCGACTCCTCCCAGCAGATCTTCTTCATCGTCCGGCTGTAGGGGCCGTATGACGACTCGCGCAGCGCCTGCTGAGCGACGATCGCCGCCGCGTCCACCAGCCAGGCGATGATGCCCACGTCGCCCCAGCTCCTGGTGGGGTAGTGGAAGACGTTGTGGAACTTCGTCTTTCCATCCAGCAGGTCCTCAATCATCTGCTCGCGCGGCTTGCCCAGGTCCTCCGCCACGCGGTACAGGAGCTGCGCGTGTCCGACCTCGTCCTGGACCTTGGCGGTAAGGGCCAGCTTCCGCTTGAGGTTGGGCGCACGCATGATCCACTCACGCTCTGGCAGGACGCCCATCAGCTCGCTGTTGGCATGCATCTCCACGAAGCGCAGAACGCTCTGGCGGTACTCGTCGGGCATCCAGTCGCGCGCCTCGACCTTGTGGCCGGCCTGGACGTGCTCCACGAACGCGTCGTAGCGCTCCTCGTGGGTCAGCTCCGGGTCGTGGAATAGCGGTCGGGCGCGCTCATCGGGCTGTAGCACCGGCTCCAGGGCGAAGGGGTCGGTCATGGGTCGGTCCTCCGTGTCGGGTCGGCGATCGGGTCCGGGTGCGAGGCAGCGGGTGGGCAGGTGAGGCCGCCCAGGAAGAGATCGGCGTAGCGTTCGGCGATGGAGTCGGGTGTCAGCTCGCCGTCCGGTCGATACCAGGTGGCGATGCCGTTCAGGGCAGAGAGCAGCCAGGTCGCAGCCAGCCGCGGGTCCGTGCCCTGGGCGAAGTCCCCCGACTCGACACCCTGCGCGATGACCTGGCGAAAGCGGCTCTCGTAGCGATCCCTGAGAAGCCCGACAGCGGTGCGGCGCTCGGCGGAAAGGAAGCGCCACTCGTCGAGGAATGAGACGGCGTTGCCCAGGTCATCGGTCACGACACGAACGTGGGCGTGGACCATGGCCCGGAGGCGCTGCGGAGCGGGCGCGTCGTTGGTGACGATAGGCGCCGCGGCCGCCTCGAAGCGGCCCGCCGCCCGCTCCACGATGGACCAGAGCAGATCCTCCTTGGAGGCCACGTGGGCATAGAGGCTGGCGCCCTGGAGGTTCAGCACCTGCGCGATGTCCCGGACACTTGTCGCGGCGTAGCCGCGCTCGCGGAACAGGACGCTCGCGGCGTTCTCGATCTGCTGCCTGCGGGTCTCGACCATATGCGGACAGTCTACCAAACGAACGCTTGTTAGGCGAGCAAGGCTCGCATCGAGCCGACACGTACGAACTACGGTCCATGGTTCACTCAGGGCAACGGTACGACCTGCATGATCAGGTCGCGCAGGGCTGGATCAGGACCCCGGGGAAGCAGCCAGAGCTTGATGGCTTGCCCGGGCGCGACCAGGAACGGATCGGCGTCGGCGTAGCCCAGCCGAATGTCGCCCACCGCGGTCCTCACCGTCGTTCCCAATGCGAACGCAGTGGGTGTGCCCCCGTCGCGTCCATAGCGCCACAGGGTCGCTGTGGAGTCGAAGGTGTCGGGCAGGTCGGTGTAGACGGCCGACTCGTCCACCCCCACCAGCGTGCCGGCCAGGGCGATCTCGCGTTCCGTGGCTCCTGCGGCGGTGACCAGGCGCACGACGCCGTCCGTCTGGCTCCAGACGCCCTCGCCACTGGGGAACGACATCGTCATCGACGCCGGCCCGATCGACTCGAACTCCGTCTCACCGTCTCGCAAGCGGTACCGGTCCTGTCCCTGATCGCCCCAGAAGATGGCACCATCGCTCGCTTGGAGGAACCCGTTGACGAACGGCAGCTCGACGCTGGTGCCGACCGAGTCGGTGGCCGGGTCGATCCTCCTGAGCCTGCCACCGATGCCGTCCACGTTCGCTGTCGTGCGATCGACGAACCAGACAGCGTCACCCAGGGCAGCGAACTGCGTTCCCGTCGAGTCGCAGGAGGTGGGGATCGTGGCCAGCAGAGCCAGCGTCGTCGGTTCCAGGCGGCTGACGGAGCAAGTGCCACTGCCGCTGTACACGTCGGTCGCGAACTCTCCCACCCAAAGGGACCCGTCGACGAACGCAACACGCCCGCCACCTACTGCGTCGACGCGTCGCACGGCGACACCACCGACGGGATCCACGACCACCACCTCGAATCGATCGTTCGCCTTCTCCAGCGAGACATACAGGAGCCCATCCGGCCCTATCGTGGAGCCGCGGATCGCGCGCACCTCAGGCGCGAGCTGGACGAATCCGGCCGGCAGCGGCCCAGGTTCCAGCGGGGGCACCGGTTCATCGAGGACCTCCGCTCCCCCCTCCATCACGCGGTCGGTGATGCGGTACAGCTCGGCCCACGCCTGGAGGTCGGTCACCGACACATCGAACATGCACTCGAGGAGCAGGTCCCCATCCGTGACCCCGGAACAGGCGCTGAGTGCCTCCTCCCTCTGCTCAGGCGTCAGGTCGTCCACACTGCTGAGTTCAGCCTCCTCCGGATAACCCTCGACCCGATAGCTCTCGGTCGAGCGCCCGGGCTCGTAGTCGAAGAGACTTTCCGCCGATGTCACCAGCCAGGCTGGCGCGAGGCTGCCGTACAGCAGCTCGAAGCGGTCATGCGCATCGGTGGCGCGACGCAGGCGTGTCCCATCCGGCAGCGCCGGCACCCGCAACCCGTCGGGCAGCGTCGTCCCGAGGAGTCCCATCGCCTCTCTACGCAGCGTGCTTGACGGGCGAACGGCGATGTTGATGCCGGTGATCGGGCGCCGCGAGACGAGGAACAGATCCGTGCCGTCTCCGAAGGCGATATGCAGACCGTTCTCATAGCCAGCGACCTGTGCCCCGCCTCCCAGGTCGATGGGCACGCTCAGATCCGCGGGTTCTCCGTCGACGCGCGTCTCCAGACCATGTTGGGTCACGTAGGTCGCGACCACATGTGTACCGACCCGCGCGGCTACGGCCGTGTTGACCGAGACGGCCGATTCGCCTGGGAACGGCTCCTGCCGAGCCTGCACCTCCAGATCGCCGGAGGGCGCACGAAGCAGGACATATTCGCCGACCGCCTGGAGGTCGTAGCTGGTCCCATCCACGGTCCTCAGGTGAGGATCGCCGTTGCTCGATGCGCACGAGCTCTGACAGCCAGGACTGCCTGGGGAGCCGCCGGCACCGGACGAGCCCGCCGTCGGCGTGGCATCGGGTCGGCAGAACTCCGCGATGGCATGGCCGCGCAGCAAGCCCTCGATGCCCGCCAGGCCACCGGTCAAGGCGAGTGAGAACACGCGCGGCGCGGCCTCGAGTGGAGGGCCGTCGAAGGACTGGCCAGGCGGGCAGCCGCAGCCACCCGGCTTGGTGCACAACCACCGCTGTGACAGTCCAAGCTGTGCAGACCCGACTCCGACACCCAATCGCCCGGAGCCCTCGATGCGCACCTCGGCGACGTCGGTGCTCGCGATGATCCTATAAGGCACGGTCGTCACCGGTCCAGCGGCGACCGGCAGGGCGTCCGTCAGCTCCAGGGGATAGGGGACGGCCTTGGCGCTCGTCACCCAACGACCTTCGGCATGCCACTCAGTGCCCAGGCTGGCGTCGCGAAAGACGCCCGAGGCCCATGTGTCAAGGAAGGCGGCGCGCTTGTCACCGGCACCCCTGAAGGCGGCTTCGTATGCGGCGTTGTTGTCGGCGGCGCGCAGCATCGCATCGAAGTGGGTCCACGGGTCGATGCCGACCTCGGACATGTGCTCGTAAAAGCCCACCGCGTCATAGGTCCGCTGGAAGAGGGGTGTGGAGGCATCATGAAGATACCGAGCCCACCAATCCCGGCCGTAGAGGGCCGGCCCCATCAAAGCCTCGCCTGCCCATTCGGCCTGACCCTCGATGATCCACGCGGCACGCGGCGACTTCAGGGCGGTCGGACCGATCAAGTCGAACTGGAAGCAATGGAACATCTCGTGGGCCATCGTCACGCGCAGCTCGTTGAGCCCAACGATGCCACGCAGCGACGGCTCGACATAGAAGGCGCAGCCGAACTGACCGAGGCCGGGGAAGATGTACGGCTGGGTATACGCCAGCGCGTTCTCGAGCACCCCTGGATCGGTCGTGGGAGTGTCGTGCAGCGTCAGGGACCACGGCACACGCAACGGACGCCCGAGCTTCGTCGTCAGGAGCGCCTGAGCCTCATTCAGGGCGTCCAGGTAGATCTGGCGTCCAAGCAGCTGCTCGGCTGTGGCACCGAGTGGCGCGGCGAAGCCCGCCAGCGTCGTGGTGTCGGCGTCGCTGGGCATGACGATGGCGGCCTGTGGGTCGGGCGTCAGTCGCGTGTCGACGACATGCTTCTGCTCCGGTGTCAAGGACTCGTAGTGCTGCGTGATCCACGCGACCGCCAGGCTGCCATCCGCACGCTCGTACATCTCCGGTGGATCCCCGCCGGGCAGGACGACACCGGGCAGCGGTGCGATCAGGGCGGAGAACGCCTGGAGGGCGACATCCCGGCTCACAGAGCCATCCACTCCGATGCCGGCGAGGATGCGGCTGTAGACGGAGGCCGGCGGCAACGGAGTGTCCGGGCTGGGCGAGGCCGTCGGAGCCGGACCCGATGCACAGGACGCCGCGATCAGCGCGACGACCGCTAGACAGCCTGGGAACCACCTCGACCTACGTCGCCGCCTCACCTCGACCACCCGATCACAGCTGATCCAGGACGAGGTGTGCCAGGATCACTTCCAGCGCCTCGGCTGCCGTCCTGGACGTCTCGCCCTCGTCGCTGAGGGCGGGCAGACTGGAGCGGACGACGAAGACGTCGCTGCCCTGCTGCACCCCGACCGTTGCGAGCGCCGGATGCTCGTACCTCATCGTTGATCTCCTCTGTCGCGCGTCAGCCGCGAGCGCGTAATGGGCAGGTCCATCCGCGCGCCCGCAGCGACCTCTTCCAGTGAGGCGTCGGGGGGTGGCGGGTCGACGCGCACCGCCTGCGTGACCCTCTCGAAGCCGAGCGTGTCCAGTCCGACGGCGCGTCGAACCACCTCCTCCGAGGATCCTTCGAAGAGGCAGAGCGCCATCTCGTCCGAGGGGAGGAGGATCGAGCCCAGGTAGCGCGTTCGGGCTCCCTGAGCGATGCGCGGGGCGGCTTCTTCGGCGCGGCGGCCGGCAAGGCGCAATCGGTCGACCGTGAGGTCGGCTGCATACCGCTCCACCAGGAACGTCGGGCGAACGCTGGAAGCCATGACCGGCATGTCGACGGTCGCCTAGTCGACCGAGGCCAGACGCGGCACGACCGCTCCGGCGACTTGCTGCGCTGCTGCCACGGTCGGCGCCTCGATCCACAGCGCCGGATCGGTGGGAGTCGACGAAAGCTGCACGGTCATTCTCGCCTCGCCGGTCGTCGCCGACGGATCGACTTCAGCGGCCACGGCTGGTAGGCCAGCGACGGTAAGCGCCTGTGCACCGCTCCCGATCAGGCCCTTCTGGGCATCGAAGCCGAACGTGTTGAACTCCACCTTGATGTAAGTGGCGGGCTCCCTCGAGTCAGCCGTTTGGTAGATGCAGTTCGTGCCCAGACCAGCGAATAGCAGCCCGTCGGGCGTCTTGGCGAGGGCCTTTCCGAGGACGACTGCTGCCTCGTCCACGGTCAGCAATGAGCAGACCACCCCCGGCTCGAGCGTTGGCAGCTTCGAGGTGTCGATGCCGCCCGCTATCGGTGGCGATCCACTGGCGGAAGGGGTCATGGCAGCAGGAGGGCTTCCGGCTGGCACCGGTAGAGGCGTCTCGCCGCTCGCTGCCGCCGTGCCAGTTCCCGCCGGGGTCGCAGGCGCGGGCGATCCCGCGCTACACGCGGTGGCGACGATGGCCACGACGGCAAGACAGATCACGGGGGTATGCCTGCGGATCATGTTCTTCCTCCGAGTTCTGGCGGCCCGGACCTAGGGCCGCCAGGCATGCGATGTCGCGGTTTGGCGCGTCAGTTGACGACGAACCAAGCGACCTTGGTGCTCGAGGTAACGGCCTTGGTCAGACGGATCGTGAACGACCCGGCCACGGCATTCGGCACCACCGCCGCGATAGCGATGCCTGCGCGATAGGCCTGGAGCGTCGCGAGGACGAAGCTCGCCTCGCTCAGCGAGACGCCGGAGACGGTCACTTTGGACGCACCGGCGGGGATGATGAGCGTGCCGCTCCGGCTGAACTTCGCTTTGCCGTTGACCGAGAGCGCCGTTCCGGAGCCTGAAGCCATCGCCCGGATGCCGATGCCGCTCGACGCGGTGGCGTCACCGGTGAGGCCGGCCGCTCCCGCCCCGTGGCTCACCCCGAGCACCCCCGTGCCTGCCGCACTCTCGCCGATCACGCCGGGCCCCGAGCCGGTGTTGTCGCCGAGCGTCCCGGCCCGCACGGAGCTTCCCGTCCGTCCCGCGACACCGTAGCCGTCGGAGGAGTTGGACCCGTAGACGCCACTCGCCACAGGCCCGTTGGAGAGGCCGTAGACGCCGTTGCCGCGACCGATGTTGTCGCCCCACACCCCCGGCTTCAGCTCGGCGTTGGTGCGCCCGACGACGCCGTAGCCACCGCCGCCCATGTTCTCCCCCAACAGGGCGCTGCGGTTGGTGGCTATGGTGCTGGATACGATCCCGTCACCGTTCCTCGCCTTGGCGAAGAGGGCCGCTCCGCTGGAGGAGTTCTCGGCGACGACCGCTGGCCTGTCACCGTTGGCCAGGCCGTAGATGCCTGTTCCGAGCTCGGACAGCCCGTGGATACCCGTGCCGCTGCCATGGGCCTCGCCAGTGATGGCGAAGCCGGCCGGGTGGCCGTCGACCGAGCCACCGTAGTCATTCACGGCGACCAGCACCGAGCCCGGGAACTCGATCCCGGCGCTGATCTCAGTCGTGGAATCGGAATAGATCGTGCGGAAGCAATCCGGCGAGCCGCGGCACGACTGATTGAAACGGCCGATGAGCACCGGTTCACCGTCCTCGGCCAGCACGGAGCCCGGGGCCAGCAGCATCGGCCCGGCGGCCAGACCGAGGGCCAGGGCCAGCGGCAACAGCGCTGGGCGAAGGGATCGTCGTAGACGTCTGGAGCGATCGGGAATGGTCATGCCAGAGACGGTAGGCCCAGCACGACCGTCGCTACGTCGGGTGTTTCCCTACATCTCGGTCCGAAGGATGCGCGACTTCAGGCTTGTACAGCGCCACCCTTATGCGTCTCCATGACCCGGCCAAGCTCGGCACGCGAGCTGATGCCCAGCTTCGAATAGATGCGCGCGAGGTTCGCCTCGACCGTCTTGGGACTGACGAACAACCGCTCGGCGACCGCTCGGTTCGTGAGGCCGGAGGCGGCGAGCCGGGCCACCTCGCGCTCTGTGGGTGTGAGCGAGGATCCTGCGTTTCGATGAGCTCCCAAACGGGCGGCCTCGTCCATCGCGCGTCGCGACCAGAGCGGCGCACCGAGCGACTCGAAGAGCCGCCGCGCCTCGCCCAAAGCCGCGCCGGCGGCGCGGCGCTGGTTCGCCCTGCGCAGGATCTGCCCGTGCACAAGCAGGGTCCTTGCGACCTCGAAGGGCGAGCGTAGCGAGTCAGCGGCGGCCACGGCCGCTTCCGAGTCGGCGAGGGCCGCCACGACCTCGCCTCGCGCGGCTCGCACGACGGCTCTCGAACGCGGGATCACGACGCTCGTCCACGGACGAGGCAGGAACCGGTGCCGCTTCTCGAGCGTGGCCAACAACGCATCGGCACGGTCGAACTCACCGAGCGCGACGAGAGCCTCGATGTGATCGGGCTCCGAGCGAGATCGCAGCGGCTCGCGCGTGCCTATCTCGGCGAGGTGCTCCTCCACGGCGCTGAAGTATCGGTCGGCCGCTGTAGGGTCGTCATCGCTCAGTGACGCGAAGCCGAGCACGGAGTGGTACATCGCGGACAGGGCTGCGTCACCCGCTGCCGCCGCCGCCGTCTGACCAGCCGTCGCGGCGTTGCGAGCCTGGGCGGTACGCCCGAGGTGGGCGCGGACGAGCGCCTGGACCCTGTGCGACGCGTTCTCCAAGGGCTGGCCCATCTGCTCGGCGGCATCGACGCTCGCGTCGGCATAGCGCTCCGCCAGCGGCCAGTCACCCGCCCACAGCTCCAGCTCCGCAAGGTGGGCATAGAGCTCCGCATCCGACGACGCGTCGCCGGTCTCACGTGCCCACCGGAGGTGAAGGTGAAGTCTGTCCCGCGACCTCGAGTAGTCGTCGGTGTACTTCCACCACAACGCCGGGATGGTGGTGACCTCCCACGTCGGCCGCTCCGGCTCGATCGCCAAAGCACGCTCGAACAGGTCCCGTCGGACGGCTTGCCCGCTCTGGACCTGCTCGTAGAACACGCCGAACAGCGCGAAAGCAAGGAGGCTCGGGTCCTCGTCTGGATCGATGAGTCGAACGGCGGCTTCGCTGTGCGCCGCCGATCGCTCCTGGTCGGTCGCGAAGAGCGCCAGACGCGTATGGATACGACCCTGGAGCGTGGCATCGTCGGCGGCATCGACGAGCGCTTCCTCAGCGACGCGGAGTGCTGCCACCACGTCGTCGTACCAACGGATCGTCGCGAGCAACAGGAGCGCGCGGGCTCGGTCGGCATCGCTCGGCATCTCGGCCACGGCGGTTTCCAGCAGGCGCCGCCCGGCCGCCAGGTCGCCCGCTTCGAGCATCGTCTCGCCAGCAGCCAGCAGCCGCCGCGTTCGGCTCGCCGTGTCGATCTTTGGCGTGTACGTCCGTGCCAATGTCATCAGCTCGGCGGCCGCATCGGGCGCTCCCCTCTGGCGCGCATGAGACGCTGCCTCCTCCAAGGCGGACGCCACGCCTTCATCGGCGCCTTCGGTCGATAGCGCCAGGTGTCGCGCGCGTTCTTCTGTGTCCGTCATCATTGCGGCCAGTCGCCCGTGGAGTGCGCGGAGTCGCGCCGGAGACGCGGCGCCATGGACGACGGACGCCATCAGGGGATGGCCGAATCGCAGCCGCCCGCGCTTCAGCTCGACGATCCCTGCGGCTTCCGCGGGCGCCAGCAGCTCCTGGGCGTCATCGATGGCGAGCGCGCGGGCGACGGTCCTGTCGTCGGGATCGGCCGACACCGCCATCACGAGCAGCGCCTCGCGGGTCGCGCGGGGCAGCCGGACGATCCGCCGGCCGAGGAGCTGACGCAGGGATCGCGAGACGGGCAAGGGGGAACCTGGTGCGAGATGCTCGCCGGACTCGAGCAGCGCACGGGCGATCTCCAGCGCGACCATCGGATTGCCTCCCGACGCGTGCGCGAGCTTCACGAGCGTGGGCCGCGGGAAGTGCTGCCCCAGATGCGACGAGAACATGTGATGGAGAGCGCCAAGGCTCAGCGGCCGGAGGTCCAGGGTGCGGGTCGCCGGCTCGGGAAACGCACGAAGCAGCGCGTCGGCCAGGGGGGCGGCTTCACCCTCCCGGACAGCCAGGACGAATCGAACTTGTTGCTCCACGGTCCGGCGCAGCGCGAACTCGAGGACACGGATACTCGGCACGTCGACCCACTGCGCGTCGTCCACCACCACGAACACTGGCGCTGAACGCGACGTCGACGTGAGCAGCGCGACGAACGCCATGGAGATGGCAAGCTGATCAGCCAGCACGCCGGGAGCGCGTCGCAGGGCGACATCGAGCGCTTTCCGTTGGGGGTCGGGGAGCGCGTCCATGGTCGCGTCCGAGACCTCAGAGACCAACTCGCCGAGGGCCGCGAACGAGAGTCGCGTCTCCGACTGCGTCGGCTGCGATGCGAACAGTGCGCAGCCTCTAGCTCTCGCTTCGGCCGCGACGTGCTGCCACAGGACCGTCTTGCCCAAGCCTGCCTCGCCCCGTAGAAGCAGCGCCCGAGCGGGCGTGGTTCCGTCAAGGAAGGCCGAGATCATCTCCAGTTCGACGCTCCGGCCCACGATCTCCACCGGGCCACGGTACCTCAGCGTGTTCATGAGTCGGGAGAGCTCCTTGGACGCGAACAGCGCGCAGCGCCAGAAAAAGCGGGATCTCGCTTTCGGCCCCCGAGCCCCGACGGTCCAACCGAGGCGGTCGGCGTTGCCGCCGCGCAGATGGGAGGTCGGGTAGCTCGAGCATGGCGTCCACCGAGAACCCGACCGAGCCCAGGGCGTTGACGTAGCTGCTGATGGGCCGATGAAAGGCTCGCGAATGGCCGCGAGCGGCGGTGCCCATCGGCACCGCCATCGGGGTCAGGTATGCATCGATGCGCCGGTAGCGCAGCTTCCGGCTCGCGTCGAACCCCCATCCCGAGTGGCGCGGCTGACGGAACGAGGGATGGGTCATGAGGATCACGATGCGACCTTTGGCGCGCAGTGCCCACGCCACGGACTCCAGGATGGGCTCCAGAGGGTCCATGTCCTGGATGCTGAGCATGAAGACTGCCGCGTCATAGCTGGCCGCCTTGAGCGCCGGGATCTGCTGGAGCCGACGCGAGTCACCAACCAGGAACCGCCCGCTCTCTCGGTGGCGCCGACGCGCGATCTCGATCAGTCGTGGGCTGGCGTCGATGCCTGTGTACAGGGCACCGCGAGACTCGATGTGCGGAGCGAGCACCCCCTGCCCGGCGCCGATGTCGAGGATCCGTTCGCCGCGAGCCGGCTGCAGCAGATCAAGTACGGCCGGGATGGCCAACCCTTGGTGATATGCGCTGCCCTTATCGCCGACCCAGCCGTCATACCAGGTGGCGACGCGCTCCCAGCTAGTTGAGGTCGCGGACCGGTCGCGGGAACGACGCTCGTTCCCGGACACGGAAGACCATGTTCATGCTCATGCGGGATCCCCTACACCGGGTGCGCGGGCGCCGGATCTGCCCGCCTCGGCGGCATTCTCCCTCACCCAGTCGTTTCCTGCGAGGCGAGCCCACCAACAGCCCGACAGCGGCTGGACCAGGGGCGACCGAGGGAACCAGGTGGTGCTCCGCCGCGTCAGCCGCCAGACCACTCCCCCAGGGTCTGCGTCCACATGAAACGTATCACGTCACTCATCGCAGCCGCGCTGCTCTCGGCGTGCACGGCCACAGTGCCGGGCGGCGCCCCTCCGGAGTCGGGTTCAGCCGCGTCCCTGGCGCCCCCGGTCGCGCCGGCTGTCGAGCTCGTCGCGGACGTCGAACGGGCGGTCCCGGCCGACGCATCGATCGAGGAGACGGTCGAAGGCCTGACCGCCTTCAGCCACGAGCTCCACGAGGATGTCGCGGCGCCATCCGTTAACACGGTCATCTCGCCCTTCAGCATCGCGCTGGCTTTCGGCATGGCCCGCGCCGGTGCCGTCGGCGAGACGGCCGATGAGATCGACCAGGTCCTCCACTTCACGCCAGAGGTGCATGAAGCCCTCAACGCCCTGGAGCAGGACATCGTGCCCGGTGACAGCCCACCACCGTTGCCCCAGCCAGGAGCGGAGCGGGATCCTGACGCCCCACCACAGCCGCCGGTGGTGGCCGTCGCCAACGGCCTCTTCGTGCAGGAGGGTGTCGAGGTCAAGCGGCCCTTCCTCGAGATCCTCGCCCGTCAGTACGGCGCAGGCGTCCGAACGGTCGACTTCCAGGGCGGCACCGCCAAGCCCGCCATCGACGCCTGGGTCCGCGAGCAGACAGCCGAGCGCATCCAGAAGCTGTTCGACCAGATCCCCCCGCTGACTCGCGTCGTGCTGGCCAATGCCATCTACCTCAAGGCCGACTGGCAGACCCCCTTCGTTAAGGAGCCCCTCGCGGACGGTCCCTTCACGCGGGCCGACGGCACGGTCGTCAACGCGACGATGATGCGTCGGGTCGATGAAGAGATGCGCTATGCGGAAGGAGAGGACTGGCAGGCGGTGGAGATCCCCTACGCCGGTGGTGAGCTCGCGATGTGGGTCATCGTCCCGGCAGGCGACCGGTCACCGGCCGAGTTGCTCGCTCCCCAGGTCCTGGCGGAGGCCGGGGCGGGGATGAAGGATGGCGTGGTAGAGCTGGAGCTCCCGAAGTGGGACTTCGCCTCGAACCTCGACCTCGTGCCGCCGATGACCGCGCTCGGCATGGAGGTGCCCTTCGACCTTGAGGCGGACTTCAGCGGGATGACGGACCTCGACTTGTTCATCGAGCAGGCCGTGCATCGCGCCAACATCACGGTCGACGAATGGGGCACCGAAGCGGCCGCCGTGACCGGGCTCAGTTTTCCTGCCTCCGGACCGCCCGAGCCCGATGTCGTGGTCCATGCGGACCACCCCTTCGCGTTCGTCATCCGCCACACCGCCACGGGGACGCCACTCTTCATTGGGCAGGTCGCTGACCCGACCGCTGACTGAGCGGTGCGCAAGCCACGGATCCAAGCCGTGAGACGCTACGGACATGAGGCGCGTGGTCGTTGTCGGCACGTCCGCGGTGGGCAAGACGACGTTCGCACGACGGTTGGCGGCGATCCTCGGCATGCCGC